>NPID01001703.1_pt3 | contig 27672 bp, 22 predicted proteins | sample 8637491 | NCBI WGS metagenome assembly NPID01 (sample SAMN07420843, study PRJNA396082) | bioreactor metagenome | isolation source: sample BA6 brine-fed electro-methanogenic bioreactor BA | place: Japan: Kochi | collected 2016-06-14 | reverse complement strand
TTCTTGTGACATAGAGATAAGCCCGAGAATGCGAGAAAAGGATAAACGAAGACTTTCTGAAGTCTATGGTATTCCCATAGAACAACTCATGGTAGCTATGGAGAATAATGATTAAAAACAACAACCCCGCCCTCATCTACACCCGTGTCTCCTCCAAACAGCAACGCAAAGAGGGCTATTCGATACTCAAGCAGATAGAGCTCAGCAAACAGTATCCCCTGAGAACGGCCTTGAGGTGGGCATAGAGCATGCAAATCACTCTGACAGTTGAGTCAATGTGATCCTTTTCCGTGTTTTGGAATAACGATTCCATTCGCCTTACGATGCAAAATTCCTATCCCCAAAAAAAAGCAGATCCCCAAGAAAGAGTATTGGTCAAAATCTATCACAAAATTTTTTTAAAAAACCTACCCCCCCCCAAAAAAAAAGGGCCTCGTTTAGTCATTTTACTAATTGTAACAAAATAACCACTTTTTTGGACCATGCGTCGCAAGCAATTCGAGAGTCAAAAATTAAGTCACTATATATCAGGCACTTAATCCCAAAACCCCAACAAAACTACATAGTGTTTTCAAACTCAAAAAATCAAATATTTTGTATTTTCATACCCCAAACTGTCCTCAGTGGGTTTTTCAAATCGAAAATTTCCCTCAGAAATTTTTGACCTTTAAGATTGCTTCCCAGGTTTGATTTTCGGAATCAGGAAAGTTAAACGAGCACTCCGACAGGGTGATTTGGGGTGTGAAAGAGTAAAAAAGATCAATTCCCAGAAATGAACATCGAACTTCTGTGAAGTCCACCGGAATTGTTAATCTCTAAAAGAAATATTGCATTTACACACGAAAACCTACATATAGAGAGTTCTTGATTCAATCGCATGGATTCAATCCACATCTATCTCAGGAAGCTTCTCGACGGCCTCTTTCAGGGCTTTATCAATCGGATGGCTGTAACCCATAGTTGTGCGAATATCCTGATGACCGGCAAGCCCCTTCACATTCATCAAGCCAACATCATTATTTGAGGCCAGCAGTGTCGTAAATGTATGTCTGAATGTATGCAGAGAGGCATCTTTGATACCCAGTCGATTGAGCATTCTCCTGAAATGGGTTGTGATACTGCTCGGATACCATTTCGGGGAGTTGTCTCGGAGAATAGGCATCTCGTACTCAGGATAGGTTTGGAGATACCACTCAATGATCTCTTTGGCCTTCTTGTTGAGATATTTAACAGTATCTCTTCTGCTTTTTATTGCATCTGCCGGGTAGATAATGACACCATTGTTCCTGTCATAGTATTCCCTGTGAAACAACAGCACCTCATTTCTCCTCATGCCTGTATAGAAAAGGAGGCGGTAGATCTTGCCCTTATCAGTTCCTTTTAGCTGATCAAGTCTATCAGCCTCTGTGAAAATACTCTTTAACTCATCTATTGTGAAGGCACGCTTTCTATTGGGTTTTCTTATCCAGTAAAGCTCAATGCCATCAGCAACATTCCTATCGACAACCCCATCAACAAGAGCCATCTTCAGGCATTGAGATATGGTTGTCTTCATTTTTCTTATGTAGCTGTAGGAATAGTCGAGAGAACGCAAATAATTTTCAATTTCTTTCGTGGTGAGTCTCACAACTGGTTTCTGAATAATTTCTGACTCAAATAGTTTTTTTGCCATTGTGTCATGGCTCTCAATTGTTGAGGTACTTCTTTTGCGGTACAATTTCTTTTCCCTTAATACGGGCAGGTAGTCCGCCAAGGATACCTTCTGAAGCCTTTTAGGGTCTTTACCTTGTAGGATCTGCTGATCCAGTGCTTCCTGTAATTTTTGGGCTTGAGACGGACTATCGGTATTGAGATTGATGGATTTTTCTTTCCTCTTTCCATCAATGTAGATGTAGTAACGGTAATAAAAAGTGTTTCTGCCCTTGCGGTAAGTGATGGTACTCATTTTACCTCCTGCGGTACAGAAATGCGGTACAAAAGAAAGGCATTTTTTCCAAACCCATATAAATAAATGGGCCAGGGGGGAATCGAACCTCCGACCTCATGCTTATCAGGCATGCGCTCTAACCGACTGAGCTACTGGCCCACTCTATCGTGGTATAGAAAGTATTTCAAAAAAAATGGAGGATACCGGGATCGAACCGGTGACCCCAAGCTTGCAAAGCTTGTGCTCTCCCATCTGAGCTAATCCCCCTTTTTTTACCTTTTCAAAATCCTTATCATGGCTACAAACCAATCAAAAAGAAGTATAGCTCAACTCAACAGACTCTGAGCTGAGCCCCCAGAACTCACATATTTTAATGGGAATGGTGGGATGTGTCAAGGGTAAAATTGGGGGAGGGTAAAAAAGCGTTTTTCTGTTTCATAACCTTGGCTTTTGGATATATTGTTGTAATAGAGGACGCGAGAGAACAAAAAGGAGAGATAATGAGGAAGATAGCATTGCTGCTGTTGGTTTCGATTTCAGTGTTTGCGGGGGTTTCGGTACAAAGGGCAACCCCGTTGGGATATCGTATATCCTGTGATCTAGCTGAGGAGATTATCCAGATTAACGATTTTGTGAAAGTGGAAATCGAAGGTTCCGGCGATTTTTCCACCACCTTTGAGGGCGAAATTGGCGGACCTTCCCTGCCTGTGGTCAGAAAGCTGATTCGTATCCCAGAGGGTGATGGGTTTTCTATATCTGCTGATTTTGAGAGGTCCTATGTCGATCTCCAAAAGCGTGGACTTCCGGGAACGCTCTATCCACATCAGCCGCCGAGGTTCAAGAGCGGCAAGCCATTTGAGTTCAGCTTCGATGCCCAGAGCTACAACGGGCGATTTGGAACTGAGATTGCGCATATCGAGCCTGTGGGATACATAAGGGGAAAGAGAATTGGACTTCTGACCATCTATCCCGTGATGTACGACGCCGATGGAGCTATGCTTGAGATAAGAAGGAATATCGAAATATCCATAAACTTCGAAAACCCAGTTGAACCTGTTGAACAGAGGCTTTCATCCGGCGTTTTCATGGGCATTACGTCACATATTCTTGAGCCTGTGGACATAGACCCGAACCCTCTGCCCGGCGCGACATATGTCATTATCACACATCCCGATTACACAGATTCGCTTATGGTCTTCAAAAGGGCACTGGCGAGCTGGGGCTACAGGGTGCGGATTGTTACAACTGCCGAGACAGGCGAAGATGTGGAAGATATACAGGACTATCTGCAGACGGCCTATGATGACTGGGATAATCCGCCGGAGTTCGTGCTCTTCGTAGGCAGCTTCGAGCAGGTTACAGCGACGGTTACTGAGGGCTCGGGCTGGTTCGATCCGGGGCATCCGACAGACCTTTACTATGTTACCACAGACGGCGATGACTATCTTCCAGATATGATTCACGGCAGGATGGCTGTTGAGGATTTTGAGGATCTGCGCTTCCTCCTGACAAAGACACTTCGCTTCTATAACTGGGATTTTGACGATCCAGAGATATGGAAGAAGATCGCCTTTGCAGCATGCGGCGAGGATGGCCTTTATGAAGTAGCAATGGGAACCCATCAGTATGCTATGGAGGAATATTTCCATGCCCCTGATTTCACACCTGATTCTGTATGGGCTATCGATGGAGAGAGCACAGAAGAGGTTCTCGAGGTTCTTAACGACAATGTCTTTCTCTTCAACTATTCCGGCCACTGTTCCGAGGATGGCTGGAGCAATCCCACCTTTGAGATTTCCGATTTGACAATGGTCATGAACGAGCACCCTGCACTTCTCATTGGCAACTGCTGCCTGTCGGGTAAATTTGACGAGGAGTGCTTTGCTGCAAGGGTTACGAACAGGCATAATGGTGCTGTTGTATACATTGGTGCATCCAATTCAACGATGTGGGACGAGGACGATGTATGGGAAAGACAGATGTACGATGACATAATGGAGGGTGACTATCACCACTCCGGTTCCTTTATGTACAGCGGAAACCTTGCTGTGCTCGAGGACTATGAAGACGAGGCTCAGTATTATTTCGAGATCTACCATAACTTTGGCGATCCTGCGCTGGTCTTTGCCTTTGGCGAGCCTGACTCCATAGATGTCGATGGTTTTGCAGAGATTACATCAAGCGCAGAGGATGTATCAATTTATCCATCGGAAAACGATGCATGGGTTGCGATTTCAAGCGGAGACTCTCTGATAGATGCGCAGCTTTCTTCGGCTGGCATGGCAGACCTTGATCTGGGTGGAGCCTTTGTATATCCCGACACAGCAAGGCTGGTTGTCTGGAAGCCGAATTTCTGGAGACCATATATCGCTGATATTCCAACAACACCCGGTGTTGAGATCACATATACGCCCGACAGCATTCGCCAGGGTTCATTCCAGCATGTAGAGATAACCCTGCATTCTGAGAGTGTCGATCTTTCATCTGCATTTGTCTTTGCAACGAGCTATGGGGTACACGACACTTCCTATGTCGACGATTCATATACAGCCGCCTTTGACATGGTCGCCCCCTATGGCGAGATTATTACATTTACGGCTGTCAATGGCGGCGATGTCCTTGGCTCCGTTGACATTCCTGTCTACGATGGACGAGAATGGGCACCTTTCATTACTGACATATCCGTGCCGATGATCGGCATGGAAGACTCGCTGGCTGTTGATATGCTCGGTACATTCACCTGTGTTTCACCTGTTGCAGAATTTTCAGTTGATATGGTTCAGGCTGGCGGTTTCACAGGCAGGGTTGACGTATCAGAGACATCCCTGATAACAGAGCTTACCCCACTCAATCAGAACGACATAGAGGTGGCCTTCATCAAGGGTGGATACAATATCATGTTCGATACCGTTCGGGTTGTAAGACCGATGACTCTACTGCACATTATGACTTTATCAGTCGACGGTGGTGAATATCTGCCCGGTGTTTCATTCAAGATGTGGGATAGTGATGCTGATACATCGGCTGTACCTCCTGTTGTTGAAGGGATTTCCGACTCGCTCGGGACATTCATCACAAGCGATCCGATACCCATGGGTATCTATCAGGTCTATGCAGGCGGCTTCGGGTATATGCCACTTGCTGTGGTAGATACGGTTGATTTTTCCGCTGAGCTGATTCTCGAGATCGAGATGGGCGATCGCTCAACAATCACAGGCGAGATTCACTATCCGCTGCCGGCATGGGTCAGGCTGTTGCATCCTGATACTAAGGAGATTATGTATCAGACCTTCGGCGACAGGACCTATATGATAGAGGACATAGTATCCGGCGATTATATTCTCGTCTCCGGTTGCCGTGGATACAAGCCCTATGTGGAGGATATAAGTGTATATGAACCAGATATGTTCCATAATATCGGTACGGATATGGCAGAGCCTTTCATCGCCATCATCGACAATACAGGTGCAGGCGGGGCAGGGGATATGGCAGAGGAGATATTCTCTGTAATCGATGTGATACCGGATGTTTTCAGTGACTTCACACTGGACGATCTTCTCAACTACGAGCTGATTATCTACTCCACAAACGACAACTCCGATCCCCTTGATACCGATCATCTTGAGATATTGCTCCAATACAATCGCCTTGGCGGCAGGATAGTCTTTGAGGGCGGAGAGCTAGGCTATGCGATCACAGATATGGATGACGATGTCTTTGCAAGGGAGCTGCTGCACGTAACGGGCTGGCGCAGCGATTCCCCTGAAGACGTACTTTTGCCGGAAACCGCAGACACAACAAGACCGCCATATTTCGACCCACTTCGCTCCAGAGATATAACCGACTTTGCCTCTGCAGGGCATTGGGACTACTATATATATGATGTTCTCACACCTGAAGACAATTCTATGCTTGTCTGGGAGGCGAGCGCAAGACCGGGCAGCGGTGTTATGATGGCCTTCTCCGACGAAGAGAATGCCGGTTTCAGGAGGACATTCACCTTTGCGACAGATTACTATACAGGATTCTGGATGGAGGGGGGAGGTATACCATATCTTCTGAACGCCATTGAATATACAAGATATAAACATTACGGCCATGCCGTCATTGGCGGAAAGATTCAGATCGAATATGTTCCGCCGTATACAGGTACAGAATATGCCCGCCACGGTGATATTGACGCCGTTGTCGGTGAGAGGGGAGTGTTTACACTACATATCCCCGCCGGTTCTGCCGATGTAGAGTTTGGTGCAGAGGGTCATGCTGATACAACCATCTCCTTCTCTATGGAGGAGGATACATATGCTGACGATGTATATGTCTTCCTGCGTTCCCTTTCAGATGTTGATGAGCAGGAATATATGCCAGATGCAATTTCACGGCCATATCCCAATCCTGCAAATGCATCCTTTGCTGTTGACTACAATATGACTGGTATTGCCGAAATAAGACTTTTGAATACAAGGGGAAGACAGGTTCTTCTGCGCAGGGAGGAGCTGGCCGGTTCCGGCACTCTCACCTTCCAGCTCGACGGACTGGAGACTGGCATCTATCTCTATTCCATCGAGACGGAGAATGAGACAAAAACAGGCAAGTTTGTACTGATGAAATAGGAGAATTATGAAAGGCATCAAAGATACAGGGTATATAAGGGAATTTGATCCCCGAATGGCAACAGAGAAGATAACTACTTTCATAAAGAACTATATGGACAATGCTGGTTTCAGCAGGGCGGTTATAGGTTTATCCGGAGGGCTGGACTCTGCAACCTGTGCCTTTGTTGTCGCCAGGGCAATTGGCAGCGAGAATGTGAGTCTCATCAATATGCCATACCGTGCGAGCAGCCCGGAGAGTAGAGAGGACGCAGAGCTTGTTGCAAAAAGTCTCGGCATTGAGCTTGATATACTTGACATAACAGACCCTGTTGATGCTTTTTTCGAGCACAGATCACGTCCTGACAGGCTTAGGCTGGGCAATGCCTGCGCACGCATGCGTATGATTGCTCTCTACGACATAGCAGCTGAAAAGGATGCCCTAGTTGTGGCCACGGGTAATAAGAGCGAGAGGTATCTTGGCTATACTACTCTCTGGGGCGATATGGCAGGTGCCTATGCTCCCATAGGTGATCTATTCAAGACCGATGAAAAAGCCCTTGCCGCCTTTCTCGGAGTTCCTGATAAGCTGATCAACAAGACGCCGACTGCAGATTTATGGGCGGATCAGACGGATGAAGGTGAGATGGGTATTACCTATCAGAATGCCGACAGGATTATCCACATGATATATGAGCAGAACATGACACCCAGGGAGGTAACTGAATCGGGCGAGTCACAGGACGATGTCGACACAGTGATAACCAGATACAGAGCCTCTCGCTTCAAGACAAGGCTGCCTGTGTATCCTTCGCTTGCCGACTGATTATATTTTGGTAAGTAATAGAGCCCCTGCCGATAGGTGGGGGCTTTTTTTATGGATTGGGATTTGTGGACGCCTCAGGGGTTCAGTTTGCCGAACTGAGCTATGAAATTATATGACAGACCTGAGATTTCCTCCTGCTGTTTGAAATCGCTTGTCAGTGTGCCCCGCCAGGTTACGCCATAGCCAAGCCTTATGAAGGCAGATATATTGAGCATCAGCTCCAGGCCTGGCTCCACCATCAGGAAAAAATCATCATCCAATGGGGATTCATCGTCGAAGTTGAGCAGACTTGCTCCCATCATGCAGTTGGCTGTTATATTTATGAAGCTGAATGACTCTGGCATAAATCTTATGTCGACACCGCCATATGTCAGCCTCTTCAGTGTATAGGAATCATCTTCAAAACTGAAATCAACCGGTGCGATGGAGGTATATGCGGCTCCACCAAGGGAAAAAGGTCCCCAATAGACACCGGCATGTCCGCCCGTCATCTGGGTTATCTCCTCCCAGTTGTTCTGTAGTCGGTACTCAAGACCCAGATATGGTCTTCCGGCTGCAAAGAGCCCCGCACAAAGCAGGAATATGACGAGTGTTTTTTTCATAGTATCTCTATATCGTGATGTTTGACATCCGCCTCGAAATTGCGATCATAGAGGAGAATTTTGACCCTTGCCTTCATGTAGAAACGGGAAGGGAACATGAAACCACCGGGATATGCAAACTCCATGACCATCTTGAAATCCTTCATAACGAGGGGATTCTTCGCAAAGCGCAGCTCGATTTTCTTCATAAGTGAATCCGAGACGCCAAATAGTGCCCTGCCATTGAAATGTTCTTTGTCCCTTTTCTTTGACTCGAATCGAACGATGTGGGTCTCTTCGCCGTTGAAATATTGAGTTCCCTCATATGTAAAATCATAATCCTTTTTCTGCTCCCTGCCGAATGGTCCATCCTCCATGGACATGGATTCATCTCTGCCCTCACCGCCATCCTCATTTTCTTCCTTATCTTCATCAAAATCACCCTCGATATGTTCCTCTATAATCTCCACGTGGGTGGAGTCTCCTATCTGGGTGTATTTCTTTGAGCCTGTATATCTAGCTTTGATCTCCTGAAAATCCTTGTCCTCGAACTCGGTGAAGGACTCAGTCGACATATAGGTGATATTCTCCGGTTCCTCGGGCTCAGGCAGGCTGGAATAGAAATCGATAAAAGCATCAAGGTCAAAGGCAAAGAGTGCAGAGCAGCTCAGAGCTATGTAGATCAGAAATCTTCTCATTGATATCCTTTTTTTAATATTAGCCAGATGATTACAAAAATGCAAGTAAAGAGTGCAAAAGATAACTTTACACGGAAGGTAATTACCCCTATTTTTTGAATATAATAAGGAGTGAATTGATGAATAAAGCAATTATATTTTTTGCACTTGCAAACTCCCTCTTTGCCTGGGGCCCTCGGGCGCATGTCGAGATAATTCAGACAGCAGGGGATATCTTCGATGACGATCCATTCTTTCAGATGACTGCCTTCTTCGATACATACTATGCAGAGATGTTTTCAGGGGCATGTTTTCCAGACTGGTCCTATGTCTTTGGTGTCTCCGATTCATACTCCGATCGAGCCCACGAATTGGCCTTTTGCGATGCATACTTTGAGCATCTGTTGGCGACTTATTCGGACTTCTCAACAACTGAGGCCAAGAGGGAGCTTGCCTTCTACCTCGGTATTCTATCCCATGTATACTCCGACAGAATTCTTAAGGGTGAGAACGGCGAACACGGTCTCAGGCTTGAGGCAACTTCACAGGATGGGATCACAGCTTCGGACTGTGAGCTGTATCTGGATCAGTTTATAAATCACGATTTCTCGGTCGCATCATTCAGCTGGTTCTGGCCTACCTCTACCATAAGGGATGTATATGATGCATACAGCTCTGCACCTGCAAGCTACACACTAAATATATACCTGTCAGTACTCGAAGGAGAATATTCAACCGTCCTTGCAACAACAACAGAGACCTATCTATATGCAGTAGAGCAAGCCCCCTGGACATACAGCAACTATGGCTCATATTATCCCGGTGGCCTTTATAACTGCGCTGCACTCTCCGCCCACAAGATCAGATATGCATGGAACCTTGCAGCCAATGAATCATATATTTTCCAGAGAAGCCAAATTGGCTGTGGCTTTCAGGATGTCTGGGATACACATCTCCTTGAGGGCTATCCTTCGAACAATGCAGGAGGAGAGGACAGGCTGATGGCAACCCAGGATGGGGCAGGGGAGAATGGAGTTATACTTCTGAAATGGGATGTCTCAGATACTGATACAGCAGGGCTATATCTCGATTCGGCCGTAGTGTACCTATATTATGACGGTCCACTTTCCTCGGCTCTTGGTGGGGATAAGCCTGTTTATCTCTATCCGGTAAATCGCAGCTGGGAGGAGGGAACAGGTGAGGATGGCGATCAGGATACATACTGGGGCAGCTCTGCGGCAGGCGCAACATGGACACATGCATATCCCGCAACATGGGACAGCCCCGGTGGTGAAGGTATTCCAGGCGACAGGGAGGGTATTGCATATGGTCTGCAATACTTCGGACCGACAACAGACTATCCTACATGGTACAGCTACAATGTAACGACAATTGCCAGGGAGTGGTTGAGAAATCCGGCGGAGAATCACGGCATCATGCTCAGGGAAGAGGATAACAGCTACACAGGCTCTGCCCTTTTCATATCGAGCGAGGATAATGACATATGTCAGAGACCTTTACTTGCGATCTATCAATCGGCAACGCCTACGCCAATAAGTGAATTTCCTAAACCTGATATTACCTCCCTGAATGTGTATCCCAACCCCTTTAACTCATCTGTAAGGATAGACTGTCAGGAGAGTGTTAGAATCTTTGATCTTTCAGGAAAGGAGATTGCTGTCATAGGTCAGGGTGGCGGCGTCTGGAGTCCCAAAGGGGCTTCGGGTGTCTTCACGGCGGTTGCCGAGTCCGGAAGAAGCGAGAAGCTGGTCTTTCTGAAATGAGACGATTCCTTCCATATATACTTGCCCTCTCGCTATATGGTCTGCCGCCTTTTGTTGAGAATGTTCATACAGGTTCGGACAGCACTGTTTTCAGGATAAAACTCCCAGGGCTATCCTTTGAGCAGAGATTTATGGACAGCTTAACATATGACATCATCAAGGTGGAGTCAGGTGGCTTTATGAAGGTTGAGGAGGGCGAACCACTCTTGCCCCAGCTTCGTTTCGATGTCGCCCTGCCAGGAACGACTTTCTCAGCAGATTTCCGGGTGATCTCAGATACCCTTTACACTGGTATTCGGCCCTTTCCCAAAACGGAGAGCATAAGAATAGATGAGCAAAGATGCGGTGTGGACAGGTGGAACAGAATAGTTGAGCCGAAGACCGACATTTACAATGGAGACATGCAGTTCCCACTCTCCGAGGTGACAGTCGATACTTATCTTTATATGAATGAAATCACCGTACTCAATCTCTATCTTACGCCGGCCGTCTTCATTCCTCCCAATGGGCTAAGATATACACGAGCCCTTGAGATCGCTATAGAGCATCCGCCGATAAGTTCAAGTACTGAAATCTCAACAGAACGCCTGGAGCCGATGCTCGTCAACCCGGGGATTCTGGGAAGGGAGGAAAAATGAGATACTTTATACTCTTGCTGGCTTTTGTCCTCATTGCGCAGCAAAGTCCCCATCTGAGCCATATCGAGCAGTTTGGCGACAGTCTTTTTTCCCATGGCTCAAGGGACAGATCCCCTAAGGAGGCTTTAAGCCTTTCCCACGAGATATACGGCTTTGTCCCTTACTGGGAGGCTTCATATTCCTGCCCCCGATGGGATCTTGTATCCCGCATGGCATACTTCAACTTTACGGTAAATGCTTCCGGCTATGTTACAGACGATCACACCTGGTATTCTTCTTCATGCGTGGACGATGCCCTTGCTGCCGGAGTTGCCGTCGATCTTTGTATTGCCATCTTTGATGATGCATCCATTAACAGCCTGCTTTCAAGCGCAACTTCAAGGGGCAGATGTATTTCAAATGCTCTTGATGCCGTGATCGCACGTGGCGGCTCTGGTGTCAACCTCGATCTTGAGCTTCCCGGCGGGAGCTATTCGGATGAGCTGGTGGTCTTCTGTTCAGAATTCCGCGACAGCATAGATGCCCGGCTTCCCGGTGGCTGGCTTTCCATCTGCCTTCCTGCTGTGGACTGGAGCGGAGCCTTTGATGTTGATCAGCTTGCCCTCTATTGCGATGCCCTCTTCATAATGGGATATGACTACTATTGGTCGGGTTCATCGAGGACAGGTCCTGTCGATCCTCTGGATGACCCCACAGAGACCTATGACATCGCCCACACTATTGATACATATGCAGTCAATCCCTACACCCGCTCAAAGCTCATTCTCGGTCTGCCGCTTTATGGCAGGGAGTGGCCCTGTTCGGGCAGCTCTCGCGGTGCTTCGACCACAGGTTCGGCCAGTGCCATTTTGTACACAACAGCCATATCCAATGGTATAACCTATGGAAGGAACTGGGATTCAAATGCAAATACCCCCTGGTATGTATACGGAAGCTACTATCAGGGCTGGTACAGCGACACTGAATCTCTAAGGGACAGGTATCAGTACGCAAAAACAGAAGGTGTTCAGGGAATCGGCTGGTGGGCCCTTGGTTATGACGATGGCGCTCTGGATTTCTGGGCTGTTGTGGAGGATGAGTTCACAGGTGCACCTCCGGACAGCTCCGACACAATTACCGTCGACGATGGCGATCCGGGTTTCTCTGAAAGTGGCACATCCTGGATTGAAAGCTCCTATGGCTCTTCAGGCTGGGGAGCAGATTATGACTATGCAAGTACAGGGGGCGGTCTGGATATTGCATATTTCACACCGAATATCCTAACAGCCGGTGATTACTATATATACATGCACTGGGTAGCATCTTCAAACAGGGCCAGCGCAATCCCAGTTTCCATTGAGGGGACGGAGAGTCATGGGATCACAGTTGACCAGTATTCTCCAATGGCTGAGGCATCATGGCACTATCTTGGCAGATATCATTTCTCTGCCGGCAGCTCAGGATATGTTTCGATATCCGATGAGGGGCTGGCTTCCGGCAGTGTGATTATTGCCGATGCAGTCCGCTGGGTACTTGCAGAGCCTCTCACTGTTGAAAGTCCCGAAGCTGCACCTGAAAAAATAGATGTTCATGTCTATCCCAATCCGTTCAACAGCAAACTTTCTGTTCATTTAGAATTTACGGGCATCAAGCAGCTTTCTGTCTTCGATATAGACGGGAGACTGGTACACAATCAACAGATCACAGGAAACAGTGCATCCATCGATGCCACGGGTTGGTCGAGCGGTATATATATAATGTATATAATTAGTAATAGTGGACAGACCATAAAAAAAAGGGCTGTTCTGATCCGATGATAAAAAAAGCCGACCATCTCTGGCCGGCTCTTCTCATTAATAGTTATGTGTTTCAGCGTATCAGACTGACCTTTCTTATTGTCTCATATTTGCCTGAGGTAATCTTGATGAGATAAATACCGCTGGCGATTCCCTCTTTGGGTTGCCAAACCCGGTTGTCGATTTCTGCCACCAGTCTGCCCTCTATGTCGAAAGCCTGGATTACAGCACCCTCCGGAGCATCGATAGCGAGGGCTGCGTTGAAGGGATTTGGATAGGCGGAAATTGTGAATGCTTCTGGTTTCTTGTTCTCGTCTATACCCTCGATATCATCCATGGAGCGGGGATTGAGCTTGTATTCTCCCCAGTCAAAGTGTATAACACCTGTGAGTCCTGGTATTGTTCTCCCGATCTCGGCTTCATAACCTGTGTCAAATCCGTCTTGAACAGTCATGGATGTGACGCCATCTGTAATGACAAAGTCACCTTCCTCACCCAATTCATCGATAGTAACCTCGGGCAGGCTTACAAGTACTGCCTCCATAGACTCTTCTAACACCATCTCTATGCTTGAAACATTGTATGGTTCCACCCTTGCACCTGTGGAATCGATGCTGAAGGAGGTAACATCCTTGAGTTCAGTCAGCTCATAATATTCGTCGATCTCGCCTGTGAGCGTCACATAGTCGCCTATACCGGGCTCATTATCGCGGTCATAGACATAAAGACCCTTCCAAGGACCAACTTCAGGGTCTGATATGAAATAGTTTGAACCGCGGAAATTGATTGCCGTCACAATGCCTGAAACGGTAACAGTCATTCCCAAATAGGGGGATTCGCCGTCCTCTGAATATTGTATGTCGTATATATCCACAAGCTCAGGTGGGGCGGGTTCATAGTCTATGTCCTCGTCAAATCTGGGCTGCAGTACAAAGGTCTCCCATGAATAGTCGATTATGCCTGTTATAGAGGGGAGTTCTGCACCCTCTGCCGGAATGAGCTCATAGTCGAATTTATTGCCAACCTTGAGTGTTGCCGTTCCATCGGAGATATACCACTGTCCGGGACTTATCACGGAATCAACAACAACATCATTGATAGTGATAAGAACACCTTCCAGTGGCTCATCATTGGCCTCCAGACATGTTGCAGTATAGGCAGGCGGAACAGAACCACCCGGTTCACTGGCAAAGGCGGCTATATTTTTCAGCTCAGTCAGGCCGTAATACTCGTCGACTTCACATGTCATTGTAACAAGGTCGCCAGGTGCAACATCATGTTCATAGTCAAAGACATATACACCAGTCCATGGTCCTCCGCCTTCATCCTGAAGGAACCATTTATCGCCGTCGAAACCGGTTGCGGATACAATGCCGCTAACCTCAACTGTCTCGCCCATATAGGGCGAAGCATCGTCATCTGTGTATTGTATATCATACACAGAAAGACCTAATAGTGATACAGATAAGATAAAAGTCATAAACAGTCTCATTATCCTCCTCTTTTTGACTGTACACTTGTTCAACTGTATATTCAAGATAATACATTATATATGTTAAGGCAACATCAACAACCCCCGAAAAGGTTTCCCGTGGGTATAAAAAATTATGCACCATAAAAAAATGACTAAATATCCTTGCCTTTTGTGATTAGAAAGTGTTATCCATTTCTTAGTGATATTGCACAACTCCCTATATTGAGGGGATTGCCAGTAATAATTCGCCACAATACAAGAGTCTGCGAAGTCTACCGCCCGACTAAAATACTATACGCAATTTCTGCATGAATGATGCAACCTCTTTTATATTCAAAGTTAGAATAAAAAAGTTTGACACGGGGGCAAAATTCGTTTATATATAGCTAAAACCAAGAAGGATGGAAGGAAAGCCTGTGAAAATTGGCTATAGACTTTTTATACTCATTATATGTACATTTTCTCTTCTCTTCGGAGCTATTCCGAAGCAGATAAACTATCAGGGAAAACTCACAGCGCCGGATGGCGTGGCATATCACGATGTAACCTTCGAGATTATCTTCAGGATCTATGAATCGCCCACCTCCACATCGGAGCTCTTTGAAGAGTTGCACGATGTCCATCTGAACCATGGACTTTTCGATGTTATTCTCGGTCTGGACGAGCCACTTGTACTCCCCTTTGATGCGCCCTATTGGCTTGAGCTTGAGGTGGACGGTGAAGTTCTTCTTCCGAGGCAGCGTTTCAGCGCTGTTCCCTATGCATACAGTGCAATGAGGGCAGACACTGCAACCTTTGCCGTCAGTGCCCAGAAGGTAGTCGGCGGCTCGGATAACTATCTTGTCCGCTGGGATGGTGATGACGAGCTTGAGGCTTCCATAGTATACGAAACCGACATCGGTGCCATCGGTATGGGTACAACAACCCCTACAGACGGTACACGTCTTGAGGTTATTGCCGAGGATGTCCCTGCATCGAGAGCCATCTTTGCCAAGACAGAAACCGGAGATCAACAGGGCTGGATGGCCACGGATTTCTATGGTGTATACGGTCAGTTCGACTCCGATAACTTCGGTGCACTTGGTTCTTCAGGAATCGGTATCACAGCCCGGGGTGAACTTCACGCAGGTTATTTTGAAGGAAATGTAACACTGGCAAACACTGAATCATTATATACAGACTATCTTGCAGCCGAGGGTGTTGACCCTGCTGTCAAGATGGGTTCGAATCTCGATCTTCGCGACAATCTTCTCCAGAACACAGGAACAGCAGATGGCGGAGCGGTTACAATAGCCGATGACATTGTCCCGGGAACTGTGACAAACAATATCGGTTCTTCCCTGCTTCCCTGGCAGGATTTATTCCTCTCAGGGGCGATCAATGTCGGTGCAAGCTCAACCATTTCCATAGACGGAGATGTGGGCGGTCCGGGAAAGGTTCTGAAGACCGACGGCACAAGGCTCTATTGGGCTGATGACTCCACTGCTACAGATATACCCTCCCACAATGAACTCGACTCACTTCAGGGAGGCACAGCAGGCGAGTACTATCACCTTGCCGAAGCCGAATATATCGGCCTGACATCCGGTGAAGCAACCAGCCTCCACCATCACGACGACAGATACTATACACAGGCAGAACTTGCCAGCCCCGACTCAGGTGCTGCAGTTCACTGGGGCAACCTCACGGCTGTCCCCTCGGATCTGGACACAATTGCCTCCGACGATCTTACGACATCCACCCCTGCAGGCGGTGACCTGTCCGGCTTCTATCCCAACCCAACAGTTACAGGTCTTCAGGGCGAAGATATATCCACAATACCCCCTGCCTCGGGTGAGGTTCTCAAGTTCAACGGAACAGAGTGGGTCGCCTCCGTAGACGAGGTCGGAGACCCATCTGCAACCAACGAATTTAACACAGGCATGAATTTCGATCCTGTCACCAATATACTCGCAGTTACCGATGCAGGCGGGACGGTTTTCGATACAATAGCGGTCGAGGCAGATGATCTTTCCGACAATGTGCTCGGCGACCTTTCCAATGTAAATGAATCCGGTCGTGTTGACGGTCATATCCTTGTGTGGAATGAAGGGCTGGGAGAATGGGTCACAGATTCCCTTGACCTCTCCACGCCACCCCTTTCCGATGTTCTTCTCGCAGGCAATATCGCCTCAAATGATATAGATATGGACGACTCATGGCGTGTCATCAATATGCCCGAGGCAACAGATACAGGCCAGGCCATGCCATATGGCCAGACAGCCGGCGGACAGCTCACAGGGGCATATCCCAATCCCAATCTTGCCGCTTCTGTAGCAGGTTCCGGACTCATAGGTGCAGATGGCGCACCCCTTGAGGTTCTCACCGGCACAGGGCTGCGTCTTGAGGGCGATTCTGTCCGCATTGACGAGGAGAACATTCCCTATCTGCCATCGGACACACTCCTTTGGTCAACAAGAGACCCCGGTGATCTAAACGACGCCATCGACACCTTGATGGCACGTTTCACAGGGCTTGCCGGCGGCGATTATGTCACGAGTATAACAGGCGGCGAAGGCCTTATTCCCGATTCCGCCGCAACGGGCAATGTTACCATAGATATAGACACAAGCTGGTTCACAGGCGACATCACCGTCCACACAGGCGGACTTGTGGAGATCAATGACCTTGCAGTCGGCGCATCCGACATATTCTTTGCAGACACGGGCGACGGCGTTCATGCCGGGCTTATCCCCGCATCAGGGCCATACATCTATTCCACAGGACCTACGATCTACGAGGTTCTATCTGATTTCGATACACTTTTCTTCAACTATGGTGGCGCAATCGGTGACCTCCGTTCCGCTGTCGGAACAGAGACCGACTCGCTGGGCATCGACTATCCCTCCAACTTCATAATCAGGGACTCCACGAGCCTGATATCTGCCATATCCGCCATCGACGAGGCGATCAGCATTGCAGGCGGTCTGGACCACTCCCTGCAGAACGCCTATGACGATGGCCGCTTTATCTCGGCGGATTCCGGTGCTGTTGTGATAACCTCGCCGGATATGACATGGCCCGGACTTTCAGTAAACGCAGCCCCCGGCGGCAATGCCATAGAGGCAACCGGAGATTTTCGTCTCGATGGCAATCTCCGCACAACAAGCTCGCTTTTCCTTGAGGATACCCTGTCGGGCTTTGCAATGGAGCTTTCACTGCCCGGCGTTACAGACAACAGAAACATTACCTTTCCCGATGCTTCGGGCGAGGTACTCCTTGACGTAGGCGGCGGTTCATTACCTCCCGGCACAACAGAGGGCGCGATGCTCCGCTGGGATGGAACATCCTGGGTTGAGAACCCCTCTGTCCGCTCGGACGATCTTGCGAATCTGCATGTTGACGGCGATCTGACCCTTCAGGGCGCAGACGGCGTATTCCGCGGTACTGTCGATGTCGCCACGCTGACAGGCGACAGAACCTATACACTCCCCGACACCTCCGGCGAGATTTCCCTTCTCGGGCAATACATATCTGAGCGGGAAATAGCCTTTGGGCTGGGGCCTGATTCGGTCAAGGCCGCTTCCATACCCTATGATAACTCTGTATCGGGGCTTGGGGCACTCAATGTTCAGGAGGCGATTGACTCCCTCGCTGCAGGTCGCGATGGCTTCATACGAGACACAGAGCCCGATGGCGATCTCACAACAGGTCAGGACGCAGACATAGACATTACAGGCAATGCCGAGATCGGCGGCTCTCTGAGGGTCGGCGACATTATTGGGCAGGGAACTGCCAACAGCTTTGTTACAGGCATTGTGGAGATCAACTCAACCACACCTGTGGATCTTACGGCAATCCCAGCATATACAGTAGGCACAGGCTCAATAGTCCAGCTCACCTTCAATGGACTCTTCGACGACAGGGCCAATACAAACAGCGCATATTTCCGCGTGGAGCTTGTGAGAAATCCCGGCACACCAGGTGAGGTTGTTCTTTATTCGACAAAGAAGGTAATTTATTCACGGGTTGTACATCAGGATGACGACCTGACCATAAGTATTGTTGACAGTCCCGGCGCAGGCACACACAGCTATGGAGTTCGTGCCATTCAGGAAGACGGACCATTCGATGCAGGCCGTTGCGTAAATGGCCAGCTAATCCTTGCGGAGATCAAGAGCTGATGAAGACTTTAATAAGAAACATAGATCAAAACAACTCAAACACCGCATTTGCAATGCCAACATCACAGGGAGGTGATGCCAAAAGATTTGTAAAGGTTTTCGAAAGACACGCACACACACCAACCAACCCCAAAACAAGGAGGAAATTGTGAAGGGGAGAATTCTTTTAGTAGCAGTAGCACTACTGCTGGTCGCTTCAGTGGCCAATGCACAGCTTTTCAAGTTCCCTGTAACCCGTGCAGGCGCATCCATCGGTGATGTCGTTGATGCAACAGGCGCACTCGCAACCTATGGCGAAGATGCTGGAGACTTCGATGCCTATGGTATAGTTGTCCAGATCGATGGCGACGACATGCTTGTCGCTTCCAGCGGTATGTTCCCCTATTCCGGAACAGCAGGAACAGAGTACACAACAATAGCAGGTACCCTCGTCGACAGGTCAACCCTTGGAACAGACGATGCATATCCAGTAGTCGCTGTTCAGATGACAGCAGACGCTGCAATGATTGTCATGAAGAACTATGAGGCAAGAGAAGTTGAATATACATTCACAGAGCCTGCCTCCGGCGATCCCGGCTTCCTCGGTGTTGTGGATGCAGATCCCAACACAGTACAGGACGCTCTCGATCAGATCAACACATACCTCTCAGGTCTGTCATCCACACTCGACCTCTGGCTCGAGACAACAGGCCCTACCAACTTGACAGGTACATTTGCAGACATTGCAACAATCACACATACACCAACAACAGACGTCCCCGCCATCGCAACAGGCGATGACATCTTCGTAACCTTCACAGGTGAGTTCGATGACAACAACGGCGTCAACGGTGGTCATGTACAGGTCCAGTTCCACGATGGCGGCGCTCTCGTAGGCTCCATCTCCGAGATCTATCTTCTCGACAGAGACTACTTCCAGACAGAGTCCGTTGCAAAGACACTCCGCATCACTGCACTTGCTTCTGCAACCAACACATGGGCAGTTCAGGCACAGTATGTCGCTCCTTATTCCTCAGCACGTTTCATCCGTGGCGAGATGAGAATCGAGCGTTTCTAAGTCTTTGTTGAATTCTATAGAGAGAGCGGTCAGTCTGCTCTCTCTATCTTGAAAATGATTGGAGAAATATGAATAGAAAACTTATAATACTTGGACTTATGGTTCTGCTCCTCGCATCCGTAGCCAATGCACAGCTCAAAAGAACAATGGGCACAGCAGCGGTTGGAACAGTTGTCGGTGCAGACGGTGCAGCGGTTGATGTTGCCGACTATGACACCGAGCCAGCAGTCGGTATTGTCATCTTCAATGACGGTACCAACTCCCTCGTTGCAAATTCCGGTCTGATTACTCTTACAGGTCACGGCTTTGCAGCAGGGTCAGCTCTTACCTATAATGCTACCGGTGGGCTTCTGGTTCATACTGGTGATGTTGATACTTATCAGCCCATAGTTGGTTATGTCTATGACGCAAACACCATCATCATCAAGTTCGAGAACCAGCTTGCAGTACAGACTGAATATACACAGGCTGACTTCCTCGGTGCCGGACTCTATGATGTACAGACAGTGGAAGGCGCACTTGATGCTATTCACACATATCTGTCAGATGTGTCTGCAACCTATCGTACAACTGTTGCTATCACAGATACAGTACATGTTGGCAGCAATACTAATGACTTAATTGTCGCCGATATTGCAACTGCCGTTGGAGCTACTTTCGCAGAAGGCGATAAACTCTATCTGCACTTTACAGGCGATTTCACAGATGATATATCTCAGAATGGTGCTGTTATCAATGTCCGCTGGGGCAACGGAACCGGAGTGGTTCCTACAGGAAGCGATGCTGAGATCAATCTGATGAACTATGACTTCTACCAGAGACAGACGATTACACTTCTGGGACAGGTCACAGTCGGCGCAGTAGTCGGAACCTACACCATTCTCGCAGATGGTGATTCAGGCTATGACGGCGGCCGTTTCGTTCAGGGAACTCTCACAGTCGAGAAGTTCTAAAAGCTATTGGACTTAGAAAGCTCTCCCCATCGGAGAGCTTTCTATTGATTATAATTATTGTTTTCGAGAATAGGGCAAGTGCTATTCTTGCCATGCTAAAATACTTTGAGTTCTCTGTTTTATCTTGATTTATACACGATTTTTTGATACTTTTTCGAAAAAGGGAGTAAATATGATAAAAAGAATAGGTTTAGCTGTCTTTGCAGCTGTTTTGATCATCACTGCCATTCTCAATGCAGACGAAATAGACATGTTGAGGAAGTCCTCAGCCGCCCTCAACGAAGGCAGGGCACATGCCGATTCAGCCGACTATGAAAAGGCCATCAACTCCTTTACAAAGGCAAATCTTCTCAGACCCGACTGGCACGAGCCTTTCTATCACAGAGGAAGGGCATACTTCAAGCTCAATGACTACGAAAAGGCACTTGAAGACTTCAACAAGGCAATCATCTTCAAAGAAGACTATGAGTTAGCATATATTGCCCGTGGTATTGTCTTCATGCATGAAGGGCGTTTTGATCGTGCTCTGGCAGACTATCATTCAGCATGTGAGCTTGATTCCACGAACCTGCAGTCCCGGTATAACCGAGGCATAGCAGCATTTCTCAATAAACACTTCGACCTCGCCCTCGAGGACTTCAACTATGTAGAGCAGAATGCCGATACCCTTGAGAACTACTATCAGATCTATAAATACCGTGGTCGCATAGACTATTCCAAGGGTGAGTTCAAGGAGTCAATAGAGCAGCTCAGTAAATTTATTAACAAATTCCCCGACGATGCCGAAAGCTACCTTTGGCGTTCTGAGGCATATCAGGCGATTACCGAATTCGAAAAAGCCCTTGAGGATTCCGATAAATATCTCGAGTTGAGCGGTACAGATTAGGAAATTATTCTTGGCTCTTTTTGTCTCTTATTCATTAACCTTGCTTTTGAGCATTGCTTCTAAGCATCGTTTTTGATTCTATGCTCCAAAGCTGGAAGTCATCCAAGGAAAGATGTAGTAATATCCATAACCCTCTCGCTGGCATGGCCATCCAGTAGCGGGGGTGGTGTGTAGCTTTCGCTGTCAAAGGGCGCTGCCAGCGCCTCGGTGAACAGCTTGACGGAGAGACCGCAAAGACTGTTCGTGCCTTGCTCAATTGTGGCAGGGCGCTCTGTTGTTGTCCTGAGGGTCAGGCACCTTATGCCAAGATATGTCGTCTCCTCCTGAATGCCGCCGGAATCGGTCACAACAAGACAGCTGCCCGCAACAAGCCCCATGAAATCCAGATAGCCCAGCGGCGCGATCATCTTTAGACCGGCAAGGGATTCAAAATCTTCCCTAAGGCCATTCCGATCTATGGAATTGCCCGTCCGAGGATGAACGGGGAAGATGACGGGCATGTCTATCTGTTTGAGTATATCCAATATTTTCAGGAGATTTTCGCGGCTGTCAACATTCGAGGGCCTGTGAGCGGTGAAAAGACAATATCCATCACTTTTCAGCCCAAATCTCTCCCATATCCTCAGATCAAGGGCATTGTCAATGAAATGGGCAAGGGTGTCTATCATCACATCGCCGACAACATGGCAGTTTTTCTCTATGCCCTCATTACGCAAATGCCTCAGACCGACCGCCTCTGTGATGAAAAGCAGGTCGGAGATATGGTCTGTCATCACCCGGTTTATCTCCTCCGGCATCCCCTTGTCAAAGCTCCTGAGCCCTGCCTCAATATGCGCAACAGGTATGTGCAGCTTGCTGCCCACAAGGGCCGCCGCCATTGTGGAGTTCACATCGCCGAAGACCATTATCAGTGATGGTGTCTGTCTCTCGACAAGGGCCTCGTATTCGATGAGTATTCTGCCCGTCTGCAGACCGTGCCCGCCGCTGCCGACCCCAAGATAGAAATCGGGCTCGGGTATGCCAAGCTGCTCGAAGAAAACCTGGGACATTTCGTAGTCATAGTGCTGGCCGGTATGTATAAGCTCATAGGGGATATCACGCTTGTCCATCTCCCATATTATCGGGGCAATCTTCACAAAATTCGGCCTTGCGCCTGCGACTATGTGTATCTTTTTATTCACAGACTGAAAAAAGCACTTGTTTCTTTTATGTCAAAGAAAATATTATCTGGAGAAAGTATATTCAAGTTTAAGGGAGGTTGCGATGGATTACAAAGAGGTTACACTCGAATCATTTGAAGTATTGGGCCTGTCCGACAGGATCACAGGGGATTTCTCGCGCATTCCCGGGCTGTGGAATGATTTTTTCCAGCGCGTGGGCGAGATCACAGGCAAGGAGGGCATGGAGTTCTATGGTCTTGCCTATGACACAAGATATGAGGGCAAGAATGTCGACTTTACGTCCCTTGTCGGCGTGAGGGTTAACCCCACAGCCCCTGTTCCCGATGGCATGGAGAAAAAACAGATCCCAGCCGGCAAGTATGGGCTGATAGTTCACAGAGGCTCCCTCGATGAACTCAAGAACACATATCAGACCTTCTATAGCGAGCATCACGACAAGGTCGATATGTCAGGTATTGAGATAGAGGTCTACGGCGAGCGTTTTGACATGAACAATCCCGAAAAGAGCGAGATAGATATTTTCATGCCCCTTCGCTGAGGGTGTCCGCCTTAATCGATTCGGTGAAGATAACTGCACTGTCTATTCTGCCGAACCCCTCTGCCCTGAGCCGATAGGTGGTTGTGCTGTCGGACAGTTCAGTGTCAATATCAACAAGGGACGTGTTGGGACCGAAAAGCTCCAGCCGTCCCCTATAGATTCCCGGTATCTTCAGCTCCGTTGTCATCCCCGGATTTAAGGGCAGGGCAAGGCTGGAATCAGGACCTGAAATGGCAATATTGTCGAGATCGCCGAAGAGATGACCGGGTATCACATATCCGGCATCCGTTTTTCTCAGGCCTGTCTTTTCGCTCAAAAGACGGAAATATATATATGGTGTTGTCCTCATATCTGCTGCGAGGAAGCGTACTGCCCTGTACTGCTCGTTAAACTCCCTGTCATTGGCGAGTGCCTTTGTGGCGCGGAAGCCTGGAATATCGCCAACAGCACCGAAAACGACGATGTCCGGTCTGCGCTCCTTGACATATTCATGATCACCCATTTCGTGACCTATCCAGCCCTGCCCGAAATCCTCCGGCTTCTGCCGTGCAATGTGATAGTCGTTCAGACCGAGCATATCAAGGGACGGAAATTCGGTGAAATAGGGGTAAGACCCGGCTGCTGTTATGGCGATGAGTGGATTGTCAAAGGCCCCTCGCAGGGTCTGTGAAGCCGCCTTTATCTCCCACTCAAATTTCTCTGTTTTTACTATATGCCGCATTCCGAAAGGTCGATGGACAAAGGGCGCAATAGCAACCGAAAAGATTAGCACAAAGGCAAGCCCCCTGCCTTCTCTGAGATCATCCGTCCATATCATTAGAATGAAACAACTGATGACAACAACAGGAACAAAGTGTCTGTAGCCTGGGAATATGTCACCGCCTATGAAGGCGATATAGAGTAGATTTGTCGCCAGCATGCTCACGAGGATAATCCCCTTCACAGATCCTTTCCGAAGGAGGCTGAAGCTGGCGATGGCGGTAATCAGCGAGAGCGGGAAGGTGTCCCTTATGGCAAAGAATATGTAGCGGATGCCGTCCCAAGTGTGGTTAAGCGACGGCGAAACCTTGATATGTGCAGTGTTTGGGACATAGTCACCATAGTACCACAGCCTGAAACCAATCTGACCACCATAGAGCAGAACGGGAAAGACGGCGAGAATGAGTATATCCCTGAATGGCAGCCCCTTCCTCTTGATGAAGATACTGACAAGGGCATAGCCACCTGCCAGCCCAACGGAATATATAGGCCCATCCGGCCTTGTCAGACAGGCCAGACCGAGAAAGAGCGAGACCAGCCAGAGCAGTCTTTTGTCATCCCTGTCGAGAAAGTCCAGAAAAAAGGATATGCTGCCGGCAACAAGAAAGGCCAGAAGGGGCTGTTCCAGCCCGCCTATGGTCCAGGCACTGATGGGCATGGACAGCCCATAGAAAAGTGGCGGAAGGGCCTGAAAAACGGGTGATTTATCCCTCTCATTTCTAAATAGAAATAGAAGCACCAAAAATGAGAAGAGTATGCTCAAAATTCTCGTGGCAACAATAAGATCCATACCCGACAGACCGAGAAGGGATATCAGCAGAACCCACAAAAGGTTGGAATAACCCTCAACCCTTTCTCCGTCATTCCATGTCAATCCCTTCCCTTCTATGAGGCGTTGGGAATAGCGCAGGGAAATGAGTGTATCGTCCGCAAGGAAAGGCCAGAAATCATATGCGGAGAGGGCCAGCAAAAGGGCAGCGAGCAAATATATAAGTACTTTCCATTTCATAGGGGAAATATATCCCTCAATCATTGCTTGTCAAGTGGACACAGACTTGACTATCTGTAGGTTATAACACATATTCAATGAAAAGGAGGTAGTATGAAGATTATAGAAAGCAAAGACAGGCCAATCGCCCCGAATCCCCACAAGATCGACGCAAGGATGATAGTAGATAGAGAGGATATTGCACTGGTTGAGCTGAATCTGAAACCCGGCGACAGTCTCAAGCCCCATATCACCCATGCGGATGTAACATTCTATGTCATCGAAGGCAAAGGAATTGTTACAGTCGGGGAGGAGTCGGAGGAGGTTCACAAGGGTCAGTATATCGAGAGCCCTGAGGGTATAGTACATCTCTGGGAGAACAATTCGGATTCGCCCCTTGTAGTGATGGTAATGAAAACCCCAAGACCAAAGGCAAAGACCAAAGTTCTATAGGCTATGCAGCCCTTTTGCGCAGAGAGTTAAAATAGGCTCGATATCTCATGTCACTGCGCTCGAGATGATCGGAAAACCAGCTTGATAGAAAGGCATATAGCTCCTTCTGTATCTGCTGTCCTGCATAGTATTTTCTCTGGAAGTCAAGCACACCATCAAGGAAGCTGCGATGCTCCCTGATGTGCTGCTCTCTGCCGGGATAGTCCGTCAGAAGCAGCTCTTCCGAGGTGAAATGGTAGACGACGTATTCGATCAGTTGCTCTATTGTTTCGCCGATCTGTTCATCTGAATTGGATGTGTTCAATTCTTGTATGATCTGTATCAGCCACCTGTGCTGCCTGTCAATATCCTCTATCCCGGTGGAAAGCTCGGGTCTCCAATCTATCATCGCCACCTCCTTCGATGATAATATCGGAAGAAAGAGCAGAGACTTCAGAAAAATGCATCAAAAATACAAAATAATCAAAACAGTAATTATGATGCTTTTTTCATGATATGATAGCGCAGAAAGGGCGCATATCTCTGATCCATACCCTGCACATGCTGGCTTATCCAACCTGAAAGGAAGTCAAATATCTCAACAGCCAGTCCCTTTTCCCCTCTTTCCAGTCGGGTTCTGTATGTCTTGACCTCATCGACAAAGAGATTGTGTTCCCTTACATGTGCCCCTTGTCCGGGAAAGACAAATTTCTTGAAATAACTCTCCTCTGTCTCGAAATGATATGAGCTGTAGTCGATCATCTGATAGATTATCTCTTCCAGCTTGCTCTGGGAATCCCCGCGTCGTATGGCATCACCAAGGCTCACTATAAGATCGAAGATCTTTCTGTGCTGCAGGTCAATTTCCTCTATGCCCACAGACAGGCTCTCTGACCATTCAATTTTCGGCATCCCGCCTCCTTTTTTTGATATATCGAACAAAGGTAGGGATGGATTTAGCAAATGTATCCGCCTAAACTATTGCAGAATTAGAGGAAAATAGAAAAAGGGGGTCAATGCCCCCTTTTTGAAATATATGTCAGAACGTATCAGTTCTTCATCAACTTCTGCGAGATATTATCGAATAGTCTGTCGATCAGCTCTGGTTTTGTATTCTCGCCGATCTGAATCTCTATGTTAATATTTACCGATGTTCCAGAATGACCCTTGAGAACTATCGCCTCTTTGGTTAGGGACTTTTCCTCGCCCTTCGGGCTTTGCTGGGGTTGGGGCTTCTTCTCCGGACCCGGCTGCTGATCCTTTGGGAGTACAGAGAAATCGCACATCTCGGCAAGTACGTCAAATGTCCGCACTGTGTAGTAGAGAACCTGCTTTCCGGCATTTATATATTTTTTGAGGAATTCACGGAGGTCTCTGTTTTTCATCTCCTGTGGCTCAGGGAAATTGTTGAAAAATTTGGTATAGGCCTTACGGATCAGAGGGGCCAGTATCTTGGATGGATCATCCGCCTCTTTGTATTCCTTCCAGTTCTTTGTCGGCTTGCCGTTCTTGTCAACAAGATAGATATGTTCCAGAACCTGAGCCATGCGGAAGTCATTTCGCGTTCCGTAGCCGATATCCTTGAACCAGTCATTGTCGACATTCTTCGGGATCGGTTGTTTCCGAATCTCTTCCATGAAGTCTTGCAACCTCTTTGTAGCTTGAACATAGGGGTAATTCATGATACCTTCCTTATCGTTGAATCCTAAACTCCTAATGAATATGCGGTATTTATTGAATCTATGCAAGAAAAAATATAATTAATTAAGAAAAAAAATCTACAACTCACATAACAAGACCACCTAGAATATGTAAGTAATTGTTAATAAATATGTTATCAAGAAAACAAAAAAATAGACAAAAAAATAAAAATAAAACCACACGCCCTCTGATATGTACATTTACTACTCAATTTATATTTTATTTCTGTCCGGGGCTTGCATTTCGAAAAAAATTCTCTATACATAAATATATACACACACAGGAGGTTCTATGTCAACAGTTAAGGTTTTTACGTTGGCGATACTCTTGATGCTTCTTCTGATCGGTTGCGGCAAGAAAACCGATAAAGCTGATGAAACTGCATCGGAGAGCAAGATGACGGTTGACGAGGTCTACACAGACATTACAGGGGTTCTGAGCACCACATACGAGCAGGAGGGCAAGCCAAAAGCAGACTGGGACGGCATGACCAAGGTCAAGGATGCAGCCTTCGAGAAGCTGCGCACCAGATTTAGCGAGTGGCCTGCGCAGACATCTTTTTCCCTCTCGGTCATGGACGATCATATCGTAGTATTCGTGAGTATAGACGGCAATGAGAAGGAAGGTAAGTGGCAGCCATAGCGGAGATATAACCGCTGCGATATTCAAAAAGGGGAGTGTGGCATTCCCCTTTTTTTTGCTACTTGGCTTTTCTTGCCCTAATTGTTCAACATTAAGGG
>NPID01001914.1_pt7 | contig 27688 bp, 25 predicted proteins | sample 8637491 | NCBI WGS metagenome assembly NPID01 (sample SAMN07420843, study PRJNA396082) | bioreactor metagenome | isolation source: sample BA6 brine-fed electro-methanogenic bioreactor BA | place: Japan: Kochi | collected 2016-06-14 | reverse complement strand
CTCTAACCGGACACTACTGATTCTAAGCATACTATGTCGACATATTGGCGACTTACTATACAGAAATTAACAATCAATGGACATCATTTCCACACTGAGAAAATCCATCCCCTGGGAGGAATTCGACTATCAGGCCCTGCTGCAGGCCCTGAAGGATTACGCCCACCCGTGTGACAAGATCACCGACCTGCTCGCCAAAGGGGTGATCGTGCGGGTCAAGAAAGGGCTCTATATCTTTGGCGATGCCTACCGGACCCGCCCCTACAGCCGGGAAATCCTCGCCAACCTGATCTACGGACCATCCTGCGTATCGCTGGAATACGCGCTGCATTACCATGGGCTGACGCCTGAAGGGACAACGGCTCTGACCTCGGTGACCACCAAGCGGGGCAGAGAGTTTCAGACCCCGGTGGGGCTGTTTCTCTACCGGAAGATCCCGGAAGCCGGTTTTCATATCGGCATGCAGCGGGTTGAGCTGGAGGATGGCCGTGCATTTCTGCTTGCCGGGCCGGAGAAAGCTCTGGCCGACAAGGTCCGCTGCGACCGCGGCCTGCAGCTCCGTTCCCGGCGGGGCTGTTTGGAATATCTGCACGATTCGTTGCGGATTGCGCCTGAAGACCTACATCGGCTGGATGTCGACCTGCTTGAAAGACTGGCTGCAGCTGATGAATCGCCGCGTATGGGGATATTGATGGACAGCGTGCGTTATCTGAGAAGAGAGAGCGCCTGATCATGCAGAGTGCCGTTACCCAGATGCTGGCTCGCTACGACTGCCGCAGCAGCGATGATTACGTCCGGGCACTGCGGGAGATCCTGCAGGAGATCGCCCTGCTCGGCCTGTGGCGCAGCAAGTTTTTCGAAAAGGCGGCCTTCTACGGCGGGACCGCCCTGCGCATCCTCTACGGCCTTGATCGCTTCTCCGAAGACCTCGACTTTTCCCTGCTGGAACCGCAAGGCCCTTCAGGGCCATCCCCCCACTTTTTTACCCCGGTGCGAAGTCCGGGCTAACCCGCTTACCCGCACCCCGATCAGCCGCACCCTTTTCTCCAGGGGGAACCTGGCCAGACAGCGCCGGGCCGCTTGGCCGATGATCGCCGGATCATCGCTGCGACGGTCCAGGGTGATGGCGTGTAAATGGGTGTCAAAATCGGCGTAACGAAGCTTGACGGTCACGGTCCTGCCCCGGTAGCCCTGCCTCTTGAGACGGGCAGCGACATCCCCGACAAGCCGGGCCATCACCTGCGCCAGAACCGCCGGGTTCCGGATATCCCGTTGAAAGGTGGTCTCGCGGCTGAAGGATTTGGGCTCGCGGGAGGTTACCAGGGGGCTTTTGTCGATACCGCGGGCGGCCTGATGCAGGTAGGCCCCGTGGGCCCGCCCGAACCGGGCGACCAGGGTTGCCAGGGGCAGTCCGGCCAGGTCACCGATGGTGGCAACCCCCAGGGCCAGAAGGCGTTCTTCCGTTTTGGGCCCGACGCCCCAGAGCTTGCGAACCGGCAGGGGCCAGACACGGCTTGGGACATCCTGCTCGCTGAGGATGGTGAGGCCGTCGGGCTTGTCCATATCGGAGGCCAGCTTGGCCAGCAGCTTGTTGGGGGCAATGCCGATCGAGCACGCGAGTCCCGTTTCTTCAAGGATGCACGCCTTGATCTCCCGGGCGAGTTTTTCCGGCGACTGTTGCAAAGAGGAGATGTCGAGAAAGGCCTCGTCGATCCCCAGGTTCTCGATCTGCGGGGAGAACTCTCGCAGAAGCGCCTGGATTTTTTTCGACTCCTTTTCGTAAGTCCGGTAGTCCACCGGCAGAAAAACCGCCTGGGGACAGAGATGGTAGGCGGTGCGCAGCGGCATGGCGGAATGAATGCCGAACGTGCGGGCTTCATAGGAGGCAGTGGAAACGACCCCCCGTTGCATGGGGTCGCCGCTGCCGCCGACGACAACCGGCCTTCCCCTCAGTTCGGGATGGCGAAGCAGCTCCACGGATGCAAAAAAGGCGTCCATGTCGATATGGAGGATGAGCCTGCCCATTTATTGCCCCTATCTGCCGCGCAAGGAAATGTACATGACCTGGCAGATCACCTCTCTCACGCCCCCCTCGGGTTCATTTTTGACCAGGACCAGATTTTGAACGCCCTCCGCCTTGACCGGCGCGATGCGCCTCTTCCCCGGGCAGCGATAGGGGGACTCTGCCGCCGGGAAATGCCGGTAGTAGCTTGTCCGCCCCTCGGCAAATCCGCAGCAACCGATCTTAAGAGCCATCTATCAAGCTCCTGCAATCCTTGCAAAAGTCTGGTCCCTTGCGATCGGTATCGACCAGGCTGTTGGAGAAATGCATCACGCAGGTTGGCTTGGGACAATGCCCCAGCCCTGCCAGGTGGCCGATCTCGTGCACCGCCTCGGCCAACACCCGGTGGCGGTAGAGATTCTGGGTTAAAGGCCGTCCGGGATATTCCATCTGCAGCCGGTTCAGGGAAATAACGGCACAGCGGCTCAGAGCATCGGCTTCGCCGAAAACGAAGTTGAGCCCCGCGTCGAACAGATCGGCACCGGTAACGGCCAAGCGAAAATCCCCTGCAGGCCCCAGCCTGCCCAGGCGCTTCAGAATAAGGGACGCGCGGTACTGGCTGCGCGAAGGGACGAACGCATCGTCCCGAAGGCCGATCTGCTGGCCGAGCCGAACCGGCCAAGGGAAAACCTCGGCAAGTCGACTCCGCAGCAACTCGAGGACGGACCGTGCGACATCGGCGGCGAAATAGAGCCAAAGGGTGCTTTCCATTATTGAGGTTCCCTTCACTCCTTGTTCAAGTCTAACGCCTTCTGGCTCGATGTGCACAATCCATGTTAGTGGGGCGGAAAAAGAGGTTTGTTTTTCTTGCGGCCTGCTTCAAGGACACCAACTCCCTGGAATTTGCCACCGGAATTCGGGCTGGTGATCTGGCTTCGCAGAGGCAGATTTCCTTTTTCTGAAAACAAGCCAACCCTCCCTTGACAGACCCCAAGGACCGTGCATAATAAACCAAACGGTCGGTTTTATTTTGCACGGAGTTACCTATGCAGACCAAAGGAGAGCAGACCAGAGACCGAATCCTCACCGAGACGACCCGGTTGATTCTGCAGAAAGGCCTCGGGGCCACCAGCGTCAGCGATGTGCTTGCGGCTTCCGGGGTGAAAAAGGGGAGTCTTTATTTTCACTTTGCCAGCAAGGAAGAGATCGGTCTGGCGGTGCTGGCCCGGGCCAAGAAAAGGTTCCTGACTTTTCTCGACGCCTCCCTGACGGGGCCGACGCCTGGGGCCATGCTGGACAACTTTTTCTCCCGAGCCTTTGCCAACCACCATCAGGCGGGTTTTGTGGGAGGATGCATTTTCGGCAATACCGCTCTCGAAGCCAGCGACTCATGTGACTCCTTCACGGCCGTGGTCGACGAGGTCTTCGAAGAGTGGACCGGACGCCTGCAGCAGGTGATCGAAGCGGCCCAGACCGCGGGTCAGGTTCGCAGCGATCTACCGGCGCAGATGCTGGCCTGCCATGTGGTGGCGGCCGTCGAGGGGGGAATCATGCTCTCCCGGCTGAAAAAGGACGGTCTGCCCCTCAAGAACTGCCTCGAATCCCTGCGGGCGTTGCTGCAGTTAACCCCTTAACTCTCGACCGTCCGGCGGAGAACACCATCCATGCGACCGCCCTTTCGTCCGGCGGGCGACAACCGTAGAAAAGGCTCTGGCGATGAACAGCAAACATTCCAAACTCCTTATAATCGCGCTGATTGCCGGCCTGGTCGGCGCCTTTTTCATTTTCGACCTGCAACAGTACCTGACCCTCGACTATCTCAAATCCCGCCAAGACGCTTTCGGCCGGTTTTACGCCGAGCATCGGCTGCTGACCATCGCCTCCTATATGGGCATCTACATCCTGGTGACCGCCCTGTCCCTGCCCGGCGCCGCCGTGATGACCCTGGCCGGCGGCGCGCTTTTCGGGCTCTGGGTGGGCTTCGTGACGATCTCCTTCGCCAGCACCATCGGCGCCACCCTGGCGTTTCTGGTCTCGCGCTTTCTGCTGCGCGATTACGTGCAGAGCAAATTCGGCGACAAGCTGCGCGCCATCAACGACGGGGTCCGCAACGAAGGGGCCTTCTACCTCTTTTCGCTGAGGCTGGTGCCGATCTTCCCCTTCTTCGTGATCAACCTGGCGATGGGCCTCACCCCGATCCGCCCCCTGACCTTCTACTGGGTCAGCCAGGTGGGGATGATCCCCGGCACCCTGGTCTACGTCAACGCCGGTACCCAGCTCGGCCAGATCGAATCGCTCTCGGGCATCCTTTCGCCGGGACTGCTGATCTCCTTTGCCCTGCTGGGGATTTTCCCCCTGCTGTCGAAGAAGATCCTCGACCTCGTCAAGACGCGCAAGGCATTGGGCGAATTCGATCCGCCGGAATCCTTCGACTACAACCTGGTCGTCATCGGGGCCGGTTCGGCGGGGCTGGTGACCGCCTACATCGCCGCGGCGGTCAAGGCCAAGGTCGCCCTGATCGAAAAAGACAAGATGGGGGGCGACTGCCTGAACACCGGCTGCGTTCCGAGCAAGGCCCTGATCCGCTCGGCGAAAATCCTCTCCTACGGCCGCCGGGCCAAGGAGTACGGCCTTAGACAGACCGCGGTCGACTTCGATTTCGCCGAGGTGATGGAGCGGGTCCGGAAGGTCATCCGCACCGTCGAACCCCACGACTCGGCGGAGCGCTATACCGGCCTCGGCGTCGAGGTGATCACCGGGGCGGCGAAAATCACCTCCCCCTACACCGTCGAAGTCAATGGCCGCCGCCTTACCACCCGCAGTATCGTCGTCACCACCGGGGCCCGCCCCTTCGTGCCGCCGATCCCGGGGATCGATCAGGTGAACTACCTGACCTCCGACAATCTCTGGCATCTGCGCCGGCGGCCCGAGCGGCTGATCGTTCTTGGCGGCGGCTCCATCGGCAGCGAGATGACCCAGGCCTTTGCCCGCCTCGGCAGCCAGGTCACCCAGGTGGAGATGGCGCCCAGGATTCTGGGGCGCGAAGACGAGGAGATTTCCGAACTGGTGCAGAAGCGATTCGAAGCCGAGGGGATCAGGGTCCTGACCGGCCACACGGCGAAGGAGGTCCGGGTCGAAGACGGGCGCAAGGTGCTGGTCTGCGAGCACCAGGGTCAAAAGATCGATCTCGAGTTCGACGATATCCTGGTTGCTGTCGGCCGGGCCGCCAACGTCAAAGGCTTCGGCCTCGAGGAGCTGGGGGTCAAGATCACCCGGCAGGGGACCCTTCATTCAGATCCCTTTTTAAGGACCAACTTCCCGAACATCTACTGCGCCGGGGATGTCACCGGCCCCTACCAGTTCACCCACACCGCGGCCCATCAGGCCTGGTACGCGGCGGTCAACGCCCTGTTCGGCACCTTCCGGAAGTTCCGGGTCGATTACCGCGTCATTCCCTGGGCGACCTTCGTCGACCCGGAGGTGGCCCGGGTCGGCCTCAATGAGCTCGAAGCCAGGGAACAAGGGATCGGCTACGAAGTCAGCCGATTCGAGCTGGCCGAGCTCGACCGGGCCATCGCCGAGGGGGAGGATCACGGCTTCGTCAAGGTGCTCACCAAGCCGGGGAGCGACAAGATTCTCGGCGTCAGCATCGTCGGTTCCCACGCCGGGGACATCATCGCCGAGTACATCCTCGCCATGAAACACGGCATCGGCCTGAACAAGATCCTCGGCACCATCCACATCTACCCGACCCTGGCCGAGGCCAACAAGGCGGCGGCCGGCGAGTGGAAGAAGGCCCATGTCCCGGAGAAGCTGCTGCAGTGGGTCGAGAAATACCATACCTGGCGGCGCGGCTGAAGCAGGCAGCGGGTTTCTGGCCGAGCAGAATGAGCCGACCGGCCGCCGACTGGTCCCTGGACAAAAGGAGAAACGATCATGAGTCGAATCCCTGCCCTCGACCCGAGCCGGGCCGAACAGAAAACCACGGAAATTTTCACGGAGATCGAACAGGTCTTCGGCATGGTGCCGAACCTGTTCAAGACGTACGCGAACCACCCGCCCCTGCTCGCGGCGAACTGGAACAAGGTCAAGGCGGTGCTGCTCGAAGGAAATCTCAGCCGCAAGCTCAAGGAAACCATTGCGGTGCTGGTCTCCCGGGACAACAGCTGCAATTACTGCGTTGCCGCGCATACGATGGCGCTCAAGGCGGTGGGGATGACCGACGAGGGAGTCCGGGCCATCGAAGAAGACCTCGACCGGACCGATTTCAGCGCCAAGGAAAAGGCGCTGATCCGCTTCGCCCGCAAGGCCAACCTGGCCCCGCTGCGGATCGAGGATGCCGAATTCCAGGCCCTGCGCCAAGCCGGAGCGTCGGATGCGGAAATCCTCGAGGCGCTCGGGGTCATGGAGATCTTTACCGCCTTCAACAAGTTTCTCGATTCGCTGCAGGTGGACATCGACTTTTAATCCCAACAGATGGCGCCGAAAGGCCAACGTCAAAGGACAGGCGAACGTATACCTTTTGTAAATTTTTATCGCGAAAGTCCAAGACGGTAAGCAGAAGCTTTGCTAATCTTTGAATGCCGATGTTCACGTGGTGTGCTGATGCCTATTTTCGTCGGGAGGTTTCAATGAAATTCTGGACCGTGGCCGTCTGTTTTTGCTGGTTGTTCATCGGCACCGGGGTTCCGGCCGATGCCGGGTCGCAGGAAGGCGACTTTTACCGGGCCGGCAACTTCAAGCTTCACGGGGACGATCCCCATTACCTCGATCTCGGCGCAGGGGCCTTTGATATCAATGGCCGCACATCCGCCGCCGGCCGGGTCGAATTGCGGGTCGGGAACAAAATCTATTTCCTGGGGCCGGTGCTCGGAATCCTTGCCAACACCGATGGCGGGGTATTCGGTTACGGTGGGGTTTACGCGGATCTCTCCTACCAAAATGTGATCCTGACGCCACTGTTGTCCGTCGGCGGCTATCATCAGGGGGATGGAAAAGACCTGGGCGGAATCCTGGAATTCCGGTCAGCGCTGACCCTCTCCTACCAGTTCGACAATCGGGTCCGGATCGGGCTGCAGGCAGACCACATTTCCAATGCCGACCTGCACGACGTAAATCCCGGCGCCGAAAGCCTCATACTCGCTGTCGGCCTTCCTTTCTGAGGGCTTCGGCCGACTTGTCGCTTGCGCCTGCGCTCTGCGTTCACCCAACGACACGCTTGGACGAGCTGTTTATTTTATCCCGCGTAGACGCCAAAGCGGATTGACACCGATTCCCTGATCACCGTAGAATCAGAAAGTTGTTTTGCGGGAATGCCCGGTCCTGCCACCGGGTATTGGAGGCGCCCGGCGCGATTCCGGGAAAGGAAGGTTCGTTTTCAGCAACGGTCTAAGGAGAATCAGGAAATGAAGAATGGATTCAAGACGTTTGCCACGGCTCTGCTTGCCTGTACCGCCGTCCTGCTGCTGACGGCAGCATCCTCGGCCCTGGCCATTGATTTCGACACCTGCCAGCAGCAGTGCAAAGACCTGCACTACCAGGATGTCTCGGACCTGGCGCGCCAGAAGGTGAGCGCCGAGGGCCGTTCCCGGGTCTTGAGCAAACTGGAGGTATTGAATCGGTGCGTGGAAGACTGCCGCCAGGGCATCAGTCCGCTGAGCCAGCAACCAGCGGCCTCGGCGTCTTCGGTGTCCGAGCCTTCTCCCCAGCCTGAGCCAAGAGCCCACAAAAGATCCAAGAGAAAATAATCAAGCGCAGCCACCAGGAAACGTCACAAAAGAACCGGGCATTCTTTCGCAGAATGCCCGGTTCTTTTTTTGCATCGTCCCGCCCCCGGAATCTATGCGGTGGGACTTGAGAAGTCATGCCATCAGGTTCGGCGGGGTGGCACCAGGTACGAAATCGTGAACAACAGCGTGGCCGCCACGACAATCGAGGGGCCGGCCGGAGAGTCCCACCGGAAAGAACCGTAAAGCCCGCCGGCCACCGCCGCGCAGCCGATCAGGCTTGAAAGAGCGGCCATGGCCTCGGGCGAGCGGGCGAAGCGGCGGGCGGTCGCGGCGGGAATGATGAAGAGTGAGGTCACCAGGATCAGGCCGACGATTTTCATCATGATGGCAACGATCAGGGCAATCAGGGAGGAAAAGACCAGTTGCACGACATCGACGCGAATCCCCTCGACGCGGGCCAGGTCTTCATGAACGGTGATCGACAGCAGCGGCCGCCAGAGCACGATCAACAGGGCCAGGGACAGGATCCCGCCGCCGCCGATCCACAGCAGGTCGGTTCGGGTAATGGCCAGAATGTCGCCGAACAGGTAAGAGACCAGGTCGACGCGCAAAGTTTCCATGAAGGCGATGGCAACCAGACCGATGGAAAGAGCGCCATGGGAGAGAATCCCGAGCAGAGTGTCGCTGGCCAGCCGCTTCTGCCGCTGCAGAAAGAACAGCAACAGGGCCAGGACCTGGCAGACCAGCAGAATGCCCAGGGTCAGGTTGATGTGCAGAAAAAAGCCGAGGGCCACCCCCAAAAGGGCGGAGTGGGCCAGGGTATCGCCGAAATAGGCAAGACGCCGCCAGACCACAAACGATCCGAAAGGCCCGGCGACGATCGCCACCCCCGCCCCACCGAGAAGCGCCCGGAATAAAAAATCATCCAACATGGCCGGCCCCCGCGGGATCCCTGCTTATCTGGCGACCGACGACGACCAAGCGGTTTTCAGGTTTCATGCCGGTGCTCCTTGTTGTGGGCATAAAGCGCCAGATTCTGCACCGCCAGCGGTCCGAACAGCTCGACGTAGGCCGGGTCCTGGGTGACCACCGCCGGGCTGCCGGTGCAACAGACATGGCGATTGAGGCAGATGACCCGGTCGGTGGAGGCCATGACCATGTGCAAATCGTGGGATACCATGAGGATGGCGCACCCTCGCCGTTCGCGGATGCGGGTGATCAGCTGGTACAGCTCGACCTGGCCGTGCACGTCAACCCCCTGAACCGGTTCGTCCAGCACCAGCAGATCGGGATCGCGCAGCAGCGCCCGGGCCAGGAGGACGCGTTGCATCTCCCCTCCGGAGAGCCCCTGGATCGGCACTTCGAGGGTATGCTGCGCTCCGACTTCGGCAAGAACGCCGGCCATCCGGCCCGTTGCCTGCCGGTCGGCCAGGCTGAGGAAGCGGCGGACCGAAAGCGGAAAGGTGTTGTCGACCGAAATCCGCTGGGGCATATACCCGATTCGCAGCCGGGGGCTGCGATGGACGCTGCCGCTGACCGGCTGCAGCAGGCCGAGAGCGACCCGCAGCAAAGTGGTTTTGCCGGCCCCGTTGGGACCGATGATGGTCACGATCTCTCCCGGCGCAACGGCCAGATTCACCTCATTGAGAATGTCCCGGCCCTGATAGCGCATGGAAACATTCCGGATATCCAGCATCGGCCCTTGGTCGCGGCCATCCTGATTGCCGGCCATGTTGCTACTCCCGGCACCTGGGACACAGCCCCAGGATCTCGATGGTCGGGCGCTGGGCGGTAAACCCGGCGGCCCGGGAACTCTTTTCGATGGCTTCGACCACCGCCGGATCGATCAGTTCGGCCAGCCCCTGGCAGGACTCGCAAATCAGAAACTGCCCCACGTGCGGCTCTCCGGGATGGGCACAGCCCGCATACGCATTGAGCGAAGCCAACCGGTGCACGAAACCCTGCTCCTGGAGAAAGTCGAGGGCCCGGTAGACGGTCGGCGGCGCGGCCCGCCCCTCGCGCTGCAGGCTCTCGAGGATTTGGTAGGCGCCCACCGGCTTGTGGTTGGCCCAGACCAGTTCCAGAACCCGGCGGCGCAGCTCGGTGAGCCGCGCTCCGTTGCGGCGACAGACCTTTTCGGCCAGGGCCAGGGCCACCGAAACGCAGTGCTGGTGGTCATGATCGGCATCGATGAAGGGTGATGCAAGCTGGCGAGATGGTTTTGCCATCAAACTCCTCCAGAATCCTCTTGACTTTTTGTTACAATATAACATAACAACTTTTTCTCAAGAACTTAAATAACCTCCGCAGCGTTTTTGGAGAGATCCATGAAAAACGTCATACTCGCCGTGACCGCGCTCCTGTGTGCCTGGGCAGGGCCCGGCCTTGCCGCGGCGACGCCGCCAAGGGTGGTGGTCAGTATCAAGCCGATTCACTCCCTGGCCGCCGGCGTAATGGCCGGCATCGGCGCGCCGACACTGCTGATCGAGGGTGGCGGCTCGCCCCACAACTATTCCCTGCGCCCCTCGGACGCCCGGGCCCTGGCCGAGGCGCAGCTGATCGTCTGGGTCGGCGAAGGCCTGGAAGGCTTCATGACGCGCCCCCTTGCCGCGCTGGGCAGCGGGGCGAAGATCCTCACCCTGGCCGAAACCGAAGGGGTCCATCTGCTGCCCGCCCGCACCGGCGGAACCTGGGAACCTCATGATGACGACCACGAGGGGCATGGCCCGGGCGCGGAGGACGACCATGCCCGGCAATCACGGGATCTGCACCTGTGGCTCGATCCCCGCAATGCCAAAGCCATCGTCCGCCTGCTGGCCGCCGAGCTTGGCCGAATCGACCCGACCAACCGGGAAGCGTATGGCGTCAACGAAGCCCGCCTCCTGAAACGACTGGACGCCCTGGATGGCGAGCTGCGCGAACGGTTGACGCCGGTCCATGAGGTTCCCTACGTGGTCTTTCACGACGCCTACCAGCCCCTGGAAAAACGTTACGGCCTCAACGCGGTGGGCGCCATCACGCTCAGCCCCGACCGCCGTCCCGGGGCCAGGAGGCTTCGGGAGATCCGCGACACCATCACCGGCCTCGGCGCCCGCTGCGTCTTCAGCGAGCCCCAGTTCGAACCCCGCCTGATCGCCACGGTTACCGAAGGGACCGGCGCCCGCCCGGGAACCCTTGATCCCCTGGGCGCCGAACTGCCGGCCGGTCCGGAGGCTTATTTCGATCTCATGCGCAACCTGGTCCAAAACCTTGAATCCTGCCTGAGCGCGGACGACCGGTCAGCAAAATAAGCGGCCCTCGCCGAGAGCCATTCCCCACCGCCGGCCCGGACCTACTTCGCCCAATCCCCCGAAAATCAAAAACGGGCGCCTCCCTTTTCGGGAGACGCCCGTCAACGATCGCAAGGGGAATATCGGGTTAAAGCTTATCGGCTTCCGTGGAAAGGTAGGAAGCCACCCCCTCCCTGTTCGGAACCATCCCCTTTTCGCCCTTGTTCCAGCCGGCCGGGCAGACTTCGCCGTATTTTTCGGTAAACTGCAGGGCATCGACCATGCGCAGCATTTCATCGACGTTGCGCCCGAGGGGCAGGTCGTTGACGACCTGGTGCCGGACGATGCCTTCGCGATCGATCAGGAAGGACCCGCGGAAGGCGACCCCGGCGGTGTCGAATTCCACGTCGTAGTCCTGACAGATCTTATGTTTGACGTCGGCCACCAGGGGATAGGCGACGGAACCGATGCCGCCGTCGGCCACCGGGGTGTTGCGCCAGGCCACATGGGTGAACTGGGAGTCGACCGAGCAGCCGATGACCTGGACGCCGCGCTCTTCGAACTCCTTGATGCGGCTGCTGAAGGCGATCAACTCGGTGGGGCAGACAAAGGTAAAATCGAGGGGATAGAAAAACAGCACCACGTACTTGTCCTTGTAATCGGACAGGCTGAAATGATCGTTGATCGAGCCGTCGGGCATCACCGCCGCGGCGTTGAAATCAGGGGCTTTCTTACCTACCAGGACACTCATGTATTTAGCTCCTTTCGTTCCGGTTGATTGTTGTAAATAACAGCAAACATAGCGAATAGTTTACCCGCCGCCGGCCAGCTGTCAAGAAAAAACATGACCATTTTGGTCTTTTTTATGGCCGGCCGCGTTGCCGACGGGAATTTCAGTAGGTCGATTCAGCCCTTTTTCCGGCTGCGCGGGTGGGCCTTGTCATAGACCTCCATCAGGTGATCGACGCTGACCCGGGTATATTTCTGGGTGGTGGAGAGAGAGGCATGCCCGAGCAGTTCCTGGATGGCGCGCAGGTCGGCGCCGCCGTCGAGCAGATGGGTGGCGAAGGAATGCCGCAGGGCGTGCGGGGTGGCATCCTTGAGGATCCCCGCCTGCAGCAATTGCCGTTTCAGGTTGCGCTCGACGCTGCGCGCGGTCAGCCGGCCGCCCCGATGATTGAGAAACAGAGGGGCCTCCCCGGACGGCGCGCCCCGGGCTTCGAGATAGTGGGCCAGAGCCTCGCGGGCCTTGGCGCCGATGGGGACGATCCGCTCCTTGCGCCCCTTGCCGACGACCCGCACCAGGGCCTCGCGCAGATCGACGCTCGCCACGTCGAGGCCGGTCAGTTCGCCGACCCGCAGGCCGCAGGAGTAAAGGGTCTCGACGATGGCCCGATCGCGCAGGGCCAGCAGGTCGCCCCCCTGCCCGGTCTCCATGAGATTGTAGGCCTCGTCGACGCTGAGGGTTTTGGGGAGATAACTTTCGGCCCTGGGAGTCGCCACCAGCTCGCCCGGGTTGACCTCAAGCACCCCCTCGCGCACCAGATAGCGGAAAAAGCTCCGCAGGGCCGAGAGCTTGCGGCCGATGGTGGTTTTGCGGTTGGTTTTATGCAGCTGGGCCAGGTAGCGCCGCAGCACGATCTGGTCGATGTGCCTGACAACCTCCGGCCCCGCCCCCTGGCCCGCGGGAGTCTGCTCCAGAAAAGCCTTGAACCCTTCCAGATCCCGCCGGTAGGCGCGCCGGGTGTGCTCCGAGACGTTGCGCTCGACGGTGAGATGCTTTTCAAAGCGGTCGATCAACTCTTTCATGGGATCCTCATCGCCGGGGAGCCAGCGGCAACATCCGCCAGAACCTCGGTTGCAACCCGCCCACGGGCGGTCTGCGCCGGATTTCGAGTCCGTTCCTCAGCAAACCGGACGTTTTCAGTTATGCTTTTTCTGTGGAAGATGCCAGGGGATCGATTGCGTCCCCCAAAGGGAGTATACTCCAGGCGCCATGCTGACCGAACCGAAAAAGTCCGCGCCGCCGTCCCTTGCGTGCCCCTTGCGTTGACGCTCTACCGGCCTCATGCCATAATATTTATTTTTGGAGAGAGCATGATTATAGTTTTCGGTATCTTAGCCCTGATTCTGGCCATTATCGCCGGGGTGGTTCTGCTCACCTTTGCCTTCGCCTGGTACGAACACGCCAATCGCGACCCGCGGCTGGTGGAAAACCGATTTTCCGCCCGGGGATTGGGGCTGGCGACGCGACTGGTGCTGCAGGAGACGGTCGTATTAATATTCACCGTGGCGCTGCACCCCTTCGGCTGGTTCGGCGCGGCAAGCAACCCTGCCCAGAGCAGTGACGAAACGCCGGTCATTCTCTTGCACGGTCTGTTCCAGAACCGCATGTGCTGGCTCCTCACCCGCCTTCGGCTGCAGCGCCGGGGGTTCGGCTCGGTCCATACCCTGAACCTCCCCCCCTGGAAGGACGTCGAAAGCCTGACCGAGCGGCTCGCCAAGAAAGTGGACGAGCTGCGCCATGGCACGGGGGGCGCCAAGGTGCACCTGGTGGGGCATTCCATGGGCGGAATTATTGCCCGGAACTACGTTCAAGTCCGCGGCGGAGCGGCCAAGGTCGACCGGCTGGTGTTGCTGGGCGCCCCCAATACGGGGTCGCGCATGGCCCCCTTTGCCCTGTCGCCCCTCGGCAAGCTGCTGGTGCCGGGATCGGAGTTTCTGCGACGCCTGGAGCAGGCCGAGCTTCCTGAAAGCGTCGCCGTGACCGCGGTCTTCACCCGCCATGAGAACATGGTTCTGCCCTTCGACAATGCGCGACTCGAGGGGGTGCGCAATGTCGAACTGGCCGGGATGGGACACACCTCGCTGCTGTTTCATCGCCGGGCCTTTGAATCGGTTCTGGAAGGACTAACGGGAGAGACGCCATGACCACGATCCAGGTATCGAGCAGCCAGCAGATCGAAATGATCGACGTTACCGGCGAGGTGCGCCAGGCCATCCGCAAATCGGGCGTTCAGTCCGGGCTGGCCGTGCTGTTCGTCGCCCACACCACGGCGGCGGTGACCATCAATGAAAACGCCGACCCCGACGTGGTGCGCGACATGCTGATGGAGCTGAACAAGATCGTCCCCCTCAACGACGGCTACCGCCACGCCGAGGGAAACAGCGCCGCCCACATCAAGAGCTCCCTGGTGGGGGCCGGCGAAACGCTGATCATCGAGGACGGCGCGCCGGTTCTCGGCACCTGGCAGGGGGTCTACTTCTGCGAATTCGACGGCCCGCGCCGACGCAAGCTGCACGTCCAGGTCATCGGCGGATGAAACCACGGGTCAGCCTGCTGGCCGCTCCGGACTACGACCGGGACCGTATCGGCACGACCATCCTGCGCCTGTTGCAACCTCTCGGGGGGATGGAAGCGTTTGTCAAGCCGGGCCAGAAGGTGCTGATCAAACCCAACCTGCTCTCCGGGAAAAGCCCCGAGAAAGCCGTCACCACCCATCCCGAGGTGGTGCGGGCCGTGATCCTTCTTGTCCAGCAGGCCGGCGGCATCGTTTCGGTGGGGGATTCTCCGGGCATCGGCACGCCGCAGCAGGTCGCCCGGCGCTGCGGCGTGATGGCGGTGATCGAGGAGACCGGCGCCGCATTCGCCCCCTTCAGCGAATCGGTCAAGGTCCGACCGCAAGGCTCGACCTTCCAGGAACTGGAAGTCGCCCGGGATATCCTCGAAGCCGAGGTCATCATCAACCTCCCCAAGCTCAAGACCCACCAGATGATGGGGCTGACCTGCGCGGTGAAGAACCTGTTCGGCGCCGTGGTCGGCATGCGCAAGCCGCGCCTGCACCTGCAGGCCGGCACCGACAAGGCCTTTTTCGCCCTGATGCTGCTCGAGTTGGCCGAGCACATCCGCCCCGCCCTGACCATCGTCGATGCCATCGTCGGCATGGAGGGCAAGGGTCCGGGCAGCGGTGACCCGGTGCAGATCGGCGCGCTGCTGGCCAGCGCCGAACCGCTGGCGATCGATACCGTGGCAACCGCCATGGTGGGCCTTCGCCCCGAGGAGGTCTGGACCCAGAAGGTCGCCCGCAAATCCGGCAGAGCCGGCAGCACCCTTGAGGAGGTGGAGCTTGCCGGCGCCGAGCTGGAGAGCCTGCGTCCCGAACGCTTCCGACCCGCCAAGTCGACCGATGTCAACTTCGGCCTCCCCCCCCTTCTCAGAAATCACCTCAAACGCTCCCTGACCGCCCTGCCCGAAGCGGACCTGTCGCGCTGTGAACTGTGCGACCGGTGTGTCAGGCACTGCCCGCCCGAGGCCATGGCGATTCGCGATGACAATCTGATCATCGACTACAAGCGCTGCATCGGCTGCTTCTGCTGCCAGGAGCTCTGTCCCAAAGGGGCCATCCTCACTCGCCAGGGACTGCTGCTGCGCCTGAAGCAGTTCCTCAAGGGGCGGTAGTCCCCCTCCCCCGTCACCCGCCACCTGGCCCCTGGCGCCAGATACGGTAAAATGGAATCGGCTCAGCCAAGAGGGCGCTCATGAACAAGGCCAAAAGGGTTCTGGTGACCGGCGCCTCGGGGGTTAGCGGCAGGCGGCTGGTCAAAGTGTTAGCTTAAAATAGACTTCCGCGGGGGGGTATGACAACCAGGGCATAACCCATGCATGCGGGAGAAAGATCTCACCATGATTTGGAAAGTCGGCGTCGGCATCCTATGCCTTGCGATGTTCAGCACAGAACTTCTGGCTGAAGGCATGACCTTTGGAATTGCGGGCAAAAGTACGAGTGACGTCAATTTTATTGCGGCCTGGCAAGGCTGCGCTGCCGAAGCGCGAAAAAATGGCGACTTATGCATCCACATCGGCGAAGGCGGGCCGGCCAATTTCCGTGTTCAGGACAGGGCTATTCGCGAAGCGATCGAAAACGGTCTCGAGGGCCTGGCGGTCTCCGTCACGAATTCAACGTGGCTTCATGGGCATTCTCTGCAGCTGGCCGCCTCAAAAAACATCCCTGTCATCACCTTCGACTCCGACCTGGACAGACAGCATGCCCATCTGCGGAGTGCTTTCGTCGGCCCCGACAACCAGGAGTTTGGCCGTGAACTGGGAAGACTCGCCCGGGAATTGAACCCGCAAGGAGGCACCGTCTGGCTGATGAGCGGCGGACCATATAATACGAACCTGAACCAGCGGCTCACCGGAGTTCGACAGGTTCTGATTGAGTCTGAGCGGCTTCCGAACGAAGTGCATACGGAGAAAGCCAACGGGTGGAAAGAGCACCTCCGTAGCCCTTGGTACAATGGAGATGATTATAAGCGAGCGCTCAAGCAGATGAAGGTGGCCTTGTCCGCCTCAGAGGTCGATGTTTTTATCTCGGTAGGCGCCTGGCCCCTGATCGACCCGGATAGATACCGCACCGCCCTGGACCCGGAAGTCAAGGAAGCTCTGGAACAGAACAAACGGCTGGTCATCATCGGAACCGGAGCGCTACAACCCGGACAGTGGAAGCTGCTCCGCGACAAGCTGGTTCATGCTTACGTCACACTCGATTTCACGGAAATGGGGAGAATCGCCTACCGCAACCTGAAGGCTCTGGCGGGGGGGGAGGCAGTTCCTCCCGCGACCTATACAAAGAGCAAGACCTATCTACTGAGAATGATTGAATGATCGATACGACCCAGAACAGACGGCCAGCCGGCGATTTGAGACCATGCTGACCACCATCAATCAGCGGCTGATCCTCTACATCATCCTGTTCAGTTCGGCGGTGACGATGCTGATGACCGCAGTTCAGCTTTTTGTCGATTATCGTCGCGAAATCGCCCTGATCGAAGAACAGTTCGAAGAAGTGCGCGTCAGCTATGTCCCGGCCCTGGAAGCGAGTCTGTGGGAATTGGATGTGGCCCAGGTCGAGACGCTGCTCAAGGGGATCTACGGACGCCGTGACATACAGTACCTCAGCGTCGTTGCCGACCAGGATACGATCGCTGAAATCGGCACGCCCAAAACTGCAGATGCCCTCCAGAGAAGCTTGCCGTTGAAATATGTCCATGCCGGAGAGACAGTCGCTCTGGGAACTTTTCAGATAACCGCAACCCTGGAGGGGGTTCACCACCGCCTGCTCGACAAGGTTGCCGTTATCCTGGCCACCAATGGAATCAAGATCTTTTCCATCGCCTGCTTCCTCTACTGGCTCTTTCTTCGGCTGGTCACACGCCACCTGACCCATATCGCCGATTTTGCCAGAGGGCTCTCTCATGGACAACCCAAGCGACTGCACCTGCACCGAACGCGCAACCAGGGCGCCCCTCCGGATGAGCTCGAACATCTGGTTAAGAGTCTCAACACCATGCAGGACAACCTTGCCCAGAGCTATCAGAAGCTGGCGGAAAAAGAAAAAAATTACCGGGAACTGGTGGAGAACACCGGAGCCATCATCCTGCGCCTGAACAACCATGGGGAGCTCACCTTCATCAATGAATTTGCCCAGGAGTTTTTCGGCTTCCGAAAAGAGGAGATCCTCGGCCGGCACGTGGTGGGCACCATCGTTCCGGAAACCGACCAGTCCGGGCACAATTTAAGACAACTCATCGCGCAGGTCCTTGAGTATCCGGATCGCTTCACTGAAGTGGAGAATGAAAACATCTGCCGCGACGGCCGCCGGGTCTGGGTCTCCTGGCGCAACCGGGCGATCAAGGGTGCCAGCGGCGAGACCATAGAAATCCTGACCGTCGGTCAGGACATGACCGAACGAAGAAGAACCGAAGCCGAACTGGCGGAACGCAGTGAACTGCTGGAAAAAATCATGGGAAATCTCCCGGTGATGATCTGCTTCATCAATCAGGATGGCCAGATGACCTTCGCCAATCGCGAATTCCTGCGGGTTTTCGAAACCACACTGGAGACTATCCAGAATCACCCCGACATCTTTTCGGTTTGGTACCCCGACCCCCAATACCGCGCCCAGGTGCTGGAATTCATCCAGCAGGGCTCAGGGAAATTCGCCGAGTTCGAATCCCGCAACGAACGCGGAAAGATCATCCCGACCAGCTTCGCTAACGTGCTGCTTTCCGACGGCACCAGCATCGGCATCGGCATCGACATTACCGAGCGGAAAAAAGCGGAACAGGCCTTGAAGGAGAGACAGGAAATCCGGAACCTGTTTATCGAGCATGCTCCTGCGGCGCTGGCGATGTTCGATACCAGGATGCGCTACCTGTGTGTCAGTCAGCGCTGGCGAAGCAATTTTGGACTGGATGATCGCGACCTGATCGGGGAGTCGCACTACGACATCTTTCCCGAAATTCCGCCGGAATGGCGCGAGGCCCACCACCGGGGCCTGAACGGAGAAGTGCTGCGCGCCGAAACGGATCCCTTTGTGCGGGCGGACGGCTCGGTGCAGTGGGTGCGCTGGGAGCTTCGCCCCTGGTACGATGCCAGCGGAGCTGTCGGCGGGGTCGTGATCTTTTCCGAGGACATCTCGGACATAAAAACGGCGCAGGACAAGCTTGCCCGGCTGAATAAAAATCTGGAGCAGGAGGTCATCGCCCGCTCCCGCAAGCTGGCCGAAAGCGAAAACCTCTACCGGACCCTGACCGAAACGGCCCCTCAGGTCATCTGGCTGGGAGAACCCGATGGCCGCATCTCCTACGTCAACCGGGCCTGGTACGAACTGACCGGCCTCACTCCGGAAACGTCCATGGGGAACGCCTGGGTCGAGACACTGCACCCGGATGAAAGGCTGCAGGTGCTGGCCCAGTGGGAAGAGGCGGTGAAAACCGGCAGCCCCAACCATGGCGAGTGCCGCTTGCGGGCGGCCGACGGCAGCTACCGCACCGTCAGCTATGTCGCCACGCCGGTACGGGATGAACGGGGGGAGATCGTCAACTGGGTCGGGATCAACACCGACATTACCGAACGCAAGCTGGCCGAGAAGGAACTTCAAGCCGCCAACAAGGAACTGGAGGCCTTCACCTATTCGGTCAGCCACGACTTGCGTGCTCCGTTGAGGGCGGTGAGCGGCTTTGCCGGCATCCTGCGCATGGAGCATGGCGATGCCCTGCCGGAAGAGGGACACCGCTACCTGGAGAAAATCCAGGACAACGCCCGGCAGATGGGTCAGCTCATCGACGACCTGCTCGCCTTCGCGCGCCTGGGGCGCCGGGGGCTGAACAAAAATGAAGTCGATCCGGCCCTGATGGCTCGCCAGTGCTTTCAGGAACTGGAAGGGGAATGCCGGGATCGGCAGGTCGAATTCCGGGTCGCCGAGGTTCCCCCCTGCCTGGCCGACCCCACCCTGCTACGGCAGGTTCTGCGAAACCTGGCTTCCAACGCGGTGAAATACACCCGAAACCGGAAGAGGGCGACAATCGAGTTCGGGGCCGTCACGGAAAACGGTCAGCACTGCTATTTCATCCGCGACAACGGGATCGGTTTCGATATGCGCTATGCCGACAAACTGTTCGGGGTATTCGAGCGGCTACACCGGGCCGAAGAATTTGAGGGGACCGGCCTCGGCCTGGCCATCGTGCAGCGGGTCATCCAGCGGCATGGCGGCCGGGTCTGGGCCGAAGCCGAGCCGGGCCGGGGGGCCGCATTTTTCTTCACCCTGGGCGCCCCCGGCGATGCAGCCCCCAAAGGGACCGCGTCCAAGCCATGAAAAAAAATCGGTTTTCACCTTTCCTCGACAAGACCTGGGGCGGGGCCCTGACGGTGCTGGCCCTGACCCTGCTGGTCGGATGGCAGGTCGATCGCTGGTGCAAAAATTGGTTTCTGACCCAGAAGCACGAGAGCGTGCTGTCCGAGCTGATCCCCTCGGGCAACGCGCTGAGCGCTGCCCTCAACCAACGCTTCGCCATCTTGAAAGGGCTGGCGGCCTTCGCCCGGACTCACCCCACCGAAGCGGAGCTGCAGGCGGATTTCACGACCTTCGCCGCCAGCCTGCACGAGGGGGCCCCAGGCGTCAGAGCCCTGCAGCTCTTCCCCCCCAGGGCGAGAATGCACACCTTTCCCGTCGCCGGCAACGAAGCGGTCCTGGGCCGAACCCTGGAGAATCTGATCAACGACCCGAGGTCAGGCGTCGGCGCTGACGTTAAAAGGGCCATATCTTCGGGGCAGATCGCCCTGAGCGGGCCGTACGAACTGCGTCAGGGAGGGGCTGGACTGGTCGCCAGGTTGGCTGTCCACCTCGATGGAGACTTCTGGGGTCTCGCCGTCCTCGTGCTGGATCTGCCGGCGCTTCTTGCGGAAGCGGGTCTGGACCACCCGTCCAGAAAAATCGACCTGGCTCTGCGCGAGGAGGGGGATGAGGTCTTTTTCGGCAAAGAGTCGGTCTTCCGAGATTCGCCCGTCATTTACCCCGTTACCCTGCCGGACAGGACCTGGATTCTGGCGGCGGTTCCGCATCAGGGCTGGCAATCGTCGATTGCCCCCCCCCTGAGGCTGGTGCGAGTAATCGAGCTGATCACCCTGCTGCTCTCCGCCGGCCTGACCTATTCGGTTATCTCCCGCAGAACGCACCTCGAACAGACGGTGCGGGAGCGCACCGAAGCCCTGACCGAATCGCGGGAGCGCTACCGGGAGCTCTTCGAACACAACTCCGACGCGCTGTTCGTCGTGGGACCAGACGGGAACATTCTCGACGCCAACAGCATCGCCATCAGCCGCTACGGCTACGAGCGCCAGGAACTGCTCGGCCTCACTATCCTCGACCTGGTGGCGCCGGAATGCCGGGCCCAAGTTCCCTCGCGGCTCAAGAAAGCCCTGGCGGAGGGCGTACAGTTCGAATTCAGACACCGGCGCAAGGACGGCTCGGAATTTCCCGTCGAGGTCAATTCCCGCCCAATCGTTCTGGGCGGCGAGAGATGCCTGCTCTCCAGCGTGCGCGATATCACCGAGCGCCAGCAGGCGGAAAAGGAACTTCGCGAAAGAAGTGAGATCATCAGGCTGACCATCGAGGCGACCCGTCTCGGGATCTGGGACTGGAACATGACGGCCGACCTCTGGACCGCAACCCCGAGCTATTTCCGCATGCTGGGCTATGACCCGGAAACCGACGGCCAGGACCGTGAAGTCTGGGGAGAGAGAACTCATCCCGACGACCGGGGATTCGTGGTCGACAAGATGATCGAAGTGCGTGACGAGGGACTGCCGGGCTTCGACATCGAATTTCGTTTCCGCCACGCCGATGGCTCCTACCGCTGGATCAACAGTATCGGCAGCGCGATTGAATTCGATGCCAGCGGCAGGGCAAAACGCATGCTTGGCCTGCAGATCGACATCACCGAGCGCAAAAGGCAGGAACAGGAGCTGCAGCGCTATAACCAGCGGTTGACTCTGCTGCGCGACATCGACCAGCATATTCTCGTGGCGCGTTCCACGGAAGAGGTCGCGGAGGCCGTTCTCAAAAACATCAGAGGCCTCATCCCCTTCTGGCGCGCCACCTTTTTGCTGTTCGACAATCAGGCCCATGAAGCAGTGATTTACGCCTCGGTCTCCGAAGCGGACTCCCAAATTCAAACCGGCTCACGAATCCCCCTGGTTCCGACCCCCCTCTATGAGAGATTGAAAGCGGGCCAAATAATCCTGGTGACAGACGCCGCCTGCCTGGAGGAACCTGTCAATCCGGCCCTGCGCCGGGTGATTCAAGAGGGGATGCGCTCCATGATCAGCGCGCCGTTGATCGTGGAGGGGGCAACCGTCGGCGCCCTCAGCCTACTCTCGGACGAGGTCGGGTTTTTCACCGCTGAGCACCAGCAAGTCCTCGAGGAAATCTCCAACCAGCTGACGATCGCTTTGCACCAGGCGGAGTTGAACGAACAGATCCAGCGCCACAACGCGGAGCTGGAACAACGCGTTGCCAAGCGCACCGCCCAACTCGAGGCCGCCAACAAGGAACTGGAAGCCTTCACCTATTCGGTCAGCCACGACCTGCGGGCGCCGCTGAGGGCCATCAACGGCTTTTCCCGCATCGTGCTGGAGGAGAGTGCGAACCTGTCCGCCGAAACCAGTCGTTATCTGCAGCTGATAGCGGACAACGGCCTGCAGATGGCCCGACTGATCGAAGACCTGCTCGACTTTTCGCGACTGGGGCGTAAGCCCTTGCAGCGAGAGCCGCTGAACATGGAGGCCCTGGTGCGGCGGTGCCTGGAAGAGCTGGCGGAAGAACGCCAGGGACGCGAGATCGAGATTGTTCTCGGGGAACTGCCGGACTGCGAGGCCGACCCGCAGCTGCTCAGGCAGGTGATTCTCAACCTGCTTGCCAATGCCATCAAGTACACCCGCCTCCGTGAAAAGGCGGTAATCGAAGTGGGCTCCGTGAAAAGGAACGGCGACACCGTCTATTTCGTCCGCGACAACGGCGTGGGTTTCGACATGCGATTCGCCGACAAGCTTTTCGGAGTTTTCCAGCGCCTGCACCGGGCCGAAGACTTCGAGGGGACCGGGGTCGGGCTGGCCCTGGCCAAGCGGATTGTCCAGCGTCACGACGGGAGTGTCTGGGCCGAAGCCGAGGTTGACAAGGGCGCAACTTTCTACTTTAATCTGAGAATACCCTAAGAAACGCGCGAAAAGGAGGCCGTGCATGCCGAGCAATGAAGTCGAAATTCTGCTGGTGGAAGACAATCCCAGCGACGTCGAACTGACCCTGCACGCCCTCAAAAAGCACCACCTCTGCAACCAGATCCACGTGGTGCGCGACGGCGCGGAAGCCCTTGACTTTCTTTTCGCCGCCGGTCAGGATGCGGAGCGCGACGTTGCCCGGCTGCCGAAGGTCGTCCTGCTCGACCTCAAGCTCCCCAAGGTGGACGGGCTCGAAGTGCTTCGAAGAATCAAGGCCGATCCGCGCACCCGGACCATCCCCGTGGTGGTGCTGACCTCCTCCCGCGAAGACCGGGACGTGGTCGAGAGCTACCAGCTGGGGGTCAACAGCTACATCGTCAAGCCGGTCGATTTCCAGCAGTTCGACGAGGCGGTGCGCCAGCTGGGGTGCTACTGGCTGCTGCTCAACGAACCGCCCCGCCGCCCCTGAGACCTCCGACGAACCGCCTGCGGATAAATCACCATGTCGATCCCCCTGAAGGTTTTGATTCTCGAGGACAACCCCGCGGACAGCGAGCTGATGCTCCATGAGCTGCGACAGGCCGGGTTTGCGCCCGAGGCGATTCAGGCCGAGGGAGAAACGGAATTCCGCCGGGGGCTCGAGCAGAAACCGCAGATCATCCTCGCCGACTACTTCCTGCCCCAGTACGACGCCCTGCTGGCCCTGCGCCAGCTCCAGCAGCGGCAGCTCGACATCCCGTTCATCGTGATTTCCGGAAGCATCGGCGAGGAAAAAGCGGTTGAGGTCGTGCGCGAGGGGGCCACCGACTACCTGCTCAAGGACCGCCTGGCGCGGTTGGGAACGGCGGTGCTCAGGGCGCTGGAGGAGCAGCGGCTGCGCAACCAGAAAAGGCAGGTGGAACGGGCGCTGCGCGAACGGGAGCAGCATCTGAGCAAGCTCAACAACGAGTTTCAGACCCTGCTCAACGGCATTCCCGACTCCCTGGCTCTGCTGACCGAAAATCTGCAAATCGTCTGGGCCAACCGCGGAACCCACGCCCTGCTCTGCGGAGACGAAAAGAAGATCGTGGGAGGGTACTGCCATACCCTCTGGCACCAAAGCGCCGGCCCGTGCAACGACTGTCCGGCCCTGAAGAGTTTTCGTACCGGGCAGACCGAGGACGCCACGATCAACAGCCTGGACGGCCGGACCTGGGGGATCAAGACCTTTCCCCTGCGCGATGCCGGGGGCCGGGTAACCCACGTCATCCACTGGGCCAGCGACATCTCCGAAAAAATCCGCCTGCGCCAAGAAGCCGACCGCTCGGCGCACCTGGCGGCCCTGGGGGAGTTGGCCGCGGGCGTCGCCCACGAGATCAATAACCCCAACGGCCTCATCCTGCTCAATTTGCCGGTGATCATGGCAGCCTTCGAGGATGCCAAACCGATCCTCGACGCCCACTTTCGCAAACAGGGGGATTTTCCCCTCGGTGGCCTGCCCTACTCGGAGATATGCCGGGAACTTCCCCACCTGCTGGCCGAGATCCAGGACGGCGCCAAACGGATCAAGCGGATCGTCGAAGAGCTCAAGGACTATGTCCGCCCCGAAATCAGCGCGCTGTTCCGGGATTTCGATCTCAACCAGGCCGTCATGACCGGGGTGCGTCTGGCCGAAAGCAGCCTCCGCAAGGCGGCTGCCCGCTTCTCCATCGCCTGCGCGGAAAGCCTGCCGCCGGTCTTCGGCAACCGCCAGCGGATCGAGCAGGTGGTGGTCAATCTGCTCACCAACGCCTGCCAGGCGCTGACCGGATCCGACCAGGCGATCGCGGTGGAAACCGCCTGGGACGCCGAGCGGCAGATGTGCCAGATCCTTGTCCGTGACGAGGGGGTCGGCATTCCGGCGAAAAAACTCAACCATCTCACCGAACCTTTTTTCACAACCCGCCGCGAGAGCGGCGGCACCGGGCTCGGGCTCTCCGTGTCGGCCCGCATCATCAGAGAGCACGGCGGCGCCCTGTACTTTGACTCGCTACCCGGCAGGGGAACAACCGTCACGGTTAAACTGCCTGCAGCATCATCCCACCAGCCATGAACGAAAAAGTCCTTACTCCCCCCGCCCCGGTGCTGCTCGTCGACGACGAGCCGCCCTGGCTCCGAAGCCTCTCGGTCACCCTGAGGCGTTCCGGCGGCATCAACCACATCCTCCAGTGCAGCGACAGCCGCGAGGTGATGGGAATGCTGGCCCGGCAGAAGGTCAGCCTGGTGATTCTCGACCTGACCATGCCCCACGTTTCCGGCGAAGAACTGCTGGCTGGCATCTCCCGGGACTTTCCCGGAATCCCCGTCATCATCCTCAGCGGCCTGAACCAGGTGGATACGGCGGTGCGCTGCATCAAGTCGGGGGCCTTCGACTATTTCGTCAAGACCACCGAGCAGGAACGGTTGGTGGCGGGGGTGCAGCGCGCGCTGGCCTTTCGCCAGATCGACCTGGAGCGGCGCAACCTCAAAGATCGCTTTTTCGGCGACCGGCTCGAGCACCCGGCGGCCTTTGCCGACCTGGTGGGCAACAGCCCCAGGCTGCACGCCATCTGCCAGTACATCGAAGCGATCGCCGCAAGCTCCGAGCCGGTGCTGATCACCGGCGAAAGCGGGGTCGGCAAGGAGCTGATCGCCCGGGCGATTCAGAAGGTGAGCCGACCTGAAAAGCCCTTCGTCGCGGTGAACGTCGCGGGGCTCGATGACAACATGTTCGCCGACACCCTGTTCGGCCACCTCAAAGGGGCTTTCACCGATGCCGCAATGGCCCGGGCCGGGATGATCGAACGGGCCAAGGGGGGCGTGCTGTTTCTCGACGAAATCGGCGATCTCGGCCAGGCTTCGCAAGTCAAGCTGCTGCGCCTGATCCAGGAAGGGGAATACTACCCGCTGGGCAGCGACACCCCCTGCAAGCTCAACGCCCGACTGGTGTTCTCAACCAATCACGACCTCAAGGCCCGGGAGGCGGACGGGGAGTTTCGCCGGGACCTTTTTTACCGCATCAATGCCCACCATATCAACGTCCCCCCCCTGCGGGAGAGGTCGGAGGATATCGCCCCGTTGCTCGAGCATTTTCTCGCCGAAGCAGCGCGCGAACTGAAAAAAACCGTCCCGACCATCCCCCGCGAACTTGTGACCCTGCTCGGAACCCACCCCTTTCCCGGCAATGCCCGGGAACTGCGCGGGATGGTCTTCAACGCCCTGAGCCTGCACCGCTCGGGGGTACTTTCCATGAACGCCTTCCGCAAAGCGCTGGGGCAACAGCCCCCGGCTCCCGCGGCGGATCCTCCCCTGACCGTCGACCCCGAGAGCAACCGCGACCTTTTCCAACGGGCCGGGCGGCTGCCCACCCTGACCGAAGCCGGCGACCTGCTGGTGGAGGAGGCCATGCGCCGGTCCCGCAACAACCAGTCCATCGCCGCCGGCCTGCTCGGCATCAGCCGCCAGGCGCTGAGCAAGCGGCTGAAGAAAAAATCTTCCTCTCCGCCCTGAGCAGAGGGTGCAACCAGGGCTGCGCGCGCAACCCCGGTTGCACACCCCGCGCCCCAACCGGCGCCCCGCCTTCTCGCCCCCTGGCCAGATACCGTCAACCAGAGTTGCCTCCCCGCCGGCCGACAGCTTTCCCACCACCGCAAATAAAAAAAGGATTTTCAACAACTTAAAACCTACCTGTCCCATTGGTACCCTCATTGCTAAAAGCCGAAGCAGGGGAACCGGATGCCCAACGAGGGCCATCCCTGACCTTCCGACATCCCTGACAATCAGATCGAACCGCCGCCGCGAGTAGCGAGTAGAGGAGGCATCCACTGCTTTCATGGCCAGGGAAAATTCGGTGACCAAGTCGAAATCCCCATCAACCTCAACCAACGTATTTCACCGGAGAAGTTCACTGCCCTGAGCCCCTCCGAATCAAACTGCCCCCTCAAAAAACCCGGGAGGATTCAGACATGCTGAGACTGAAACTAGGCGCCAAAATAGGAATGGGGTTCGGCCTGCTGCTGCTCATTGCGGCGGCCTTGGGGACCCTTGCGGAGTGGGAGATGGCTCAGGTCGAAAAGCAGGCCGCCATGCTCTCCGATGAATATGTTCCGGAGATCCGGATTGCCAACGACATCGAGCGGCTGACCCTGAAGACCATGTTCGAGATGCGTGGCTACGGCCTCACCGAAGACGATTCCTATCTGGAACGGGGGGAGGCCTATCTAGCGGAGATCGCAAAACGACTTCAGGACGCCAGGGCCCTGACGGACAAATCCCCGCATCTGGTCAAGCTGCGCGCTGCGGTGGATGCGGTGGAAACCCAGGTGAACAACTACAATCAACAGGTCCATACGACCGAAATTCTGGACAACGAACTCGACGAGGACCGCGCGAACCTGGATAGCGCGGCTCGCGCCTACATGGAGAACTGCTACCGGTTCCAAAAACACCAGGAAGAAAAATTCTCCCGGGAAATCCATTCAGGGACTCCCCCGGTCAAACTGCTCGAACGGCAGAAGAAGCTGGCCCTGATCAACACCATCGTCGATATCGGAAATGCCGTCAGGCTCTCGACCTGGAGAGCGCAGGCAGAGCGCAACCTCCAGCACATCGTTGATGCGGAGAAGAACTTTCCGGTCATGGAGGAGAAGCTAGAGCAACTGCGCGCCATTACCCGCCAGGAAGACAACCTGCAGCAGATCGAAGCCACCCGGCTGGCCGGGGCAGCCTACCAGGAGGCCATGCGAAGCCTTTTGAACCACCTGCAACAGATGGAAGAGCTCGGGATGCAGCGCAATGCGACCGGATCGATGATGCTGGCCGAAGCAGAAGAAACGGCGATCAAAGCAATGGATGAAACTGACGTTATCGCCAACAATTCCCAGAACGCCCTGTCCGCCGCCTCCCGGATCATGATCGTCGGCCTGGCGGCGGCACTGGCCATCGGTTTGGCCCTGTCGGTTCTCATCACCCGCTCCATCACCGGGCCGATCCTCAAGGCTGTCCATCTCGCCGCTGAAATCGCCCGAGGCGATTTCAGCGCCAGACTCAGCCTGAAGCGAGGAGATGAAATTGGTCAACTGGCCACCGCCCTTGACAGCATGTCCGACGGGCTGCAGAAAGCGGCCGACCTGGC
>NPID01001308.1_pt1 | contig 27688 bp, 17 predicted proteins | sample 8637491 | NCBI WGS metagenome assembly NPID01 (sample SAMN07420843, study PRJNA396082) | bioreactor metagenome | isolation source: sample BA6 brine-fed electro-methanogenic bioreactor BA | place: Japan: Kochi | collected 2016-06-14 | reverse complement strand
CATAGGTTAAAGTTGCTTGATGTATTGTAAATGAACCTGTTACTGATTCTGTACCTGGTTGAATAAAAGCTATTAATGATGAGAATGAAGGCGCTGTAATAACTACAGTTTGTTCAGTACCATCGAAAACTAAAGTTTGTTCCATCGAACCTAAATCATTCGGTTTTAAAAGAATTGATTCACCAATAGTTCCACTAATAACTAAAGTCATAGTATTAAATCTTTCAACATCTAGTGGATCAAACATTGCTTTAAAGAACACCCATCCTTGACCAGCAGCTTTGGTGTAATCAACTAACACACTACCATCTGTTTGGACAGTAAACTCATATGTGTCTGGATCATTTTCCATTAATTCATCAGAAAAATCATAAGTTGTAAATTCAGAAGCTGTCACTACAGCACTTAAAATATCAAATGACCCTGTTAAAGACCCGTTCATTGGATCAACGAAGATTAAGATATGTGTTAAAGTATCAGTTAAACTAAAGACAACTGTTTGATCTGTTCCATCTAAAGTAACAGTTTGTTCGTAAGCGCCATTATCATTCGGTTTTATAATTAACTGAACTCCTGCTGGACCATTAACAACCATTGTAATAGTATCATGATTACTTAAGTTTTCATCAATCATATATTTAATAAATGCCCATTCTTGACCAGATGTTTTTGTCCAATCAACTGTAATAACTTCAGCAGTATCCGTAAACGTATAAATACCACCATCATTATCAATCCATTCATTACCTAACACATACTCTTGATCAATTGGTAAAGCCTCTGGTTCAACATAGGTTAACTTCGCTTCAATGATTTCAAATGAACCGCTTGCTGGCGCTACATTTGGTTGAATAAACATAAATACAGATGTAAAACTATCCGCTGTAACAACTACAGTTTGTTCTGTACCATCAAAAACAAGAGTTTGTTCTAAAGCATTACTATCATTAGGTTTAATCAAAATAGATTCGCCATCTGTACCTTTTAAAACTAAGGTTAAAGTATTGAAACCGTCCGCTTCTAAAGCATCTAAAATAGCTTTCATAAATACCCATTCTTGTCCAGCTAATTTTGTATAATCCACTAAAACAGTTCCATCTGTTTGTACTGTGAATTCATAAGTATCTGCGTCATTTTCTTCCCAGAGATCATTAAAATTATACGCTGGTTCGACATAAGATAACTTCGCTGAATGAATGGTAAATGTTCCACTTACGGAAGCAGTACCTGGTTCAGCAAAGATCAATAATGAAGTAAATGCATCTGCCATAATAACAAATGTTTGTTCTGTACCATCGAACGTTACACTTTGTTCTAAAGCACCACTGTCATTTGGTTTTAACAATACGGTTAAGCCATCTGTACCAGACAAAACTAATGTCATAGTATTCTTACCAGCAGCCATTTCTGTGGTGAAATTAGCTCTCATAAAAATCCATTCTTGGCCAGCTCCTTTTGTATAATCAACTTGAACAGATCCATCCATTAAGATTGTTTGTTCATAAGTATCTGGATCGTTTTCGTTAAAATTATATAAGAAGTTCGCTTGAGTAGGATCACTAGCTGTTACCTTCGCACTAATGATATCAAATGATCCTGTTAAACCGCCATTGATTGGATCAACAAAGATAAGCACTTTAGTTGGTTTATCTGTTAAAGTAAAAGTAAATGTTTGAACAGTGCCATCAAAAGTAACAGTTTGTTCATAAGCACCATTATCATTCGGTTTGATAATTAATTGTTGGCCAACAGTTCCTTGGACAACGATTTCTATTGTGTCATGATTTAAAAGATTTTCCGTAAAGATTGCTTTAACAAATGCCCATTCTTGTCCAGCAGTCTTTGTCCAATCAACGGTCATAACTCCAGCAGTATCCGTAAACGTATAGATTCCACCATCATTATCTTCCCATAAATCATTAAAATCATATTCAACATCTGCAGGTAATGGCATTGGTTCTACATAAGTAAGTCTCGCTGAAATAATTTCAAATGATCCAGTTACGGATTCTACTCCTGGTTCCGCAAAAATCAAGACCTTAGTAAAGCTGTTAGCTGAAACTGTCATTGTTTGTTCTGTACCATCAAAATTAAATGTATGTTCTAAAGCCCCATCATCATTTGGTTTCACTAAAATTGATTTACCAGCAGTACCTTTGACCACTAAGGTTAAAGTATTATATTCTTCTGCTTCTTCGGTAAATTCATTCTTCATGAATACCCAACCTTGCCCAGCTGCTTTTGTATAGTCTACCAATAAAGTTTCCTCTAATGTTTCAGTGAAATCATAAGTATCTACATCATTTTCAACCCAACCAGTTAAGAAGTCATAATAATCAACCGGTTCAACAGGTTCATCACCAACATAAACCTTAGAGAAATAAGCTTCAAGAATATTAAATTCTCCCGAACCAGTTGCACTACCACCAGCTGCGAAAATTAATATCTTCGTTAAAGCATCTAATTGTTCATCAGTCCAAGCTGAAAGGTCAAGACAAAGAATCAACTCTTCTCCAGCTTCAAAACTACCAGAGATTTCTGTTTGTACAGATGAACTTAATTCTGCTTTTAATAAAACAGATCCTGCAGTTACACCTTCCACTCTTAAGACCACATAGTCAAAATCAGAGAAATCGCCTCTAACTGTGGAAATCATATAAGCCCATTCAAAGCCAGCTGCTTTTGCATAACTTACATTAACATCTTCACCAGTCTTATCAATCGTGTAAATTCCATCGCCATTATCTAAGAAACCAGCACTAAAATCAAAGGTTTCACCAGTTCCGTCATAGATTTGTTCGTTTTGCGGAATATTAGAATCACCATTCTCTAACACATTCCCAAAAGCAGTACCTTCATGGAATTCAAAGAGACTAACAGTGAAACTACCAGTGTCGTTTGCTTTACCTGGTCCACCAAAAAGATACACTCCAGTAACTCCTGATAAAAATGCATCATAATCACGCAAATCTAATTGATACATTACTTCACCAGCGGTCAATTGTAAAGAAACTTCAAAAGCTTCTGTAGCCCCTTGAATCTTTAACATTACTGTTCCTTGACCTTTAATAGCTATTACTAGTTTATTGTAAACAGATAGATCCTCTTCAATATCATAGACCATATTAGCCCAAGAAAAAGAATTCTTATCATAAGTAACAGCTAACTCTGTATTATCTTGAGTGATTGTATAAACCGAATCACCAGAATCAGCCCAACCATTCAAAATACTCATTGTCTGCAACTGAGAAACCGTTGTCGACTGTGTTGTTGTAGTCGTTGTTGTAGTTTGTGTCGTTGTCGTTGTAGTAGTAGATGTAGTTCCTGTTGTTGTAGTAGTGGTTTCAGTAGTGGTTTCTCCACCACAGGCTACTACTACTAAAGCAACAATCATCATCAAACTAAATACAAGTAGTTTTTTAACTTTCATAAATCATTTCCTCCTATATAAATTCTTTTATATCTATATTTACTTCAAATCTATAAGCGATTTTAAAGTCTATAGCAATGTAAATTCTAATTCTTCAAAGCCTTTTTGGACAATATCACTTTGCATAAAATAATACCAAATCAATTCGGAGCGATAATTCTCAATCATTAATAAGCTAATACCCTTATCAATCCCAATAACATCAGTCGCATACCAACCTAGAGCAGGAATTGGTCTTGCTGGTCTAATAATTGCACTAGTAGCTGCTTCTGTTAAGCCAAGATTGAAAGAATCTAATAAACCATATTTACCTTGTAACCCTTCTAATGTTGAAAAATACTCCATTGCCGGTAACACTAAATCTGGTACAAACGGTAAAGATCCAATTGGTCCGGCTGGCGCTAGGGTTCCATCAATATATATCTGGCCAGCTGCAGGAAGATTTCCATAAGCTCGGTATCCATCCGGTCCATCCGAAGCCGTGTTCCCCCAAGAAGTCTCACTATAAGTATGATAATAAGTAGACATAAACTGAGCGTAATCATAAGCTGCTATCGAAGCTTCAATGGAATTGTTAAACCAGTTGACATATTCATTATCCATTGCGGTCCGAAAATCAAAGAAAGCATGGGAATATTGATAGGTGAATAATGTTCCTGGATAAGAAACATAGAAAAATTCACTCGTTCCATATTGTTTTCGTTGAGAATTATCCTTCATTCTATCATAGGCTTCGATTCCAACTGAATAATCATCAGAAGCTGCAGCTAAGAGATAAATCATCAATTGTTCTGCATAGGAATCCCAGTATCCCACAAAGCCATTCTCTGGAGTATAGCCCATATAAAACATCTTCGCAACATCATTGTAATACCAGTCCCATTCTACTGCTTGATACAACTCATTTGCTTTTTCTTTAATTTCACCACCGAAATACTCACCAGCTAAGATTACCCCACACATCAAGATTGCTGTATCGATTATCGAAACTTCAGAGTACCCGGATCTAGAACCATTTTCCATATTGACAAAATGATAATAAAAACCATGAGTTCTTTGCATACCATCTAATGTTTCAAGGGTACCTAAGACTCTTTCATAACCCTCTAAATACCCAACCCAATCATTTTCTATGCCAATTGGAATTGCTGCTAAAGCAAAACCTACGGAAGCAATGGAAGCTGCTCCAGGTGTTGATGTAGCAGTGTTATATCGATCGGCTACTAAACCATAGCCTGATGAGGCTGGATTACCATTAACTACTTCCCAAAAAAATTTAAATGATAATCTTGCTTCTTCTACGATATAATCTTCTACTTCAATTGGATCATAGACAAAACCCTCAGTAATGGTTGTTTGAGTTGTGCTATCAGAACTAGTCATCGAAGTGGTTGTTGTGGTAGTCGTTGTTGATGCTGTAGTTGAAGTGTTAGTTGTTTCAGTAGTTGTTTGATTATCACAAGCAATACTAACAAAAACAGCTAACAAAACCACCACAGTTAATAATAGTTTTTTCATATATATTCCTTTCTATTCCCCAGTAATTCCGGTTCTATCGATACCTTCCACGAACCATTTTTGCATTATCACATAAACGAAAAGCACTGGTAAGATAATTAAGATTGTTGCGGAATACCGGATTGCTTCATTTAAAGCTTGTTCCGATAATCCTTGCGTAGCATTAAACTGCGAAGTGAAGTTAAATAACTTTAATTGTAAAGTATATAAATCACTACCAATAAATAATGATGATACATAGGTTTCGTTCCAGTACCAAACGAAAGAAAACAAAAATGCGGTTAAATAAGCTGGCCCTGCTAAAGGTACGCCAATTCTCATAAAGGTTTGATAAGCATTCGCTCCATCAATTTCCGCTGATTCATCCAATGCCTTTGGTTGCATCCGAAAGAATTGATAGAAGATTAAGATAAAGATTGCGGATGACAAACCCTGACCAAAACTAGCTGGTAAGATAATAGCCCAAGCAGTTTCTAAAATTCCAAACTGATCAAACAAAACATAACGAGGAATCATATAGACTTGCACTGGTAATAAATACGTTAAAAGAATAATCGCAAATAAAATTACTTTTCCTCTAACTTTGAACTTAGCCAAAGCATAACCCATTAAAGATGTTGTAATCGTTTGTAGAAGCGCTGGTACTAAAGTAACTAAAAGGCTAAAGACTAAGGTAACTCCATAGTTTAAAACCAAGAAACTGACTTTATAGTTCTCTAAGTAAATCTTAGTTGGAATCCATTGGACTGTTGGATTAACCAAGTCCTCTAAATCCTTAATCGAATAAGCAAACATCTTTAAAAGAGGAAATAAATACACAAAACCAATGATAATCAATAAGAGATAAATGGAGATTTTTCCAATAAATCCATCATTGAAACTCTTACCCATAAAGACATGTTTCAGCTTGGCTTTATTAACTTTTTTCATTATCTGCGCCCCCTTTCCTTCGTGAACCCTTTAAAAACAAGAAAGAAAACCGCTAAGATAATTGCTAATGCAATAAAATATAACCAAGCAATCGCTGATGAGAACCCAAAACCAGTTTCTAAAGCAAACATATTCGTCTTAATATGTTGAATTGCTTCATTTTCTGAAAAAGTCGCAAGATTGATAATCGTAAAAACTACAGATACTAAAACCATATTACTTAAAGCCGGTATCGTAATCTTCCAAAAAGATTCCCAAACTCCAGCACCATCAATCATCGCCGCCTCATAAGTTGCTTTATCAATCTTTTGTAAAGCTGCAATAAACAATAAGATCTGAACTCCAGAGAACCAAAGGATTACAATCAACTCAGAAAAGATATTCGCTATTGGTCTGGCTAGTCCTTCGCTAAAGGTTTGGTTGATTAAATCAATAAACCCTAGTTCTTCTACTAAGGGAATGGTTGCTGCACCTTGATTAATCAACTGATTGATTACTGGTCCTGAGGCGATGATAACTGGCAAGAAATAAATTGCTCTAAAAAAGCCTCTAGCCTTAATTTTTTGATTCAATAATACAGCGATAATAATCGCAAAAACGGTAATGATTGGAACTTTAAATAAGATTTCAATCGCAAAATCACTAACTGATCTTAAGAAATTAAAACCTTCCGCAGAAGAGAATACTTGTGCATAGTTATCAAATCCAGTAAAGATTACTTGGATTCCCTCCCCACTTAAGATCACATCCGATAAACTATAGTATAAAGAGGTAAAAATCGGAATCATGGTAAATACTAAGAACCCAATAGCCCAGATTGACATAAAGCTCCAAGCAACTAATGTTTCCCTAGTTTTTCGCTTTAATGGTGTTTTACGCATCAGGAATCACCACCTTATAGCTTAAAGCTGGGATAAACTCTCCAGAATAATCATAAGTACTATTGGTATAGTTGATGATGATTGACACACCATTATCATAGAATATCTCATAAACACCAGTGTCAAGATAAGTTCTTGTTTCTACTGTTGTATTCTTTTGAACATTCAACCCTTGATATAGATAATCATAATCCGCTACTATCTTATCCTTCCAAGTCGCAAAAGAGGATGAATATATCTGCCCCAATTCGGAACTTTGTAATTGATAAGCTGATTCATAGGTCAATAAATAGGAAGGAGCTACACCAAAATCAATCATCTTCAATAATTCGATTTTCGAACTAGAGTTAAAGTTTTGATAAGGAGAATACGTCTTCATCAACCCTTGTAAAACATAAGGTACAAATGGTACCGTATCCGAATAAATCCGGTACCTTGATGAACTCATCGGTGTTAAAAGATAATCTGTTGTATATGGTAAAAGATAATCATTGCTTTGATATATCAAGAAATCTTGATTGATCTCTTGTAAAATATCTTGATATGTTTTCCTAACATCCGTTCGATCTATCGCTTCATCATTACTAGGGTAATGAGAATTTAAGATATAACCCAAAGAATCAAGGGCGATATTATCGATATGATCTTTATTTAAATTATCAATTGAAGCTACTAAAGCATTTTCCACACTTGTTGGTGCGATAAAATACTTCATCTTCGTAAAGCCTTCACGAACTAATAAATTCTGATTGATTCTTCTTGTTGCATCCCGATAAAGACTAAATCGTCCATCTTCATAAACACTAACTGGATCAACTTGTAAAAACAACCGAATATCATTCGCTTCAACATAGCTTAATAAATTCTCTAAATCCTGTTTACTACCTAATTTAGAAGATACACCCTCACTAACCATCCCCATTGAAGTTAAACCCTTAGAATCATACCCTTTATATACAACCAATGGTTTCATCTCATTGGCTATGAAATAGCTAAGAATTTCTTGCATCTCACTTAGAGAAGTCATCTCTAAATACTCATCAAAAATAAATCCTTCTTTTGTTTCAGACCCAATAATATCGATAAAAACCTCAAGCGGATCATTACCGTTAATCTTACTAACTATTCCTGCTTTATTAATTAAATAATCTCTATAAGCATTAGCCATCCCTACATAATTTGCAGCCATTCCCGATAACAACCTATAATGCATCACCAAATCACAACCGTTAAGCTCTTCTTCGATTACTAACCTGCCTGTCTGATTCGATGCATCCGATTCAGAAAGCGGAGTTTGGTAGATACTTCGATAGGTAAACTCATTATAACTGTAATAATATTTTAAATTTCTTTTTGCTGGTGAAACCACTAAAGAACCATGTTCTGCCCCAGACTCTATTATGGTAATGAAACCATGCTGGTTGATCCCATGGATCATCCCTGACACTGGGAAAGCAAGTCTTGGTTCATTATCTAAAGCTTTTTGTATCGAATTATCCTGACCATAGTATCGAAACTCATAAATATCACTGTGAACATCAATATCTTGATATCTGATTAATGCACCACTACCATCTGGAACCATAATATATCCAGGAATAGAATTAGCATATACAGCTCCTAAAAACGGAAAGACTTTTAAGTTTCTTAACTTATAAACTTCACCCTCAGTGATGGATTCATTCGGAATCTCAACCGTTAAATATTCCTCATCGAGATAAACTCTTAAAGTTAAAGATATACCTGATTCACCAAAATAAAGTTCTGCTTCAAACCCATTTTCAATGAATTGATATGATGAACTTGATAAAGGATCTTTTAATAAACTCTCTTCTTTTGTAGTATAAATACCTGTTTCATTATTATAATAATAATACTTAATGGTCACTGCAGAATTAACTATTCCTTCCCATGTAGTATTGAAATTATCGATATTTTCATCCTTAGTCGCAATACTAGAGCCATAGATAAAACCATCTACTTTATTAACAATCCTGATTGCCCCGGAACCTTCTTCCATATACAATTGATAATACCTGTTTTCACCAACTTTAATAAAAGACTCTGGAACATCAAGATAATTACCAACAATGGATAAATCATCATCTTGAGTAAACTGATTACTACTTAAATAGGTTTCATCAAGAATGTTGTCACTATTCGGTAAAAGATCTGGTTCATTCACTTTCACTTCCGCTTCGACTAAAACAAAAGTAAGAAAACCAACAACGAAAAACCCAAAAACCATTAGAGCTTTTTTCATATGATTAATTAACCACACGGAACAACACCTCCTTGATAAAGGATTCTAAGAAATCAGTAAGCTGTGAACCAAAGACATAGATAATAAACACAATTAAGCTGATAATAAGCATTGTAAACAAGGTCATTAAAAGGTTTTTAAAAGTTTGGGAGATTTCATAGTTATGAATCTCTCTAATTGAAACAAAAACTAAGGTTAAGGTATAACTGATCATTACAAAACCTAGAATCTGTAAAATGATTAACTCATTTAAAGTTAAAATATTGCTGAAGATAATATAAACTGGTAAAAAGATAATTATTGGAGCTAAACTATATGTTACAGAGACAAAAACATCTTTTAAGAAACCTTCTCCATCTGATAAAGTCGCTATCAAATAATTCGCAAAGATAAAGAGAATAATCACACCAAAGAACTTTAACATTTCCATTCCTAAGCGAATCTGAATTTCTGCTCCAGTAAAGATAAACCCAGTAAAACGTAAGTATAATAAGTACTCGATAAAGAGAACAACTAAAAGAATAGCTGCTGTAAGTACATTTGATCTTTTCTCATGTTTAATCTCATAACTAGCATCGATTGGATGTTTCATCATAAAGAATAATAAAGTAAATCTTCTAACCACAGGATGACTCTTAATCTGTTTGATCTGGGTATTGATAGGTGTAAAAACTTCAGTTTTTTTATTGATTAACCTTATCACAAAACTGAAACTGAAAAACACTAATAAAAGCGTAAAGACTAAACTAAGATTATTCGTTAACCACAAATCTCTTATCTTCCAATAAGTGGTTGAATATCCACTGATATCACTAGCTTTTAAATATTCATTCAGTGCTAAATCATACTCTCCAGCTTGATAGTAAGCCTTACCTAAAGAACTGTGGGCTAGAGCGAAGTTATCATTTTGTTTTAAGATACTTTCAAATAAAACAGTCGATTCCTCATATAAACCTTGGTTATATAAATCAATTGCTTGATGCACTAAATCCGTAAAAACAGATGGCTGATATGTAACAATCTCCGAACGTCCTTTATCTAAAACAAAGATATTCGCATATTCATCTACTTGGATACCTGCAGGTGTTTGGATTAAACCTAAAACATTGGATGTGCTTTGAACAATATCAAAAGCAAATAACAGATTACCATTTGGGTCATATTCTACTACCAACCCATCATCATAAATCGCATAAACATAACCTAAAGCACTTACACTTAAATCCACAATATTTTGTTCTTCGTTATAATTCGTAGTTGTTAAAATATTATTACCATTCACATCTAATTTCTTTAAAGCTTCTACAGTATTCGGCGTTGATGTATAAACCAAAGACTTATTATTAATCGTAATATTAGTCGGAGAAGGCGGAATATTAGAAGCATACACTCCCGGTTTCACAAACACTTCCGCAATTCTTTCAATCAAGGATTTATCCGATAAATTAACCCCAAAATAGCCTAAGAAAGAACCATCATAATTCAGTTGAATAACCCCACTAGTGGAACCATCCCCAATAACATAGATGTTTTCTCCACTACCAACTACTACTTTTACTGGTGTGTATGGTGATTGTTCCCCAAACAAAGGTTCTGTTGGTCGGTCAAAGGTTCTGATTAAAGTCCCTGTTAAATCATATTTATAAACTAACTTATTGGTCTTATCGGCAACATACACAAAATCATCCTCAGAAACAAAAACTCCTGTTGGTTGCGCTAAATCACCTAAACCAATTTCTCTGACTAATACACCATCATAATCCATTACAGCGATTCTTGAATTCCCTGTATCTGCTACATATACTAAATCATCTTTAATATAGATATCTTCCGGATTCATCAAACTCACATTCCGGTTTAAAACTCCAACTGGGGTATACGCTGTTTGGGTAAAGGTTAGATTACCTTCATAATCTACTGTATAGGTTTCATATGGATATTCATTTTCATAAAAATCACTTTTTGCATCAACTAATGGGATGGACTTCATTAAGAAAATACTAAGGATTGTTAATGCTAAAATAATAGCTTTTTTCATCACTCTCACCTACTTAATCCCAGAGTGAGCCATTGTATCCATGACTTTACTCTGCATTACTAAGAAGATTACAAAGTTCGGTACAAACATAATCAGTGAAGCAGCCGCAGCCATCCCTTGCCCAGCTACTCCGTTTGTTCCGGATGTTAACGTATTCATGTAAAAAGCAAATGTTTTTAAATTATCATTATTGATATAGACCGTTGATGTATCGGCACTATTCCAAACGGATTGGAAAGAAAGAATCATAATGGTCGCTATAGCCGGTCTAATCAAAGGCAAAATAATCTTTGCATAAATCTGAAGTTCACTAGCTCCATCAATTCTTGCGGCATCTAGCAACTCATCAGGAATTTGATCGATAAATTGTTTGACCAAAAACAAGCCCACAGGGATTGCCAGATATGGTAAAACATGAACAAAGAAATTATCGATCAAACCTAATTTTTCAACAATTAAATATCTTGGTATCATTACGGCAATACCAACAAACATTAAAGCAATCGTATTAATCTCATTCATCAGCTTCTTACCCTTAAAATGAAGCTTTGATAGAGCATATCCAGCCATTGTTGAAATTAAAACTGAGAAAAATAATACTAATATCGTCACAATAATAGAGTTAAACAAATAACGGCTCATCGGAATCCCAGAAGCTCCAGTTACCGAGAACAATCTCACAAAATTATTAAGCGTAAATCTTTGGACAAAGAATCTTGGTGGATAGAAGAAAAGTTCTTCTAAAGGTTTAAAGGCAACATTAAAAATGTAAATTAATGGTAATGCCATAAACAAAACAATTGGTGAAAGGATTAATAAATACTTAATTTGACTCTTATGGAATCTAGATGGGTTAATTTTAGTTCCTAAGAATTTAGACTTAGCCATTAGTCTTTACTCCCAAATAGTTTAAAAGCAAATCTACTAACTAAATATACAAAGAATAATAAAACTACAGAAAGTGCTGCGGCATAACCCATCTCATATTTAAAAAAGCCGTAGTACTCAATATGATTCACAATTAACTGACCAGCATACTGTGGTGTCGGATTAGATCCAGAAAGCGCCACACCAATTCCGGCCGAAGCGAACGTACCTACTATCGCCATTACTGCCCCAAACAACATCTGTGGTTTGATGGAAGGAATGGTGATATAAATAATCTCTTGAAACTTATTCTTTATTCCATCAATATATCCTGCTTCATACATCTCTTGGTTAACATTTAAGATCCCAGCCATCATCGCTAAGAATCCTACACCCATAGATGACCATAAAGTCACAATGACCATAATCAATAATAAAAATTCTTGTGATTGTAAAAAGACAATTGGTTCTACAATCATACCTAGTCTTAATAACACGGAATTTAAATATCCCGCACTATCACCAGCGAAAATAATCCGCCATAATACTGCCATCGTGATTCCTCCCGTTAAGGAAGGCGAATAAATGATTAAAGCTAAAACTGTTCTTAGCTTTGGTGTTAGCTGTGCTAAAATCCACGCTAACATAAATGATAAGATATAACTACCAGGTCCAACAATAACGGCATATTTAAGTGTATTCGCTAAGACTTTCTGCATAAATATTTCATCATTAGTGAAAAGATAGATATAGTTTTCAAACCCAACCCAAGAAGGAGCTCTGACCGTATCAAAATATGTAAAAGAGAGGAATATCGCAACGATAACGGGAATCACGATAAAGATAGAAAACATCAAAACATAAGGGAACACAAATCCATAAGCAATTCGTTGTTGTTTCATCTTTGAAGCGGAACGCAAGTGTTTTATTTTATTCATCATCATCACTTGCCTTCCACTCGACAATAATCGATTCATCTGCTAGATGATAATCTTTTAAAACATTTTCCTGTTTATCCATATAACCAAACTCTGACATCTTCCTATGAATCTCTTGATCCATTCTAATAATAGCATCGTTCAGTAAAATTCTCATATTTTCCCGGTTTAAAACCACTGCATTCCAAATATTAGAAATCTCTAGTTCTACTTGATAAGAACCAGGAACTTTTGGTAATTCTCGTAAATGAGTCCACTGTTCTAAGATAATCTCTAAATCCGCTTCATTAATATTGAGTGCAGAAAAAGCTTCCACATTCCCTGAGTTCCATAAGTACTCAGGTCCAAGAGTTGAAAGCAATAAATCTTGGAACCGAATTTGGATCTGGGTACTAGTCCACCATTTTAGATATTCCCAAGCTTCTGTCTTTTTATCAGTATTCTCAAAAATCATGTTAGCGGTTAAGGCACCTGGAGCCGATCGATCAATCGAATCATCTGCTTGTTCTACCCCTGGCAAAAGAGCAATCGACCACAACCCTTTAATATCATTCGCTGCATTTAAAAGCGTTGTATACATACCAAAGTCACCGATCCCAATCGGTGATTTACCTAATCGGAAATCATTATAAAATGAAGTAACCGTTGTATCTACTGAGTAGATTGTATATAGTTCTGTCATTATTTCTAAAGCCTTGATCGATTCTGCATTTTCTAGATCAACATTAAATCCTGTATCATCATAAACACTGGAACCATATTGAAATAAAAACGGTAAAGTGGAATCAAAAGACTTTAAAGAAGTCGCAGAAGATAAAGGTAGATAGAAGTTCATTCCATAACGTTTTAAAACCGGCATTATCTCTTTAACATCCTCCCAAGTATCAGGAACAGGAATATCTAATGCTTCTAAGATATCATGGCGGTAATACATCACATAGAAGTTCTCCGTATCTGGTAAACCATATAAACCATTATCATACATCATCGGTATTAATGCTTGATTATAATATTGATTGATCACCTCAACAAAATCTTCATCATCCATAAACTCTGTTAAATCAAGAATCGCTCCTCTCATCCCTAAATCATACGGTAACCAAGAAGCAACTCCCATGGCAATATCCGGATTGGTTCCCGCTGAATTCGCGAGAATTAATTTACCCTCTGAAGCCATAACTGAAACCTGGACTTTAATTCCCGTATTCTTCGTAAAATCATCATCCGTCATCTTTTGAATCAAATCTGTATATTGTTTAGAGCGATTGACCCAAACCACTAACTCATCATCATTTGGACTCACTTGATATCGTTCATCAAAAAATGATAAAAAGAATCGTTTGATATTAACCCAAAATCGTACTAAGAAATTAGCATTCGCTCTTTCTAATTTTACATCCGTATGAACATAAAACTTATCCAAATCCAAAGGACTATTTAACAATAAACTGGTAGCGCTTCTTAAAGTCGAAGCGATGGATTCCTGTGACGTTGATAATAAATTAATATTCTTTGGTATTTCATTAGGTTCTTCTGCTAAAAGATCAAGATTTCTTATCGCAATCTTAATCATCGACGCTGCTTCCGATAACTTATCTGAGCTAGTAAGAGCATTTAATTCTTCATAGATCGTATTAAGAACCAAGCTTGCATGTTGTAATTCCTCAACAACATTCGGTAAATAATCCGATATCTCCCAATCCCGGTTTTCATCTAATTGATTACCAGTTAATTTCTTAACATCTAAAGCTAATTCATTCACATATTTCAAGATATCTTCTATCTCATAATAGGCTTTTTGATAAGGACTTAAATTCACGGTTAAGGAAATTTCATTAACCCCTTGATTCAGGTAGATTAAATAAGGATTTTCTCCATCACCAACTGTTACATTTTGCCAAGAGGTATCATATTCAAACTTAACAAAAGCTGCTTCCGCAAAAGGAATTTCTCCATTAATTCTTAAACTTCTAAAAACCGCAGCGTTTACATTATTACTTTGTTTTGCCTTAAAACTTAGATAGTAATACCCTGCTTGTTCCACATCAACGGAATAAGCAATCATTTCTCTTTGACTATTATAAGAAGTACCAGAGATTGTATTAAGCTTTAAGTATCGTACTGAAAACGGAGTAACCCCAACACTTCTTGATACTCCTGCTTGGATATTAGGAGCGTTTTTATATTCAGGAATCTCTGCTTCTATTTCTATTAATACTTCATCACTTAGCAATGACTTTCCTGCACTATATTCTTGATAACTTAAAAGCTCACTTCTTCCTGAAACAAAGATATCCCCTAATAAGATTTCTCCTTTTACTAGAGTAAAACTTACTTCTTGAACTCCCATTTCTAAATAGAAAGCTAATGGTTCTAAGAATAACCCCATTGGATCATAAAAATCTTGATTAAACCAGTTTTGGATTTGCACTTGTTCACCATAGAAGTCATTACCATATCGATCTTCACTAAAACCAGCAACCTGACCCCAGTGTTTATATAATACTACTTGCGAAGCTTCCTCATAAGGCAAACTCCCATTGATTTTAACTGCAAGTTCCATATCTAAATAATCATCACTTAGAGAATAAAAATCAACGGCGAACTGATAAAGCCCTGAAGTAGACACATCAACATTAAAACGGATTGTATCACCTGCAACTAATCTTAAAACATCTCTGCCATATTCATAAGCATTACTCTCTGAAACCAATTCACCCCCGGTTACAGCCTCTAATGAAATAACATCATTCACCATTGATGTATCAGGCAAATCGAAACTTTCCCAAACTTCTAGTTTCTGGCGATAATCACCAGCAAAAACCTCAGGTTCCATTTCACTTGAACCTGAAGATTTAGCAAAGACTGTATGGGTAGATAACGGCACCAATACAGTCAACAATACGCTAAGCAATAATAAAAGTCGTTTCGCCATTACTTTAGATACTCCTTATCAGAAATATTTGTTATTCCGGTTCTACTCCTAATCTTTGATACACTGCAGTGATCGCTCTTGTTAGTTCATCGTTAGCTATATCGTTCCATGAATCCTTAACATCAGCGTAGTTTAGTTGTCCACTTCTTACTAAATCAAAGATATCACCAACAGTTCTCTCCGCATCAAAATCAGCTGTCCATCTTGCTTTAATATAACCAGGAACGTATTTATTTGGTTCAATAACAAAACTGGAATGCGCAACTACTTTTCTAAACTCAACAAAAGTAGGATAGATTTCAAAGAAGGCATCCAATAAATCTTCATTCGGTTGTAACGGTGTCATATTAAGCGGTTGAATCCCTTCAATACTAGTTGAAAGTTCAATTCTCTTTAAATATCCATCTGCCCCAAAACTCATCCATTTAGCTAATAAGTATGCTTCTTCAGGATGCTGTGTAGTACTGGAAACACAGATCAAATCTAAGATAACTGGTATTTGATGAGCTGCCGCTGTACCAGGTGTACCAATAAAGTCTACATCAAAGCCAAGGTCAACCATCGAACCGATAATTGGTGTGTAATTGAAGAACGCAGCCAATTGATTGGATTCCCACGTATTCGGTGTCCCAAAAGCAGCCATTTGTTCTTCTGGCGTTAAAGCATCATAGATTAATGATTTATCTTGCATTAAGGTTGTATATAGGTCTAAGGTATCTTCAAACTCTTGAGAATCTAGATTTAAAACACTACCATCATACGTATACCAACCTAAGTCTGGATTCAGTTGGGCTGGATACCATTCTAACATTCGATCAATTCCGACAACCCCAGCAATACCAGTTCCATTCGTCACTGTTTGATTAGCGATATCGGAAACCTTATCTAAGAAATCAGGGAACGTATCTTCAAAGACTGGAACATCTCCATTTTGTTCTTCAAAGATGCTAGTATTAATAAAATAACCAAAGTAATAAACTGCGTAAGGTAAAGCCATTAGTTTCCCACCAAAATTAGCAGCTTCTCTTAAATCCTCTGAGATATTCAAAAACTCTTGATCTTCATAAGCGATATCTGACATATCTCTTGACCAGATGTTCATAATTGTTGTTTCCACGGAATCTGTGAAATAGACATCTGGTAAAGTTCCTCTAGCAGCTCTCGCTCCTAAAAACTCATTCCAGTTTTGATCAATTTCAGAAGTACCTGAAGGATCAGTTACCTTTGGTCTTTCGATAATTTCTACAGTAATCCAAGGATATTGTACTTCAAACGCTTCTAACATCGATCTTTCCAAATTAACAGAATCCACTGCACCAAGATTCCAAGCTGCATAAGAAATCGTAACTGGATCTGGCATTTCTGTTGTATTGGTAGTTGAAGTAGTACCACTAGAATTTGTAGTTGTTGAATCATTAGCAGTCGTTGATGAAGTGGTTGGTGAAGTTGTCGCTGTTTGACAGCCAACAAAACCAATAACCAATAACATAAAGACTAATACACTTAATATTTTTTTCATATTATCCTTCTCCTTTATTTTACAATTACATCGATATGATGGATTAATCCATCTTGATAATCTGGTATGATGTTATTTTTAAGTTCGACGCCATCAAAAACAATTTTTTCCACATCACCCTTAGTTATTTCAAAACTATAGGTTGCATTTCTAAACTTTCTTGTATAACACACCTTATCCCAAGCAGCTGGTAAATGCGGTTCCACCACTAAACCTTTAAAACTTGCTTTAACACCGATAATATCTTGAACAGCTACTCTGTGTAACCATTGAGCTGAACCAGTGTACCAGCTCCAACCACCTCTACCATAAAGGGGAGATAATGGTCCATCAGAATTACCACAAGTTACATATGGTTCCGCTAGATAGAGATCCGGATCTTTCGTTCTATTCGGTGGACAGATACCTTGATAAGCTTGATATGCTAATTCTGGATACCCAGCCTTCGCAAAAGCCGTTACTGCCCAAGTAGCCGCATGGGTGTATACTCCACCGTTTTCTCTTAACCCAGGAGCGTACCTTGTCACATAACCGATATTTTTAACTGGTTTCGTAAAAGCTGGATAGTTTAATAATGTCCCATAATCTTTTAATAAATGCTTTTTAATGGAGTTAATAACCACTGGTATTTTTGCTTCTGGGATAATCTCAGAAATGATTGCCCAAGCATTTGGCATTAAGAAAATCTTACCTTCTTCACTTTCCTTAGAACCAATTTTATCACCATCATCGTTCGTTGCCTGCAAGTACCACTCACCATCCCAGCCAAACTCTTCAAAGGTCAATTTAATCTTTTTAGCATGTTCTAAACAAACCTCACTAAATCCATCATCTTTCATATGTTTAGCGATATCAGAAAATTGATGTAAAATTAAATACAAAAAGCTAGACATCCAAAAAGATTCACCTTTCATCTTATGGCCAACTGCGTTTAACCCATCATTCCAGTCATGGCTTCCCATCAAAGGAACACCACGGTCTGAATATCTCGTTAGTGCTTTTTTAATCGCTTTTTTGGAATGTTCATACATCGTATCCTTTGGTCCATCTAAGAAAGGTACTTCTTCTAAAAGAAAATCATAATCTAAAGTTTCTTCAAGATAGTAATACATCACTAAAGGCATCCACAATAAATCATCACTACAATTACTTCTAGGTCCCCAACCTTGATACGTTACAAACCAATGATAGACATCACCTTCTAAGAACTGATGCTTTGCATGCAGTTTTAATTGCTCTTTTGTTAGTTCTGGCTTCGCTTCCAAGAAAATCAAAGAATCTTGTAATTGATCTCTAAAACCATAACCTCCACTCGTTTGATAATAGGCAGTTTTACCCCATAAACGACAACTGATCGCTTGATATTTCGCAAAAGTATTCGTCATTAAATCAAAGGACTGATCTGGTGTTTTCACCACATCACCAGTTAATAACTCTTCCCAAAAAATTTGTAAATCTTTAAAAGCCTGATCACTAGCTTTGATATTGGTATATTGTTCAATCAAAGCATCGACATCTTCTTTTTCTTGATGAATATTATGTATTTCATCCTTACCAATGCTAGCAGCTCCGATGGTAAAAACGATTCGTTTTTCTTCGCCAATCGCTAATGTCATCTCTGTTTGTAAAGCCGCAACCGCATCACCAAAACGGCCAACATTACCAGCAAGACTGTTCTCTTTTAAGCCCTTAGGAGATGCTTCATTTTGATACATTCCGATAAAACTTTCTTTATCCGTATCAAAGCTTTTTACCGCTTCACTACAAGCATGAAAACCGATGAAATCCCAATCCACATTATTGTTTAAGCCATCTTTATCAGGAAAACCCCAATGATATTTTTTAAGTTTGATTGCTCTTCTTTTTATATCATAGCTCGTATCCATAAAAAGCTTATTAAACTCCCGGTGTTCATCGGGATGAATGCTCGCTTCCCATTCAAAATAAGATGTAAGATCTAGTCTTCTCACTTCTTTACTCTCATTTATTATTGTAACATCAATTATTTCTAAAGGCTTTCCAGGTACAACAAAAACCTTCATAATGGATCTTATCCCTTGATGTTTATATTCAAAGATAGAATACCCTATCCCATGTCTTACCTGAAAATCTTCCATACTAGCTTTAACCGGCATATAAGTTAAAGACCATAAATCTAATGAGTCTAAATCTCTTAAATAGAAATATTTACCCCAATTATCCTTTATAATATCTTGATACAGTCTGGTGATTCTATTTTGCGCTGCATTTCCACGCCAAGAACAACCACCACCAGTCTGAGAAATCATGAAAGAGTAATCCCCATTTGAGATCACATTAATCCAAGGTCTTGGTGTTAAAGGATTCTTGATGATATATTCTTTACCATCATCCGAAAAATACCCATACTTGTTTTCTAACATATCTATCCTCCAGTTTTTATTGAAACGTTTCGATAACTTTTATATTTAAATTATATCACATGGCATTTGCTTATGCAAGCGTTTACAATAAAATATATAATTTTATTGCTTACAAATCAAAAAAGTGTAAGTTTGTTAATAAGAATCTCTAATTTTTAGTTCACCTTGTTCTTTGTGAACTTCTGTTTTATGTTTTGTTAGAAGTGATAACATTGTTTTAGCAATCTTTCTTCCCCACTCAAAGCGGTTGATCCTCACGGAAGATAGTCTTGGTGTAAAATAACTAGCTAATTCAATATCATCAAAGCCTGAAACACCGATATCTTTAGGAATACTAAAACCCGCTGATTGAAAGACTTCCATAATTCCGATGGCCATTTCATCATTAGCACAAACAATCATTTCTGGGATATCTTGTTTGTTGATTATCTCTTTAGCTATACTAGCTCCTGATTGTTTGGTGAAATTACCAATATATTCTGCATAAACCTTTAAACCATGGCTGTTTAGTGCGTCTTTAAAACCAATGAATCGATACTCATTATCATGAGTCTTTTGGACCCCATGACAAAAGGCGATTTTCTGATAGCCTTTAGCGATTACATCTTCCGTTAAACGGTACATTGCATCATAATTATCAATTGTCATATCCACTAGATCAGTATCATCAAGACTTCGGTCTAAGATGATTATCGGTTTTAAGATTTTTGAGATTTGTTTTAAAGTGTGATTAGAGATGTTGATATCAGAGATGATCGTTCCATCAGCCATTCTTTCCTTTAATAAATTATCCGTGGAAGCTCCAGTTGAAACAATCATCGTATAATCATGTTTTGTCAGTTCATAATGAATACCATCTAATAACTCGTGGTAGACCGGTCCCCCAAAATCTGAGATCGCCACTAAAACCGTATGCGTATTCTTCTTTTTTAAGTTCCTCGCTGCAGCCGAAGGTAAATAACCGATTTCATCGGCTATTTTTTTAATTCTTTGGGCTGTTACCTCAGGAATTCTCTTATCATCATTTAATGCATAGGATACTGTCGAGATAGAACAACCAGCAATTTTTGCGACATCTTTAATATTTGCCAAATTTATCCCCTACTTTTAAACCCCAATTTTTTTATTGCTTTCTTAATATATGGATGTGACATATATAATTGATAGACCGTTCCGTGTAAGTAATTATCAATCATCACACCAGTTATGCCTTTATTAATTCCCACATAAGACTTAGATATCCATAGTTTATCATCGATTTTTGTCAATCCATCATAAAAACCATAAGGTCCAAACGACTCTGGATAATCTTTTATTAAGTGTTCCGCAACCATAGTTGCTTCTTCACCAACAAAAGGTATGGAACCTAAAGCTCCACAAGGTGGTAAAACCCCATATACATGGTTTTCATTAGGATTTAAATCGTTGGGATCGATGATTTGATTGCGGTACCCTTCTGGAGTAATACAAGCAGTTAATCCCCAAGCATTCTCACCTAAAATTGGATATTGTTTTGAATGTTCTAAACAATAAGCTTTATTAGCCTTCGTCGCTATTACGGAGTTATGAAACCAATCGAATCCATGGGGATCGAAATAATTTCTGAAATCAAACCAAGCATGCGAGTACTGATAGATAAACAACGCATTAGTCGGACAATAGATATATTCATAATCTTGATACTTACCTAAGTTTCTTTCAAAACCATCATACAGTCTTCTTGCTGTTTCTTCATCTATATCATCTTTACCAGCTGCTAGAAAATACATCGATAACTGTTCTGCATACATATGCCAGTGATAGATCCAAGGATCTAAACTCTTACCACGGTAGTCACCATCTTCATGAGGATTATAAGCCATTCGAAACACTAATTTGTTTTTATACTCCATAATGAAAGGATGATAATCCACTCTTTCAACTAATTGTTTAAACATCTCATGTAATTCTTGATCATCAAAATAAGCGTCACAGACAATTGCTCCATTTAAAAACAGAACAGTATCAATCGTTGAATACTCACTTTTCTTATAAGCAGAACCATCCGACCTATGACAATAATGCACATAGAAACCATAGATATGGCTGATATTATTAAGAAAAGTCTGAAAGGTTCCTTTGACAATCTTTAAAGCTTCTTCTTTTGTTAAATACCCATTTTCTACCCCGATAACATACATTGTTAAACCAAAACCAACCGAAGCGATAGAAGCTCTTTCTGGCTGGTTTGTATCATCACTGATTAAACCATAACCTTTTGAACCTGCTTCTAAATTAGCTTGTTTATAGAAATAGAGAAAACTATGATACAGCTCCTTACTTAAAATATCATTAACCATCCTTATTCACCCATATGAAAATCAAAGTCAGCTTTCAAACAATTGTCACTTGATCCACCAACAAACACAGCTATCTTACCACTTTCAAGTACTTTTAAGCCCTCTTGATTGTAATATTCTAAATCTTCTTTAATCATTTCAAATTCCACTGTTTTTTTAGTCTTACCAGCAACCCAAATCTTTTTAAACTTCTTTAATTCTTTAACTGGTCTAACAATATCCGCTACATAATCTCTAATATATAATTGCACTACTTCATAACACGAAAAATCACTATCATTATATAGATCAACACGAACTAGTAAAGTATCTTTTTCTGTAACAACTTCACTTGATAATTGAAGATTTTCATACCTAAACTCACCATAACTTAATCCATAGCCAAATGGATATTCTGGAGAATTATCCACATCTAAATACTTCGATAAATACATATTATAACTATTCGCTCTATACGGTCTACCGGTATTAAAATGATTGTAATAAACAGGAATTTGACCAACATTTCTTGGGAAACTCATTGGGAGTTTTCCCGAAGGACTTGCAAGACCAAATAACAAATCATGAATTGCTTCAGAAGAAGAACTTCCTAAGAACCAACACATCATCATTGCATCAGCGGATTTTAAACCACCAAGAAGCATCGGTCTACCACCAAAGACTAAGACAACTAAAGATTTCGCCACTTGTCTAATCGAATGATAAAAATCTTCTTGATGATCTGGTAAGTGAATATCACTTCTTGAATGAGCTTCTCCACTTAAAGAAGCATCTTCACCTAAAGCTAATAAACAGACATCAGCCGAATTGATGAACTCCAGTTCCTCTTGAGAATAATCTTCAACACTAGTCTTATTCGATACAAAAATAAGATTATCCTTAAACGCTTCAGCTAAAGAGGTATGATAATCATATCTACCATGCCAAGACCAAGGGCCTATAACGGACCTTGAGGTTGCATATGGACCAATAAGTGCAATCTTTACATTTTTCTTGAATGGTAACACGCCATTATTTTCTAATAAAACAGTAGATTCTAAAGCAGCTATTTTTGCCTTTTCTAAATGATCTTTACTTAAAACTAACTCTTCCTCTTTTTTACTATCGGCCCCACTGTAAGGGTTCATAAATAATCCTAGTTTTATCTTTAAATCAATAATTCTTTCCACTACTGTATCTATTTCGCTTTCTTTAATAACGCCTTCATCAACAAGTTTTTCTAATTGATTCATATAAACGGAAGAAGCCATTTCAATATCAAGTCCCGCTCTTAAACCTTTCACTGCAGCATCCACTTGATTGCTTGCGGCTCCATGAGTGATCACTTGATTTAAAGCATCATAGTCAGCGATGGTAATCGCTTTACTCTGCCATTTATCTCTTAAAACCGTTTGTAATAAAAACGGATTAATCGTCGCTGGTACTCCATCTAAAGTATTAAAGGAAGTCATGACTAAATCAGCTCCTGCATCAAGAGCTTTTTTATAAGCCGGCAAGTAATCTCGGTACAGTGATAATCTTGATAGATCAACCGTATTATAATCTCTACCAGCTTCACTCGCACCATAACCAGCAAAATGCTTAATACAAACCGCAACAGATCCATCTCCAAATAAGCCTTTATTGGTATAGCCTTCAACCATTGCTTTAACCATTTCTCCAGCTAGAAAAACATCTTCACCAAAGCCTTCTACTACTCTTCCCCATCTTGGGTCTCTTGTTAAATCACACATTGGTGAAAAAACAATATGAATCCCAGCTGTATAGGCTTCTTTAGCGGAAATTCTTCCAGCTAAAAAAGGAATATTTGGATTGAAGGATGAAGCTAAGGCAATTGGAACTGGAAAAATTGTTTTATAGCCATGGATGACATCAGCCATAAATAATAACGGCACTTCATGAGTAGCGTTATCCAAATACATTTTTTGTAGTTCTACCATTTCTGTTGGTCCACCTATACCTAAGATACTACCAGCAGTAAATACTTGTTCTTCATTTAGGTTTAAGTTTCTTTGAGTACCAGAAACTTCAACTTTTGTTCTACCTAAATAGAAATTAGGCGGAAGTTGTGTCATCTGCCCAATCTTTTCTTTTAAACTCATTTTCTTGATAATCTCTTTACTTGAAACACTTGTTTTACTCATCATTTATCCTCACTTGATTGAAACGTTTCACTCTTAAATATTTTACCTTATAAATACAAGAATTACAACATTTTATCTACAAAAAAAATACACCTTGTCAGTGTATCTCAATATTGTATCATATATTCAGTTTTTTGATTGTAAATAAGAATGGATGATTTCTACTTTTTCTGTTCTTTCCATTAACTGATAGTACTGTAGCCAATTATCAATCGTATCTAAATAGATGGTTTCACCATCTAGAATGATTGATTGATAATTTTTAGACTTTTCTAAAGGAAAATAATATTCTTTATCTTTTGAGATAATGGTGAAACCGGACATAATATCAACTTCCACTCCAGCAATCTCATATTCCAAAAACTGTTTCGTTGCGTAATGAGCGTTTCTATCTCTTGGTAGTTGTTTTCCTAATTTATCTAACACTTCTTTTGTTTTAAAAACGTCTTTTTCATGAACAATAATATCAATATCATTAAAACTTTGAACAACACCTCTTAAGTAAAGCATCATCGATGAACCTAATACCCAAGTTATCTCACTTGAGTTTAATTGTTTGGCTATTTTAATTAATACTTCCTTTTTCTTGTCATTCACAATCTCACCTAAGTTCCTTAATCAAACAAAACTATTTATTAACACCAATAAACACTTTTAAATTGTACTCTCCATCATCCAATAAATAATCATCATACAAATGATTCATATCTAGTTCTTCTACAATAAAACCAAATTCCTTAAATACATCAAGCCATTCTTGATAACGAAACAAGCCTAAGGTATGCGTCTCCACATACACATTCTTCTCTTCTCCTATCCTAATTAAATAAAAGAGAGTTGCCTCATAATTACTGTCAGAAATAATATGATTATTCTCAAATAAAGTAACATCGATATCCTCTGTTTTACCCGTGTAAACAAAATTATTGTTCTGAAAACCTTCCTTAACATTAGCAACTATAATGATCATCCCACCTGTTAGTAAATGCTTCTTAGCATTACCTAACACTTTTCTTAAGTCCATTAAGTTACTCATATAAGCAATCGAATCCGGTATAATCACAACATCAAAGTATCTATCAAATTCAAAGTCTCTCATATCCCCTAAATGATAATCAATCTCTGGATTAACACTTCTAGCAATCTCAAGCATTCCTGGACTAATATCAAGTCCAGTTACTTCAAACTCTTTCTTAAAATGATAATCATGCCCACCAGCACCACTTCCTAAGTGGAGCATGGTAATCTTGTCTTTATGAATCCGTTTCTTAATTTGATTAATATACACAGAAGTTTCTGTTCGATAGCTTTCCTGATCAGTTAAAATCTCATCAACCCAAGCTAACTCATTATAAGCTTTAAAACTCATATCTCTACCTCAATTTTCTAACATCATAATCAGTTTTGCATAATCAATGCAAAACTGCATATCCTTAACTCCTAATTTTGATTTATAGTAATGGTTCACTTCATTTACTAAAGTAACCTTTTCAAGCATCGTTAAAGCATCGGTATTTGCTACATCACTAACGCTTCGATATCCAGCATCAAAAAAACTCTTTGCAGCAATTGCCCCCACACCATTAATTCGTACTAAATCACAAAGACAAAACAGTTCTAACGCTTCTGCTTCTGTAAGATTTATGCTTTCCAGAAAACTTGATTTATCTTCCATATTTAGATAATACTCATAATACTGTTTAGAAGATTTCAGGTTTAATCCTTCTAAAGCGGCGATTGCTCTTTCTGGTATCCCTGGAAAATCAGAAAGAGGTAAAACCCCTGGTTCATAACTTTTCACTTCTCTTCTTAAGATCACTAGATAATTCTCTGATAAATGATATGTACTAGAAAAGTTACTAAGCTTTACTGGTGTTGATAATGCTTTCAGTATTTCTTTTAAGTCATGAATCCCTGCATTCATAAATACATCTAAATTTTTATCAATATCATGCCGTAAGATTTCTCTACTAGGTAAAAGATATTGGTTTTTTAAGATAGTTTTATATTTTTCTAAAGATATCTTGCTTAAATCAATGGAATAACTCATAGTCTTAAACCCTCTGTTTCTTAATTAATAATCCATTATTTATTCTTCCTAATATGACAACTTAAAAGATGATCATCCACTAAACCTACTGCTTGCAGATAAGCATAGATAATCGTAGAACCCACAAAACTCATTCCTCTTCTTTTTAACTCTTTTGATATCTTATCTGAAGTTTCTGTAGTTACAGGTATAGTAACATAGGATTCATGATGATTAACAATCTGTTTATAATTCACAAAAGACCATAAGAAACGATCAAAACTACCAAACTCTTTTTGAATCTCTAAAAATACTCTAGCATTCGTTCTTGCGGAATAAATCTTTAATCTATTTCGAATAATCCCTTCATCACTTCTTAAAGCTTCTAACTCCTCATCCGTCATCTTAGCTACTTCGTTTGGATCAAAGTTCTTAAAAGCCAATCGATATCCTTCTCTTCGTTTTAAAATAGTATACCAAGTTAATCCCGCTTGTGCTCCTTCTAATATTAAAAACTCAAACAAAACTTGATCATCATGAACTTCTCTTCCCCATTCATAGTCATGATAATCAGCATATAACTCTTCACCCTTCTTATTACCAAAACATCTAATAATTTCTTCCATATTGTCTCCTTTTAAAACCTACTCTTTACTCAAAACTAATGAATCACAATAAGGCTTAAAACCAATCTTCATATAAATACTATTAGAAGTAGGGTTTGCTAAATCCGTATATAGAGTAACCATTTCTTTTTCTGTCAAAATTAGTTTGGTTACTTCTTCCACTAATTTTGATGCATATCCTTTGTTTCTTAGATGCTTAGGCGTATAAACCAAACAGATTGTCTCACTATTACTTAAAGGTCTCGTTTTCCCTGTCATTGCGACCACTTCACCATTAAGTTCTAAAACATAAAGTCTTTTATTTTTAATCACTTCAATTAATTCTTTATCGGTCTCATCCATTGGTTCATTTCCTTCAACATCAGAATAAAAAGTATTGATCCAAACTCTTAAAACCGGAAAATCATCCATAGTGGCTAGTCTTACAATTCCTCCGATATCCGATGTACTAACTACTTGATCACAGTAATAAATTCTTTGATTCATCTCATGAATCAAAGATGTATTAGTAACGGTTAGATACGCTTTAGCATACGCTAAACAAACCTCTTTTTCGCCAATAATACCGGGATAAGTTACACTTTCCATATGTTTGACTAAATCAAGGTAAACATCTTCATTTAAAGTGTTACTAGCTAGGATGAACTTTCTAAAAGTAATAACTCCTAATAAGAAATCATTTCCAATACTAGAAGAAACAAACAATCCTTTATCGTTATCCGCTTTTTCTGCCACACCTAGAATAAGATTATTTCTAATCTCATCTTCTTCAAGATAACTCTTATATTTTCCAAGAAACTCTTGGTTATTCTTATATACAGTAATCATA
>NPID01004473.1_pt2 | contig 27734 bp, 25 predicted proteins | sample 8637491 | NCBI WGS metagenome assembly NPID01 (sample SAMN07420843, study PRJNA396082) | bioreactor metagenome | isolation source: sample BA6 brine-fed electro-methanogenic bioreactor BA | place: Japan: Kochi | collected 2016-06-14 | reverse complement strand
TATGTTAATAACTTGGTGATAACTTATGTGAATAAAAGTATTTAAAGTCCTGATATTCAGTATCTTGAATGAAAATACCTACAAGTATGACTTCAAGATACACGAACACCAGGACTGAGAGTAAAAATAGTATTTTATTCGCAACATTATCATCAATTTTTGGGGACAACATGAATTTGGCCCGAATTAAGTTCTTTGGCTTATTTATTTGTGCTCTTTGCAAAGTTCAAACTGTCTGCTTTGAAAAGGTGGCGACCGCTTTCGATTCGGATGCAATGGTGGATTCTTCATTAAGAAGGATCCAGCGCTTTATGGCTGAATACATGCTGGACACGCGTCTTATTGCCCGGTTTGTTTTTTCGCTTTTGCCACATAAAGGACCCTACCGGCTGACCATGGACAGAACCAACTGGAAATTCGGTTCGTTCAATATCAACATACTGGTACTTGCCGTGGTTTATCAAGGTGTCGCATTCCCTTTGCTGTATAAGATGATGCCCAAGTTTGGCAATTCTTCTACCCGGGAGCGGATCGATCTGATGAAAGAATACATTGCACTTTTTGGTGTTGACAGCATCGATTGCCTACTGGCAGACCGTGAATTTGTCGGAGACCAGTGGCTGGGATATCTGAACCGCCGAAACATACGCTACCACATCAGAATCAAGCATAATTTCTGGGTGGATATACCAGGGAATGGCCATCGGGTTAAAGCATCCTGGTTGTTTAACTATTTGGGAATCAATCAGTACACTTTTCATCAGGGAATTGTATACGTCAATGGGCAGCTTTGCTATCTGTCTGCATCAAAAATTAAAAACAAAAAGGACATTCCAGAACTTCAGATTATTGCCTCTTTCAACAAACCGGATCAAGCAAATTCATTATACAAAGAACGATGGCAGATTGAATCTGCATTTAAAGCACTCAAAACAAGCGGATTTAACATTGAAGACACGCATTTGACAGATATTGACCGAATAAACAAACTTTTTGCCCTGGTTATTTTTGCTTTTACCTGGGCGTATATAGCGGGGGTTTTTCTGGACTCTATCCGCCCAATTAAGGTTAAAAAACACGGAAGAAGAGCGAAAAGCATATTTAAATACGGATTAACATATCTCACAAGTGTGCTGTTTTCCAGTGATATAGATGAATTTAAAGATATTTGTAAATTTTTGTCATGTACTTAGAATAATTAAATAGATTAGAAATGAAAAAACTTCTTATTACTATTGTATTAACCTCAATATCTGTCCTATGTTCTTCACAAACATGGCCAAAAGTCTATGGAGATTATATAAACAGCAAAGCTAGAAAAGTAATAGAAACATATGACAACGGATATTTAATTGGCAGTACAATAGATGTTGGGGATTATCATCGTTACATATGGCTAATAAAAACAGATATCGATGGTAATATAATCTGGGATAAAAAAATTGGAGAAGGGTCTTATCGTTATTACTTGAATGATTTCAATCAAACATACGATGGTGGTTATATTTTAACATTCAGGTGCAGCAAGTATGATGTAGATGAAGATCCTGTAGTCATGAAGTTAAATGCTTGTGCAGAAATAGAATGGTGCACAACATTGCATTCTGAAGGCTTTAACCGTGGCGTGAAGGTTATTCAAACACCAGACTCCAATTATCTTACACTAAGCATGTACCATAGCCCGGATTGGGCTGAAAGAATATTCTTGTTCAAGTTAAACCAGGAAGGTGAAGTTTTATGGTCTCAATTATATGCACAGTTAGAACCGGGGATTTGGAACGAAGAGGGATTTGATCTTACGATATTATCCAGTGATTCTTCATACTTAATAACAGGTACATGCGATTATATCCCAACAGGCGGGGTTAGTGCTTTTTGGGTTAAAATTGATCCCTCAGGTAATGAGACTGCAAATATTATTTGGGATGATTCGACTAACTACTATAACAATGCATTTGAAACTGCTCATTATAGCGATCATTTTTGCAGCATTGGGTCTAAAGGATACGGAATATGGGGCTGGGCTCCTACCATTTACAAATTGAATAATGATGGGAACAAAATTAATCAATATATGATCTTCAATAACGATACCAGTGCGGCAGCCGATGCTATTAGAATTTACAAGGACACTTTATTTATAATCGGTGCACGATGGGATGATGTTGACCCTCCATATCAAGAATATTGTAAGGTGTTCCTGACAGACACGGCAGGAGGTATATTAGAAAGAAGAACCCTTTATAACCAGTTACAATCACCTCGCAATATCGAGATAACATTTGATGACAAAATCATTGTTATGTGTGGATTCTATATTGGCTCCAACTGGGATATCTATTTCTATAAGTTGAACCAGTATTTAAAAGACGATACGCTTTATAATATTCAACTCACATATGATAGTCTTTGCCCCGGAACGATTATTTCAGACACCATGACCGTTGATTGCGATATCTGGGTGGATATTGATGAAATGTTTGAACCTGAAACGAATAGCATACTGAAAATATTCCCAAATCCTGCAAGCGATCGTATTCATATAGAAATTCCGGGTTATCTTCTATCAGAAGAGACAGTGAATGGCTTCAATGTTACCTCCGCACATAAACTAGAGGGTGATTTGATATTAAGCATTTATGATGGATATGGAAAACGAGTGCTCGAAAAAGAAGTTTCAGGGAGTGATAAAAACATAGAACTGGATATATCCGGTGTAAGCTCTGGTATACATATCGTTACAATGACCCTCGAGGGTAGAGTTGTTGCATCTGGCAAATTTATCGTACACAATAAATAGAAGATTGTTTACTGTATTGAACTGTATCCCTTCTACCAAGCCCGTCTTGTAAGCACCTCCCTGGCAGTTTAGCTTTGTCGCATGGCAAATAAAAAACATTCAAAAGCTAAGATGTACACCCTGATCCGCAAGTGGGAGGCCAGTGGTCTTTCTCAGGCAAAGTTCTTTACCGAGCATAAGATCTCCAAAAGTACCTTTGGCTACTGGAGAAAGAAATACCTTCGTGAGCAGGAGCAGTTAAAGGAAAAGGGAAAGATGATCCCCATCCGTACCCGCTGGCGCGCGTCTCTGCCTAAAATCCCCCTTTGTCTAATTATCTTAAAAACATATTAAACAAATAGGTTTCTGGTCTGTTTCTAGTGTATGAAAATATTGCTCACAGGCGTAACCGGTTACATCGGAAAAAGGCTCCTTCCTGAACTCCTGAAGGAAGGACATGAAGTGGTATGTGCCGTGCGCGACAGCAAGCGGTTCGACACCACTGTATTCAAGAGTGAGGCCCTTTCCGTGATCGAAGTTAATTTTCTTGATCCGGAAAGCCTTCAAAATATCCCGGACGATATCGACGCTGCCTATTACCTCATCCACTCCATGTCGGCATCGGTGCATGATTTCGACCGCCTTGAAAGGGAATGTGCCATGAATTTTAGGTCGAGGATCAATAAAACCGCTGCCCGGCAAGTAATATACCTGAGCGGCATCGTGAACGAACAACAGCTTTCCGACCACCTGCTTTCCCGCAAGGGGGTTGAAGATATCCTGGCAAAAGGAACATATTCCCTAACCACCCTCAGGGCCGGCATAATCGTTGGCTCGGGAAGCGCCTCCTTCGAAATTATCCGCGACCTGGTGGAAAAACTTCCGCTTATGATAGCCCCGAAGTGGATACTTACGCGGTCACAACCCATTGCCATCAGCAATGTGATCCAGTTTCTGAAAGGGGTTCTTCAAAGGGAAGAAACCTACGGGAATAGCTACGACATTGGTGGGCCGGAGATCCTGACCTATAAACAAATGCTTTTGCAGTTTGCAGAAATACGCAAATTGCGCAGAAGCATTATCAGCGTGCCCGTAATGACTCCACGCCTGTCGTCGTACTGGCTGTATTTTGTAACCTCAACATCCTACAAACTGGCCGTAAACCTTGTCGACAGCATGAAAGTGGAGATCATCTGCCGCGAAAATGATCTGCACAAAAAACTGGGAATACAACTACTCACCTATAAAGATGCGGTCAGGCAGGCCTTTACAATCATCGATCAACGGGATGTTCCTTCCAGCTGGACCGATGCCCTCAGCAAACATCCGCTGGAAAATGGCCTGGTGAAATACATGAATGTGCCCGAATTCGGCTGTTTTAAAGATAAAAGATCCCGCCCTGTCAGCAATGAACAGGCAAGTCTTGACAGGATCTGGTCGATCGGGGGAACAAACGGCTGGTACTATGCCAACTGGCTATGGGAGATCAGGGGAGTGATGGACAAATTTGCCGGGGGTGTGGGCCTGCGACGCGGACGCAAGAACAAGGACAGCCTACAAGCCGGGGAAAGCCTGGATTTCTGGCGGGTGCTTTACGCTTCCAGGGATGATAAACGCCTTCTGCTCTTTGCCGAGATGAAACTGCCCGGCGAAGCCTGGCTGGAATTCCGCATTATCGATGCTGAGCTTATACAAACGGCGACCTTCCGCCCGAGGGGTCTCTGGGGAAGGCTATACTGGTTTATGGTCCTGCCTTTCCACTTTATCATATTCAATGGAATGTTAAAAAAACTAAGCAAATAAATCATGGCTGTTTACCAATTAAAAAAAGAACAACTGGTCCCGGCAGGGATCGATGAAATCTGGGATTTCATTTCCTCGCCTGCCAATCTCAGCAAGATCACTCCCGAAAAAATGGGCTTCGAGATCACCTCCGGTGAACTCCCGGAAAAAATGTACCCGGGCATGATCATCTCCTACAAAGTAAGACCGCTTTTAGGCATCAAAATGACCTGGGTAACGGAGATCACCCAGGTAAAGGAAAAGCAATACTTTGTTGACGAACAGCGGGTAGGCCCCTACTCCATGTGGCATCACGAGCATATTCTGGAAGAACAGGAGAATGGCATTTTGATGAAGGACATCATCACCTACCGCCCCCCGATGGGATTCCTGGGAGCCCTGGCCAATCGTCTTTTCATCAGGAAGCAACTTGACGGGATCTTCTCATTCAGGAAAGAAGCCATGGAAAAACGATTTGGTCAGGACAAGCAAATTGATTAATTTTAGCAGGGTTCCGCGATGGAATGGTATTGAACCAGGATCATGAATCCGTAAAATTAAAACTCCAAAATGAAGGAATTGTACCATAGGGTCACATTTAAAACAAGTGCACTGGTCACCAGGTCGTACAGCACTTCATTTTCCATTGCGGTAAGGATGCTGCCGCGGGAGCAGCGAAAAGCGATCTACAGCATCTATGGCTTTGTGCGCTTCGCTGATGAGATCGTGGATACTTTCCTTGAAAATGACCAAAAAACCCTGCTGAATAATTTCGAGCGAGACCTGGCGGAAGCCTTCAGCCACAGGATCAGCACCAATCCCATTTTACATTCCTTTGTTTCCACCGTCAACGAATACAACATCCCCCAAAAGCACATCAATGCCTTCATGAAAAGCATGCGAACCGACCTATACAAGCATGATTACGAGAGTACTACAGAAACCATGGAATACATCCATGGCAGCGCTGAAGTGGTCGGGCTGATGTGCCTCAAAATATTCCTGAACGGAAACGAGGATCACTATCAGGAACTGGAAGGTCCGGCGCAGCGACTGGGAGCAGCTTTTCAGAAAGTAAACTTCCTGCGCGACCTGAAAACAGACCGGGAATACCTGCACCGCTCCTATTTCCCGGAGCTCACCCATGCCGAACTGAACGAGGAGGTCAAGGCGAAACTCATTCAGAATATTGAAAATGATTTCATCGAAGCGCGCAAAGGTATCCGGCAATTGCCCGGCCGCTCACGCCTGGCGGTGATGGTTGCCTATATGTATTACCGGCAGTTACTGAGAAAACTAAAATTTACCCCGGCCGACCGGATCATGAACGAACGCATTCGTGTCAGCAATTCGCAAAAGATCATCCTGCTGATCAGGGCCATGCTCTCGTACAAACTTGGTCCTTCAGTTTAATCGAACATCAATCTCATCAATGAAGAGACCGTCTGCGATACGAATTATCCCCNNAAAGGTAAAGCGCTTTCTGCTGATCTTCTATCTCGTCGGCAGCCTGGGTTTCATGATCCCGCAGAGCAAGGATATTTTTATCGAGCTCACCAAATGGGCCCTGCTGCTCAATTTCTTCCTCCTGCTGTGGTTTCACCGGGGGCCGGTAAACACAAAAACAGTCTTGGTTTTCATCCTGATCTACCTTACAGGATTCATTGTTGAAGCCATCGGGGTGGAAAGCGGAATGATCTTCGGACATTATACTTACGGCAGCGGTCTGGGCATCAAAATATTTCACACTCCCCTGATGATCGGGATCAACTGGCTCATGCTCAGCTATTGTTTTGCAAACCTGGCTGAACACACAGGCCTGGGCCCCTGGCCAAGGATGCTGCTGGGGGCTGCAGGCATGGTGATCTACGACCTTGTTTTGGAGCAGAGTGCTCCCTTTCTCGACCTCTGGTCGTGGAAAAACGGGATCATCCCCCTGGAAAACTACCTGGCCTGGTTTTTCCTTGCCCTGATATTTCAGGCAACACTGGTTCTGGGGAAGGTAAAAACCAAAAACCCCCTGGCTCCCGTACTTTTATTATGCCAATTCTGCTTCTTCCTCTTGCTCACCCTCTATAATTTGTTTGTGCTATGATCCTGAAAGCCCGGCATCATCCCGTGATCGACCCCTTTTTCACCTGGTATGTGAACAGGAGTGTAAAAAGGCATTTTCATAGCCTGAGGTTCATTCCACAATATACCGAAAGGGGATTGCCCATCCTGATGATCGCCAACCACATGAGCTGGTGGGACGGGATGTGGCTGCGCAGCCTGAATGCACGATATTTCCGGCGTAAGTTTAATTTTATGATGCTGGAAGAGCAATTGCGAAAGCACTGGTATTTCCAACACATCGGAGGCTTTTCCGTAAAAAAAGGCACCCGCTCGGTGATCGAAAGCCTGGAACATGCCGCCGAATTGCTTTCAGATCCGGGAAACCTGGTGCTGATGTTCCCCCAGGGGGAGATCCAAAGCATGCATACCCGGCATTTTCACTTTGAAAAGGGGATCCTCCAGATCCTCCGCAAAACGGATACACCGGTCCAGTTCTTAATGACCGCCAATATCGTCGATTACTTCAGCCGGAAAAAACCCAGTTTGTTTTGCTATGTCAGGGAACTGGAAGGGGAGCTCAGCGATCACCGCCAACTGGAAATTGAATACCGGGAATTTTACCATGAATGCCTGTCGGACCAGGCCAAGATCAGGGAAATATGATGCTTGAGATACTGGCATGGATCGTTTTTGGGTTTACCGGACTGCAGTTCCTGGTGGCCCTGGCAAATTTGATTTTCCGCGAGCGTATGCACAACGGAAGCCAGGTTCAGGAAACCCTGGTTTCAGTGCTTATCCCGGCACGAAACGAAGAGGTCAATCTTCCCGGGCTCCTGAACGATATCATCCGGCAACAACATCAGCATACAGAGGTGATCGTTTTCGATGATCAGAGCACCGACCGTACAGCCAAGATAGTTGAAGACTTTGCCCGGAAAGATCCGCGCATCCGGCTGATCCGTTCGAAAGGCCTCCCGGAGGGATGGCTGGGAAAGAATCATGCCTGCCATCAGCTTGCATCAGCCGCAAGCGGGCAATACCTGCTCTTCCTCGATGCGGATGTGCACATTGCAGGGGACCTGATCCCGGCTTCGATCGCACATATGGAAAAGCATTCCCTCGCCCTGATCTCCATCTTTCCGCGGCAGATCATGAAAACTGCCGGCGAATGGGCCGGCGTGCCCGTGATGAACTATATTTTGCTCAGCCTGCTGCCCCTGGCCCTGGTCAGGCATTCTCCCCGTCCTTCCTTGTCGGCGGCCAACGGACAGTTCATGTTTTTCAGGGCCAGAGAATATCATTCTGTCCAGCCTCACAGCCTGTTTCGCAGCACAGCCGTGGAAGATATCGCCATTTCCCGCCACCTGAAGAGCGAAGGCCATTCCATTTCCTGCCAGTCCGGGGACCGCAGGATCCGGTGCCGCATGTACCGGGGATATGCGGAAACCATCAGCGGATTTACCAAAAATGTTCTCGATTTTTTCGGGGGATCATTTATCCTGGCCCTGCTTTTCTGGAGCATCACCAGCCTGGGCTTCCTGGCAGTGATCGCATGCATGAACCCCCCCCTGGTCATAGCATTTTTCAGCATATACCTGCTCACACGCATTGCCATTTCGTTGCAGAGCAGGCAAAATATTCTCCTGAACATTTTATTCATTATCCCCCAGCAGATCTCCATGGGGATATTTATCTTTAGAGCGATCATAAAAAAAGACCTTCAATGGAAAGGACGCAGCATATGAAAAAATCAGTCATTATTGCAGGGGCCGGATTAGGCGGCCTGGCCACGGCTCTGCGCCTGGCCACACAGGGATACCAGGTGCGCATACTCGAAAAGAACCACCAGGCCGGTGGAAGGCTCAACCAGTTGAAAAAAGACGGCTTCACCTTCGATACCGGGCCCAGTTTTTTCAGTATGTCGTACGAATTCAAAGCTTTTGCCGAGGATTGCAATATTGAGCTTCCCTTTGAATTTGTTGAGCTTGATCCGCTCTACGCGGTCAATTTCAGCGGCAGTCCGAAAACATACCTCCTGCACAAGGATATCAAAAAGCTGGCTGCACAATTCGAAGAAGAAGAACCCGATTTCGAGGAAAAAATGGAGAAATATCTTGAAAAATGCGGGCAGCTTTTCCACGATACCATTGATGTGGTGGTTAAGCAGAATTTCAATTCCATGCTGCATTACCTGCGATCGCTCATGCAGGTAAACCCGGCCCATCTTCCGGTGCTGGTCAGGAAATTCAACAAGCAGGTGAACCGCTACTTTGATTCGACCGATGCCCGCAGGATCATCAGCCTGGTATCCTTCTTCCTGGGGCGCACCCCCTTCGACACGCCCGCCATTTACACCCTATTATCGTACACTGAATTCCGTCACGACGGATACCATAATGTCAGGGGAGGAATGTACCGCATCGTGGAAGGATTGGTCAAAGAACTGGAAAAGCACGGGGCGGAGATCGAATACAATACGGAGATCACCTCCTTTGAAGGCCGGGATGATCAACTTGAGGCGCTCATCGACCAAAACGGGAAACGCCATACAGCCGATATCTTTGTGGCCAATGCCGATGCCGCCGTGTTCAGGGGAAGCATATTGAACAGAAAGTCCTATTCGGTTAAGAAACTGGATAAAAAAGAATGGACCATGGGCTACCTGACCATATACCTGGGCATACGCGGGAAGCTGGATAATATTCACCATCATAATTATTTCCTGGGGGATAATTTCGATGAATATGCCAGCGATATATACAAAAACCCCGACACCCTGCAAAAGCCTTATTACTACGTGAACGTGCTTTCGAAACACAATAAGGAATGTGCTCCCGAGGGTTGCGAAAGCGTATTTATTGTTTGCCCGGTGCCGGACCTGCGCTACAAACCCGACTGGAGCGACCGGGATGCCATTGTGGATAGCATTATTGAAGACCTGGGGAAACGGATCGGCAAGGATATCCGGGATGATATCATTTCCAGGACCGTATATACCCCACTCGACTGGCAGGAACAATTCAACCTGCATCGCGGCAGCGGCCTGGGACTATCCCACAATCTCTGGCAGATCGGTCCACTGCGTCCGAAAAACTATGACGAGCAATTCAAAAACCTCTTCTATGTCGGGGCTTCCACCGCACCCGGGGCGGGATTACCCATGTCGATCATCAGCTCCAAACTGGCGGTAGAGCGTATTTGCAAAATCCGATAAAGAAGCTCCCGGGATACCTTCCGGATTCATGAGATCAGATATTATACTTGCTGATCTTGTTATACAGGGTTTTCCGGGTGATCCCCAGTATGCGTGAAGCCTGGGAAAGGTTGCCACTGCAATGTTCTATGGCCTGGTGTATGATGCGTNNTCGTTTTTCTGCAGGTTATAGTTCTCAAGGCCCTCTTTGGATGCCGGATCAATAAGCCTCCGGAAAGTAAAATCCCCCACCTTCAGGCAATCCCCTTCCGACATGATCACGGCCTTTTCCACTGCATGCTCCAGCTCACGGACATTACCGGGCCAGTCCCAGGAGAGCAGGGCTTCAGGCACATCATGGTGAACGTTCAGAGGGCCCGTGGAATACTTCGTTTCAAATCGTTTTCGAAAATGGTCAAAGAGCGGCAGAATATCCGTTTTACGCTCCCGGAGGGGAGGAATATGAATGCGTATGGTATTGAGGCGATACATGAGGTCTTCCCTGAAACGTCCTTCCCGCACCATGCGGTCAACCGGCATATTCGTAGCCGATACCAGCCGTATATCCAGGGGGATGGGAGTATGGGTTCCCAGCCTTGTAACCGCCCGGCTTTGCAGTACCGACAATATCTTTGACTGTAGCCTCAGGGGCAGGTTCCCGATCTCGTCGAGGAAAAGCGTTCCGCCACCGGCTGCTTCAAAACGCCCTTCACGGTCTTCCCGGGCATCGGTAAAAGCCCCCTTGCAATGCCCGAACAATTCACTTTCAAAGAGGTTATCGTGCAGGGCCCCCATGTCCACATGAACAAAGACTTCCTGTGCCCTGGCCGATTCCCTGTGAATAGCTCGCGCGATCAGTTCTTTGCCGGTGCCATTCTCTCCCGTGATCAAGATGTTCGCTTCTGTGGGGGCAACTTTTTTCACCACATCCATCAATTGCCGCATGGCTTTCGACTTTGCAATGATCCCCTTTTCCATTTCCGCGGCCTGAGTTGTTTCATTTCTATTTGTTCGCCGTAAGCGGGTCATGGTATTCCTGACAGATAAAATACTGCCGATAAGCCGATCGTCGCTCCAGGGTGTTTGAATATAATCCGACGCTCCCTCCTTGATGGCATGAACGGCGTGATCAACATTTCCATTCCGGCTGACCAGGATCACGGCTGCGCCCGGCCTCTTTTCAAGGATCCTTTTCATCCAGTAAAGACCTTCATTCCCGTTTCGATGGTCCATTCGATAATTCATGGCCAGAATATGCACATCAAATTGCTGCTCATCCAGCCTGGCAGGAAGAAGGTTCGGGTTTTTCAGGCATTCAATATGATCGAAATGGTCGCCAAGCAGTTTTTCCATGCGCGCCAGGCTTTCCGCGCTGGGATCGGATATCAGGATTTTTCTTTGTTTTTTCATCAGGGTTCCTCCGGTATTGATACTCAGATGCCGGTGAAACTCAAAGATAATCCTGTAAAAAGTCGGATGCAAGCATGAATTGACCGCTTGCAGGAATGCAATTGCAAAAGGTCGTTACAGCACCATACCGGGCAACACCTATTTGGTGCTGAACAATTCCGGAGTAAAGGTGATCATCACCCAGGCCCAGTAAGGTGTGTTCAGTCCGGTCCCGTTCACCTTTTTGACTTTCTCCAGGCTTTCGGTGGTCAGATAATAAGATACCCCGGCCTGCACGACCAGCTCTTTCATCAGTTTCCCGGTATACATCAGGTCAAATTCCGATCCAAGATCGGTATTATCAACAACCTCAGTACCAATGAGTACCGGGTTCGACAGATAGAACTTATGATAATACAGCGTAAAGGCATGCTTTTTAGCAAAAGGTATTTTCAGGTTTGGATAAAGGTCGATCAAACCCCCGTTGGCCGTGCTGCTCTTCATATAGCTGTAGTAGTTCATATAGCCATAATACTTATGAACGGCACCGTACATCTGGTTAAAAGTTCGTTCTTTTTCACCATAATCAGTGTTCTCGGCATTGTCGCCGGAAAGGTAATCACCGCCCAATCCGATCCTGAGCTTACCAATTTTTACTCCCGGCTGCAGGCTTGCCATATAAGCCATCACTTCTTTCCCCGACTGCGCTTTCCCATTCTGGAAATAGGCTTCGCCGCTGATATCAAATTTCCCGTTATCAAATCTTGCCCACACGCCATAGGTCCCCATCATGTATATCACCGAAGCATATTCGGAGTGGCGGTATCCTGCTGCCAGGGCCATTACAGAGGCACTGAAGTTCTTATTGAATTTCTTTTTAAGGTGAATAAAATTGAAGGTTTTCATCAGGTTTCTCACATTAAAAAGTTCATCATCCTGAACCAGTTTTCCATTGGTAAGTTCGATGTTGGTATTATAGGAAAACGCTGCATTCAGGGTCCAGTCGTTGCGTTCGTAGGTATATGCCAAAGCATCATAGGCAATCCCGAACTGATTCCAGTTCCGCCCCGCGATGAGCCGCTGGTCATCCATTTTCAATACCTGCCGACCGATCGTCAGGCTGCTGTATTCACATAATTTCAGGCGTAACCAGGCTTCCTGTATGTCGAGGCCGGCACTGGAGGCAAAAAGACCGGTGGAAGAATATATATCTCCATCTCCCCAGAAGCGCACATCCTGGATACTCAGCCGCAGCTGGTATTTCTCTTTTGCAAAATCAAATTTCAGTCGGGTGCGCTGTGTCACATAATAAGCAGTGTTCAGCGTATCAGGTTTCGGTCTCAGCGCTCCGTTGTCCATTTCAAAACGCGGTCTCAGCTCCGCCGATACCGTGAACTGCGAAAAAGCAATTGCCGGCAACAGCATCAGTGAGGCCAGGATGATCCATTGTACATGTTTTTTCATATCTCTTCTGTTTTAAACACATCCAAATTTAGTAAATCCTCTATCTTTACCATAACGAAATTATCAACACTTCGCATGTTCAATCTGAAACGCTTCCTTCGTGGGTTCATTTATGCCTTCCGGGGCATTAAGCAACTCCTGATCACCCAGCAGAATATCCGGATCCACCTGCTCGCCGCCATTGTCGCGGTAATTATGGGTTTTTGTTTCCGTATTTCCGCCACGGAGTGGATGGTGATCGTGATCCTGATCGGCGCTGTATTCGCTGCTGAAGCCTTCAATACTGCCATAGAATTCCTGGTGGATAAGATCTCCCCTGAACGGGATCCCATGGCCGGCAGGATCAAGGATATCGCTGCTGCCGCCGTGCTCATTATGGCCATTGCCGCCCTCATTGCCGGATTGATTATCTTTATCCCCAAAATTCTGCAAAGCCTATGATCCTGATCGCCGACAGCGGTGCCACCAAAACCAGCTGGGCACTTCTCAGCGGGAATGATGTTGTGAAACACGAAACCGATGGTTTCAATCCGTATTATATGCCCCCGGAAAAGATCCGGGATATTGCCGGAAAACAACTTTCGGCAAACATCCGCGAAGCGGAAGTCAATAGCATATTTTACTATGGTTCAGGCTGTTCAACTGAAAATAACTGCCAGGTGGTGAGTTCCGCCCTCCGGGAAGTTTTCGCGGATGCCCGCATTGAAGTACAGCACGATCTTTTAGCCGCAGCCAGGGCTTTGCTGGGAAAAAACGAAGGGATCGCATGCATCCTGGGAACGGGAGCCAATTCCTGCGCTTACGACGGTGAGAAGATCACCGCCAATATTCCCTCACTGGGATATATGTACGGCGATGAAGGAAGCGGAGCCTATATCGGACGGATATTTCTCAGCCACTACCTGAAAAAGAAACTTGCCACAGAGGTCCTTGAGGCTTTCGACCAGGAGTATGGATATACGCTTGAAGATATCCTTCGATCAACCTACAATGAAGGCAATCCGAGTACTTTTATGGCTTCTTTTACACGCTTCCTGGCCAAACACGAGCACCACGATGATGTGCGGGAGATCCTCTTCGGGGCTTTCACAGATTTCTTTACCGAGTCGGTAGCGCGGTATCCCGGCTATAAGCAGCTTCAGGTCAGTTTTGTCGGATCCGTAGCTTTTCATTTCCGCCATATCCTGAACGAGGCTGCCTGGCAGGCCGGCGTGACCATAGGAAGCATTGAACAGGCCCCCATGGATGGCCTGATCCGTTATCACAGGAATTAAGAACTTTGGCGGATTGAGCCATTGAGCCAGTCGATCACCTTATCGTATTCCTCCGGTCTGAACCACCGGAATTCCGGATCCCGTTTAAACCAGGTCAGTTGCCGCTTGGCATAACGCCGGGTATTGGTCTTGATGTTCTCCACAGCCCGTTCAAGGCTCACTTCCCCGTCGAGAAAGGCAAAAAGCTCCTTGTAGCCTACGGTATTCAGGGCATTATATTCCCGGTATGGCAACAGGGACCTCACCTCCTCTAGCAAGCCCCGCTCCATCATGCGGTCCACCCGGCTTGCTATGCGCTCAAAAAGCTCTTCCCGGGGAAGTTCCAAACCGATCTTCAGAATATTGAAAGGCCTTTGCCTGGCTGAATTCTTCCGCAGCGAGGTATAGGTTTCCCCGGTCTGGAGGCAAACTTCCACGGCCCTCATCAATCGGTTGGGATTTTGCAGATCAACGACTTCATAATACTCAGGATCCAGTTCTTTCAATTTTCTGCCGAAGGCTTCAAGCCCCTTTTCCCTGATCTCTGCTTTGAGTTGTTCCCTGAGTTTAGGGTCATGGTCGGGAAGATCGTCGATCCCCTTGCAAAGCGCATCAATATAAAGGCCGGAGCCCCCGGTGAGGATCACCACATCATGATTCCTGTATAGTTTATCCAGCAACTCCAGGGCTTCCTTCTCAAAACGGGCCACATTGTATGTTTGGCTGATCGAGAGCTGGCCCAGGAAATGATGCGGGGCAGCGGCCAGTTCTTCAGGCTCCGGGTATGCCGTACCGATACGCATTTCACGGTAAAACTGCCGCGAATCGGCCGAAATGATCTCTGTGTTGAAATGATTTGCCAATCGAATCGCCAGGGTAGTTTTGCCCACGGCTGTAGGGCCTGTAACAAGAACAAGATATTTGTGTTTCTCAGGCATGTACAGGATCACTTATCGGGAACAGCTTTAAATCCAAGCTCTTTCCCTTTTTCGAGCATAAATGCAAAGGCTGCTTCGAACTCGTTCGGGATCACCCCGTCGAGAATGGCATCCTTAATGGCATTTTTAATATCGCCTACCTGCCTGCAGGGTTTCAGGCCAAAGGTTTCCATGATCAGTTCACCGCTTACCGGCGGCTGGAAATTCCGGATACGGTCCTTCTCTTCGATCTCCACCAGCTTGCGTCGCACCAGCTTGAAGTTATTCAGGTACTTTTTGACCTTCACCGGGTTTTTGGAAGTGATATCGGCCTCGCAGAGCAGCATCAGATCGTCAATATCGTCGCCGGCTTCAAAGAGCAACCTTCGTACGGCCGAATCGGTCACTACATCCTGCGCCAGCACAATTGGCCTCAGGTGGAGCAGCACCAGTTTCTGAACATACTTCATCTTCTCATTCATCGGCAGTTTTAACTGCTTAAAGATCTTAGGCACCATTTTCGCCCCTACAAACTCATGGGAATGGAATGTCCAGCCGGTATTTTTATCATAGCGCTTGGTTACGGGCTTGGCAATATCGTGCAGCAGGGCCGCCCAGCGAAGCCAGAGCTTCCCGCTGTTCTCCGATAAATTATCGAGCACCTGCAGCGTATGGTAGAAATTATCCTTATGGCCTTTGCCTTCCACCGTTTCGGCTCCTTTCAGCGCCACGAACTGCGGAAAGATGATCTGCAGCAGCCCGGCTTTCTCAAGAAGCAGGAATCCATAGGATGGTTTCTCAGCCATGATGATCTTGTTCAGCTCATCAGCGATCCTTTCGCCGGAAACAATGCCGATGCGTTCACGATTGCGGGTGATCGCATTAAAAGAATCCTCTTCGATCGTAAACCGCAGTTGGGTCGCAAAGCGAATGGCCCGCATCATTCGCAGGGGATCATCGGAATAGGTAATATCGGGATCGAGCGGGGTGCGGATGAGTTTCCGTTCAATGTCTTTTCGTCCCTCAAATGGATCGAGCAATTGCCCGTAATCCGATTGCCGCAGACTGATCGCCATGGCATTAATACTGAAATCGCGCCGGTTCTGATCATCTTCCAGGCTGCCGTCCTCAACCACGGGCTTGCGCGAATTCCTGTTGTACGATTCCTTCCTGGCCCCGACGAATTCGATCACCAGGGGTTGTTCATCGTGGGTTTTCAGCATGGCGGTGCCGAAGTTCCTGAAGTAGTTCACGCGGGTATTTTCGCCCAGTTTTTCCGCTACGCGGGATGCCAGTTCTATCCCGCTCCCGATGGCAACGATATCGATATCGCCGGTATCGCGGCCCATGATCCGGTCGCGCACATAGCCCCCGATCACATAGGCATCAACGCCCAGCTCCTGCGCCGCGGAGGCGATCAGGCTAAAGATCTTTTTGTCGAGATATGCTGCCAGGTTCTCCATCGATGGCAAAAGTAATGATTATCAAAAGGGCGAACAAGCGAGTCAAATAAGACTATTCCGAGCCGAATTCCTGTTCCACCGTGATCCAGCCCGGATAATCCACCAGGGTCATGGCCACATAGATGGTGGGTTTTGCCCTGAGCTTGATCCTGCTGGGAACCCCGCTGCCATTGCCCGAAAGGTTCATTCCGAAATTAATGACGGCATCCGCCGATTCTCCTGTCAGGACTTCAAACAGGTCCATCGAGATATCCACAGGCAGTATGGCCGTGCCTCCATCCGGCGGCACCTTGATGTCTTTGGTTACCTTGCCGTTGGTGATCAACTGGTCATCAACATACAATTCCCATAAAAAGCGGTTCATGGAAGCTTTCTGGTCATTCGGGTTCTTAACTTCAACATTCAATACCATAAACAGCGGCATCTCCCCTTTCATGGCCGTCATGGAAATGGCGCTGGCCTGTGAAAAGCTCAGGTCGCTGAACTGATCCACTTCAGTAACATCGACTCCGGCAAGGTTCACCTTCCCGACATCTTTCAGTCGAAAATCGCATTTGGCAAAGGTTCTCATTTCATTGGCCTGGTCGAGAACCTTGCAGGATGACAATAAACCGAGCATGAGCAGGAAACAACTTAATCGGATTGCAGAAGTATTCATTATCTTTACCTTGTAATTTAACCTAATCAAAGATAATCAAATCAGTTCAATACCCGGCAATTAATCCATGATCCTTATCCACCGCAGCGAAACCGACCCGTTTTTCAACATTGCCGCAGAGGAATATGTGTTGAAGAATTACAGGGAAGATGCATTCATGCTCTGGATCAACCGGCCCGTGGTGGTCGTTGGTAAGCACCAGGTAGCCAGCGCAGAAGCAAATATCCTGTACACCAGCGAAAAGGATATTCCCGTGATCCGGAGAATTTCCGGGGGCGGAACGGTTTACCATGATGAAGGAAATTTGAATTACAGTCTGATCATCAACGGAAAACAGGGAAAACTGGTGGATTACGAAAAATATTCGGGATTGATCTTCAGGGCGCTTGAAAAGTACTCACTGAAAGCAGAAATGCTGGGAAAAAGCAACCTGGCCATCGATGGCATGAAGTTTTCCGGCAATGCCGAGCATGTTTTCCGCAAGCGCGTATTGCACCATGGCACCCTTCTGTTCAACAGCGACCTGGAGAGGCTCAGGAAATGCATACGTCCGGCACATAACGGATATGACGATAAATCCATACGCTCAACCGACAGCAATATCATCAATCTCAGCAGCCTGATCAAGGGCATCAGCATGCATGACTTCAGGGAACTCCTGATCCGGCAGGCCAGGGAAGAATACCCCGGAATGACCGAACACGAATTCAGTACCCACGACCGGGAAGCCATCAAGGTGCTGGTGTCCGAAAAATATGGCAGCATGGACTGGAACTTCGGGTATTCCCCACCCTACAGCATGGAGAAGAAGTTCACCCTGCTGAACAAGCGTTTGCACCTTAGCATGCAGAGTAAACATGGAAAGATCAGGGAAGTCCGAATCACGGAAAACGGCAAAACAGTCCTGCAAAAGTTATCTGATATACTGCCCGGTACCTGGCATCACCCCCGGTATGTCAAAGATGTTGTACTTAATGCTAATTTTGCAGAATTCATGCAAAAGGAAGCATTGAACCAAGTCTTGCAGGGATTGTTTTAGTTTTTACTATGAATAAAGAAACGATATTTGAAAAGCTATGGGCTGATTACAGTGGCCAGAACCCCCAGGCCCGCGAAATTTATGCCCTTTTTGAGCAGGAAGGCGAGCAGGTGGTGAACGACCATATTGCCTTCCGTACCTATAATCACCCCCGGGTGAATATTGACGTATTGTCGAAGGTCTTTACAGAAGCCGGTTACCGCTATGTGAACGACTATCATTTCAAGGAGAAGCATTTATATGCCAAACATTTTGAGCATGCCGGCGATAAGGATGCGCCCCGGGTATTTATCAGCGAGCTCAGGGTGGAAGACTTCAGTCCCTTTCTGAGGAAAACAGTTCATGAGCTTGCAGAGGCTATTCCTGAGGAAGCACTAAACCCGGAGAATCTTATATTTTCCGGCTGTCTCTGGGGACCTCCCTCCTACACGACTTACCAGGAATTGATGAAGGAATCGGAATATGCAGCCTGGTTGTATGTGCACGGTTTCAGGGCCAACCATTTCACCGTAAGCGTAAACCACCTGAAAAAGCTTGATTCGCTGGAAAAGGTCAATGCTTTCCTCAAGGAAAAAGGTTTTCTTTTGAATGATTCCGGGGGTGAGATCAAAGGCACTCCGGCCCAGCTTCTGGAGCAATCGAGCACCAAAGCCGACCTGGTTGATATCCGGTTTAAGGAAGGCCAGTATACGGTACCTGCCTGCTATTACGAATTTGCCCGGCGTTATCCCGCGAAGGATGGCAAGCTGTTTTCCGGCTTCATTGCCGGTTCGGCCGACAAGATCTTTGAAAGCACCGATTTTTATAAGAAAGACAGCTAATGAGCAGCATAGCACCGGAAATGATCAGTGAACTGGAACAGGATTTCCGGGGCGACATTTTCAGCGACCGCTCCAGCCTCCTGCAGTATTCAACCGATGCTTCGGCCTACCGGGAAGNNGGTGACCCGGCCAAAGGATGCATCCGATATTCGGCGGCTGGTGCTTTTTGCCCGGGAGAAAGGCCTTTCGCTGATCCCCCGTACAGCCGGTACTTCCCTGGCCGGACAGGTGGTCGGGCCCGGGATCATTGCCGATGTTTCGAAATACATGACCCGCATCCTGGAGATCAATGCTGAAGAGAAATGGGTCAGGGTGGAGCCCGGTGTGATCCTTGATGAGCTGAACATGACACTGGCGGAACACGGCCTTTTCTTCGGACCCGAAACATCCACCTCCAATCGCTGCATGATCGGCGGCATGGTGGGCAACAATGCCTGCGGGGCCCATTCGCTCATCTATGGCAGCACCCGCGATCACACCCTTGAGGTGAAAGCCGTGCTCAGCGATGGTTCGGAAGTACTTTTCGCTCCGCTCGACAAAGAAGGTTTTGAAGAAAAATGCACCTTGTTTACCCTTGAGGGGTCCTTGTACCGCAGCATCCGCGAAATGCTTTCCGATCCTGAAAACCAGGAATCGATCAAAAAGGAATATCCCGACCCGTTGATAAAACGAAGGAATACCGGCTATGCCATTGACCTTCTGCTGCAAACGCTNNGAATAAAGATGAACCCTTCAATTTCAGTAAACTGATCGCCGGCTCGGAAGGCACACTGGCGTTTATCACGGAGATCAAGCTGAACCTGGTCGATCTTCCCCCCCGGGAAAAAGCCCTGGTTTGTGTGCATTGCGAAAAACTGGAAGATGCATTCAAAGCCAACCTCATCGCCCTGAAATACCATCCGGGAGCCGTGGAACTGATGGACCATAAGGTTCTGGAACTCACCAAAGGCAATCTTACGCAGCAAAAAAACCGCTTTTTTATCCAGGGAGAGCCCGGCGCCATCCTCATTGTTGAATTTGCGCGCAGCAGCCGTGAAGAGATCGACAAAGTGGCATCGGAGATGGAGGCCGAAATGCGTGCGGCATCCTTTGGTTATCATTTCCCGGTGATCAGGGGAGCCGATATTACGCGGGTATGGAACCTCCGGAAGGCCGGACTCGGAGTGCTTTCGAACATGCCGGGCGATGCCAAACCCGTGGCGGTGATCGAAGATACGGCCGTCAGGCCTGAAGACCTTCCGGCATACATGGAAGAATTCTCGGAAATGCTGAAAAAGCATGAACGTGAATGTGTTTACCATGCCCACATCGGAACCGGAGAGCTGCATCTGAGGCCGGTGTTGAACCTCAAGGATGAAGAAGATGTCAGGCTGTTTAAAACCATTGCCGCCGATACAGCGGCCCTGGTCAAAAAATACAATGGTTCGCTGAGCGGTGAACATGGCGACGGCCGGTTGCGGGGATCCTTCATCCCCTTTATGCTGGGCGAAAAAAATTACGGGCTGCTGAAAGATCTGAAGAAGACATGGGATCCGGAGAATATTTTCAACCCCGGCAAGATCGTCGACACCCCCGACATGAACACCAGCCTGCGGTTTAGCCCGGGCAAGGACCAGAAAGAGATCAGTACCACCTTTGATTTTTCGAAGGATATGGGCATCCTCAGGGCTGCAGAAAAATGCAATGGTTCAGGTGATTGCCGCAAATCAGCCCTGGTCGGAGGCACCATGTGCCCCAGTTATATGGCCACCCGCGACGAAAACAACTCTACCCGGGCCAGGGCCAATATCCTGCGCGAATTCCTCACCCATTCCGATAAAAAGAATCCCTTCAACCATAAGGAGATCTATCAGGTGATGGACCTTTGCCTGTCGTGCAAAGCCTGTAAATCGGAATGTCCGTCGAATGTCGATATTACGAAATACAAGGCCGAATTCCTTCAGCATTATTACGATGCGAACGGCATTCCATTGCGGACCAGGGCCATCGCCTATATCGGGCACCTGAACAAACTCGGGGCCTTTGTACCGGGCATTTATAATTTCTTCATGCGCAGCAAATTTTTCTCCGGGATATTGAAAAAGATGCTGGGCTTTGCACCAAAAAGGAGTATTCCATTACTGTACAAGACCACATTGCGCAGCTGGAGCAAGAAAAATACGGATACCGGATACCGGGTGGAGGGTGCCGGCGCCGCGGATCAGGCATCCGGCATCAGGAAGCAGGTGTATTTATTTGCCGATGAATTTACCAACTACAATGATGCAGAAATTGGCATAACTGCAATTAAATTGCTGCAAGCCCTCGGATATGAGGTGATCATTCCTAAGCATGCCTTCAGTGGCCGCACCTTTCTTTCCAAGGGATTGGTAAGAAAAGCGGCAAAGCTGGCAAAGCATAATGTTGCGAAATTATCGGAGATCGTCAGTGAACAAAGTCCGTTGATCGGCATTGAACCCTCAGGGATCCTCACCTTTCGTGATGAATACCCCGAGCTTGCCGGTGATGGACTGAAAGAAAAAGCCCTTGAGCTGGCGGAGCATTGTTTCACCATTGAGGAGTTCCTATCGGAAGAGTTCAAGGCCGGCAATATCCCCGTGGAGATCTTTACCCGCGAGGCGCGCAAGATCATCGTCCACGGCCACTGTTACCAGAAAGCCCTGGCATCGGTCACGCCTACCCTGGAAATGCTGGCCATTCCTGAAAATTACGCCGTGGAGGAGATCAAATCAGGCTGCTGCGGCATGGCCGGAGCTTTTGGTTACGAGAAGGAGCATTACGAGCTTTCCATGAAGGTAGGGGAAATGGTGCTGCTGCCTGCGGTCAGAAAAGCTGAGGATGATACGATTGTTGTGGCACCCGGTACTTCCTGCCGCCACCAGATCAAGGACGGCACCGGACGCAAAGCCTTCCACCCCGTGGAAGTCCTTTATGATGCTTTGAAAAATCAGGATTAAGACTCAAATTTCGATACTTAAGCCATCCACGCCTAGCAAGGTTCCCGGGAACACGGACCGGGCCTCGTTCAGCAGATCATCCAGATCTTTGTAGCGGGCAGAATAATGCCCGATCAACAGTTTACCCACTTTTGCCTTGTGGGCGATGGTGGCGGCCTGTTTGGCGGTGGAATGGAATTTGGCCTCTGCGTCTTTCCTGCGGTCTTCCATGAAAGTGGTTTCATGGTAGAGCAGATCAACGCCGCTGATATCGGGAATGATGGCCTCATTATAGGCTGTGTCCGTGCAATAAGCATAGCTCCTTGGCGGACGGGGCGGAATGGTGATCTCATCATTGGAAAAACGCTTTCCGGCAGGATCGACATAATCATCCCCGTTCTTAATGCGCTCATAGTCGGAAGGGTTCAGTTCACGTCCTTTTACAAAATCCTTACGGATATTTGGCTTCCCGGGCTTCTCCTTAATGATATATCCGCTGGTCGGGAATCCATGTACCATTGGCAGGCAGCTAACTTCCACGATGCCATCATCCATAATAACTTCCCGTTTCTCCGGATCCACGGCATGAAAGTGGAGGGGATATCTCAGGGTGGTATTAGAAGCTTTCAGTTGTGTTTCAATGATCTCCTCCAATGGTGCATGAGCATATATATGCAGTTCCCCTTCCCGTCCGAGCAGGTGCAGTGTGGTGATCAGGCCCATCAATCCAAAATAATGGTCCCCGTGAAGATGAGTAATGAAGATATGATTGATCTTCTGCAACCTGACCCTGTTTTTCCGCAATTGGACCTGGGTCCCTTCAGCGCAATCGAGAAGATAGAGCCGTTCATGAATATTGATGAGTTGTGCGCTTGGATTCCGATGCGTAAGAGGAATGGCAGCACCGCTGCCCAAAATAGTCACTGTGAAAGTCATGGTGCAAGATAAAAAAAAAGGGTGATCCTGCAATGCAGGACCACCCTCATATCAAAAATCAGAACCTTATTTCTTGTCTTCCGCCTCGTCGTCCTTCTTCTCTTTCTTATCCTCTTTCTTCTCTTCTGCAGGTTCTTCTTTCTTTGCTTTGGCAGGAGCTTTCTTCTCTTCTTTCTTCTCTTCTTTCTTTTCTTCAGCTTTCTCCTCTGCTTTCACTTCAGCTTCCTTCCTGGGTGCTTCATCTTTCTTTGCAGCTTTGGCCTTAGGAGCTGGCTTGTCTTTCTTTTCTGCCTGTTCCATTTCGGCTTTCAGCTTAGCCAGTCCGTCAAGATCACCAAGGGTCGTTTTCTCCAGGTTATCCTGGATATGCTGAACCGATTTCCTTGTTGAACGCTTGGCCTGTTTGGCTTTAGCATCCTCGCGGGCCTTTTCGTTAGCTGTTTTTTCCTTGAAGGTTCTGGTATGTGAAAGAATGATCTTCTTGCTTTCTTTCGAAAATTCGATCACCACAAAATCCAGGGTTTCATCGGCTCCGGCATTGCTTCCGTCTTCCTTGCCAAGGTGCCTGTTGGGAACAAATCCTTCAACACCGTAAGGAAGGGCGACGATCGCGCCTTTGTCGTTCTTATTAATGATGGTGGCATTGTGCACCGAACCCAGGGTAAAGATATCTTCGAATACATCCCAGGGGTTCTCTTCGAGCTGTTTGTGGCCCAAGCTGAGGCGCCTGTTTTCCACGTCCACATCGAGAACAACCACTTCAATATCTTCGCCGATCTTGGTGAATTCAGCAGGATGCTTGATCTTCTTCGACCAGGAGAGGTCGGAGATATGGATCAGGCCATCAACGCCTTCTTCCAGTTCAACAAAGATCCCGAAGTTGGTAAAATTCCTGACCGTTGCATGGTGTTTGGAATCTTTGGGATACTTGGTCATAATGTCTTCCCACGGATCGGGAATAAGCTGTTTCATCCCCAGCGACATTTTGCGTTCTTCGCGGTCGAGGGTCAGGATCACGGCTTCCACTTCGTCGCCCACCTTTAGGAAATCCTGGGCGGTGCGCAGATGCTGCGACCATGACATTTCTGAAACGTGGATCAGGCCTTCAACACCGGGGGCGATCTCGATAAAGGCACCGTAATCAGCGATCACGACAACCTTACCTTTAACCTTATCACCGATCTTCAGGTTTTCATCCAGTGCATCCCACGGGTGGGGTGTAAGCTGCTTAAGACCGAGGGCAATACGTTTTTTCTGATCGTCGAAGTCAAGGATGACCACCTTGATCTTTTCGTCGAGGTTAACGATCTCTTCCGGGTGGTTGATGCGTCCCCAGGAGAGGTCGGTAATGTGGATCAGTCCGTCAACACCACCCAGGTCGATAAATACACCATAAGAGGTAATGTTCTTCACGGTTCCTTCCAGCACCTGCCCTTTTTCAAGTTTCGACATGATCTCGGCTTTCTGCTGTTCCAGCTCAGCTTCGATCAGTGCTTTATGCGACACGACCACGTTCTTGTATTCGTGGTTGATCTTCACCACTTTAAATTCCATGGTCTTGTCAACAAATACATCGTAGTCGCGAATGGGTTTCACATCGATCTGTGAACCGGGCAGGAATGCCTCGATCCCAAATACATCGACGATGAGTCCGCCTTTGGTCCTGCATTTCACATAACCATTGATGATCTCGTCTTTTTCGAATGCATCGTTGATCCTGTCCCAGGATTTGAGGATACGTGCTTTCTTGTGGGAAAGCAGGAGCTGTCCGGAAGTATCTTCCTGGTTCTCCACGTATACCTCAATGGTATCGCCCACTTTCAGGTCGGGGTTGTAGCGGAATTCGTTGAGGGGGATCACACCGTCGGATTTGAAACCAATGTTCACCACTACTTCGCGGTTATTCTTGGCCACCACTGTTCCGTCGATTACTTCATGTTCCACGATAGAACTCATGGTCTTGTTGTAGATCTCTTCCAGGTCGGCACGTTCCTTATCGGTATATGCATCGGCCTTTTTCCCGGTTGAACTCCAGTCGAAATCATCCTGATCATCGCTTGCGGTTGATTTCTTTACTGCTGTTTTTTTCCTGGCATCGGTTTCTTCTTCCGTGTCTTCTTCCTTCTTTTCTCCGGCAGTTACTTCCTCTGCTTTTTCTTCAGCGGCAGTTTCCTCTTTCTTCTCTTCGGCAGGAGTTTCTTCTGCCCTGGCTTCTACGGGAGCCTCTTCAGTCTTCTCAACAGGAGCTTCTTCCTTCTTTTCTTCGGCTACGGGAGCTTCTTCAGCAGCTTTTTCTTCTGCTTTTTCTTCGGGTTTCGCTTCTGTTTCGGGGGTTTTTGTTGTGTCCTCTGCAGTTGTTTCAGCGGGAGCCTTAACTTCTTCGTTTACAGAGGCTTCTTCAGGGACTTTTTCGTTTTTTTGGGTCATCTGATGGTACTTGTATCCGTCCTTTCCCTGTACCCGGAGGTGATCGGATGGGTTAAACATTCAATAAACAGCTTGTGGTACAGAAGGATATGAACATATCCGCAAGCCATCTTAAAATGGGCTGCAAAGGTAGACAATTATTTTGAAATACAAAATTGAGTACTGAGTACTGAGTACTGAGTACTCAGTACCAAGTATCAAGTATTAAGTATCAAGTACCGAGTTCAGAGTTCCTGATCGGTTTTCTTTGCAATGAAGAAAACATAGCCGTAATGATCGCTATACTTTTCATACAGCTCTTCTTCACGGATCATGTTCGCCACAAATGCTTCTGCCGTTTTATTCCCGGCATGCTTAGCAAGAAATTCCTTTTTAACCGTCCTTTGCGGAGCAAAAAAGTGCTCGGTCCAGCAGTATTCCGGCAAAATAAATGAGGCAAGCGGTAGATAGCCGGCCTTTTCAACTTGCGCTACTTTATTTGAAATGATATCGATCTCAGGATAGGCATCGTTCCAGAAATCATCAATCTCTGCCGGACGTTCGGGAGTGAACCAGCAGGCTTCCGTTACAGCAATGTGTCCGCCGGGTTTCAAAAATTCACGCCACTCCTTCAGTCCGCGTTCAAAACCGATGTTATAAATGGCGCCCTCCGACCAGATCAGGTCCAGGCTTCCTTTTTCAAATGGCAGCTTTTCCATGGTCCCGACCAGGCCTTTCACGCGGTCGGCAAGGCCAAGGGTTTCTGCATTTTGATTGAAAAGATCAATGAATAGTGGAAAAAGGTCAATCCCGGTGATCTTACCGGGTGTATGTTGAGCCAGTACCATGGTCTGGCCGCCCGTACCGCAGCCCAGGTCCGCAATGAGGGGTTCTTCAGGGAGGTTAGTAATAAAATCCAGCGCCTGCAGCGTCACCTCAGGGCTACCGGGGCCCTGTCGTTCTACATTGGAAAAATATTCACAGATCAGATTAATGTCAAAATCGTGGATGGATGTATTTTCGTTACTCATGATAATTCAGTTGTTAAAAATTAGTGGGCGGAAATACTTCCCCGCCGAAAATCAAATATAATATAAGGATTAGTTCCGGCAAGAGACTGCCGGAAAACAAAAGGTATGCCCCCCGGGGTCCCCCGGGCGGTCATTTACATCACACGATCCAGTTTCGTATTAAACATCCAATAGTGTTGGTGTTGCAAAAATAGTAATTATCCGACAAAAATTTACGCCATTCAAATAAAAAACTTTGAGGAATATTCAGAAATCCGTGCCGTGGATTTCCAATTCGTCAGGCTTCGGTGTTTCATTATCCTGCAATCGCTTTATTTGTATCTTTGCGGCTCAAATATCAATCATCGTATCATGGGACTCAAGTGCGGCATTATCGGGATCACCAACATCGGGAAGACCACCATATTCAATTGCATCAGCAATACACGTGCCGAGGCCAGTAATTTTGCCTTCAGCGCCTCCAAATCCAATATCGGGATGATCTCCGTGCCGGACGACCGCCTCGGAAAGATCAATGAGATCATCAAATCCGACAAAGTAACCCCGGCCACGGTAGATATTGTCGATATCCCCGGTCTTACCAAAGGCTCGAGTAAGGGAGAAGGAATCGGGAACAAATTCCTGAACGACATCCAGCAATGCGATGCACTGATCCACGTAGTGCGCTGCTTCGACGATGATCAGCTTCCCCATATCGAAGGATCCGTAAATCCCGTCAGGGATAAGGAGATCGTTGACCTTGAACTGCAGATCAAAGACCTGGAAATGGTGGAACGACGCATGGAGCGTTTTGAGAAAGTGGCCAAATCCGGGGATAAAAATGCAAAAAAAGCCCTTGACATCCTCAATACTTACAAAGAACATTTTGAAGATTTCAAGCCGGCGCGAACCGTTCCCCTGAGTGAAGAGGAAAAAACTTTCGTCGACGACCTCTTCCTGCTTAGCGACAAGCCAATTATCTATGTCTGCAATGTGGACGATGCTTCAGCTAACGCCGGAAATGTTTATGTTGACGATTTCAAGAAAGCGGTTGCGGATGAAGAGGCTGAAGTCCTCATTATCGCCGGACGGCTCGAATCAGAGATCGCTGAACTGGAGGATGAGGAAGACCGCCGCGAATTCCTGGATGATGCCGGCCTGGAAGAGCCTGGCGTGAACAAGATGATCCGCTCGGCATACGACCTGTTACAGTTGCAGTCGTTCTTCACCGCCGGGAAACAAGAAGTGCGCGCCTGGACCATCCGAAAGGGCATGACCGCCCCACAGGCCGCAGGGGCCATCCACAGCGATCTGGAACGGGGATTTATCCGGGCAGAAGTGATGAGTTTCGATGATTTCTATTCACTCGGCTCCGAACAAGCCGTAAAAGATGCCGGAAAATTCCGCGTTGAAGGAAAGAATTACGTGGTGCAGGAAGGCGATATGCTGCATATACGGTTTAATGTGTAAGCCGGATACCGGATACCAGATACCAGATACCAGATACCAGATGCCGGATACCGGATACCGGATACCGGATGCCGGATGCCAGATACCAGATGCCAGATGCCAGATGCCAGATGCCGGATACCGGATGCCGGATGCCAGATACCAGATGCCAGATGCCAGATGC
>NPID01001543.1_pt2 | contig 27815 bp, 16 predicted proteins | sample 8637491 | NCBI WGS metagenome assembly NPID01 (sample SAMN07420843, study PRJNA396082) | bioreactor metagenome | isolation source: sample BA6 brine-fed electro-methanogenic bioreactor BA | place: Japan: Kochi | collected 2016-06-14 | reverse complement strand
TTTATCGGGTGGATACGAACATCGCCCTGAACCGACGGGGCACGCTACGTACCCCCAACCGCTAAACAAATACCAAATCCTACTTTTTATCCTTTACGCCTGCAAGGCGTTTTATATCGTTTAGCTTGTTTAGGGCATCAACTGGGGTGAGGTTGTTTATGTCAAGGGCAATAAGCTGATCGCGAATTTGCTTGAGAACAGGATCATCAAGCTGAAAAATGCTTAGCTGATATCCTTCCCTACTCTGTGCCAAATCGCCTCCGGGTCGGGCTGCAATATTTTGCTGCCCTTGTTGAGGACTATTTTCTAATTCCTCCAGAATTTCGTTCGCTCTCTTTACAACACTCGGTGGCATACCCGCCATTCGAGCTACATGGATACCGAAGCTATGCGCACTCCCTCCCGGCACAAGCTTCCTAAGGAATATTACTTTATTATCCAATTCCTTAATTGACACATTATAATTTTTAATCCTTGAGAATTGGCCTTCCATTTCGTTCAGCTCATGATAGTGAGTGGCGAACAAGGTTTTTGCTTTCCCTTGAGGATTCTCATGGATATACTCTGTCATTGCCCAAGCAATGGAGATACCATCGTAAGTAGATGTTCCTCGCCCAATCTCATCGAGCAGCACCAAACTCCTATCGGAAATATTATTAAGGATACTGGCCGCTTCATGCATTTCAACCATAAATGTTGATTCGCCTTGCGAAATATTATCAGAAGCCCCTACCCTCGTAAAAATCTTATCAACCACACCTATGCTGGCACTCTTTGCAGGAACGTATGAGCCTATCTGCGCCATTAGCACAATAAGGGCTGTTTGCCGGAGCAAAGCCGACTTACCCGACATGTTTGGGCCAGTTATGATAATGATCTGCTGATTATCGTTATTTAGCTCAATATCGTTGGCAACATACTCCTCGCCAATGGGCAACATTTTCTCGATAACGGGGTGTCGCCCCTGCTTTATGGATATTGAATCCGTATCGTTAACGGTTGGTTTACAGTAACCCGACTCTGCTGCGCTAGCTGCAAACGAGAGAAGACAGTCGAGCTGCGCAACTAGGTTAGCATTAAGCTGTATTGACTGCACATACTCTGAGAGGCTAAAAACAAGCTGATCGAAAAGTTTCTGCTCTAATACAAATATTTTCTCCTCAGCACCAAGTATTTTTGCTTCGTACTCCTTAAGCTCCTCGGTAATATATCTTTCTGCTGATACTAGTGTTTGCTTTCGAACCCAGTCCTGTGGAACTTTATCCTTATGCGTATTTCTTACCTCAATGTAGTAGCCAAACACATTGTTGAAGTTAACCTTTAATGAAGGTATTCCGGTTCTTTCCGATTCACGTTGTTGCAATTTCAGCAAGTATTCTTTGCCTGAATAAAGAATATCTCGTAGCTCGTCAAGTTCTGAGTTAACACCCTTGGCAATTACAGCCCCTTTACCAATTTGAGCAGGAGGTTCGGGGTTAAGTTCACGTTCTATTCTGTCGCGAATTAGAGCGCAAAGATTAATCTGCTCGCCAATACGTTGTAGGCTGGGCTCATTGGAATTGTTACATACCTCTTTAATTGGAACTAGCGCTTTAAGGGCATTTTTTAAACCAACCAGCTCGCGAGGCGAGATTCGTCCTACTGCTGCTTTTGAAATTGCCCTTTCAACATCGCCCATATCCCTAATTTCGCTACTTAACGTACTTGCAAAATCGGCATGCTTTAAAAACCATTCAACAACGCCGTGGCGTTCGGTTATGGGTTTAATGTCTTTTAAAGGAAGCGACACCCATTTTCTAATCAACCTCCCACCCATTGGTGAAACCGTTCTGTCAATTACATCAACAAGGGTTTTAGCACCCTCGTTCATTGTGAAGAAGAGTTCGAGGTTGCGAACAGTAAACTTATCTAACCACACGTACTTATCCTCATCAATACGCGATATTGTTGAGAGATGCTTTGCCTGTCCGTGCTGTGTTACCTCAAGATAGTAAAGCGATGCTCCTGCGGCAATAATACCAAGCCGAAGGCTATCTATTCCAAATCCTTTCAAACTTGCTGTTTGGAAGTGGCCCAGCAACTTCTCTCTTGCTCCTTCCTCGTTAAAGGCCCACTCATCGAACTTATAGGTATAGTATCTCGATCCAAAAAACTGAATAAAAGCAGGATGTTTTGACCTTTCAACTAAAATTTCCTTAGGGCTAAAATTGGTGATTAGCTTATCAATATAATCAAGAGAACCTTCAGCAGTATAGAACTCGCCAGTAGAAATATCAATAAAAGCAATGCCTGCTTGCTTCTTTTCCAAATGAACACAGGCTAAGAAGTTGTTCTCCTTGCGGTCAAGCACATTTTCGTTATACGAAACACCAGGAGTAACCATTTCGGTTACGCCACGCTTTACTATTGACTTGGTTTGCTTCGGGTCTTCAAGCTGCTCGCATATGGCTACCCGCTGACCAGCCCGAACGAGCTTTGGCAAATACGTATCGAGAGCGTGATGAGGGAAACCGGCCAATTCAACATACGAAGCAGCACCATTGGCCCTTCGAGTAAGGGTAATGCCAAGTATTTCAGAAGCTTTTATGGCATCTTCGCTAAATGTTTCATAAAAATCGCCAACCCTAAACAGCAAAACAGCATCGGGATGCTGACGCTTAATTGCGTTATACTGCTTCATTAAAGGGGTTTCAACAACGTTTTTTGATGATGCCAAAATAAAATGAGGTTTAGTTTACAAAACAAAAATATTAAGCTATCGTATAAAAATACAAGCTCAAACGCTTAACATTATTGCAAAAATACAAATTACATTTTAAGGATTTTTAATTTACATTGGAATTGAGGCGCAAAGCACATTAAGCCCTAGCAATCAACAACATATTTTATCAACATCAGTATTGATTCATTTGTTTATAAATACTTTATAGTTTTTTTTAAATTGGATAATTGATACACTTATCGTAAATAGTAAAATTTATCACTGTTTAAAAATTGCATGTAATTGTTATAAACGCTACATTTCAAGCATAAATTTCACGATGATGAATATATACAGCAAACAAAAGTATAGCACTAAGCTCCTCTTTATTGTTGTTGGCTTAGGTGTTTTAATGGTTTTAGTTCTTGCATATAAAACTTACACCGTTCAGGTTGAGCGTATTAAACACAATAACGATTCATTCGCAACAGATCAACTCCGTATCATTTCTGGGATTGTCGACCAGCTATACGACGAAGCCAATGAGATCCAATCTAAGGAGAGAATTGTTTCCGCTATATCAAAATACGAATACTTTGATAGAGGATATCCCTTAGTAATTAGTGCTAATGGGGAAATTTTTGCCACGCCAAAAAGCCTATACGCCGAAGAGGATAAGCAAATACCTAACACAATATCCCGAGACTTCTCCAACAATTCCATAAAAAGTATCAGCAAAACCGACTTTAACGAATGGACTCTTTACCATATTCCAATTGCGCAAAAAGGGTTGCAAGCCGTTGTAAAAATTCCAAAACATGAAGCAAGGGCCGAAATAAGAACAAAGAATTTTGTGATCGTTTTTTTTCCACTCTTTTTCCTATCAATTTTTATTTTTATCGTGGCTCGATTTGCCAAGGGAATAACCCAACCACTTATCTCAGGGCTAGAGTATTCCCAAGCAATTACAGCAGGAAATTTGCAAAAATCGATAGCTATTAGAAGAAACGATGAAACGGGTGAACTGGCCGAATCACTAAACCAGATGGCTGAGAAACTATCGGTAGTTGTTAAAGAAATAAGCCTAGGTGCAACCGAGGTGCTCCAAACAAGCGAAGAAATTTCCGAATCAACCCGACAAGTATCCGATGGTGCCAATCGACAAGCATCAACCGTTGAGGAACTTGCATCAACCGTTGAGCAAATAGCCGGTACGTTTAAGAACGCCTCTAACATAGCCACAAAAACTGGCGAAATTGCGAAAACCACTTCAACCGACCTAGATAGGGTAAGCAATGCATCAACCGATAGCCTAGATGCCATTAGGCAAATTGCCGAAAAAATTGAGGTAGTAAGCGAAATTGCATTCAGAACAAATTTACTTGCCCTAAACGCAGCGGTGGAAGCAGCCAGAGCAGGTGAACATGGCAAAGGATTTGCCGTTGTGGCAACAGAGGTTAGGCGATTGGCAGAAAAGAGCAAAATTGCCGCACAGGAAATCAACGACCTATCGGACAGCACCGTTCAGGTTACCGAGCAAACAGGTAACGAGCTGCAAAGCGTTATCCCCCGAATAAAAGAAAGTGCAATGCTTATTCAAGATGTTGTTAATGCAATTATTGACCTTGAAGGTGGTATCCAACAGATTAATGCTGCAATTCAACAGCTTAATCACGTTACACAATCGAACGCAGCCTCTGGCGAGGAGATTTACGCCACAACTGACATGCTCACCGACAATGCCAAAGAGCTATCGAAAATGGTTGATTTTTTCAAGCTAAAAGTATAGGCATAGTAATACTTTAAAAAAATCGATATCAAATAACAGCAAAATACTTGAAATGAAAATAGCCCAGAACCTCAAGATTAGAGCACGCATGAACCTTGTCATCTCGCTTTCGGCAATGTTTCTTGTTATTGCACTTGCCTATACCGCATACGTTTTTGAAAGCAAACGCATAATTAGGCAAACCGATCAACGAACCACAGACTACCTAACGGGGCTTAACAATATAACCTCAATCCTGCTAAACAAAACTAGCAATAATGATACTCAAATTCAGAAAGAGCTTGAACAATACTTTACCAAGGATCAGTTTATTGGCTCAGGATACTTTTTTCTTTTCAGTACTAATGGCAACCTTGCTATTCATCCAAAGCCAAGCAGTTCTCAAGCGGATATTCAGCTAATTAAAGAATTAGTAAACGAATTTCCGTCAAATACACGCATTGCAGAGGAGGTAAATGAAAACAATTCAACATCCACTGCCTTTTTCTACTACCAAGAGGTTGGTAGTGGTGTTTATGTAGTGGGTAAGCTCTATAAAGATGAAGCATATGAAGCAATTGCAGAAATGGTTGCAACCATGTTCTGGTTTTCGCCAGTTGTTTTTGGCATCTTCTTTCTTGTAATTATTGCACTTAGCAACTCACTGGTTAAACCTATTAGGCAAGGGGTAACATTTGCAAAAGATGTAGCGCAGGGCAATTTAACTACCGATTTATCCATTACCCGATTCGACGAGATAGGTGCTTTAGCCAATGCGCTTAACGCAATGGTTAGCAAACTAAAAGAAGTGGTAACTAGCATAAATGGCATTTCACAGGAAATTAGCCAAAGCAGCCAGCAGATTAGCGAGGGAGCACAGAACCTAGCCTCAGGCGCAAACGAGCAAGCATCAACGGTTGAGGAGTTAGCCTCGTCAATTGAAGAAATCTCATCATCGGTGCAGCAAGTAACCGAAAGCGCATCGAATGCCAACACCATTTCTAATGAGGTTTCGCAAGCCATTGAGAAAATTGGAGTTACTTCGCAAAAGAGCAACATTTCGATTAAGCAGATATCGGATAAGATTAGGATTATCTCAGATATTGCTTTCCAAACCAACATACTCGCCCTAAACGCTGCCGTTGAGGCGGCCCGTGCTGGAGAGCACGGCAAAGGATTTTCCGTAGTTGCCACCGAAGTACGCAAGCTTGCCGAACGAAGCAAACAAGCGGCCGATGATATAAGCGAAATATCGAGCAAAACGCTTAATGCGACCAATCAGGCAAACCAGCTGCTTCAAAAGCTAATCCCAGAGGTACAGCAAACCGCCGAGTATATCTCCGAGGTAGTTGCCACTGCCACAGAACAGCTTCGCAACATTGAGCAAGTAAACATATCGGTACAGGAGCTCAATGAAACCAGCCAGCAAAACTCTGTTTCGGCCGAGCAGCTAGCCACTGGCTCTGAAGCGTTAAGCGAAAGGGCGAAGGGATTTGAAAAGTTGATTATGTATTTTAAAATTCGCTAAGTTTGGTTATACGAAAGAAATTGTAGTAAATTAGCCTAAACTTTTCTGAAATGGCATCAAAAAAAATACTACTAGTTGAAGACATTTACTTTAACCAAATCCTAATCGAATCTCTCCTAGTTGAATGGGGTTATCAGGTTATTATTGTTGATGATGGCGCACAAGCATTAGACGAGATGATTGTTGAAAAACCCGATTTAATTATACTCGACCTAATGATGCCCGTTATGGATGGATTTCAATTTTTGGAAGAAAAGAATAAGCTACGAGATGAAACACCCGTTGTAATACTTTCGGCTCGAAGCGACATGGAAAGTATAAATCGGGCTTTAAACCTGGGTGCAAAGGATTACATTACCAAACCTTTCAACTCAAACGATTTAGAAAATAAAATTAGCGTTTTCTTACCAAAACTGTAAGCCTTATCTTATACTTACCAAATGAAACACATAAAACTTCTTGTAATTATAACATCACTGCTATTACAGGTAGTTTTAGCTTATTGTCAAGAAATCATTTCGACCGATCGACCAAGCTTTAGTACGGGAACTTACACTGTTGGCCCTAAATCCTTCATTTTCGAAACAGGATATAGCTTGGCACTTCCTCTTAGAAATCAACTACCAACATCACACAGCATTCCAATATCGAGCCTTAGGTATGGTGTTGCCAATAATCTTGAGATTTCATTAGGTTGGTCGGGCATGCAGTTTTCATCTGCAGATAAAAGGGTAAAATTTTCAAACAACCTTGCCTTAGGGGGCAAATTCAGTGCGATTGAAAAAGAAGATTACAACATATCGATTCTTGCCCAAATAGTTCTTGAGGATATTGATAATAACATTGGCATAAATCCAATTTTGGGGTTATTATGGGACTATAAGCTATCAAATGCATTAGCAGCTTTTGGTGTGGTTCACATAGCATATTCTGATACGCCAAAATTTTACAATGAGCTTGCCATTGGATTGAACTATGCAGCAACCGAAAAACTTAGCCTTTTTGGCGAGTACTACAATAGCATAAACTATAAATCATCCTCAATTGCACACAACTCTATGGTAGGAGGCACCTTCTTACTTAACAATAGCAAACAGGTTGATTGCTACATTTCCTCACCCATTAACGATACTAACTATATTTCTGTAGGCATTGGTTTCTCAAAACTATTCTAGAATTAAGCAATATAATTATTTAACCCAACTAACAATCACCATCAGTTTAGAGTGGTTACTTTCCTAAAAACTGATTAATAGTTTCCAAAAGCTCTTCGCGAACAATAGGCTTGGTTAGGTAAACATTGCAGCCTGCTTTGAGGCAGCTCTCCTTATCGCCCGACATTGCGTATGCGGTTAGTGCTACAATAGGAATATCCTTACTGATACTACGAATAATTTTAGTTGCCTCAATCCCGTTTAGGTTTGGCATTTTAATATCCATTAGTATAACATCTACATCCTGATTTAGGTTGAACTGCTCAACTGCTACAGCGCCATTATCGGCTTGAATTACCGTTGCACCAGTTTCTTCGAGCAGCTCGGTGATGTAGAAAATATTGGCAGGCTCATCCTCGGCTACTAGAATTTTCGCATGGCTAAAATTATACCTTTGCCCTTTCAGCTTAGATTCGTTTGTTGCACTTATGGCTATTGGCTTATAGGGTATAGTAAAATCGAACCTAGATCCTTTTCCTTGCTCAGATTCAACGCCAATACTCCCTCCCAGTAATTCGACAAAGGCCTTGCATATAGCAAGCCCTAAACCAGTTCCTCCGTAATTCTGTTTAGCCTTTACCTCGGCCTGTCTGAAGCGCTCAAATATCAGCTTTTGATCTTTTAATGCTATTCCAATGCCCGTGTCGGTAACTGAAAACCTTATGCTACTCCCCTCAACAGCATACGAAATATCAACACTACCCTTATCGGTAAACTTAATTGCATTGCTGACTAAATTGGATAGTATTTGGTTAAGCTTTGCCTCATCGGTTACTACAATACACTCACTATCGGAAAGGGCAGGCTTAAGTTCCAACCTAGTACCCTTATTTTTTGCATTGTGATGAAAAAGCCCTTGGATATTCCTAAGCAGCTTATTTATATTAACCTCGCTTTCGTATACATCAATCTGCCCTGTTTCAATTTTCGAGATATCGAGCACATCGTTAATTACGTTTAGTAGCTGACCACACGATGCGTTAAGCACCTCGGTATACAGCGTTTGTTTTTCTTTTGAGAGATTTGGCCTAAGTAAAATTTCGGAGAAGCCAATTATTGCATTCATGGGAGTACGAATTTCGTGACTCATATTGGCCAAAAAGGCCGATTTAAGCCGATCGCTCTCCTCCGCTTTTTCGCGAGCCTCTTCAAGTTCGGCATTAATATGCTGTATGTGTGCATTCGATTCGGTTAGCTCCTCGTTAAGGGCATGGTACTCCTCGTTCTGCTCTTTTAAGCGCTGCTCACTCTCGCGTAAACGTTTATTAATATCTATCAACTCCTCGTTTAAGGCTAGGTATTCCTCATTCTGCTCTTTAAGCTTTTGCTGATTTTGCTTAAGGGTTTGCTCCCACCGCTTTCGTTCCGAAATATCGATATGCGTTCCGTACATTCTTAAGGGCTTTCCATCTCCAGTCCATTCAATCACCTTTCCTCTATCGAGTATCCAAATCCAATGGCCATCCTTATGGCGCATCCTAAACTCACATTCGTAAAACTCTGTTTTTCCATCAAAGTGCTTACTTAACTTTTCTAACGATTCTTCCTCATCATCGGGGTGGATTAGCGAATTCCAGGTATTTACCGTTGTTGGCATTAGCTCCTCAATGGAATACCCAAGCATGGCGGCCCAACGGTTATTATAGATATTCTCGCCGGTTTGCACATTCCACTCCCATGTACCCACGTTGGTTCCCTCAATAATATTTTGCAACCTATTCTGCTCTGCTAGCAGCCTTCGCTCTGCCTCATATCTCTCGGTAATATCCTGTACATTTACAATTCGATACCAAGGAGCGCCCGTTTCAGTTGAAACGGCCGTAACGCTAACGCTAACAGGAAATCGAGTGCCATTCTTTTTAACATGCCAAGTTTCAAAAACGTGAAACCCTTTTTCGTACCCTTTCCTGATCTCTTCTTCAATACGGCCAACCTCATCGGGTGGAAAAACCATGTTTACAGGTTTCCCTTTTAGCTCATCAGCTGTGTAGCCATGCATCTCGGCAAAAGCGGGGTTAATGTTGCTAAACGTTTTATCCTCCCCAATACCTAGGGCAATCCCAACACGAGTCGACCGGAAGATTAGCTCCCATTGCCTAAGCTGATCTTCAACCTTTTTTCGCTCATCGATATCGAAAAGTGTTCCTACATATCCCAGCAGGGTTGCATACTCATCGGTTTCGGGCTCGAGCTGCCCAAGCAACCAGTATGGCTTTCCGCTTGGGTGCAATACCCTAAACTCAAGGTTAAACGGAACTCCTTTATCTGTAAGGTTCCTTAAACTTTTTTCAACCTCAGCCAAATCGTTTTTGTAAACCTTGTGAGCATAGCTGTGCCCAACTATTTCGTTACACTTATAACCAACTATGCTACACCATCTATCGTTAACAAAGGTTATTTTACCTTTTGTATCAACCTTACATATACCCACAGGCGATGATATGGCCAACGACCTAAATAACGACTCGCTTTTTCGCAATGCACTTATGGTATTGGCTTTTATCTCCTGATCATGTAATATTTTCCCAATAAGTATAGTTGCCAGCGGGTAAAAAGTAATTATTGCAATTCCAACATCGCGAAGAACCGCTATTGCCGAATCTATTGGTAGAGTAAAAGTGAGCAAAAGCATGGCAATATGGACCAAAAGGCCAAACCCTAAAAAGAAAAGGGTTGATAGGCGCTTATTTCTTCGCTTTCGTCGGTAATGATAAAGCACTCCTATTAACGCGGATGCTGTAATAACCGAAACACCCATTATTGCGCCAACACCTCCTTGGTAAACCCGTAACGCAATGGCCATTACAGCTGATACTGCTGCTGCAACTGGCCCAAAGAACAAACCCGAAAGGCTAATAACCACCGAGCGTCCATCAAAAACAAGCCCTTCCTGAAATACGAGGGGATTTATCATGCCAAGCATTGCTACAACTCCAAACAAAAAACCTTGTAGTAATGCCCCTTTACGTGTTGTACTGCTCCATCGGTTGTCGATAAAACCAGATACAATGCTTAGCGCAACAAGGGTTGAAAGGTTGTATATCAGATCGATTATAAACATAAGAAACTATGGATTTTGCAATATTATAATTCAAAAAAAATGCAAGCGTTAGGTAAATGTACGCAAATAGTCACCTTTGAATTGTAACAACCTACCTGAAAATACAGTGATTTATCTCATCAAAACTTTGTAACGCTCAATTGGGTTTAGTATGCAATAAGATAAAAAAACCCAAACAGAACCTCTGCTTGGGTAAATAGTTAGGCGATAAATTGGAAATTACTTGCTAAAGCTAAACTTTACGGTTTGCTTTAATTCGGGGTGCAGGCTATTGGCCACAGGGCACTCTTTTGCTGCTAGTTCGAGTAGTTTTCGCTCTTTTGCCGAGTAGCTGTTATGCGGAAACAGTAGTTCGACAATTACCTCAACCACTCTGCGCGGATTTGTTCCCATAACTTTTGTTACCGATACCTTAGTCCCATCAATGCTAAACCCGTGGGTACTAGCTGAAATGCCCATAATTGTTAGCATACACGAACCAAGAGAGGTTGCCAGCAGATCGGTTGGCGAGAAAAACTCACCTTTCCCTTGGTTATCGGGTGGAGCATCGGTTATCAGCTTATTTCCCGATAGAGCATGTATTGCCTCCGTTCGAAGTTCGCCTAAGTAAACAATTTGCGATGTTATCATAATAAGTTAATATGATTGTTTATACTACTACAAAGTAAGTAATTTTTTGGCATGGTCATAAAAAAAGGGAGCCTAGGCTCCCTTTAATATATATAAGATGCTGTTATTACATAACAAGTCCAAGATCGCACATTGCGTTGGCTACTTTCATAAAGCCAGCAATGTTTGCTCCCTTAACGTAGTTAACATAACCATCTTTTTCTTTTCCGTACTGAACACAAGCGCTATGGATATTCTCCATAATTTGCTTCAAGCGCTCATCTACCTCTTCGCGAGTCCAGCTAAGTTTCATAGAGTTCTGAGTCATCTCAAGACCAGAAGTTGCAACACCACCAGCATTAGCAGCTTTACCTGGGCCAAAAGGAATTCTGTTGTTAAGGAATACCTCAATTGCCTCAGGAGTACAACCCATATTTGAAAGTTCGCTCACGCACATTACACCGTTTTTAACTAGTATAGCTGCATCGTCGCCGTTAAGCTCGTTTTGAATAGCACAAGGGATAGCTATATCAACCTTAACCTCCCAAGGTTTTTTACCTGCTACGAATTTTGCTCCTGGGAATTTTTTAGCGTAAGGCTCAACGATATCTTGGTTAGAGTTACGAAGATCGAGCAAATAGTCAATCTTTTCGCCGCTTATACCAGCCTCATCGTAGATGTAGCCATCAGGGCCAGAAATGGTAACTACCTTAGCACCTAGTTCGGTAGCCTTAAGGGCAGCACCCCAAGCAACGTTTCCAAAACCAGAAAGCGCAACGGTTTTACCTTTAAAATCGGTTCCTTTAACTTTAAGCTGATGGTTGATAAAATAGATACCACCAAAACCTGTAGCCTCAGGACGAATTAGAGAGCCACCCCAGTTAAGGCCTTTACCAGTTAGAACGCCAGTGTGCTCACCAGCAAGTTTCTTGTACATTCCGTATAGGAATCCAATCTCACGTCCGCCAACACCTATATCGCCAGCAGGTACGTCGGTTTCGGGGCCAATGTGCTTCCATAGCTCAAGCATGAAAGCTTGGCAGAAACGCATAATTTCAGCATCGCTGCGTCCTTTAGGGTTGAAGTCAGATCCACCTTTACCACCACCCATAGGTAGAGTAGTTAGGGCGTTTTTGAAAGTTTGCTCAAATCCTAAGAACTTAAGCGACGAAAGGTTTACGCTTGGGTGGAAACGAAGTCCACCTTTGTATGGGCCAATGGCTCCGTTAAACTGAACACGGTATCCAATATTCACGTGAATATTGCCTTCATCGTCAGCCCATGGCACCTTAAATATGAAAACGCGATCGGGCTCAACAATGCGCTCGATAATTTTATGTGCTTCGAATTTGGGGTTCTGGTTGTAGATTTCCTCAACCGATTCAAGAACCTCATGAACTGCTTGTAAGAATTCCTTCTCGCCGGGGTGCTTTTTCTCAAGCTCGGCCATTAGCTTTTTTACATCCATGTTTGAAACAATTTAAGTGGTTATAACAAGGTAAACTTATTAGTAATTGTTGGGTGTTTTCACCCGTTTGATAACAGGGGTAAATTTCATCTTAAAAAACGAATATTCAAAGGAAATATACTTTATAAAAACATGATATTAAACAGGTTTAAACCACCCAGTTCAATCGTTGTCGTCGGAGATTTCAAAATCAATTCCTCTACCCGGCATAAACACAATACCTTTGTTGTTCTTCCCATCAATATGAATATGCATTGGCTCGTTAAAACTTACACACCTAAGGTGTGCCGTTTCGTAGGCAGCAGGCTGCTCTTCTAGGTACTCAATATTAAAAATACCATCATCAATAAATGGATTTATGGTGAGGTAGCCAACCCTAAACGAGGTAAGGTTTTGGAAAAAGTGGGTACCCTGACTGGGGTCGATCCTATAGTCATCTAACCCCGACTCAACAATAACCCTTGCCTCGGAAATTTGCGACCATTTTATGGGTATACCCAACCACGGATCGCTACTACCCCAGCGGCCTGGTCCAACTAAAACGTAGTTACGCTTCTTCTCCATAAAGTAAGCATTTACCTTTTCAACCTCTTTAGCTATCGCCTCTGTATTGGCAGAATCGAACTTGCTTGGAACTACGTAAACAAAATCGTATATGTTGCAAATTTGACCGTGCCCCAGAGCCGATTCGGAGAAAATTAGGGCGTCGTTGGTATCAACCTTTTCCCACGGAAAGTAATCGGTTTGCTCATTCTCAACAATTGGTCGAATTTGTAAGAAGTTGAATATAGCCGGCATTCCCTTTGGCACATTAAGGTTTGCTGCAAACTCAATTTCAACTGGGCAATTCATTTCTTTTTGTCCAATTTCCAATAAATCGCGAAGTATTTCGGCCAATGGGAACGAGTTATACTTTAGGATATTGGCAAAAGTGACCAGCTTTTTCCCTTCGCCAAATGCGCCATCGTTTATGGTTTGATCCTGAAAGCTAAAGGTTGAAACCACATGGTTAAAATCGGGGATTCCGTTTGCTTCGTCAATCGGGAAACACTTAATATTTATACCATCGTCAATTGATGGTGTGAAATTTTTCGGATCCATATCGAGCGCATAAAACACCTTTTGGGTTTGCTTTAGCGCCATGTCGGGCTGCGAAATTTGCAGAATTTTCTTTGGGTATCGTGGTGAAAACCGGAGAGAAACACCTCCATCGACAATTAGCTTGCCCAAACCAAAGCCAACCGTGGCAATTCCGTGCTCAGCTTTTTCGGAGCCAATTGGGTAAAAATTAATTGACCGAGCAACTCCCGACAGAGTAGGCAGAAAAATGCCGTTATGCTCGTTTCCGCAAACCTCTTGCAGGATTATCCCCATTTTTTCCTCATCAATAACATTGCTGGTTGCCGCCATGTATGCCTTACTTGCCCTGAAAAAAACCGATGCATAAACGCTCTTAATTGCCTGTTTTAGCATGTTAAGCATCTGTTCTTTATCGTCGACATTTGGTACCATGTAGGTTGAGTAAATCCCTGCAAAGGGCTGATAGTGGGAGTCCTCTAGTTTACTTGACGATCGCACAGCAATTGGGTGCTTCATAATATCAACCATTACCTCCAAATCGTCGATTAGCCTTTGCGGAAGGATTGCCTCAATAAAATGCTTTAGAATATGCTCATCGGGAGTATCTGAAACACCAATTTTAAACAGGTTATTGGCCTCAATAAACTCATCGTAAAACTCTGTGCTAATAACCACTGTACGAGGGATTGCAACCACAACATTTGGATACTTGTTGTAGATATGATTATCCTTGATTAGCGTATTTATAAAAGCCAACCCCCTTGCCTTGCCGCCAATTGAACCGTTGCCTATGCGAGAGAAAAACTTGTACTCGTCGAACCGTTTACGATCGAACATGGCTATTACGCCTCTATTCTTGCTCATTCGGTAAGCCGATATGGCTTGAAACAGAAATCGACGAGCATCGTCGAGGCTATCGAAATCGCGAATTGAGAGCGGCTTAAAAAGCTGCCCAATAACAAATAGGGCTCGCGCATTTAACCATTTAGAAAGGTTATCGCGCTCGGAGTGGTACTCAAGCGACTCGTTGGGCACTTCGATTATTAACTTTTGAAGCGCTGACAGATCTTCAGCTCGCGAAATCTCTTCTCCAGTTTTTGGATCGTAAAAGATAAAATCGCCAAACCCAAAATGACTAATTATATAATCGCGTAGCTGCAAATTATAACTTTGCGAGTACTTATGCAGAAACCCAGCCCCTATGCTATTTGCATGAACGCTATTGCTTTCATCGGAGCTCTGGAGCAAAAAGGGCATGTTTGGATCATCTTCCCGAATCTCTTCGCAAAGCTGTAGCCCCAACTTTTTCTCCTGATCGCGTCGCTGGTTAACCTTAAAGCTTACATCGGATATTACGCCTAGCACGTTGGGCTTGTAACGTTTGTATAGGTCAATTGCTTCGTCGTACGATTTTGCTAGGAGTATTTTTGGCCTACCCCGCATCCGTAGTACTCGCTTATGCTCGTTAAGTGCCTCCTGCATAAAGCTACGGGCTTGGCGCATAACTGTTTTGTACAAAACTGGCAACATGGTTGAGTAGTAGCGCACCGAGTCTTCAACCACAATAATTGACTGAACGCCAACCTCAAGTATATCATGATCGGCATTCATTCTATCCTCAATAAGTTTAATAATTGCCAAGAGCAAATCGGCGTTTCCCAGCCAGCTAAATATGTAGTCTATGCCTGTTAAGTCTTCTTTCTCTAACCTTGCCGAAACCTCGCGTGAGAAATGGGTAAGAATAACCAACGGGGTATCGGGCAAGCGTTTTTTTATCTGCTTAGCTAAATCGAAGGTGTCCACATCGCCCACATTAAGCATGGAGATGATGAGATCGATTTGCTCATCGCTGTGGATAACCTCCAGTGCCTCGCGTGCCGAGTGTACCTGAACAAAGCTAGGCGGATAGCGAAGGCTAAGCGATACGTACTCGTTAAAAATTTGCTCATCGATACGCCCATCCTCCTCAAGCATAAAAGCGTCGTAATGGCTACAAATAAGCAAAACTCTGTAGATACGCTTCTGCATTAGCTCATCGAAAGCAGTTTCGGAAAAATCGAGGGCAAATGCGCTTTTATAATTCGGATAGGTTTGCATGGCTTTACTGAGGTTGAACAGGCAAAAACTTAAAAAAATACAAGTTTATTAAAAGTTGCGATAACGCTACAATATACGCAAACCCAAAAGCATTATCAATCAATTATGTCTAAATAATTACTTCGTTGTTAAGGAAATTTTAAATCTCTCCCTACTCAATTATCTCCCTTATAGGCATGCCCGTTGCGCCACTGGGCCAGCTAATGCCAACAAGAGTAGCAATAGTTGGTGCAATATCGGCCATGCTAACCGGGTTAAGTATTTGCCTTCGCTTAATGCGCCATCCGTACCATACTAATGGGACATGCGTATCGTAGCTATAGGGTGAGTTTGCGGCTGTAACCCCACCATTTCGCTCGACCCATCCAGGCTCGAGGTTAAGAATAATATCACCCGAACGGCGTTGGTTGTAGCTATTCTGAAACTTCTCGAAAATACCGCTGGTAAAATTGCTCGATTGCAAGGTGTAGGATGTTACAGCGTTAGCCACACCGGTGAACTGCAGCATAAACTGCGCTACCCTATCCTGAAAATCGCGAAGCGAAATGTTCGAATCTTCAATGAGTCTTCGGTTAAGGTATATCTGTTTCTCGTTATAGCCAAGAAGCCATTGTCCGGTTCCGTATGTAATATTTAGGTAGCTGCTAAGCAAAATCATTGCATGCCGTGGCTCAAAGTAGCCACTAGGAATTTTCGATTTTTCAAGATGATCGGGCGATGAAGCAACACCTTGGTCGGAGGTTAGCACTAACAGATAGTTCTGCTTACCAATCTCGCTGTTTAAAAACTGTATTAGGTGTGCAAGATCTCTATCGAGCCGTATGTATGTATCCTCCATTTCAATGGAGTGTGGGCCGTACTTCTCGCCAATTAAACGGGTTGGGGTAAATGTAATTGACAAAAAATCGGTATGATCATCCTTGCCAAGTTCTTCTCCAATTATTGTCTCAATTGCCATATCCTTGGTATAGGTTATACCAAATGGGGTTTGGAGCAAAGGTGAAAAATCGCGGGTTACTTTTTTGGGCGATACAATTCCCTTGAGCAAGTTTTTAAGCTTCTCACCAACACGCTTTCGGGTTTCAACATCGCTAATTGTTGCGGTATCGGCCTCAAAGTAGGTAGATACATTGTTTACCAATATCCAATCGCGATTAAGGTAAACTGTCCCGAAATCTTTCACATTCAGGCTATCAACCCAGGCTGGCAGGCTATCCAAATAGTGGGTGTTCGATATCCATGTACCTCTTTCAACATCGAGCCAATAGGCAGCATTTGCATTATGCCCGCTAGATATTATTGCCGATGCTGGTTCAAGAGAGACCCCTATAACCTTTGAACGTGGATCGATTAGCCTTATCTCATCGCCAATGGTACTTGTTATTAAATTTTTGGGAGAGTACTTACCATTTAAATAGCTTCCGCCAACGGTTGAAACCGACTGATCATCGATAGCAAAAACCTCATTGCCATTTACAATTGAGTACCATTTGTTCGAGATAATGCCATGAACGCTAGGGTACGTTCCGGTTGCAATGGTTGCAATTCCGGGTAACGACTGGGTTAACAGATAGTTGTATCTAGCATTTCGGCAGTAAGCCCCCTCGCTAACTAGCTGCAAAAACCCATCGCTGGAAAACTTATTGTTGTAACGCTGAATGTAATCGTAGCGCATTTGACTTACCACAACCTGAACAATAAGCTTCGGTTTTTCGGGTGGAATACTTATTTGAGCAAATAGACTAGTATAAAAACATTGAATAGCAAAAAGGGTTAGCAAAAGAGCCTTAAACTTTTTCATATAAAACACGGTTAAAAATGAAGGGGAGCCAAACGACTCCCCCACAAAAATAGAAAAAATTGAATGCTATAATCGGGTTACTGAACTATTTGCTCGAGAAAATTACACGAGCCGTTTGCTGCCCTTGATTAGTTTTTATTTGAACAAGGTAAACACCTGGCACAAGCGGAACATCCCCATTTAGTGCATTCCACTCAACTTTTTGCTCACCCTTATGCATAAAACCATGTGCTAAGGTTGCCACCTTTTGTCCGGTAATTGAGTATACCTCAACAATAAGATTAGATGCGCTACTTAGATTGAAACGAATATTTAGGTTATCGGCAAATGGGTTAGGCCACATGCTAAGCTGTTCAACATTCCATTCTGTGTTAATCACACTTGAAATAATCAGGGTTACCTCTTCCGCAACATCGGCATCTACCACGGTTAGCTCATCTGTATGGTTTTGGTAACCACTACAAGTAACGGTGTACGAATAAGTGCCTGCAGCCACACCTGAAAATACAGCTAAACCCGATGCATCGGTTTCTTCCTGCTGACCATTAAATGACACTGTAGCCCCTTCAATATCTTGCTCATCAATATAAACATGGAAAGTAACATTATAAACTGGTTCTGTTTCTTCGACCAAAGTAATTTCCAATTCGGCATCATTTGCATTTACAGTTACGTTTCCGGATTGATCGTGATATCCTTCCTTTGTAACATTATAGGAGAAACTTCCATTGGGTAACATTATGCTTGCCTCACCTTGTGCATTGGTAGTTAGCTGCTGGCTATTAATGCTAATTGCAGCACCATCAATTGGGTTGGTTCCATCGTTTACTGTGAAGCTAACCGAATACTCTTCCGAAGTAAGGCTAACCTCTTCGTTAATATCAACATAACCAACGGTAAGGCTTCCGTCCTCGGTTATAAAACCGCTTTTTTCAACACTGAAGTTACTTGATGTACCGCGAAGCACATTGCCAAACACTACCTGCCCGGCTGCAGTTGAAATAAGGGTTGACTCATTAAAGCTAACTGATGCTCCTTGAACTGGTGACCCGTTATAGGTTATTGTAAAAACAATATCGCTTTTCGTTTGTGGGAAGATAATATTGTCGACCCAAGCACAATCGCTACCATTACTAACCGAGCCATCCTTTTCATAGGTCCAACTAAAAGTATGTACTCCCGAAGTAACTGGGAACGATACTTCAGTCCAATCAACCTCTCCGCTCCACTGATCTTCTAAACTACCATCAATATAAAACTTCAGATGATCGTAACCACTTTCCGATGAAACCTTGTAAAAGAAAACAATCTCAGCTGACGAAACTACATTGAGGGTAATTTCCATTGAAGTAGTTTGCTCATCGGTTATTGATGCCGATTTCATGCTGAAATCGCCATCGTAAGCAGTGGAATTGTCGCGTACCCAGTTTCCACCTTCAAAAGCAAAACCTTCGGGCACACCAACCTCAAAACTTTCGGCATTTGAGGGTGCTAGCGTAAAGTTTATGGTGTTTGATTCGCCAGTAAGCGTTTGGGTAACTGTTTGGCTCAAATATCCTTGCATTGATGCTTTAACTTGATAGGTATTCTCGGGAATTGAACCAAAACTGTATTCGCCCGAAGCATTAGTATAAACAGGACTAATAGTAGATGAGTTTAGCAACTCAACCTTTACTCCATTTATGGGATTTCCCGTTTCGCTGTCGGTAACAACTCCCGCAAGGCTAGTTTGAGCGGCTTGAACAAGCACAACATCCTTAGGAACAAATGATGTATAGTTGCTAACTGTTAGGGAGTGAACTTGGCTAATGTACCCTTCGGCGGAATACATAACGCTGTAGGTTCCTGGTTCAATCATCCGAACATATAAACCCGTATTTGGGTTGGTAACCACGTGCGAGTTGTACTGATCGTGTCCATAGATGGTGATAGTGGCATTTAGCGGATCGCCCTGCTCGTTAGTTACCGTTCCTTGAATACCCGTGTATAACCACTCAATGTATGAAAGCAGAGCCTCTTTGTTGTAGTTCCAAAAGCTTGGCAGTTCAGTGCTGGCAGGATTCTTCGTGTTGGATACCTCCATGGTAATCTCCTTACAGTTATGCCAGTAGTTCATATAGTCCTGCCTGCCACCAGAAACTACGTACCAGTCGCCTCCCTGGGTTACCCCATTATCCTCGCCAGTAAAATAGCCCGAAGGGCTATCGGCTTGCGCTTGATCGGCGTACTGTCGGCTTACCGTGTAAAACCAATTATGATCAGCATGTGCATTTTGTGCTGTTGTCCAAGCATCCCAAGGAAAGTTGGCGAGTTCAATTCCACCATGAAAGTTGGCTGAGAAAACAAAACTACGACTAGCAGCATAGTTCATCATGGCAACAGTTTCGGGCTGATATGAGTTTCCATCGGGATTTTCGCCTACCCTAGGATCGGGGAAATTTCGGTTAACATCAACGTTATTCGCATTGCTACGGGTTGACCCGTCAACAGTGTAATTTCCAGAGCGATATGTTCCATCGGGGTTTGCATTTGGATTGATGTAGATTGCAAGCCCATCTACCATATCGGTAATGCGCGAATCGGTTCCGTAGTTCGATAAAAGGTAATCGATAAGCCTTAGCATAAGGATGTAACCTGTAGTTTCGTCGCCATGCATGGTGCTGGTGTAGAAAAATTCTGGCTCAGCCTCCTCGTTAATAACGTTATCGGATATTTTTACCACGTAAAGTTTTCGCCCTTCAACAGTTGTCCCAATACTATCGAGTTTGCAAAGGGTGGGGTAATCCTCTTCAAACTTTTTCATCATTGAGCGGTAAACCTCGTAGGTTGGGTATTTGTCCCAATTGGCCATCTGCTCAACGGTAGTTGCCATGGCTCGGTTTTTAATTGCCGATGTTGGGCTTGGCAACATTTCAGGGGTGTAACCCAGTGCCTTAAGTTTAGCCAACTCCTTGGAATTGGCGTAGGCGTAAATAGTTTCTCCCTCAACCTTATCGATAGATACAGTTTGGGTGATTGTGGTGTTAACAAGTTTTTTGTCCTTCTCGGAAATTTTTAGGTAGTATTCCTGCGCATTTATCGTTTGGGGTAAATGTGAAAAAAGGGCAATGACTAAAAAAAACAAAATGCGTTTCATGAAAAGAGTAGTTTTTTATTGTGGTTTAAATTAGGTTAGTAGGGGCCAAAGTTATTCGAAATGATAGTAAAGTATTCTGCAAAAGGACATTTTTTTTTGGGAAAAACTCATATTAGCTTAAAAGAGTTACAAAAAAAGGGATGCTTTTGCACCCCTAAAATGATTTTTAGAAAAACTAAGTCAGCCGAGGTTATCTTCAGCGAGTCGGCATTAAGTTTACAGAACAGCTACACGTTAAAACGGATGTGCAGAATATCGCCATCGTCAACAATATAGTTTTTACCCTCGATGCTTAGCTTACCTTTTTCTTTGCAGGCCTGCTCGGAGCCAAGAGTAACAAAATCGTTGTACTTCATCACTTCGGCACGGATAAATCCTCGTTCCAAATCGCTATGAATTGCCCCAGCAGCCTGAGGTGCAGTGGCTCCTCGCTTAATTGTCCATGCGCGAATCTCCTTTGGTCCCACAGTGAAAAACGTTTCTAGTTCTAAAAGCGAGTATGCTGCACGAATAAGCTTGTTTACACCGGGTTCATCTAAACCCACATCCGACAGGAAAGCCATTCGGTCATCCATGCTCTCCAACTCAGCAATTTCGGCCTCCATTGCACCAGCAATTATGAGAATTTCGGTTTTCTCATCTTTCAAAAACTCCTTCACTTTCTCCACGTAGGCATTGCCATTCACAGCCGAGTCTTCATCAACATTACAAACGTAGATGACTGGTTTTGTTGAAAGCAAAAACAGATCGGCAATATATTTAGTATCGTCATCGCTAACTGGTGCTGTTGATGCATTCTGAAACGACTCCAAGTGCTCTTTGTAAACGTTTAGCACCTCAATCCCTTTTTTTGCATCCTTATCGCCCGATTTAACAACCTTCTCAAGGCGTTGAATTTTCTTCTCAACCGATTCTAAATCTTTAATTTGAAGTTCAAGGTTAACAGTTTCGATATCGCGAATTGGGTTTACCGAACCATCCACGTGTGGGAGATTTTCATCGTCGAAGCAGCGCAACACATGAATTAACGCATCGCAATTGCGAATTTCCGACAGGAACTGGTTTGCGCCCTTATCGGAGCGCCCCGAACTTTTCGACAGCCCCGGGATATCAACAATTTCAACGGTAGTATGAATGATCTTATCTGTAGGCTGATGTTTCTCTAACTCATACAAGCGAGCATCGGGAACGTTAATTATGCTAAGGTTAGCCTTATTACTAAACGAAAAGCCGCTTGCCTCGGCTTTGGTTGACGACATGCAATTGAATATGGTAGATTTGCCAACGTTGGCTACGCCTATAATTCCGCACTGTAAACTCATTTGTTGCTGTTTTTAATATTTGCCTGCAAATTTAGCTTGAATATTTGGGATTTAGAAAAGCCAAGGTAGAAATTAGTTTACGAGTGAAGAAAAGAATATGTCGAGTAGTTTGAGGGGATTTTTTTGGTTAATGGGTTAATAGCGTAAAAAAATGAGGTTGTCATAAAGTACCCTTTTGACAACCTCATTAATATTATTTGCGTCTCTACGACTTTGCGAGAAATTTTTATCTACATATGTATCACCTCGCCATAGGCAGCAGCGGCTGCTTCCATAATGGCCTCGCTCATGGTTGGGTGTGGGTGTATGCTCTTAATGAGTTCGTGTCCGGTAGTTTCTAAATTGCGTGCTACTACCATTTCGGCAATCATTTCGGTAACGTTTCCACCAATCATATGTGCGCCAAGCAGCTCGCCGTACTTAGCATCGAAAATTAGCTTCACAAAACCATCTCGCATTCCGGCAGCGGTGGCCTTGCCCGATGCGGTGAATGGGAACTTCCCAACCTTAATCTCGTATCCTGCTTCCTGCGCAGCCTTTTCGGTCATACCTACCGATGAAACCTCGGGATTGGTGTATGTACAACCAGGAATGTTTTTATAGTTTATTGGATGAACCTCCATACCAGCAATTTTCTCAACGCAGGCAATACCCTCGGCCGATGCTACGTGAGCTAGAGCTGGGCCAGGAATTATGTCGCCAATGGCGTAAACACCCTCCACGTTGGTACGGTAGTACTCGTCAACTTTTACTCGACCATTCTCCATTTCAACGCCAACTTCTTCAAGTCCTATACCCTCAGTATTTGGGGTAATGCCAACTGCAGAAAGAACAATCTCGGCTTCAACAACCTCTTCGCCCTTTTTGGTTTTTATGGTCACCTTGCAAAGATCGCCACTGGTATCAACAGCATCAACCGATGCGTTGGTCATAACCTTAATCTTATTCTTTTTGAATGCGCGCTCAAGCGTTTTCGAAACTTCTTCGTCCTCAACGGGAACAATGTTAGGCATATACTCAACTAGAGTTACCTGCGTTCCAATGGAGTTGTAAAAGTAGGCAAACTCGCTGCCAATTGCACCTGAACCAACCACAACCATCGATTTGGGCTGCTTTGGTAGCGAAAGCGCTTGGCGGTAGCCAATAATTTTGCCACCATCCTGCTTAAGGTTTGGAAGTTCGCGCGAACGTGCGCCGGTGGCGAGAATTATGTGCTTGGCGGTTACCTCTTGTGTTTTTCCTTCGGAGTTGGTTACTTCAACCTTGCCTTTTCCTATTAGCTTACCAAAGCCTTTGATAATCTCAATTTTATTTTTTTTGAAAAGGAACTCAATACCCTTGCTCATATTAGAAGCCACATCGCGGCTACGGGCAATCATCTTCTCAAAATCGGGTTTTACATCGTTGGCCAGTACGCCGTAATCGGCAGCATGCGATGCGTACTCAAAAACCTGAGCGCTTTTTAGCAGCGCTTTTGTGGGTATACATCCCCAGTTGAGGCAGATTCCTCCTAGATTTTCTTTTTCAACAACGCCAACTTTCATTCCTAGCTGGCTTGCACGTATTGCAGCCACGTATCCACCGGGGCCGCTGCCTATTACAATTAAATCGAAATTCATGGTAATCGTTTTATAATTTTTGCTTTAAGTAAAGTCTATGATTTATTTCTTTTAAGCCTAACAAATATAAAGCTAATTAGTTTAGCTAAGCCAAACATGCCAACCAGCGAAATTATAATTGTTGCCCCCGAGGGTACATTCATACCAAACGACAAAACCAGACCCACTAACGCACCAATAAACCCTACCAATATTGACATTACAACAATATAGTTAAACTTTTTCGTAAAAATATTGGCAAGTGTTGGCGGTATGGTTAGCAACGATATTAAAAGGATAATGCCTACCATACGAATGCTTAGTACAATGGTTAAGGCTATGAATCCCTTTAAAATATAGGAGAAATTTTGAACAGGTATACCCTGCGTTTTTGCAAAACCCTCGTCGAATGCGAGGTAAAGAATTGATCGGTAGAAAAGTAAAAAGAACGCAATCATTATTGCATTTAACCCAAGAAGTAAAAATATATCCTGACTAGTAACGGTAAGAATTGAACCAAAAAGAAACGACATAAGATTTGGCGAATAGCCTGGGGTAAGGTAAACAAAGAAAATACCTAAAGCCATACCCACCGACCAAAGCATGCCAATTGCTGAATCCTCTCGTACGGCCATTTTTTGGCTCAAAGCCTCAACGCCAAATGCCGAAAGTACGGCAAATACTGCTGCTCCGGCAATGGGGTTTAAGCCCAAATAGTAGGCAATGCCAATACCACCGAATGAAGCATGAGTTATACCGCCACTTAAAAACACGAGCCTGCGGGCTACTATGTACGAACCAATTAAACCTGCTGCAACAGAGATTAGCAAAGCTGCCCAAAATGCATTTGATATAAACTGGTACTGAAAAAAGGAAGAGATTAGATTTTGCATTAGCAAATAGTTTAGTGCTTAATGTGATTTCCCAGCACGGTATGAGGAACTTTACCGTGCGCAATAATCTGAATAGGGCAATCGTAAGCAGCAAGTTGCTCCGATGTAATAATATTAGACTTATGGTAATGCAAATGCTTATTTACGCAAGCAATGGTTTTAACGTGCGAGGTGATGGTTCCCAAGTCGTGCGAGACCATAATTATGGCCATCTCATTGTTTAAATCTTTCAGCAATGCGTAAAGCTCTTTCTCAAATGCATTATCAACGTATGTATTTGGCTCGTCTAAAATTAGCAATCGCGGATGCGAGATAAGTGCTCGACCAAGGAAAACGCGCTGCATTTGACCACCCGACAACTCCCCAATGGCTTTATTTTTCAATCCCTCAACCCCTACCCTTTTTAGCATATCAATTGCCAGCTGCTTATCTTTTCTACCATATCGACCCGAGAGGCCCTTTCCGCCCATTAGCCCCGACAGAACAACCTCGAGAACGGTTATGGGAAATCGCTTATCGATGCTTGAAACCTGGGGTAAATAGCCAAAAAGGCTCTCGTTTGGCTCAAGCGGATAGTATACAACACGCCCTTTCATGGGCTTAAGTTCGCCAAGCAAAAGCTTAAGAAGCGTTGTTTTACCACCACCATTGGGACCAATAACACCAATAAAATCGTTATCGTTCACCTCAAGGTTAACATCTTTAAGCACTACGTTATGGTCGTAGCCTACCGACGCTGATACTATTTCAAGAATTTTTGCCATTGCCTATTATTGTTCTACTGCTTTCTTCACCTTATCGGTAATGCTATACATGTTGCTAAGCCAGTTGGCTTCAAGCGGATTAATAACCACAATTTCACCACCTATATCCGCAGCAGCAGTTTTAGCTGTATTCGCATCAAACTCCTTTTGAATAAAAATGGTTTTGGCACCTTCGTTCCGTGCCTGCTCCATAACCTTTTTAAGGTGCATTGCCGAGGGCGATTTACCCTCTTCCTCTAAAGATACTTGAACTAGACTATAGTCGCGAACGAAATAGGTTAATGCGGGATGAAAAATAAAAATTTTAGCCCCTTTGTACGATGAAAGCGAACGGGTAATATAGCTATTGAGCGAATCAATTTCTGTTTGAAACCTACTGGCATTAGTAGCAAATTCATTGGAATACTCGGGAAATTGCTTTGATAAAGCAGCCAGAATATCGGCTTTCATAGCCGAAACTTCGGCTGGCGACAGCCAAACATGTGGGTCGTGCCCATGAGCATGCGAGTGCCCTTCATGGGAATGATCGCAGCTCCCCTCAATAAGATTAAGGCTTGACGCATGGTTAATTACTCTAACACTGGAATTCTGATCAGCCACTTTTTTTAGGGTAGTCTTCTCAAAATCGAGTAACCCAAGCGAAAAGTAGAGCTTTGCTTTGCTAAACATTTGTAGCTGCATTGCAGTTGGCTCGTAGGTTTCGGGGCTCGACCCGGGAGGTACCATAACCTCAACATTAATTAAAGTATCGGCAATTTGCTCAACAAAATACTTTTGGGGCAAAATGCTTACAACTACCGATGGTTTTTGCTTTAACTCTGGGCTATTACATGAGCCTAGTAAAACGGCAATAAGTATAGCGAGTAAAATTCGTTTGTTCATAAGGTTTTACGATTGAATAATTACCAAGTCAAAATTATTTAAAAAAAGGGAAACAGAAAACGGATAAAAAGGTTTATACATCCAACCATCCAACTAAATTCTTATGTAAATATTTATGCATAACCTTTTAATAAGTTAACAATTACGTTAGCACAATAGGTTATTCTCTAAATTTGGATTATATTGCAAACTAAATTAGGCATTTAGTATATACTTCACGTCGATGCATTTAAGTTCAGTATAACATAGTGCTATTTGTATTCCTTTTTTTTATTTCTTTGGATAAAATTTATTCTATGTTCAAAAGGTTACTAATTACAGTTTTACTCATTATTCCGCTCGTTTTAACTGCTCAGCAAAACACATTGCAGGCCGATAGCCTTTTAACTGCACTTGAAACTGCAACTGGCAAACAAAGTGTTAATATTCTACTGGAGCTTAGCGAAATAAAAATTTACGAGGAAGAAGGACTAAACTATGCAACTAAAGCACTTGAAGAGGCAAAAAAGATAAACGACCCTCAGGCAATTGCCGAATCGCAAAATGCCGTTGGGAAATATTACTTCATTCACTACCAGGAGAGCATTGCCTTAGAACATTTTTTTGAAGCCCTTAACATTGCAGAGCAAAACACTAATATTGAGCTTAAAACAAAGGGTAAAATTTTGCGCAATATAGGGCAATCGTACTATTATCTCGACTCAATAGACCAATCAACCGAATACACCAACAAAGCGCTTGAACTTGCGCAAAGCACAAACGACAGGCTTCTCGAAGCCGATGCTTTTCTTGATTTCGGAGCAATTATGCAAAAGAAAGGCGAAACCGATTCGGCCTTAGTTTACATGAAGAGAGCCCTTAATATTAGGCTTGAGGAAAACGAAATGCTCCAGGTAGCCATAGCATATAGCCGAATTGGGCGGGTTTACTTTGATATTGGCGACTACCAAAGCTCAATCCTTGCACACCAAAAAGAAATTGACATAAAAGAATCGTTTAACGACCCTGGACTCTCAATTGCCTACTATAACCTTGGCCGTATACACAGAACAATTGGCAACTACCAATTAGCGCTTGAACAGTACCAAAAAAGCCTAACCCTTTTTGAGCAGATTGAGGACTCGCTAAGGATTGCCTATGTATCAATGGAAATTGGCAATGTTTACGAAAACCTGTCGCGAAGCACCTTAACAATTAAGGAAAACGAAGCAAACTACAACAAAGCACTTGAATTTCATCAAACTGCACTTAGCATTTTCCGAAGTCAAAACGACCTAAAACAGATTGCCCTATCGCTAAACAACATAGCTAACTGCTACTCAAAACTGGCAACTAACCAGTTTGTTGAGCAATACGGAGAGTACTGGGAGGATTCGCTATTCGAACAGCAAATCCCAGTTAATGTTATACAATCTACCTTCGGCCAAACATTCGACTACTACAATCAAGCACTCGAACTCTACGAGAAAATTGAGAATGAGGTTGAAGTATCAAAAGTGAACATCAATTTAGGTAGCCATTACATTTATACCCGTAATTGGGAAAGCGCAAGAAAACACCTCAATATAGGCCTTAACATAGCAAAAGAATTAAACAGAAGCTACGAAACATCACTTGCTCTTTTCCATATTGGCGAGATGAATTTCCGCAGGAAAAACTACGACACCGCTGAGCAAAACTTCATTCGCAGCCTAAAACTATCGAGCAAACTGGGGATTAAAGATGTAATGATGTACACCCACAATAGGCTTTCGAGGCTATACGAGATAAAAGGCTTATTGGCAAAATCGTTGAAACACACCAAAACGTTTATCCTTTTAAAGGATGAGATTTTTAGCGAAGAGAGCCAAAAAGCTATCACCGAAATGCAAACAAAATACGAAACCGAAAAAA
>NPID01001819.1_pt1 | contig 27899 bp, 29 predicted proteins | sample 8637491 | NCBI WGS metagenome assembly NPID01 (sample SAMN07420843, study PRJNA396082) | bioreactor metagenome | isolation source: sample BA6 brine-fed electro-methanogenic bioreactor BA | place: Japan: Kochi | collected 2016-06-14 | reverse complement strand
GTCGACCTTCTGCCCCGCTTTTACGACGTTTGTGAAGGAGAGATCCTCATCGATGGCATAAACCTCAAAGATTATAAGATCGACGATGTCAGGGGCTTGATGGGTATCGTTACCCAGGAATCAATATTGTTCAACGATACCGTATTTAACAATATCGCCTTCGGCATGGAAAACATCAGCGAGGAAGATGTGATCGAAGCGGCAAAAGTAGCCAACGCGCATGANNCAGGGGCTATCAGACCAACATCGGCGACCGCGGAACCAAGCTCAGCGGCGGACAGAAGCAGCGGATCAGCATTGCCCGGGCGGTATTGAGCAATCCGCCCATCCTCATCATGGACGAAGCCACCTCGGCACTGGATACCGAATCAGAACGCCTGGTACAGGATGCCCTCGCCAAAGTGATGAGCAACCGTACCTCCATTGTCATCGCTCATCGCCTGAGCACCATTAAGTTTGCCGATGAGATCATTGTATTGCAAAAAGGGGTGATCGTGGAAAGGGGCAATCATAATGACCTGATCGCCCTGAACGGCATTTATAAAAAACTGCACGAATTGCAAACCTTTGCCTAAGGGATAACGGAGCGGTGTATTTCTCTCAGTTTCTTTGTTGAATATCGCGCCAGCGTATCCGGCCCGCTTTCGATAAGCAGTTGCAGCGCTGCAAGAAGTTCTCCGGCTAAGTCGGGATAGATCCTGATCATGCGCTCCAACACGCCAACAGCGTATCCGCGTATGGCTACCTCCTCACCCGGGTCATTCATGAATTTAAAAGAAGCCTCGATGATCATCCCGTGGAGGTCTTCCTGGCCGGCAAGATCATAAATGGTAAGTATCTTCAGCATACACCTTTTCACGCTGCTATGCTCAAGGCCATCCAGGCGATGAACCATGTCGGAGAAATGAGGCCGGAATAATTCCGGCATCTGCTCCGCTACCAGCCATACCACCCTCGCAGCGCGCATGGCCATTCGCCCCTCCTGCTTCATGCAGAGGGCATAGGCTTCGTCGAATAATTCCGGTTTGTGCGAAATGATATCTACGGCCATATCGGCAGTGGCCCGCCCCGAATCCGTGAGTATTTCTTCAATGCTTACCATAATTGGAGAGATGCACAAATATAATTATTTCAGGTCCTGATCCGGCAAGCAAGATCATAAAATAAACCCTCAGAATTTCCGGTCAGAAAGCAGGAGCAGGAAACCGGGAGCCAAGAATATTTTTTGTATTTTTGCACAAATTTTAAAGGCATGATGGACCTTACGGAAATATTGTCGATATCGGGGAAGCCCGGACTTTACAAAATGATCTCCCACACCAAAAGCGGTATGCTGGTAGAATCAATGAACGACCAGAAACGTTTTCCGGTCTTTGCACATGAAAAGATCAGCTCACTGGAGGAGATCAGCATTTTCACCGAAACGGACGACCTTCCGTTGAAAGAAGTCTTTAAAAAGATCCACGATCTGCTGGAAGGGGAAAAAGCATTGAGCCATAAGTCACCGGCTAACGAACTCAAGGAATTCTTCGATGATGCCGTTCCGGATTATGATAAGGAGCGGGTATATGTTTCCGATATCAAAAAGGTGATACAGTGGTACAACGTACTGCATGAGAAGGATATGCTTGATTTTTCGGAAGAAGAGGAAAAGAAGGAGGGGGATGAAAAACAAGCCCCGGAAGAAATGCCTGATACAGAAGATACCAAAGACGAAAAATAACACGATCCTCCCGACGTTCAGGGAGGATTTTTTTTGAATATGAAAAGGATAGAAGACTTAAAAGTAAGGGAAGTCAGGTGGCTGAACAGTAATTCTTATGTACTGGAACTCACGGGCAGCGAAGCCTGCAGTGATATTCTGCCGGGTAATTTCGCAGAGCTCCGTGTCGACCACCACCCGGAAGTCTTCCTTCGCAGGCCTTTCTCCTACCTCGATTTCGATGAGGATGGTGGTATGATCAGTTTCTTTGTGAAAGCCATTGGCAAGGGGACGCATAAGCTGGGTGAACTGAAGGAGGGCGATATGGTCAATGTGATCCATCCCCTCGGCAATTCGTTCAGCCTGCCGGAAAACAGCAGGGTGCTGATCACCGGAGGAGGAAGCGGCATTGCACCCTTCCTTTTGCTGTCGCGGGAGCTGAAGAAAAGGAACAATGAAGTGATCATCCTGACCGGGGGCCGAAGCGCGGAAGATATCCTTTTCACCAGGGAGTTTGAAACATACGGCAGTGTTTATTGCACCACCGAAGATGGCAGCCTGGGCGAAAAAGGCCTGCTCACCCAGCACAGCCTGTTCTCCAGGGGGAACTTCAATTTCGACATGATTTACACCTGCGGCCCCGAAGGTATGATGAAAGCCGTGGCCGGGATAGCTTCGGAAAGGGGCACTGAATGCGAAGCCTCGCTGGAAAACCTTATGGGCTGCGGATTCGGAGCTTGCCTGTGCTGCATACAGGATACCACAAGAGGCAACCTCTGTGTGTGTACTGAAGGACCGGTATTTAACATTAAGGAACTGAAATGGCAGACCTCAGCATAAAAACCCACGATCTCCTGCTCAAAAACCCGGTAACAACAGCTTCCGGAACCTTTGGCTATGGCAGTGAATTCACTGATTTCTTCGATCCCGGTCTGCTTGGAGCAATATTCATCAAGGGCCTGACCCTGAAAAACCGCGATGGCAATCCTTACCCGCGCATGGCCGAAACCGCCAGCGGAATGCTGAATGCCGTTGGCCTGCAGAACAAAGGCATTGATCATTTCATTGAGCATATCTATCCTGCGATCCGAAAGTTCGACACGCATATTATTGCCAATGTGAACGGATCGACCGTAGAGGATTATGTTGAACTGACGCAACGCATCAATGCGCTGGACGATATCCCGGCGATCGAACTGAATATTTCCTGTCCGAACGTGAAGGAAGGCGGGATGGCTTTCGGGGTGAGTTGTCCGTCGGCGGTGGCCGTGACGGAGGCTGTCCGCATGGTTTATGATAAGACGCTCATTGTCAAGCTTTCGCCCAATGTTACCGATATTGCAGAAATGGCGCGGGCCGTGGAGGGGGCTGGTGCCGATGCCGTATCCCTGGTCAATACCTTCCTGGGCATGGCCATCGATGCCGAATCACGCAAACCCCTGCTCTCGACCATCACCGGCGGGCTTTCGGGGCCCTGCATCAAGCCCATCGCGCTCCGCATGGTATGGCAGGTCTTCCAGGCCGTAAAGATCCCCATCTATGGCATGGGCGGGATCATGAATGCCACGGATGCCATCGAATTTATCCTGGCGGGATCCTCAGTGGTGCAGATCGGAACAGCGAGTTTTATCGACCCCGGCATCTCCCTGAAAGTTATCCAAGGAATTGAGGAATACATGGACCGTCACGGAGTGAAAAGCATCAGCGAGCTGATCGGTGCCATGGAAGCATAATTATTCGCTGAAAGGAACAGCTGTTTCCAAAGAATATTTAGTACCTTCACACTCCCAATATTCATTTCATGAAATCTCCATTGTCAAATGAGCCCATGCTGGTGCTTGAACTGGCCGGAATCGAGATCGATTACTGCCCGCTTACGCAAGGCATATGGCTTGATGCCGGTGAACTTGAAGCCTTGCTCGAAGACAAAAAAGCAGCCAATGACCTCATGGCATCTTTTCGTAGTGATCCTGACAACCGCGAGAAAAAGCTCCGTTGCCCCATATGCAGGAAAAAAATGGAAAAAGTCTGGGTGATGGATAAGGTGCTGATCGATCGCTGTGGAAGGGGGCATGGGCTCTGGTTCGATGAAGGGGAACTGCTGGAGGTGCTTGAGCTCGAAGGCGGAGAAGGTGAAGGCAAAGTTATCGCCTTGCTGAAAGATATGTTTGCTGATCATTTAAACAAATAATAAACCCAATTAAACCATTCAAATGATACCATTAATTGTAATTTTAGGAATAATCCTGATCCTGGCCATCTGGCTTGTAAGCATTTACAATGCCCTTGTCAGGTTGCGCAACCAGGTAAAGAACGGCTGGTCGCAGATCGACGTGCAACTGAAACGCAGGCACGACCTCATTCCCAACCTCATCGAAACCGTGAAAGGCTACATGACGCATGAGCGGGAAACCCTGGAAAACATCACTGCTTATCGCAGCCAGGCCATGGAAGCCTCCACTGTTGGCGAAAAAGCCAAGGCAGAAGGCTTGCTGGGCGGGGCGCTTGGCCAACTGCAGATTGCCGTGGAAGCCTATCCCGACCTCAAGGCCAATCAAAATTTTCTCTCCCTGCAGGAAGAACTGACCTCTACGGAGAACAAGATCTCTTTTGCCCGCCAGAGCTACAACGACCAGGTGCTTGGATACAATAACAAAATCCAGATGTTCCCCTCGAACATTGTCGCCGGGATGTTCAGCTTCAGGGAAGAAGAGTTCTTTGAACTGGAAGATCCATCAGAAAAAGAAGTGCCAAAAGTCTCCTTTTAAGCCATATGTGGGAATTAATCCGGGCAAACCAGCGCCGATCGATCGTATTGTTCGTCCTGATGGGAATAGGCCTGGCCCTTTTGGGGGCAGCCATCGGATATTATGTCCACCCTGCCGGGATGGGCATTGACGGTGTGGTGATCGCCCTGATCATATGGATCATCATGGCCCTGGTCAGCTATTATAACGGGGCCAAAATATTGCTCTCCGCCAGCAAGGCCAAAAAAGTAACACCTGACGTACATCCTCAACTCTTTAACGTTGTGGAAGAAATGAAGATTGCTGCAGGACTGCCCAGGATGCCGGAAGTTTATATCATCAACGAGGAAGCCCCGAATGCCTTTGCTGCAGGCCGCAGCCCCAAACATGCAGTGGTTGCGGTAACAGCAGGGCTACTTTCCCGCCTGAACAGGGATGAACTGCAAGGAGTGATCGCCCATGAGATGGCTCATATTTACAACCGCGATATCCGCTTTATGACCCTTGCCGGAGTGATGCTGGGCAGCATCGTGCTGATCTCTCAGATCTTCCTGAGGGGGATGTTCTGGACCGGCGGAGGCGCACGTTACCGCAGCTCGAACTCCAACAGCGGGCAGGGACAGGCCATCATGATGATCGTGGCTTTGCTGCTGGCCATCCTGGTGCCCATTTTTGCAGGTTTACTGTATTATTCCATCTCGCGCAAGAGGGAATACCTTGCCGATGCCACAGGGGCCCGGTTCAGCCGCTACCCGGAAGGACTGGCTTCAGCGCTGGAAAAGATCTCCGGCACCAAAATCGAGATGAAAACCTCCAACGATGTCACGGCCCCCATGTACATTGCACTTCCCTTTAAAAAGAAGAAGGTTTCGGCAGGCTTGTATAGTACCCATCCGCCCATCGAGGAACGTATCAGGATACTCAGGGCCATGCACGGCACGGCCTACCAGAGTTACCAGGCTGCCTACAAGGAAGTTAAAGGTGGAAATTCAGGGATCATTCCGGGCTCAGGCCTGAAGCAATCCGATGATCCGGGCATCCGCAATGCTTTTGGCGAGGGCGATGTTGAAGATGTCCGTTCAGAGAAAAGAAAAACCGGTGACCTGATGATGGCCGTAAACGAATACCAATTTATCGATTGTAGTTGCGGACTCCGGATCAAGGTACCGCCCGGCTATACCCGGAAAGAGATCAAATGCCCGCGTTGCGGGAAGCTTCATAGGGTTTAAAAGGGTTGGCAAGCTATCAATGGGTTGCCAACCTTTCAAAGGGTTGCCAACCTTTAAAAGGTTGGCAACCCTAAAGGACATTCACCTCCATTTCAAGATCAATTCCAAACTCATCATGCACCGAAGCCCTGATATTCCGGGCCAGTTTTAAAATTTCATCTCCGCTGGCGTTTCCCTTATTGATCAGCACAAGGGCCTGGCGCTCGTGAACACCGGCCCTGCCCTGAACCTTGCCCTTCCAGCCACATTGTTCGATCAGCCAGCCGGCCGGTACTTTTAGCATTCCGTCAATATCGGGATATGATGGAATGTCAGGATAACGACGGCCCAGTTCAAGGAATTGTTCCTCAGGGATCACAGGATTCTTGAAAAAACTTCCGGCATTGCCGCATTCATCCGGGTCGGGAAGCTTGGCCCTGCGGATAGCCTCCACGGCAGCACCTACCGATCTGATGTCGGGCTGTTGATCTTTACCCATCTTTTTAAGCTGCTCCCGGATACTGCCGTATGACGTATTGGGTACCGCATTTTTTTCCAGTCTCAGGCTGATGGATGTGATCAGGAACTTCCCCTTTGCTTCCCTTTTGAAAATGCTGTCGCGATAGCCAAAACGACATTCCTCCCGGGNNAAAAACACGCTTCTTCCCGTTCGATAGTTCGATCGCCTCCAAGAGAAAAAACCGATCCTTGATCTCCACTCCGTAAGCTCCGATATTCTGTATGGGAGCGGCGCCTGCATTACCTGGGATGAGTATCAGGTTCTCTATCCCTCCAAGCTCATGAGCAATGCAATAACGAACCAGCTCGTCCCACACTACTCCGGCACCCGCATTCAGGATCACGCTGCCTCCCTTGCTTTCCCTTACTTCAATACCTCCGATACTCACCTTCATCAACAAACCATCATAGTTGCCGGTGAACAATATATTGCTTCCACCGCCAAGGATCATATGATCTTCCTTTTCCAGCATTCCCAGGCGGATCAGTTCAAGAATATCATTTTCGGTTTTGATCTCAGTAAAATACCTGGTTTTCACATCAATACCAAAGGTATTTAGGGATTTAAGCGGGTAGTTTTCGTGTATTTCCATGGGTCTATAAAGATAAGAAGCTTTTCAGAGCAAGCTCTGAAGCACGAAGATTTTTATTCATGGAAACAGGCCATTCCTGTACAGAATATTCGGAATAAAAACGCGGCTGAAGCGTTAAATACCATAAATTAGCGAGGTATTCATCCCTTATATGAAAAAGATCATTGTTTCCGTCACCAACGACCTGGTTACCGATCAGCGGGTTGACCGCATATGCAATACCCTGACGGAGATGGGATTCCGGATCGTACTGCTTGGACGAAAACTGCGCAACAGCCTCCCCCTGCACGAGCGGGACTACCGTATGAAACGTATGAAACTGCTTTTCTGCAAAGGGCCGATGTTTTACGCAGAATACAATATCCGCCTGTTCTTTCTGCTCTTGTTCAGTAAGGCCGATATCCTGCTTTCGAACGACCTGGATACCCTGCCGGCGAATTATCTGGCGGCAAAACTCCGGGGGCGGAAACTGGTTTACGACAGCCATGAATACTACACGGAAACCCCGGAGCTGGTCAACCGTAAATTTGTGCAGGGCATATGGAAACGAATCGAAAAATGGATCTTTCCGAAGTTAAAATACGTTTATACGGTCAATGATTCCATCGCGGGTCTTTTCAGGGAAAAATACGGCAATGAGGTTAAAGTGATCCGCAATCTTCCCAACCGGCGTGAATATATCATTGAATCAAGCCGAGATGACCTGGGCCTGCCGGATGACAAAAAGATCATCCTGCTCCAGGGAGCCGGGATCAATATTCAGCGGGGAACCGAAGAGATGATCGAGGCCATGAAATTCATCGAAGGGGCGGTATTTGTGATCATAGGCAGTGGGGATGTATTGCCCCTGCTCAGGCAACAGGTGAGCGAAATGAAGCTTCAGGATAAGGTCCGCTTTATCCCTAAAATGCCCTTCAATGAGCTTTACCGGTACACGGTCCATGCCGATATTGCCGTAAGCCTCGACAAGGATACCAATATCAATTACCGCTACAGCCTGCCCAATAAACTATTCGATTACATCCAGGCCCGGGTGCCGATCCTGGCTTCCGACCTGGTGGAGATCAGTAAAATAATTCATGAATACAAGGTCGGGAAGATCATCCGCTCTCATGACCCCCGGGATATTGCCGAAGCAGCAAATTCGATGCTAAGTGATCCTGCACAATATGAAATCTGGAAAGAAAACCTTAGTTTTGCAGCTAAGGAGCTTTGCTGGGAAAATGAAGCGGAGAAACTAACCCGAATTTATTCAGACCTTGCCGGATAAGCATTTGCATATAATCTCTTTCGATGTACCATACCCTCCCAACTACGGGGGCGTGATCGACGTGTTTTATAAGCTCAAAGCACTTCACCAGAAAGGCATAAAAATACACCTGCACTGCATTGAGTACCCGGGCCGCGACCGCGCAGATGAATTGAACAAATACTGTGAAGAAGTTCACTATTATCCCCGCAAGACCGGCCTGGTATCGGCTCTTAGCGCCAAACCATATATTGTATCCAGCCGGAGGTCGAAAAAGATGCTGAAACGCCTCCTGCAAGACGATCATCCCATTCTTTTCGAAGGCCTTCATTCCTGCTACTACCTCGCCGAACCCCGCCTGAAAAACAGGGTTAAGGTATATCGCGAAAGCAATATTGAGCACCGCTATTATTTTAACCTGTTCAAGGTGTGCAAGAACCTGTTCAACAGGGTTTATTTCCTTTGTGCCAGTTGCAAACTGAGGCTGTACCAGCGCATACTGAAGCATGCCAGCCTGATGCTTTGCGTGAGTGAAAAAGATACTCATTACCTGCAGGAGCACTTCCCCGGCAACCGGGTGCATTATATCCCCAGTTTTCATCCGAATAATACCCTGGATGTTATGAACGGCAAAGGTGAATACGCCCTCTATCACGGCAATATCGAAGTGCCGGAAAACACCCATGCCGCCGCATACCTGATCAACGAGGTTTTCAACGACCTCGATATCCCCCTGGTCATCGCAGGCATGAACCCTCCCGACAGGATCAGGAAAATGGTGGAAGGGAAAGAAAATATCCGCCTCGTCTGCAACCCGGATGAGGATACAATGACAGAACTTGTTCGCAATGCCCATGTGAACATCCTGGTGACCTTCCAGGCTACCGGACTGAAGCTTAAGCTTCTGAACGTGTTGCACCAGGGAAGGTTCTGCCTGGTGAACGACAAAATGCTGAATGGAACCGGCCTTGACGAGCTCTGCCATATCGGGAATGATGCCAGTACTCTCAAGCATGAACTGAGGTCACTCTTCACGGCAGAATTTTCAGGGGAAGAAATCTCCCGTAGGGAAAAAACACTCTCCGAACTCTACTCCAACACGGTCAATGCCGACCGCCTCATTGAGCTGATCTGGTCCTGAAGATCTCCTTACTGAATGCTCGAAACCAGCTCCCCGTTTTCACACACCAGTGTGCGGGCTTTGAAGAACTGAAACAAAGAATAATCGTGTGTAGCCATGATCACGGCCCTGCCCGAACGGCTGATCTCGAAAAGCAGTTCCATGATGCCGTGTGATGATTCGGGGTCGAGATTCCCGGTAGGCTCATCGGCAAGCACAACTTCCGGATCATTGATCAAAGCCCTGGCAATACCAAGGCGTTGCTGCTCACCGCCCGAGAGTTCATGGGGCATCTTGAAGCCCTTATTGCTCAGGTCGGTCTTGTCGAGAACATCCTGGATCCGCTCTTCGATCTTCCGTTTGTCTTTCCACCCCGTGGCCTTCATCACAAAAAGAAGGTTGTCGAAGACCGTCCGGTCCGTCAGGAGCTGAAAATCCTGGAAAACGATCCCAAGCTTTCTTCTTAGAAAAGGGATTTCCTTCCGCTTGATGGTCCTGAGATCGTATCCGGCCACTTCCGCCGTCCCTGAATTTGCCGGGAGTTCGGCATAAATGGTTTTCAGCAGGCTGCTTTTCCCCGTTCCGGTCTTCCCGATAATATACAGGAACTCCCCTTTTTCAAGTTTAAAAGTAACATCGGACAGCACCAGGTTATCCCTCTGATAAACCGGTACATCCTGAAAGTGAATAATGGTGTCAAGTGACATAGATCATGGTATTGCTTGAACAAAAGTAATGAAATGATGCGGTATGCTGATTGCGAATTAAAATATTATATTTGTTTAAACCAATTTCCGTCTGATCATGAAGAAGTTTTTCCTGTTGTTCATATTTGTCATTATTTGTTCATCCATGTATTCCCAGTCCAAATATATCGATGGCAAGAAAAGGAATTTTAGTCAGCAAACCGAGGAAGTGGAAACAAAAAGGGTTTTTGACATGGGCTTTGGTTTTGGATTGGATTATGGCGGCTTGGGTGGAAAAATGAGCCTTCTTCCGTCCCGTTTTCTGGCCATCTTCGGATCAGCAGGTTATCACCTTGTAGACTTTGGCTGGCAGGTCGGGGTGACCTTCTATATTCTTCCCAAAACCAACCTGAACAGTATACGGCCTTATGTCAAGGTGATGTACGGAACCAACCGGGTAATCAAGATTGACGGGGCTTCGTATTACAATAAAAACTACATGGGCCTCACTCCCGGTATTGGTGTGGAATTCCGTTTTGGCAAGACACAGTCGAGCGGAATCAACATCGACCTGAACCTACCTGTCTCCTCGCAGGATTTCAAAGATGACTACGATGTTGTGGAAAATGATCCGGATGTAAGGATCGATGCCGGTCCATTTCCCCTGGCTTTTTCGATAGGATATCACTTTGAACTTTAAAAGCTGAACCTCTTCAGTATCCGGAACCCGGAACTCCGTGGCTATTTCATGTACATTTCAATGGCGTTCTTGATCCCAAGGATCACCATTTGTGCAGCAATGAGCGACAGAATTAACCCCATGACCCTTGAAACGACATTGATCACATGTTTTCCGAGGTAACTGACGATGCGGCCTGCGGAGATGAACATCAGAAAGGTGATCAGGCACATCACGGCAAAAGAAACGATAATGGCGATGACCTGTTCCACATGGCCCATCCCGGATTTCATACCGGCAAAGTTCATGGCTGTGGCGATGGTTCCGGGGCCGGCAAGGATTGGAATACCCAGAGGGGTCAATGCCAGGCTGAGGGCTTCGTCGGGATTGGCGCCCTTTGCTTTGAGTTCCTCATGGTCGCTATCGCTATGATGATGGACACTCGATTTCTTTCCCTGAAGCATATCATAGCCGATCAGGAAGAGGAGGATCCCGCCGGTGATCTGGAAGGCTGGAAGTGTTATCCCGAAAACCCTGAAAATAAGATTCCCGAGGATCACAAAAACACTCACCATTACAAAAGCGAAGAAAACAGAACGCAGGGCGATGGCATTTTTTGTTTTATTATCTTCAACGGAGGAGGTAATCCCCATAAAAATAGGGGTATTGGCTATGGGGTTCATGATGGCAAAGAAACCCATGATCACCGTGCCCATAAACAACAGTATATCATGCATAATGCAAGGCTTTTATTTCACCATGCCGGTGAATCCCATGAAGGCCATGGCCAGGATACCGGCAGTGACCAGGGCGATGGGTACGCCGCGCATTCCTTTGGGAACCTGCATAAGGTTAAGGTGTTCCCGGAGACCGGCAAAGAGGACCATGGCCAGTGCAAAACCAATGGCGTTGGCAATGGCATATACGATCCCCTGCAGCAGGTCATAATTGCGGGCCTGGGTCAGCAGGGCAACACCCAGCACGGCACAGTTGGTAGTGATCAGGGGAAGAAATATCCCCAGGGCCTGGTATAGCGGAGGACTGATCTTCTTCAGGATGATCTCCACCATTTGTACCAGGGATGCGATCACCAGGATGAAGCTGATGGTTTGCAAAAAAGTGATCCCCAGGGGCACCAGCACATACACATATATGAGCCAGGTAACAAGGGTGGCAAGGGTCATTACAAAGAGTACGGCCCCGCTCATCCCCACCGAGGTAGACACTTTTCCGCTAACGCCCAGGAAGGGGCATATTCCCAGGAACTGGGCTAATACGATATTTGAAACAAATATGGCACCGATGATTATGCTGAAATATTCCATGACGTTATCTTAAGAAGTTTTATTCAGTTTGTTGATTAAAGCGATCAGGTAGCCGAGCACAATGAAGGCACCCGGCTGCAGGATAAAGATCAGGATGGCATCCCCGGAGGTGAATTTCACGTCGAAGATGGATCCGTTACCAAGCATCTCGCGGACACTTCCCAGCAGGGTCAGCGCAAAGGTGAAGCCAAGCCCCATCCCGAGGCCATCCACAACCGATGAAATGAAGCCCTGTTTCGAGGCGAAACCTTCGGCGCGACCAAGCACCAGGCAGTTCACAACGATCAGGGGAATGAATATCCCCAGGGTATCGAAGAGGGCAGGTACGTAAGCCTGCATCACCAGTTCCACGATGGTCACAAACGAAGCAATGATCACAATAAATGACGGGATCCTGACTTTGTCGGGAATGAAGTTCTTGATCATCGTTACCACGATGTTGGAGCACACCAGCACAAAGGTGGTAGCCAGTCCCATGCCCATCCCGTTGATGGCCGATGAAGTTACGGCCAGGGTCGGACAAAGCCCCAGGAGCAAAACAAATACGGGGTTATCCTTAACAAATCCCTTGGTAAAATTCGTCCACTGGTTCATTATTCGGTCCCTCCTTCTTTTTTATTTGATACAAATGTTTCGTAGGCCCTTCGGATAGCATCGCAAACCGCCCGTGAACTGATGGTGGAAGCCGTGATCGCATCCACATCACCTTCGTCTTTTTTTACATACAGTTTAAAACTGTCAGGATTCTGTCCTGCAAATTGCCCGTTGAATTTAGCCCCGGTCATCTTGGTTCCCAGCCCCGGAGTTTCCTTTTGTTGGGTCACAACCGTACTATCGATCACTCCGTCGGGCAGGAAACCCACCATCATCTGTATCTGAGTGGGATCGTACCCCTGGTTGGAGAAGGTGGCTACGGCCGTTCCCACAGCTTGACCATTTAAAAAGGCCTCGTGGAATTGCAGTGAGTCCTGGGCTCCATTAGAAGCAGTGATCTCAGGGATCGCTGCGATCGGCACCTTGAAGCTGCTCAGGGAATCAAAAGGTGGCAAAACAAGTTTTATGGCCCGTTCACTGGCTGCTTTTTTGGCAGCGGCAATGGGTTCCAGGGTAAGATTATAGATGGAGCCCAGCGCAAGGGAGGCCACCACGGTGATGCTCATCAGGGTCAGCACCATGTTGATAAAGGATGATTTTACTTTCTTGGCCATTTATATAAACTATTATCTATTAACAAATTAAGCGGCTTTTATCGTTTCCCCGAAACGTTTCGGTTTGATCCAGCGGTTCAGCAGCGGGGTAAAAGCATTCATGATCAGGATGGCAAAGGCAACGCCTTCCGGGTATGCTCCCCAGATCCTGATCAGCACGGTGATCAATCCACAGCCTATACCGAATAATACTTGTGCCCAGGGACTGATGGGTGATGATACCATATCGGTGGCCATATAGAATGCCCCCAGGATCAGACCTCCCGAAAGGATGTGGAACAATGGATCAGCATAGGTATTGCCATCAATAAACCAGAGGATCCCTGTGAAGATCACTACAGTGCCGACATATGTAAATGGGATATGCCAGGTAATCACTTTCTTGAACAGCATGTAGATGGCTCCGAGAAGCAGAGCTGCTGCAGAGATCTCTCCACCGGCATAGCCGATAAAGTCGAGCAGCATATCGGGCATCTGCGCGATCAGTTCAGGAACAGTGCTGCTTTTGATCCCTTCCTTGATAAAACTCAGGGGAGTGGCTCCGCCCATGGCATCCGGGTATGCGGGTAGCGTACCAAAAAGCGCCCGGGGTTCCGGCCAGGTGGTCATCTGCGCCGGAAATGAGATCAGCAGGAAGATACGACCAACCAGTGCAGGGTTGAAAGGATTTTTTCCCAATCCTCCAAACGACATTTTGGCAATGGCGATGGAGACAAATGCCCCCACAATCAGTATCCATACCGGAAGGTTGCTGGGCACATTGAAAGCCAGCAGTATCCCGGTAACCAGGGCCGAACCGTCGTTGATTGTAATGGGGCCCTTGATCATGTATTTCTGGATGATCCATTCAAAGAACATACAAGCCAGTGATGAGATCACCAGCACCCTCAATGCATCAAGCCCGAAAAAATAAACAAAAAACAGCATGGCGGGCACCATGGCGATCACCACAGTGTACATGATGTTCTTAACAGATGAGTCTCCGTGCACATGAGGAGACCCTGATACAGTTAACATGCTCATATCTTATTTTTTACCTCTGTTTCTGATAATTTGTCCAACCCTGTTCTTTCNNCTTTCCAAGCCTGATATAGTCGAGCAGGGGCCTGCCCGAGGGGCAGGTGTACTGGCATGAACCGCATTCGATGCAATCCATGATCTTTTCATTTTCGGCTTCTTCCCACATCTCGCTTTCGCCAAGCTGCGCCAGGAGCAAGGGTTCCAGCCCCATAGGGCATACGCTTACACATCGCGCGCAGCGGATGCAGTTCTTCACCTCCACCCTTTTAGATTCCTTCTCCCTGAGGATGAGTATACCTGAGGAACCTTTTACTATCGGCGTATCCGCTGAAAGCAGGGCTTTCCCCATCATGGGGCCACCACCGATGATCTTGCCGGTATCTTCCGGAAGGCCGCCGGCCTGTTCGATCAGATTCCCGATGGGCGTTCCAATACGGACCATATAATTCCCCGGATTGGCCAGTGATTTACCGGTAATGGTAACCACCCTTTCGACCAGGGGTTTATTTTTCTGAACGGCTTCATAAACAGCAAAGGCCGTACCTACATTGTTTACCACAGCGCCCACTTCTATGGGAAGTTTCCCGGAGGGGACCTCACGGTTGATGGTCGCCTTGATGAGTTGTTTTTCGCCCCCCTGCGGGTATTTTACCTTTAGCGGGCAAATCTCGATCCCGGGAAAGGCGGCCGCCAGTTCCCGCATTTTCTGAATGGCATCCGGTTTATTGTTCTCAATACCGATAATGGCCCTTTCTACGCCCAGTCCTTTCATGAGTATGCTGGTTCCCACCAGGATCTCCTCTCCTTTTTCCATCATCAGGCGGTGGTCGCTGGTCAGGTAAGGTTCACATTCCACCCCATTGATGATCAGCACATCGGCTTTCTTCCCGTCAGGGACCATGAGTTTCACATGGGAGGGAAATGTTGCACCACCAAGACCAACAATGCCCATATCGTGAATCTTATCGACGATCTCTTTTTGGCTGAGGTTAATATCCTTAACAAGATTGTCGGAACGGTCGATCCCCTCCATCCATTCATCGCCTTCAACATTGATGACAATGGCAGCGCGCTTATACCCGGAGGGATCCATGACCTGGTCGATCTTCAGGACTTTCCCCGATACCGGTGAATGCACATTGGATGAAATAAAGGCTTCTCCTTTAGCGAGGAGCTGGCCAACTTTCACTTCATCGCCTTTATTCACCTGCGGTACGCCGGGTGCGCCAAGGTTCTGGTTCAGGGGGATGAATGCCTGCTTAGGCAGCGGCAACACCTCTATGGCCTTTGCAGCCGAGAGTTTGTTTTCCGGGGGGTGAACACCGCCTAATGAAAAAGTCTTTAACATACCCATTCTTATAGAGATATTAGTTGAATACTACGCTTTGGGCTCACCGGATCCGTTTGAAGCGGGAGCATCATTTTTTGTGCTGGTTGTGTCTTTGGAAGCTGTCTCCTTCGGAGCAGGTTTTTCCTTTTTAGGAGGAAAGTTCAGTTCATGTATGGCACCGGTCGGACATACCGGGGCACATTTGCGGCAGAGCTTGCATTTTTCATGATCGATATATGCCAGATTGTTCTTGATAGTGATGGCATCGAACTTACATTCCTTTTCGCATTTTCCGCAACCGATGCAGGCCACGGCACAGTTTTTCCTGGCCGGACCGCCTTTTTCCTGGTTCACGCAACTGACAAAGATCCTTCGGTCTTTCGGGCCCTTGAATCGTAATTCAATAATGCCACGCGGACAGGCATCCACACAGGCACCGCAGGCCACACATTTATCGTTAACTACCGGCAGTCCGGTTTCAGGATCCATATGGATGGCATCGAACTGGCAGGAATCAACACAATCGCCAAGGCCGAGGCATCCGTAGGGGCACCCGCCCTCACCGGAATAAAGATTATGTGCAAAAGCACAGGTGGCCGGTCCGTCGTAAGCAACCTTCTGTGGGGAATTGGCCCTGGAACCATTGCAGCGCACCACGGCGATCTTGGGCTTTGAAGCTTCCACTTCCAGTCCAAGTATGGCGGCCACTTTCTCCATCACCTCATTTCCCCCCACGGGGCAATTGAGGCCTTCGATATGCTTATTGTCGTTGGCCGATTTCACAGTAGCTTCAGCAAAACCACGACAGCCGGGATACCCGCAGCCTCCGCAATTCGCGGCAGGCAATGCTTCCTCCACTTCATCGATTTTAGGGTCCTCAATAACTTTGAACCGCTGGGCAACAAAATAAAGGATTACGGCTGCGGCGATTCCAATGGCACCCAGGGAAATCACCGAAAAGATCATTACATCGTTCACTTTTTGCTCCTTTTTTGACTGGCTGAAGGGCTTCAGCCATAGTGTTTAATAATTCACAAAGAGCAAAAATATAAACATTAGGGTAACTGATAAATGAATTGGGTCAATTTATACAACAAGACAACTTGCTTATTTACAACATATTACAATACACTTTCAGTAGAGAAAGGGAACAAGGTCTTCCGAAAGCCCTATAATTCAAGGATTTCGGGATTAGTTTAGAATACCTCTAAATTTGCTATAAATGAGCTTCTTAGGGGGATCAACCCCGGGAAGTGAACCATCAGTGATCAATATTTGATCAGCTTCACACTGCGGGAGAAATTATGGTTACTGAGTTGTAAGTAGTAGATCCCGGCAGGGAAATAACTTAGATCCAGCGTATTGCTGTATGTTCCGTCAAAATCCTGCAGGTGGAAACGAAAGATCTCCTGCCCGGTGTTATTGGTCACACGGATGGTGAGAAAATCCTGTTGCATTCCATTGATATCAAGCCTGAATTTATCGTTTGAAGGATTGGGATAAACATTGAAAAGCACTTCATCTCCGGCCTCCGCAATTCCCGTACAAATATCAAGGCTCAGTTCAAGGGTTGAAGCCGTGCTGTCGCAATAGGTCCCGTAAGCAGCCAGGGTAAGTTCGACCAGCTTGCTGGTGGTATCCCCATTGCCGGGAGTATAAACCGGATCCAGGGAAGTGATATCATCAAAAGTCCCGTCACCGTCGGTGAACCATTTCAGGGAATCATAATCGGAAACATAGCCGTTTAGCTGCAAAGATTGTCCGATGCAGATCATGGTATCCGGTCCGGCAACCACTGTTGGCAGTGTATCGATGCCAAGCACCAGGCTGTCGACAGCCAGTTGATCGGGAAGGTATCCTACGGAAGTCATCCAGAGGTTGACCGTTCCTTTAATAATGTCCTCCTCTCCACGGAGGTAGGCCAGGTTCAGGCTGTTGTCGTCCTGGATGATCCCATCACCGTCGGTTTCCCAGGTAACGCTTTTCTGGTTCGTTGCCGAAGCGGTGCGATAAAACACCTCATTCACGCAAACCGTGGTATCGGGGCCGACAGCGGCTGTAGGAGGACTGATGGGGCCAAAATCGAAGGAGGCGATCCGGGTCTTCCATCCCCCGATGGAATACTCATTGGTATGCCAGAAGGTAGTATCATCCACCGGGTCGACGGAGGTCATGGCATAATCGCCCCAGCGGTTATACGATTGTGAACCGCTGCCGCTGACCAGCTCAATTTCCTGGTAGCTCATTTCGCCCAGGGGAGCATCTTTATGCCGGCCGGTATAGCGAATGGAGGGGAAGACGGAATCATTGTCGGAAACCGTAAATCCCATAGCGATGGTTCCCTCACCATTCATGGCGATGCTGGCCATCCAGCGGTGGTCATCATCGGGAGCATAGGTTCCCTGCTGGTAGATCTCCCAGCCGTTTCCGTCGAGCGAATCCCGCAGTTCATACCAGCGGATCCCGGCCAGGCCATTCCCGTCGGCATCGACCGTGTGGTTAAGCACCATGGTCGCATAGGTCCCGAAATTCCTGTACTGCAACCTGAACATCAGGCGATCGTTCAGGGCCTCAAGCCTCACCCCGGTATTGGGCTGATCGATGCATTGCCAGCGCGGTGCCTCGCATAGTTGCGAATCAAAAGGCTCCGTATCGAGCACAAAAGCTTCCTGAAACACCGAATTGGAAGGGGTATTCCAGTCGGCGATAAATTCCCAGATCACCAGGCGGTCGGTAGCATAGCCCCAGGCATCATCCTTGAAATTAATGAAATAATTCGGGGTTCCGGCAGGGGGCGGGGTCCCGTCGAAATCGCTGGGCAGCATATTGTTCTGATCGCTGCCTTCGGGCATATCAAAAAGGATCATCTGTGCCGTAGAATCGCCCACCAGCATCTTATCGCGTTCAAAGGCGGCGGCGGCCCCGCGGTAATATTCTCCGAACATATTAAAGGTAGCATAATAGGCATCATGCCAGATACCGAAATGCGGATAATCATTGAAAGCCGGGAACTCAAATGCATACTGGTACCATGCTCCAAGGGGGTCGCCGGTTTCTGAAATAGCGATCAGTTCCCAGAATGTTCCGTTACTGGTGTTGATGGCAAACTGGCTGGCCATCCAGCGGTCGGCCTCACTGTCGTAGAGCAGGATAGGGTCCCCGTCGTTGGTTCCTGTCCATGGCCCGATAAATCCGTTCCAGAGTGTACTGTTATCGACAGGACCATACAGCTGGTTTCCTGATTTATCATAGATCGAGAAAGAGAGGTTGATCATCTGGAAATAGTGATCCGGGCCCACATCCCCATCCGTATCCGGGGGATAAACGCCGTTCACATTCCCCACACCGTCGAAGTTAACATTCGGTCCCCTGTGGCCTCTTTGTCCGGGCTGTTTCTGCAGAACAGGATCAGGGCCCTGTGGCAGGGCATGGTCACTGATATACATATCTTCCATCACCTCATTGCGGATAATACCATCTTTCCAGCTTCGTTCCCGTTCGCCGGGCAGGATAATGGTCATTTCCCGCAAAGGTGGTGTTTTACGAAAGTGAGTGGCTTTGCGTGTTTCCCGGGGGGAAAAACTTTTTTGCTGAGCAATAGCTGATCCGCCGATCATGCCGATCAAGGTAAGGAGGAGGAGAATTTTTTTCATTGTTAATCAGGTTAAAAAAGGGCGCTGATGCTTCGCATCAGCGCCCAAAGATAGGTCTATTTTTTCTACTGGACCAGGACCTTTTGAATGCGAACATCCTGTCCGTTGTTGATCCTGAGGTAATAGATCCCCCTGGGATTGTCACCGATATTGATCGTTCCGGTGTACATTCCCGACAGGCCGTTAAGGCGCTGTGTGAAGATCAGTTGCCCCTGGAGGTTCAGTACCTCAACCACAACATTGGCAGAGCTTACAGAGGATATATCATAAGAGAAGGTACCATTGTTGGGATTGGGGCGGATCCCGAGCTCAAGGGAATTGATGTTCATCTCATCCACACCCGTGCACTCATCGATGGTCACCGTGATCTCATCGGTATCTTCACCAATACACCCTTCTGTACCTTTGGCGACAAGTGAAAGCACGACACTGCCATCGGCAATATCCTGGGTGCCCGGTGTATAAATGGCATCCAGGCTGGTGGTATCACTAAAGCTGCCATCACCAGAAGTCCGCCAGGCAACTTCATCGTAATTCAGTGCGATGCCCGAGAGTTGCAGCAACTCCCCTGTACAAAGCAAAGTATCGTTCCCGGCCATGGCTTCCGGTTCACCCGACAGGCTAACCAGCACGCTGTCGGTGGTTTCCCAGCCACTTTCAAAACCATAAGCAGTCAGGGCCAGCATCACCTCACCATTGGCAATATCGTTGTTCCCCCTGAGGTAGAAGGTATTCAGGGATGTGGGACTCTGGAAAAATCCGTCACCGGAGGTGGTCCAGAGTACCGACTGGGCCGAGGTCACCTGCCCGTTTGCGGGATAAAGCTCATCAACACAGATCACGGTATCAGCACCGGCAAAGGCTGTGGGCGGTGCCAGCGGGCCAAGGTCGAAAGAAGTGATATAGGTCCCCCAGTTGGAAGATTTGCGGTATTCCGTAGTAAACCAGAAAGTAGAGTCGTCAGCCGGATCCACCGACATGCAGCTGTAATCACCCCAGCGTTCGATCCCCGACTGGGAACTTTCACCGGCTTTGACTTCCACTTCCGCAACGGTCATCTGCCCCAGCGGATCATCGGCCCTGCGGCCGGTGTACCTGATCGAGGGAAAGGTGTTTGAGCTGGAAACGGAATAGCCAAGGGCGATATCCCCATTTCCGTTCATGGCAATACTCCCCATCCACCGCTCTTCGGTATCGGGAGTATAGGTTCCTTCCTGGTGGATGCTCCAGTTACCGGTGGTCTTCCTGAACTCATACCAGCGCGGGGCAGCTCTTCCGCTGTTGCTGATGGTATGGTTGGTCACCATGCTTTCATGGGTTCCGAAATTACGGTATTGCAGACGGTACATCAGGAATATGGCCAGGTCGTCGAGTTTCTGGCTTGTATTTGGTTGTGGTACACCGCCAACATTGGTACTGTAGGTGGAGGGTGTAAGTGTAGTGGAAAGGGTAAACGAACTGTTGGCAGTGTTGTTCCAGTCCACATCAAATTCGTAGATCTCGATCTTATGGTCGGAAAAATTCCTGAGGTGGATAAAATAACAGGGTGAACCTGCCGGGGGCGGAGTTCCGTCGAAATCGGCCGGAAGCATCCCAAAAGTATTGCCCGACTGATCGTAATAGACCATGCGTGCAGCCGGGTCACCCACCAGCATCTTATCACGTTCAAATGCGGCCACACCCACACGGGTATAGCTACCGAACATGTTCCAGGTGGCGTAATAGCCATCGTTCCAGACCGAGAACTTCGGATAATCGTTAAAGGCCACCATGGCAAAGGCATAGCGGTACCAGGCACCGGTCGGGTCCGGGGTTTCAGAAACGGCCAGAAGCTGGTAGTTCACACCATTATTAGTATTCACTGCAAATTGGGTGGCCAGCCAGCGGTCGGCCTGTTCATCATACAGAACGATGGGGTCGCCATCATTGGTTCCGGTCCAGGGTCCGACAAAGCCCTGCCAGATAGTACTGTTGTTCACCGGGCCATAAAGTTTGTTCCCCTGTTTATCCCAGATGGCAAAGGAAAGATTGATCATCTGAAAATAGTGGTTTGGCCCGACGTCGCCATCGGTATCCGGAGGATAGACTCCGTTCACATTGCCAACGCCTTCAATGCCGACCTGGGGTCCGCGGGTTCCGTTATTGGGATAAACAAGCTGCGCTGCTCCGTCTTTTGCATTCACAGGATTGTTGTAAACCCTTTGTTTGATCTCTTCTTTAACAGATTTGTTTTCCACAACTCCTTTTTTCCAGGAGCGGTCTTTCTCGGCGGTCAGGATGGCCGGCATATCGCGCAGTGGCGGGGATACATCAAAGTAGGTGGCTTCCATCACCAGGGTCGGCTCAGAGCGATCCTGGGAGAAACCGCTCACCGCAACAACTGCTGCAATGAGGATCAGAAATAATTTCTTTTTCATGTCTTTTTGTTTAAGTCAAGTATTTTACCGGATATATTGCTGGGGTTCAGTTTTGCCGGAGAAGACGAGAAGTAACTTCTTGCCGGGTCAACAAAATGCTGGTTTCTATTCGATGGTGAAACTGAAAGTACGTTTCAGTCTATTCCGGAATACATAGAGCAGCCAGTAGTAAGGGATCAACACCAGGATGGCCGATAATCCGGCCGGGCCTTCTTCCCCGGTTATGAGCAGGACAGCGATCAGTGTAGCGATCATCAGCAGGAAGGGAAGTACATATCCCAGAAACACTGCTCTTCCTCCCAGGGATTTCTTCATCACTACAGTAATCTCTTCTCCCACGGTATATTCCCTGTTCGGGTCCTTTTTAACCTCAACCACCTTTTCTTCCACATCGGCGATACTGCACATGCCTTTTGCATGACAACTTGCGCAGGCCGACATTGAGAGGATCTTAACAAATACACTGTTCTCAGTGATACGTTCAATGATCCCGGGGTGGGTGATACTTTCTCTGGCGCTCATAATAACCGCGCAAATATATCAATTTAAAATACCAACAATTAAATTATGGAAATGTTTATGGAGTACTCAGGCTGACTGGCAGGACTTTACCATTGAAATACTTATTTCCGTTGAGGCAAAAGTCAGCGATAAAACCGGCCATCTGCTCCGCTGACAGGGGCGCTTTATAGCCCGGAAAGGCTTCCGAAAGCATTTCCGTTTGAGCGGCACCCAGCGCCAGGCAGTTCACAGATATACCATATTCTTTCAATTCTTCAGCCATGCATTCGCTAAGGATGGCCAGGGCACCCTTACTGGCGCTGTAAAGCGAGAGCCCCGGAAATTTTGCACTCCCCTGGAATCCCCCCATGCTGCTGATATTCACAATGTGGGAATTGTTTTCGAACAACGGGATCAACGCCTGGCTGAGCAGGAATGCCGACCTGACATTCACATTCATCAGGTGGGCAAAATCGTCCTTGTTCAGCCTGGCGAATTTTTTATTCACCAGCGCCCCGGCATTGTTTACCAGAATATGGATCTCCGACATCAGGTTACGTATCTGAACCGATAAAGCTTCATAATCACCATGTTCAAGGTCGAAAGCCAGGGGCGTGAGTTCCGATCCTCTATCCGCTTCGTTGCAGATATCATGAAGCTTCTGCTCATTTCTCGAGATCAGGATGATCTTATGGGACCCGGCGGATGCGAGTTTAAGAGCCAGTTGACGACCAATTCCACGGCTGGCACCGGTAATAATGATGTTCATACACAATGTGATTTAAAACAAAGCTATGAAAAAAAATAATACGTAACTTTGGACAAGGTTTGGCGTATTCTTTGTACTGAACAACTTATAAAACCTGCAACTATGAGGTTATTGATATACACCTTACTGATCCAGGCCGGTCTGGTACTTTCATTTAGTACCCAGTCGGTGGCTCAGGAAACTGCTAATGCCGTGAACAAGGCTATTAAATCCGGGGATGCCACCGAATTAGGCCGGTATTTTAATTCCACCCTGGATATCAGCCTGCCGGATACCGATGAGTCCATGAGTAAATCCCATGCCACCCAGGTCATGAAAAGCTTTTTCAGGGAATACCCTCCCAAATCCTACAAGGTCAATCATACGGGATCATCCCGGGAAGCTACCAAGTATATTATCGGAACATATACCTCGGGCAGCACATCGTATAAAACCTATATTCTGCTCAAGAAGATCGAAGAGCAATACCTTGTTGTTCAATTGCAGTTCGAAGAAGAATAGGACAAATATCATCCCATGAATATAGAAGAATTCATCAGATATGCCCTGGCGGAAGACCTGGGCGACGGAGACCATACATCCCTTTCCACCATCCCCGAAGGGAAAATGGGTAAAGCCGAGCTCCTGGTCAAACAGGAAGGCATCCTTTCGGGAGTGAAAGTAGCGGAAAAAGTATTTAAAGCAGTCGATCCGGATACCAGTCTGGAGGTTTTTATCGAAGATGGAAGCAAGATCAAAACGGGTGATATTGCCTTTGGCGTTGAAGGCCGCTCTATATCCATTTTATCGGCAGAACGCCTGGCCCTGAATTTCATGCAGCGTATGAGCGGTATTGCCACCTATACCCATTACCTGGCTTCCCTGCTTAAGGGGTTGCCCACCCGCTTGCTGGATACCCGAAAGACCACTCCGAATTTCAGGTATTTCGAGAAAGAGGCCGTCAGGGACGGTGGAGGAGTGAACCACCGCATGGGTTTGTACGACATGATCATGATCAAAGACAACCACGTGGATTTTGCCGGGGGTATCAAACAGGCAATTGGCGCTACGAAGGAATACCTGGAAAGGGAAAATAAGGACCTCAGCATCGAAATTGAGGTCAGGAACCTGGATGAACTCCGGGAAGTGATGGAAACCGGTGGAGTGCAGCGCATTATGCTCGATAATTTCACTTTGGATGACCTCAGGAAAGGGGTTGAGATCGTGGGTGGAAAATATGAAACCGAAGCCAGCGGCGGGATCACGGAAGTCACACTCAGGCCAGTGGCCGAAACCGGCGTTGACTTTATTTCGGTTGGGGCGCTCACCCACCAGGTCCGCAGCCTCGACCTCAGCCTAAAAGCCGTTTAATTTGAAGGCCGGGAAAAACAGAGCAACAAGAATCCTTAGCTGGGTACGCAACACTTCCCTGTTTCGCAAGGGAATGCTTTACGTCAGGAAGGCCCGTTTACCGGGCTTTAGTGGGATGCCCGTCTATGACGTGGTACAGTTCTTTTTCCGCGGGATCCGGAAAAGCTCCATGCTCTCCAGGGCCAACTCCCTCTCATTTACCTTCACCCTGTCGATCTTCCCGATGATACTGTTCTTTTTCACGCTTATACCCTACATCCCGGTGAGCGGATTGCAGAACTCTATTCTGAACGCAATGGCCAATGTTTTGCCGGTTCAGGTGTATTCATTCCTTGAAAGCACGATCATGGAGATCGTTCAAAAGCACAATGGAGGATGGCTTTCGCTCGGCTTTTTCATGGCGTTCTATTTTTCCAACAGCAGCGTTATCGGGATCATGAAAGCCTTTAACCGATCCGCACACACCACGGAAAGCCGTTCATGGCTTAAAATGCACCTGGTCTCATTAGGGATACAGATCATCCTTATCCTGATGATCATCATTGCAGCCGCCCTGATGATCTTTACACCCATCTTACTGGAATATATCAGCGAGCATAGTTTGGTTTCAAATTCCTTTGCGATCTTCCTGATCAAAGCAGCCAAGTGGGTTATCCTGGGCCTGCTGATATTTATCATCTTGTCTGTGCTGTATTACCTGGCCCCTGCCGGAAAAAGGGTATTCCGCTTTGTATCCCCGGGATCGACCATGGCCACCTTGCTCACCGTAGGTTTTACGGCCCTGTTTAATCTCTATATCGATCATTTCTCACAGTACAATAAATTATACGGCTCCATCGGTGCGATTATCGTTCTGATGCTGTTTATCAACATCAATGCCATAGCCCTGCTGATAGGATTTGAACTGAATGCCAGTATTTATGACGCTAAAAAGACCCTGGGATTTGATAAGAAAGCCACTTCAAGGCTTGAGATCAGGGATGATTTAGAGGAAGATGACTGATTACCGCAAGAGGGTCAGCGTTCCCCTGATCGTTTCTGAAATCCCGCTTTGCTCATTACTGTAGGTAGCCAAGAAAACATAAACCCCTGTGGGGAGCGGCTGTCCCTTGAAGTTGCCATCCCATCCGGATTCTACATCATTGCTTTCAAACAGCATCGTTCCCCATCGGTCGAAAACCAGTAGTGAATAGGTCTGGATATTGTCGTAAACCGGCATAAAGAAATCATTTTTACCATCCCCGTTTGGCGTAAAGCTGTTCGGGAACCAGATCAGTGAAGGGCAGTCTTCCGTAACGACCAGTGTATCGCCATCCTCACAGCCTTTGAACTGCACATGGACCCAATAGATCCCTTCGCCCGTGACCAAATAGTCGGAGACAGAAGAGCCATCCTGCCATAAATACTGATCGAAATCATTTCCGGCATCCAATAGGAGCGATATTTCTTTGCAAAAGCTGGTATCATTTCCCAGCCAGATATCCGGCATCAAGGTGATATCCACATTGACGGTATCGCCACCCCGGCAACCTTCATCGCTGGTAACTTCCACCCAGTATTGCCCACTCATTTCAACCAGGAATTCCGGCTCTGTTGAACCATCCTGCCATTCGTATAAAGAATAGCCCTCCCCTGCCTCGAGCAGGTAGCTTTCATCACAGAAAGCGGTATCCGGACCAAGATCAGGCTGCGGCAATGGAGAAAATGAGATCAAAACAGTATCGGATCCAATACAGCCAAGATCATCGGCAACTTCAAGCCAGTAAACACCATTGTCAAGAACCAGGAGATCCATATCATCCGATCCATCCTGCCAGGTATAGGAAGCATATCCCGGCGGAGCCGAAAGCCATATCGAATCACCGGCGCACAGGCTGGTATCCTGTCCGATATCGAAGATGATGGGTGCATTGACGCTAATACCGATGGTATCCCCTCCGGAACAGCCGAATTCATCCTCGATCCATACATGGTATTCGCCGGACTCCCCCACCTTGATCATTTGTTCGGTTGAGCCTGTATTCCAGAGGTATGTCGCAAATCCATCAGGAGCTTCCAGCACAATGGAATCCCCGTAACAAAGGCTGGTATCCTCACCCAGTGAAAATGCGGGAACTTCATAAACACAGATATAATCCGGGAGCAAATTGGTATCGGAACCACCATCGTTGTGCACGATAAGCTGAACATCAAAACATCCTGTATCAGGATAACAGATCCCCGAAGGAGAAGGAACCGATGAAGTTGAAGGGACAGCTCCCTCGAAGCTCCATTCCCACTGGTCCGGATCGTTAAGGGATTCATCGGCAAAGTCGATGCATCCTCCAATACAAATATTCGTATTTGACGCCGAAAAAAGGGCAATGGGGGGCTGCTCCGCCGGGCAAAGCAGGGAATCGATCAGAGAAACCTGCCCGCTTAAAAGTGTTGTATTATTGATTCCTTGTGAAAAATTTTCCACAGGCAGGGCAACATTCTCCGTAGTCAGGGCATGATCAGTTACGGTTATCGGATAGGGGTATTCATTGCAGGCCGATTTGCCCTCCTGATCAAAACCAATGTAGTAAATATCTTCAAGTCCCTGTCCGAAGCTGCTGGTCTTGCCCACCAGGGTAAAGAGATCGCTGTGAACTTCCATCAGTACCCGGTGGTTTCCAAAATGCTGGTTATCCAGGCCGGTTCCACCATAGCTTTTTCCCCATAACAGGTTCCCGTCGAGGTCACATTTCAGTATAATGATATCATTATTTAAGCGATCGAAGAGGTCGGTATGACAGGTCAGGAGCAATTCATTGTCGCTGGTCAGCAACATCTGCGAAGCCCACATGTCTTCAGCGCTGGCATAGTTCTTCGCCCAGACGAACTCCCCGTTCAAGTCTGTTTTGATCAGGTGCAGGTCCCAGCTTCCATTGCTGAATGATGTGGAACGGCCAAGGATGTAATATGCATCACCGGTCACCAGGGAAATATCGCTGGTATGATCATCCCCGGAAGCATTATAGGTTTTGGCCCACTGCAGGTTTCCGTCCGGGTCAATCTCCATGAGCATATAATTAAAACTCTCCCCGACAGACTCGTATAGCCCGTCGAATACATAATTCCCATTATCGGCCCGGAGAACATTATAACACCTGAACGAGCTTTCATGAAACCCATAGGTTTTGCTCCAGTTCAGGTTGCCATCGGCATCAACCTCAAAAACGAGGCCTCCTTTACCGCTCTGGGTCTGCCCGCCAATGATAAAATTTCCGCTACCGTTTTCAATGACACAATAGCCCCTTTCGATTTTATCGTCCCCATAGGTTTTTTCCCATTCGACATCAAAAGCGGCATTGAGTTTGATCAGGAGCACATCCTCCTCCCCTTCCCCGAAACTTTCGGTGCGGCCAACGATCAGGTATCCCCCATCCGAACAGGAGATAATCGAATGCGGGTAATCGTTCTGATCACCGCCAAAAGTCTTACTCCAATCGGTGGAAAAGTCAGGATAGGTTTTTACCAGGAGAATATCCATTTCCCCTGCCCCCGCGCTGTTGATCAGGCCGGCCAGCAGGTATCCATCGCTCACTGGCAAAACACTGTAAACGCTTTCATGTCCTGAAAGGCCGGCAGTTCTCTGGAAGGGAACCTGCGACTTGAGATTCGATGCAAAAAGCAGCATGAGAATACAGATCAGTGCAATCCTCGAAAGGTTTTGAAGCATCGCTGTATTCAATACTCTCATTTATCTTCTGCTGTTAAAAATCTGCAAAATTAGCAATATTCTGCACCCAGACCTCACAGGTCCCGGAACAGACCTCACAGGTCCCTGGACCTGTGAGGT
>NPID01000723.1_pt1 | contig 27958 bp, 27 predicted proteins | sample 8637491 | NCBI WGS metagenome assembly NPID01 (sample SAMN07420843, study PRJNA396082) | bioreactor metagenome | isolation source: sample BA6 brine-fed electro-methanogenic bioreactor BA | place: Japan: Kochi | collected 2016-06-14 | reverse complement strand
GGTGTTGTGCGCAAGGTGATGGAATTCGGCGCTTTCGTCGAAATCTTCCCCGGCACCGACGGCCTGGTTCACGTTTCCGAACTGGCCAAGGAGCGGGTACAGAAGGTCACCGATGTTCTCAACGAAGGTGATGAGGTGCTCGTCAAGTGCATTGGCATCGACAAGCAGGGCAAGATCAAGCTGTCACGCAAAGAGGCCCTGGGACAGAAACTGCCCGAAGACGGCGAGTGATTCACAGGCTGATCGATGGTTCGCAAAACCGTTCTCGATAACGGCATCCGGATAATTTCTGAACAGATGGTGGCGGCACACTCCGCCACCATTGGATTCTGGGTGGAAAACGGATCGCGGCATGAACAGGGCGACTGCGGCGGCATATCCCATTTTATTGAGCACATGCTGTTCAAAGGGACACGTCGTCGCGACGCCCTGGACATCGCCCGCGAGATCGATTCCGTCGGCGGCATCCTCAACGCCTTTACCTCCCGGGAGTTCAGTTGCTACTACGCCAAGGTTCTCGGCAATCACCTGGATGTAGCCGTCGACCTGCTCTCGGATATTCTGCTCAATTCCGTTTTTGACATCGATGAACTGGAGAAAGAGCGCAAAGTCATTCTCCAGGAAATATTCATGATCGAGGATGCGCCGGATGAACAGATCCATGACCTGTTCTGCGAGCATTTCTGGCCGGGGCATCCATTGGGGCAGCCCATTATCGGCAGTCGCCAAAGCGTCGCCGAACTCGACCGGGCCCGGATGCTCTCCTTCATGAAGGACCGCTACCGTGGGCGCAATATCGTCGTCTGTGCTGCCGGCCAGGTTGATCACGACCGCCTGGTTGACCAGATAGAACGCGCCCTGATCGGTATCCCACCCGGAGAAGAGATCGCCAAGGGGCCTGCGCCCAAACCCGTGCGCGGCATCTACCATCAGGCGAAAGAGCTGGAGCAGGTCCACCTGTGCCTCGGCACGCCGAGTCTGCCGCAGAATCATCCTGATCGTTTCCAGGCTCATCTTGTCAATGTCATCCTCGGTGGCAGCATGAGTTCGCGGCTGTTTCAGAGGGTTCGGGAAGATGCCGGTCTGGCTTACTCCATTTACAGTTATCTCAATTCCCATTCCGATTCAGGGGCCCTGGTCGTCTATGCCGGGGTCTCCCCCGATGACCTCAGGGAAGTGGTTTCTCTCATTCTCCAAGAACTTGACGATCTGCGCACAACCCCGCTTTCGGAAAGGGAGCTTCGCGCGGCCAAGGAACAGCTCAAGGGACATCTTCTGCTGTCGCTTGAAAGTAGCGACAATCGGATGACACGGCTGGCCAGGAACGAAATCTATCTGCGCCGCAATGTGGAAGTCGACGAGGTGGTCGGTGCCATCGAATCGGTCAACGCCGCCGACCTGCAGAACCTCGCCCGGCACATTTTCCAGGAAGACTCCCTGATTCTCGAAACCGTCGGACAGTGTCGTGATCAGGATCTGACCATGCTCGATCTGGCGCTGTCCTGATATCGTTGGAAGCAAAACCCCCATGAATCATATCGATGTTCGCGTACAGGTTGTCCGGCCCGGCGCAGTTGTGCCGCGTTATATGTCCGATTGCGCCGCCGGAATGGATCTCCACGCCGCACTGGATGCCCCTGTGAAGGTCAAACCCGGGCAGCGTCTGCTGATTCCCACCGGCCTGGCCTTTGCCATCCCTGAAGGTTACGAAGGGCAGATACGCCCGCGCTCCGGCCTGGCGCTGCGGCACGGCGTGAGCCTGGTCAACTCTCCCGGCACCATCGATGCCGATTACCGGGGGGAGGTGAGCGTCATTCTGATCAATCATGGCGAGGACACGCTGACCATCCAACCGGGTGACCGCATCGCGCAGATGGTCCTCTCCAGGGTCGTGCAGGGACGGCTGCGGGAGGTGGATTCTCTCGATGAAACCCGTAGGGGATCAGGCGGTTTCGGCCATACCGGCTGGCGTGACGAGGAGGAGATCGACCATGAGTGACCGACACCCGAAACCGGAGGAGTTGTTCGACTTCCCCTGCGATCATGTTTTCAAGGCGATGGGGCCCAATACCGACCTGTTCGTTTTTGAAGTCAGTCGGGCTGTTTCCAGCGTCCTTCCCGTATCGCAGGATGCGGTCAAGGTTCGTCCCAGCGGTAAAGGCAATTATGTCTCCGTTTCCGTTGTGGTTCGCGTTCACAATTTCCACCAGGTCACAGGGATCTACGATGCTCTGCGGCAGATCGACGACCTCAAATATCTCCTCTGATACCGGATTTTTCTCCTTCCATCCGATTTCCCATTAACCCGGGTTAGAAAAAGTCTCGTCATTCAAGCTGTTTGTGGTAATATGTCCGTAAACGCCTATCGAGATGAGGTGTACGAATGATTATTTCCATCAATCCCGAGAACCCCCAGTTAAGACTGATTCGCCAGGTTGTGGACACGCTCAAGCAGGGCGGGGTCATTGCCTACCCGACTGATACGACCTACGGCATCGGCTGCGATATTTTCAACAAGAAGGGTGTCAAAAACATCTATCAGATCAAGAAACGCGATGCACGCAAACCCTTCTCCTTCATCTGCGCAGACTTGTCTGATGTGTCCAACTACGCCCAGGTCAGCAATTTCGCGTTCAAGATCATGAAACGACATCTGCCCGGGCCTTACACCTTCGTGCTCGAAGCGACCCGCGTGGTGCCCGATTCCCTCATGACCCGTCAGAAAACGGTGGGCATCCGCATTCCACAGAACGCCATTGCGTTGTCGATCGTGCAGGAGCTGGGGCATCCGCTGGTGACCACCAGCGCCAACGTTTCAGGTCAGGATGTCTACCATGATCCCCTCGATATCGAAGATGCTCTCGGCCATCAGCTCGATCTGGTCATCGACGGCGGCATCCTGCGGGGGGATTCTTCCACCGTCGTCAGTCTGATCGGCGATCAGGTGGAGGTGCTGCGTGAAGGTTCCGGAGACACCTCCTGGATTCATCAACTCTGATGTTTTTCGCAATCCAAACAAAGCTCGAACGCTTTTACCGATTTCATATTTTCGCAGGACTTGCCTTTGTCCTGCTGTTTGCCGGCAGTGGATCCGCCTTTGCGGCTGAAGGCGATTTCGGTGGCGTTGGATTGCAGGTGGTTCCCACCGCGAACGGTGAACTGGTCGTGCTGGCGGTCGTTGCCGGAACCCCGGCGGAAAAACAGGGTCTCGAACCCGGTGACCTGATTATTGCTGTGGATGGATACGCCCTGCAAGGGACCAATTTTCAGGCAGTGGTGCGCGAGCTTTTATGGGGACCTGTGGGGAGTCCCGCCATGCTGAGCTTCAAGCGCCCCGGCGTTGCCGGCGTCAGGCAGGTGGACGTGGTGCGAATTGCTCTGGAGGTGGATGAGAAACAGCCTATGCCGGGGGTCAGGATGCTGCTGCCGGGGGAGGATGGAGATGCAGGGAAAAAAGACTGAGATCTGGTGTCGAGGTGAAACGGCCATGGATATGAAGGAAGTGACGGTGGTTTTTTATCGTCGTGAGTTCAAGGAAGAAAAATGGCGCAACGCGGTTGACGAACAGGGTCTTGACGCTTTGTTCGAGCGTCTCGGGAAGGACCTCGCCTCGGTCGGGGTGCGACTCTCGCGCGCCGAGGATCCGGACATGGTGATGGAGATCAAGGGCTACGGTGATCTGCTCAACAGCGTCCGGATTCGGTCCCCCAAAGACGGGGTCGGCAACATGTGCCTTGGTCACGTGATCGGCCAGAGCGCGCATCTCAATCTGGTCGAAGACATTGAAAGGGGCGTCAACCGCGCCGCTTTCGCGCCGGAAACCATCGAGCCCGAAGGCAGCGATAAGGTGGTGTGCCACAACTGCGGCTGCGGCTGCTGAAAAGCATTAATTGTTCAGCATGGGTTCGCAACTCCCATGACAAGGGGGTGCGCCATCCCTGGCCGTTTGATTGGCGCCCTCCCTGGCGCCAAACATCCTTATCATGAGAGCTGCGAACCCGCGAAGTAAATAGCTCCCCAAATTTTTCACAATTTTCTATTGCATTCTCAACAGGCATTTGATATAAATCCTCTCGCTTTGCCGAAGTGGTGGAATTGGTAGACACGCTAGGTTCAGGGTCTAGTGGGCGTAGGCCCGTGGGAGTTCGAGTCTCCCCTTCGGCACCAAGTAGAAATAAAGGGGTTAGGCCTTTCCAGGTCTAACCCCTTTTTTCGTTCGTGTGTCAAGCCTATTTGCGTTACCTTATAGAAGGTTTTCAACCTCACATCGCGTCTATGTTTTCGATGAACTCAGAAGCCGACAGAGATCCTACGTTGGGGGGAAATAGTCCAATGGATAATCCTTCAAAAAACAGTAGTAAAGAACGGTTCAAGCTGGAACAGCGATCTTTTCTGCTGATGCTGATACTGGTTTCCCTGCTCTTTCTGGTGGTTCTCAAGCCATTCTGGGGGGCGATCTTTTGGGCCTGCATTGTCGGGCTGATTTTTCATCCCATTTACAGTCGTCTAGCCACATACTGGAACCAGCGTGTCAATCTTGCGGCCCTGGCGACGCTGACGGTGTGCGTGATAATTGCCGTCGTGCCATCGCTGTTTGTACTCGGCTCCTTTTTCCAGGAAGGTGCCAGTCTTTATCAGCGGATGCAGAGTGGAGATCTGGATCTGGGCAGCCGCATCGAAATCATACGCGACTCTTTCCCTGCGGTTCAGCATTTTCTCGAGCGCTTCAATTTCGACCTTAATGACCTCAAAAATCAACTTTCCTCGGCGGCGCTTGGCGCCAGCCGGTTTCTTGCCCAGAACGCGGTTCAGGTCGGTCAGGGCACGATGCAGTTTTTTGTCGGCCTTGGCCTGATGCTCTACCTGTCGTTTTTCATGCTGCGTGACGGATCGAAGTTGGTCCAGTTGATGGTGCGTGCCCTGCCGCTGGGCGACGAACGCGAGCATCTGCTGTTCGCCAAGTTTGCCGAAGTGGCCCGTGCAACGGTTAAGGGAAACCTGGTTGTGGCGGTTGTCCAGGGTACCCTCGGAGGAATCATTTTTGCGATACTCGGCATATCGGGAGCGCTTCTGTGGGGGGTCGTTATGACCCTGCTGTCATTGATTCCGGTGGTCGGAGCGGGCCTGATCTGGGCGCCGGTGGCGGTTTACCTGTTCGCTGTCGGAGAATGGGTCGATGGCCTGATACTGACCGCATTCGGGGCAGGCGTCATCGGCCTGGTCGATAATGCCCTGCGGCCGATCCTGGTCGGCCGCGACACCAAGCTGCCGGATTACATGGTGCTGCTCTCGACCCTTGGCGGCTTTGCCGTGTTCGGAATGAACGGCTTTGTCATCGGTCCGTTGGTCGCGGCTCTGTTTGTCGCGTTCTGGGAGATTTTCATGCGGGAGTTCAATGCTCCGCATACGGATATTCCGCCAGCAGCTGCCTCTGCGGAGAATCCGCCTGCCGATGATTCTATCTGATTCGGTGTCTGCCAGGCTGTTTTCATCGCCTGGTTTGATCCGACAGCGCACTGAAAGGGAGGCGCATGCAACCCATCATCTATTTCGCCCATGGCAAGGAAAGCGGTCCCTGGGGTTCTAAGATTCAGGCACTGGCCTCGGTGGCCGAAGGCAAGGGCTATCGTGTGGAGAGTCCAGATTATTCCGGGATCGCGGACCCCGACGTGCGGGTTGAAAAGCTTTTGTCCCTTGCGTCCCCGGAAAGCGAGCGTCTTGTACTGGTCGGATCCAGCATGGGAGGTTATGTCTCGACGGTGGCATCCAGGCGGCTTCGTCCGACCGGGTTGTTCCTCATGGCGCCCGCTTTTTATCTGCCCGGGTATAATGAGCAGGAGCCGGTTCCCGAGGCGATGCTGACGTCGATTGTCCATGGATGGAATGATGAGGTTGTGCCCGTAGAAAACGCCATCCGCTTTGCCCGCAGGCACCGGTGCGAACTTCACCTGCTCGACAGCGACCATCGGCTGATGAGCCATCTGCAGGTTGTGGAGAAACTTTTTGCCGACTTTCTCGGCCGGATCACAGGCTCTTCTTCATGAGCCCAGACCACGACTGATCGAGGACCATGAATAAACAGAACCTTTTTCAGGATATTCCAGGATCCCTGCCAGACGAACTGCTGCAGACCCTGGCCGGCAACGAGCGGGTTCGGATCGAGCGCATTGTCTCCCGCGGCCACAGCTCCCCGCAAGATTTCTGGTACGACCAGCCGCAGCATGAGTTCGTGCTGCTGGTGCAGGGGGAGGCTGAGCTGGAGTTTCAGGAACCGGCCGAACGCCTTCGACTTCTCGCCGGCGACTGGCTGGTGATCCCCGCCCGGCGCAGGCATCGTGTGGTGCGCACCGATATGCATCAGGATACGGTCTGGCTGGCGGTATTTTACTGAACCCGAAAGGGACCCCAATGCGTGTTTACTATCTGCAGCATGTGCCGTTCGAGGCACTTGGCAGCATCGAACCCTGGCTGGAAGAAAACGGCTTTACGGTCAACGCCACCCGTCTTTTTGCGGGTGAAAAACTGCCGGCAGCGGAGGATGTCGATTTTCTCATCGTGATGGGCGGCCCCATGAGCGTCAATGATGAACAGCAGCATCCCTGGCTCGTCGCGGAAAAAAACTTCATCGGTGAGATGATTGCAATGGGCAGGCCGGTGCTCGGCATCTGTCTCGGTGCGCAGCTTATTGCCTCAGCCATGGGCGCACGGGTCTATCAGAACCCGTTGAAGGAGATCGGCTGGTTCCCGGTGCGCGGGATTCCCTCGAGGGATGAAGCTTTCTTCAGCTTCCCGTCTTCCACCCCTGTCTTTCACTGGCATGGAGAAACTTTCGATCTGCCTGCAGGAGCGACCCTGCTCGCTGAAAGCGACGTCTGCCGGAACCAGGCCTTTCAGATCGGCTCATCTGTCATCGGGCTTCAGTTTCATCTTGAAACGACCCGTCAGTCGGCCGAGACTATGGTCAAGCATTGCGCCAATGAGTTGGTTCCCGCCTCCTGTGTGCAGAGCGGTGAGGAGATTCTGGCGGCCTCCCCGGAACGATACCGTGCCATCAACAGGTTGATGGCCGATATCCTTTCCTATCTTCTGCGACACTGATCTCTCCCCAATTTTTCATCCCGTATTGCGCAGCCCGGCGGCAATGCCGTTGATGGTGGCCGCCAGAACGTAGTTGAGTTCATCGTTTTGTTCCCCACGGCGCTTGCGCCGCAGCAGTTCAACCTGGATCAGGCTCAGGGGATCAACATAGGGGTTGCGCAGGCGCAGGCTCTGGGCCATGTCCGGGGTGCGTTCAAGAACGGCCTGCTGACCGGTCACCGAGAGCACCATGGAACGGGTGCGCTGGAATTCTTCTACAAACAGCGTAAAAACCCGCTCGCGCAAAGCGTCGTCTTCGACCAGCCCGGCGTAAAGACGGGCCAGGGGCAGGTCGACCTTGGCCAGGGCCACTTCGACGTTGCGGATCATGTCGCGGAACAGGGGAAAATTCTGCATCATCTCGCACAAAAGGGACTGGCCGTGATCGTGCTTGTCGGCAAAGCTCTGCAGTGCGTGTCCCACGGAAAACCAGCCGGGGATCATGTGACGGCTCTGGATCCAGCCGAACCCCCAGGGGATGGCGCGCAGATCATCGAGGCTGCTGTTGTCTTTGCGCCGGGCCGGGCGCGAGCCGATTTTGGCCAGGTCGAATTCCAGCACCGGCGTGGCCTGCTCGAAATAGGGCAGAATGTCGGGATTGTCTGCAATCTGGGAGCGGTAAAAAGAGAAGGCTGTGGCCGACATCTCATTCATGGCCTCCATCCACTCGGGGCGTGGTTCGGGGTCCACCAGGCCGGGGCGCGCCAGGGCTTCAAGGGAGGCCGCCGTCATCAGCTCAAGGTTGCGCAGCGCCAGCGCCGCGTCGGCGTACTTGAAATTGATGACCTCGCCCTGCTCGGTGATTTTGAGGCGGCCGGTAAAGGCTCCAGCGGGCTGGGCGACGATGGCGCGATGGGTCGGGGTGCCGCCGCGCCCCACCGTACCGCCGCGTCCATGAAACAGGGTTAGCCTGACATTGCATTCAGCCGCGACTCGATGCAGATCGCGATGCGCTTTGAAGATCTCCCAGGTGCTGGTGAGCATCCCACCGTCCTTGTTGGAGTCGGAGTAACCCAGCATGATTTCCTGGTGGCGATCCCAGGAGTCGAGCAGTGGCTCGTAATCCGGGGACGTCCACAGGTCTCGGCAGATCTGCGGAGCGTTGCGCAGATCCTCGATCGATTCAAACAGGGGCACCGGCATCAGTCCCGGGTCTTTGGACTCCGGATCGCCTTTGACGCTGATGCCGCTGATGTCGCACAGCCACAGCAGGTTGAACACGTCCTCGATGCAGGTCGCGCCGCTGATAATGTAACTGCGGATCGAGGCCGGGGGATAGTCACGCTTGAGAACCGCGATCGTTTTCAGCGTATCCAATAGTTCCAGGGTCTTCTCTGACGGGGCCCCGGCCAGGACGTTTTCTGTTTGGGCAAGCATGTGTGCGCCGGCTCCCAGCTCTTCCACAGCGGCGCGATGCACCTTGGCATGCTGGCGGATATCGAGGGTGTGCAGATGGAACCCGAAGGTCTGCAGGCGGCGCAGAATCGGGTCAACGTAGCTGCGCGCCAGACGCTCGCCGTCATGGGCGCTGAGGCTGTGGCGCACCAGTTGCAGCTCTTCCATCAGTTCCTCAGGGCTCTGGTAGGCCTCGGCATGGCTTGGGTCTTCGAGGGTTTTCTGCAGGCGATACAAAGCGATGCGCAGAAGTTTGCGGTAGTGCTCGCAGTCGGGATAAGCACCGGTCATGGTTGCCGCTTCCGGATATTTGTGCAGCGCCTGCTCAATGGCGTCCAGCAGCTCCTGCGCCACGCCGACGCGGCAGGCCGAAGCGGTCAGCAGTTCACGCAGCTCCTCGATGTTGTCCACATAAATGCGCAGAATGGTTTCGCGAGCCCGCTCCAGCGCGTCGCGGGTGGCGCTCGGGGTGACGAAGGGGTTGCCGTCGCGGTCTCCTCCGATCCAGGATCCGAACTGGATCAGGGAGGGTAGGTCTGCCGGGATGACCTCTTCGCCGTAAACCTCGCTGAACGCCTCGGCGAGATCGCGATAAAACTCGGGCAGTGGCTCCACCAACGATTCCCGGTAATGATCGATCCCCATCCGGATTTCGTCGCCGACCGAAGGCTGACGGCGGCGCACCTCATCGGTCTGCCACAGCGCCGTGATCTCGCTGAGAATCTCATCCTGGCGACGTGCCGCTTCGGTGATGGCCAACGGCAGGCGGTCGAGTTGTTCCAGGATGCGGTCGATGCGCCTGCGTTTATAGCGCACCACGCGTCGCGCAACCTCTGTGGGATGGGCGGTAAAAACAGGAACCACCTGGATGCGTGACAAAAATTCGCGGGCGGCCGAGGCGTCGACACCGGCATCCTTCATGCGCTGCAGGGTGCCGCGCAGCGATCCCGGCTTGTCGCCGCCGTGCTCGAGGCGGGTCGCGCGACGGCGGCGTTTTCGGTGATTGGTTTCGGCGAGATTGGTGAGTTCGAAAAAAACGCCGAAAGCCTTGATGACCTGATGAGCATCATACAGAGACAACCCCGCCACCAGCTGCTGGGATTCCTCCTCCAGTTGCAATTCCTCGGGGCATCCCAACCCTGAACCCTGCTCGTTATCACACAGCTCGCGATGACGGATCGATTTTTTGCGCAGCAACTCCTCGGTATTGAAAATATGCTCTCCAGCCTGCTCCCGCAGCACGACTCCCAGCAGCATCCCCAGGGAGCGTACATCGCGCCGCAGGGGGCGTTCCTTGATATCTTCTTCGTGAGTGATCAGTTCGTTCAGTCTTTCCGACTGGCTGTCGGCTTTCCAGAAAGTGACAGGTTTTTCCATGATTGTCCCTCTATAGTGTTCAGGTTATTTTAATAGCTTACGATTCGTGATGTGATATGCAAGTAAGGGAATATTGTCTCCTCATAAATAGGTGTTTTTTGTATCGGTTAAGCCTATTTCTGTCATTGGAGAATGTGCATGATTCGGTTGACCGGCTGAGGGTTGGCGTGACAAGATAGAGAACCGGTTTTCAAGATTTTACACTATGCCCTTTTCAGATCCAGGAGAGTTCCTTTGAATATTGACACCCTTATCGAAAAATCACGCTCGCAAGAGCCGTTTTCCCGGGAAGAGATTGTCGCCATGCTCTCTTTTCCCAGCGTATCTGAGCAGGCCATGAGGCTGATGGCTGAAGGGTCGCGTATTTCCCGCGAACTGACAGGCAATCAGGCCGAAGTCCAGGGACAGTTTGCTCTCAATCTTGCGCCCTGTCCCGTCAACTGCCAGTTCTGCTCCTTTTCGTCCGAGTATGAGATTTTCAGGGAACAGACCCAGATCAGTGTCGAGCAGGCTGTGGAATCTGCCAAGCTGTTTGACTCCAACCGTGAAAATGCCGCGGTGTTGATGATGGCGACCGCCGATTACGGTTTTGAGCGATTGCTCGAAACCGCCCAGGAAGTTCGCAGAGCCCTTGACCCTTCAACTCTTCTGATCGCCAATGTCGGTGATATGAGTCTGGAGAACGCGAAACGAATGAAGGAGAGCGGGTTCCATGGCGTGTACCACGCAGTCCGGATTGGCGAGGGCTCCGCGACCCGCGCTCCCAAAAAACAGAGATTGCGCAGCATCCGCAATTTTCAGGAAGCAGGCCTGATTGTGGGAACCTGCGTCGAGCCTATCGGGCCCGAACACTCCAACGAAGAGATCGCCGAGCATATCATGCTGGCCGGCTCCTTCGACCCTGCCTTCAGCGGTGCTGCACGCCGCATTACCATCCCGGGATCGAAGCTTGAGAAGCACGGCATGATCTCCGAACTGCGCATGAGCCAGATTGTCGCCGTAACCCGCATCGCCACCCCGCGCAGTGTCAAGGGAAACTGTTCCCATGAACCCTGCAGCCTTGCCGCAGCAGCCGGCGCCAGCCTCTTCTGGGCGGAAACCGGGGCCAATCCCCGCGACATCAAGGAAAAAACCGAAGAGGGGCGCGGATTGTCCGTCCAGGGGTGTGCCGACCTGTTCCGTGAGGCTGACTGGCAGATCAGAACACAGCCGTCGCTTTATTTCAGCAAAACGCATCAACAACTGGCCGATCCGGACATGCTCCTTCAGGTATAGTGGTGGTCATCTGGCAGGAAAAGGCGGGCGATCAGATGCAAACTCGAAGAATCGCGGTAATATTGTGAGCGACAATGCGGAATCCGCTTATTCCGGTTGATTTAATTCAAGGAGGATAGATTTTATGAATGGTGGAAATCTGGTAAGAAGCGCTGCCGTCGCTGCTGCTTTCGGATTTTTGGTGCTTTCGGGCTGCAGTGAACGCGAGGAAGCCGCTGAGGCACCGAAACCTCAGGAGGTTGAACGGCGTGCCGAGAATGCCGCGGCCTCAGGCGATTATGACGCCACGCTTGCGCAGCAGACTTTTGAAAAACATTGTGCCTCCTGCCATCCCGATGGAGGCAATATCATCAACTCGGAAAAAAATCTCAAGAAAGCCTCTCTTGAAGCCAAAGGGATTGCGACGGCTCAGGATATCGTGAACATCATGCGTGATCCGGGACCCGGCATGCCGGCATTCGACGCAAAGACAATCCCCGAAGATCTAGCGCTGGACGTCGGGCGCTACATCCTGGAAACATTCAAGTAAAATTAAAAAATCCCCGGATAAGTTGTTTTTATCCGGGGATTTTTTACCCGACCTCGTTATATTCCCGGGCGCGGAATGTCGCGCCGAGATCTTCCGCCACCCGCCTGCAGGCGTCCACATCGAGCCCCGGGACGGTGACCGCGCTGGCGGTCACCGATGGGATGTGGCGCAGCGCCTCCCGGATGAAATCCTTGACCCCCGGGTAAGCTTTTTCGCCGAAGGTTGAATGGCATATCTTCAGATAGGTTTCGGCGTCCGCGGCATTGAGTGAAACCGACACCGCATCGACGAGTCCGTCAAGCTCGGGCAGGACGTTGCGGTCATGTACCAGGTTGGCTTGGCCGTCGGTGTTGATGCGAACCTTTTTACCCTTCTTTTTCAGCCACGCAGCAACCTCCTTGACCAACTCAAGTCGCAGCAGGGGCTCTCCATACCCGCAGAAAACCACCTCATCATAGGAGGAGGGGTCGCCAATCGCGGCGATGACCTCATCAAAATCGGGCTCATGCTGAAGCTGAAGAGGGTGTCCCTTGACGGTGAAATCGCGGAACTTCGCGCAGAAGCTGCAGGCGTTGGTGCAGCGGTTGGTAATATTGAGATAGAGGGAGTTGCGGATGGCGTAGGCAATCGCACCCGATTGGTCTACCTGCCCCAATCCGAAAAGCTTGATGGCGTTGCGGGTCGTGATGCGGGCCACATCTTCCAGAGAAAGGCCTTTGACTTCGGCCAGAGTTTCTGCGGTGCAGCGTACATAGGCCGGTTCGTTGCGCTTGCCGCGATAAGGTTGAGGCGCCAGGTAGGGGCAGTCCGTTTCCACCAGCAGGCGCTCGACGGGGATGTCGTGTGCCACTTCGCGCAGCGTCTCGTTTTTAGGGTAGGTCAGGGTTCCGGGAAAGGAGATGTAGAAGCCCATTTCAAGACAGGTGCGAGCCATATCCGTATCGCCGGAGAAGCAGTGAATCACACCGCCGATTTCCGCTGCGTTTTCTTCGGCGAGGATCTGGGTGATCTCTTCATGGGCATCCCGGTCATGGATGATCAACGGTTTGCCCAGTCGTTTGGCCAGGCGAATCTGCTGTCGAAATGCCTGGCGCTGGATATCGCGGGGAGCGCGGTCGCGGTAGAAATCCAGCCCGGTTTCGCCGATTGCGACGACCTTCGGATCCGAGAGCGCCATCTCTTCCAGCGCGTCAAGGCCTTCGTCATCCGCCTGAGGGGCATCATGGGGATGAATTCCAACTGCCGCGAAAATATTGTCATAGCGCCGGGCCAGATCAAGGCAACGGCGGGAACTGTCAATATCGCAGCCGACGGTGATTATCTTGCCGATGCCGTTCTGCGCGGCTCTTTCCAGGACCTCGTCGATATCGGCTGTGAACTTGCCGCCGTCGAGATGAGCGTGGGTATCGATCAGGGTGGATTTCAGAGTCATGCGGCTTTCTCCAACAACAAGGGGCGCAGAAGGCGCCCCCGTGGTTCGTTCGATTTTCAGGACAGGCACCAGCTGGGTGCGCGGTTGCTACTCCCGCTCTATGCGCGGAAACAGGGGGGCTGCCTTTTCGATCTTCGTTCCGGCGCTCAAACCACCCCAGATATCCTGCCCGCGCAGCTTCGGGTCATTCGGGTCACAGCCGAGGATGTCGAGAATCTTCTCGGAAGTGTCCGGCATGAACGGGGAAATCATCAGCCCGATGATGCGGCTGGCCTCCGCCAGGTTGTACATGACCGTGGCGAGGCGTTCGCGGTCGGCCGGATCCTTGGCCAGGGTCCAGGGCGCGGTTTGATCAATGTAGCGGTTGGCGGCACTGATCAACTCCCAGATGGTCTGCAGAGCCTTGTGAAAGGCCAGTTCGTCCATGTGGCGGTCAAGCGTCTGCAGGCTGTTGGGAAAGCGGGCGACGAATTCGCTGTCCATGTCGTCTGCCGCCGCCGGCGCCGGAAGCTCTCCCTTGAAGTATTTGTTGATCATGGCGGTGGTCCGGCTCACCAGGTTGCCCAGATCGTTGGCCAGGTCCGAATTGATGCGGTTGGTCAACGCCTGGTGGGAGAAGTCGCCGTCAAGGCCGAACGGCACCTCGCGCATCAGAAAATAGCGGATGGCGTCCACGCCGTATTTGTCCACCAGCATGTTCGGTTCCACGACGTTCATCAGGCTCTTGCTCATTTTCTGCCCCTCGACGGTCCACCAGCCGTGCGCAAAAACCTTTTTCGGCAGGGGGATGCCGGCCGCCAGCAGGAAGGTGGGCCAGTAAACAGTGTGGAAGCGCAGAATGTCTTTGCCGATCAGATGAACGTCGGCCGGCCAGAACTTGCTGAAATTTCCGTCGGGGTCATCAGGGTAGCCCAGTGCGGTGATGTAGTTGGAAAGGGCGTCGAACCACACGTAAATGACATGTTTGTCGTTGCCGGGAACCGGAAGGCCCCAGGAGAATGTGGTGCGCGAGATGGACAGATCGCGCAACCCCTCGCGGACAAAGCTCAAAATTTCGTTGCGGCGCGACTTGGGCTGGATAAAGTCTGGATTTTCCTCGATATGTTTGAGCAGGGCATCCTGGTACTTGCTCATGCGGAAGAAATAGGATTCTTCCTTGAGCTTTTCCGTCGGTCGGCCGCAATCGGGGCAGTTGCCGTCCATCAACTGGGTTTCGGTCCAGAATGTTTCGCAGGGGGTGCAGTACCAGTCCACGTACTCGCCGAGATAGATGTCCCCCTTGGATTCGATGATCTCAAAGAGCTTATGCACTCCCTTTTTGTGGCGCTCCTGGGTGGTGCGGATGAAATCGGTGTGCGAAATGTTGAGTCGCTCCCACAGGGCCTGAAAGCGTTTCACGACCCGGTCGGCAAGCTCGTTGGGCGTCTCTCCCTTGGCTTGAGCCGCTTTTTCGACCTTCTGGCCGTGCTCGTCGGTTCCCGTGAGGAAAAACACCTCATGTCCGCGGGCCCTCTTGTAGCGGGCCATCACGTCGCAGGCCAGGGTGGTGTAGGCGTGACCGATGTGGGGAACGTCGTTGACGTAATAAATGGGAGTCGTGATGTAAAATGGCTGCGGCATGATCATAATCTCCTGTTACTGGTCTTTTTTCCGGGGGCGGCGACGTGGACGGCGTTTTTTTTCACCGCTGCGAGGTTTGGCGGGCCCACCCTGCTGGCCGGGCTGGCCGCCTTTCTGCTGTTCTGCCCGGCCGGGTCCGGAATCGGGTTTGGCGGATTTCTCAGAGCGGCGCTTTTCCGGTTTGTCTGAAGACTCCTGTCTGGGTTTCGCAGCTGCGGAAGAATTGTCCACAGAGCGCGAACTGTCGTCCTTCTTTCTGCCGCGCCCGCGGGATGAGCGTCCACGACGCTTGCGTTTGCTCTTTTGCTCAGAACCGGAATCGGATTGCCCTTTTTGATCCTTTTTCCCGCCCTTGTCCTGATCTTTATCTTGATCAGGTTTTGGTTTGCGTGGTTCCTTTTCCTGCTTGCCGTCTGCGCCCTGCAGCGTTGGGCGCGGCGGCGCTTCTTCGGCAACAGTGGTCGTGGCGTCGGGGATTTCCCCCTGTTCGATATTGCGGGCGGTCAGAACCGCTTCCTTCCCATCATCGAGGCGCACTTTGACTTTTCCGGCAAAAATATCGACGCTCAGAACCATCGCCTCGCGATTGCCGAGTTTGATGATGCGGCCGATTTTAGGCAGTCCGCGCTTGAGATGGCAATAAGTTTCGTATTCATAGCCCAGGCAGCACAGCAGGCGACCGCATTGCCCGGAGATTTTCCCGGGATTCAGGGCCAGCCCCTGCTCTTTGGCCATTTTGACGGAAACCGGGTTGAATTCACGCAGGAAAGTGCAGCAGCACAGCTCGCGTCCGCAGACTCCGACACCGCCGAGAAGTTTGGCTTCGTCGCGCACACCGATCTGGCGCATCTCAATGCGGGTGTGGAGGTGGTGGGCCAGGTCCTTGACCAGTTCGCGGAAATCGACGCGGCCATCAGCGGTGAAATAAAAAATGACTTTTGATCCCTCGAAGAGATATTCCGCCCGTACCAGCTTCATTTCCATGCCGCGTTCTTCGATGCGCTTTTTGCAGTATGCAAAAGCCTGCTGTTCCTGATCTTTGTAACGGGCATCAATGGCCAGGTCTTCGTCGGTGGCCTTGCGCAGGACATTTTTGAGCGAATCGCTTACATTCTCCGGAGAAACCTCGTGCGGCGGGGTGACAACCAGGCCCAGGGCGCGGCCGCGTTCGGTTTCGACTACAACCTGATCGCCTTTGCTGAGTTCAAGGTCGCCGGCGTCGAAGTCGTAAAGACGGCCGGCATCGCGAAATTTGATTGAAACGACACGAATCATGGTGATGGATGTATTTCCTGTCACAGAAGTCATAAAGAGACGAATCCTCTGTTTGAAATGCGGCGGCTCAGGCGCACAGCCGCAGAAGAAGATTGTCCATGACGAGTTGTCGATTGACGTTGCGCTCCAGAAGGCGCAGTGCCTCCTGAATCGCTTCGATTTTGGTCAAAGTTGAGCACACCGTTTCCTTCCCGGCGATACGGTGAATTTTTTCCATGAGATCGATATTGACCAGGTCTTCGACCGGGCGGCCATGGAGCGTCAGAAGCACATCGCGGTAAAAGGCTCGCAAAATTTCAAGATATTCAGGCAGATTTTCCTTGTCGTCGGAACGTTCCCGGGCCAGCTCGAACAATGGCAGCACGCTGCCGGGCGATAAGGCTGTCACGGCTTTGAGAAAATCACGACGCAGGTCGAGAAACAGCTCGCGATCGCGGCCCAGCGCTTTTTTGAAGCTACCCTCGGACAATGCCGCCAATAGATGCCCCTGCTGTTCATCCAGATCAAGGCGATGCATGAGGTCACTCTTGAGCAGTTCGGCGGGAATCCGCGAAAACGGCAGCGGCTGGCAACGGGAGCGGATGGTCGAAAGCAACTGCTCGGGGTGTGCGCTCAGCAATATGAACAGAGCTTCCCCTGTGGGCTCCTCCAGTGTCTTGAGCAGGGCATTGGCCGCAGCGGTCTGCATTTTTTCTGGTTTTTCAATCAGGCAGACCTTGCGCGGGCTTTCCAGGGGACGATAGGAAAACTCCCGCTGGATTGATCGCACCTGCTCGATCTTGATGTAATTTCCGTCCGGCTCGACCAGATGCAGGTCCGGGTGGTTGAAGTGATCGACCTTGCGGCAGGCCACGCAATCTCCACATCCGCCCCTTTCGCAGAAGACGGCCCGCACCAGCGCAAGCGCCATCAGTCGCTTGCCGACCCCGTCCGGCCCGCTGAAAAGATAGGCATGGGCCAGACGACCGGATGAGAGAACCCGTCGCAGAATGTCTTTCTGCCGGTCATGGCCGAGAATGCGGGCGAAGGTCATCCTTCATCCCCTTGATTGGTTGGACAGTGCATCGTTGACTATGCGCAACACCTGCTGTGTTACGTCCTGCAGCGGTGCGTCGGCATGAATCAGCCTGAAGCGCTCCGGGGATTGCTGCGCCAGCTCCAGGTATCCTTCACGGATGCACTGGTGAAACGCCAGGGATTCCTGTTCGAAGCGGTCTTCGGCAGGGCCGTCGCTTCGGGCGATGCGCTCCATGGCCCGGGACAGCCCGGTTTCCACCGGCAGATCAAACAACAGGGTCAGGTGCGGATGAATATCATCAACGGCCAGCGCATTGAGTTGCCTGATCAGGTCCAGAGGCAGGCGGCGGCCATGCCCCTGGTACGCCAGGGTCGCGTCGCTGAAGCGATCGCAGAGTACGACGCAGTCCCGGTCTAGAGCGGGCCGGATCACTTCTTCGACATGCTGGGCACGGGCCGCGGCGTAAAGAAGCAATTCCGCACGGGGAACCAGGGCGTCGTTGCGCGCATCGAGCAGTATGGCACGGATCGCGTCGGCAATGGCGCAGCCGCCGGGTTCGCGTGTGGTGACCACGGATCGGCCCTGCCGGCGGAGTGACTCTGCCAACCGTTTGATCTGGGTTGTTTTGCCGCTGCCTTCGATTCCTTCGAAGGTAATGAAAAATGACATGGCATTTGTGTCTTTCAGAAAATCGCAAAGCTCCAGTGCTTTTAACGGTCAAGTCTTCTGGAGCATGGTCGTATATTTGAACGACACCATAAAACTTGAATACTAATGGATAGACCGAAAGGGAATCAAGGAAAAAGCCTGGAAATTCGCCGACGATATCGGGCTGGCGCTTCGGAATGGGCTAATTTTTTGCGGCAATTACAGGCTATACGCAGTTGTTCGATTCTGCTAGAGTTACAGATTCGGTTTTTTATCTCCCGCTGAAAGCTCAGAGGCGCAAGTCAATCCATGGCCCAGGAATTCAATCCCGCGGAAATTGAAAAACGTATCGGTTATCGCTTTGCGTGCAAGGATCTGCTCCGTACCGCTTTGACCCACCGGTCCTTCGTCAACGAAGCCATGGAGGGACGCGGAGACTACAATGAGCGGCTCGAATTTCTCGGTGATGCTGTTTTTCAGCTGGTGGTCAGCCGCTTTATCTTTGACCGTTATCCTCACCTGCCTGAGGGAGATCTGACCCGTATCCGGGCCGAGGTGGTCAGTGAAAAGGGACTGGCTGAAGTTGCGCGACGGCTGGAACTCGGTGGCGCGCTCCTTTTGGGACGGGGCGAAGATCGTAGCGGCGGACGCCGCAAGGCCAGCCTGCTCGCCAATGCGTTTGAAGCGCTGCTCGGCGCTGTTTTTCGCGATGGGGGGTTCGAGGCGGCAATCGAAGTTGCCGAAAGGCTGCTGCGTGAACGGATCGAGGCGGCTCAGGGGCTTTCAGCGTGGACTGATTATAAAACCCGGCTGCAGGAATACTTCCAGGGGCGCCACGGACGCCCCCCTGCCTATCGTCTGGCGTCGGTGACGGGACCGGAGCATGACCGGGTCTATCGGGCCGAGGTTGTTTTCGACGACCAGGTTGTCGGCCAGGGCCAGGGGCGCACCAAGAAGGCTGCGCAGCAGGCGGCGGCACGTCAGGCACTTGACGCTCTGGAGTCTTGATCATGCAGGTTTTTCCCGTTTTTCTGCCCCATCATGGCTGCCCGCACCGTTGCTGCTTCTGTGACCAGAGGCGGACGACACAGCAGTTTTCAGCCCTGGCGCACGCTCGGATCGAGAGTCGTCTCGCCGATATGATCCCGGGGGACGGGCAGGGGGAGGGTGAGATCGCTTTCTATGGCGGCACCTTTACTCTGCTGCCTCTTGCCGAACAGGAGGCACTGCTCAATCTTGCCCAGGGCTACGTGGACCGCGGGCTGGTTTCCGGAATTCGGGTTTCCACCCGCCCCGATGCCCTTGAATCTTGCCAGGTCGAATTTCTGAGAAGACACGCAGTAACGACCGTAGAGATCGGTGCGCAGTCCTTCGATGATCGTGTACTGAAGGCTGCCGGCCGGGGGCATGACGCCTCTTGCGCCCTGGATGCGGTCGAGCGGTTGCGCAATAGTGGGGTGAAGATCGGTTTGCAGCTGATGCCGGGGCTGCCCGGAGGTTCTTTTGACGAAGCGCTTTTTTCCCTCCGTACAGCTTTTGAGGCCCGCCCCGACTTTTTACGCATCTACCCAACGGTGGTTTTCCCCGGCACCGAATTGGAGTCATTGTGGCGCCGCGGCCTGTATCGCCCCTGGTCGCTGAATGAGGCGGTCGATGTCTGCGCCGATATGCTCCAGGAGTGTCGCCGGCATTCAATGCCTGTTATCCGGCTGGGGTTGCAACAGGTTGATGCGCTGGAGCACGGCGGCATTGCTGCCGGCCCCCATCATCCCGCCTTCGGGCAGCTGGTTCGGTCGCGGCTCTGGTTCCGCGCTCTGATGAGCTTTTTGCCCCCGTTGAAAAATGAGGTGAAGCCGTTTCGCGTCCGGGTTTCGAGGATGGATCTGGGCGATGTTCTGGGGCACCGCCGCACAAATATCGAGAAAATGCGCAGATTGGCTCCCGGCCTGGTTTTTGAGACTTCAAGCGAACTGAGCCGCGAACATCTGGCTGTCGCCGATCAGGTATTTTGCCTTGATTCGCTTTTACAGCAGAACCCGAAAGAGGAAAGATATGAATCAATCTGTGGGTGAACAGGAATTTCGTTCCGGGTTTGTCGGAATCATCGGACGCCCCAATGTCGGTAAATCGACACTGCTCAACCGTGTTCTCGGGCAGAAGATCAGCATCACCTCCAGCAAGCCGCAGACGACGCGAAACCGGATTCTCGGAATCTACAACCAGCCGCAGGCTCAGGTTCTGTTTCTGGACACTCCGGGCGTTCACCACGCGCGTGGGCCTCTGCACCGCTATATGGTCGAGCAGGCCCTTGCGACGCGCGGCGCTTCCGACCTGATTTACTACCTGGTGGACGCCACCGCCGGAGCGGTTTGCGACGAGGATCTTGTCGCCAGGGTTCTACAGGGAGGACGCCCGGTGTTTCTTGTCATCAACAAGATCGATCTGGTTCCCAAACCGATTCTACTTGAGATCATGGCGGCGCATCGCGAACAGGCTTTCGCCGAAATCATACCGGTCAGCGCAGAAACAGGGGAAAATCTCGACCGCTTAATCGACGTGACTCTCGGTTATCTGCCTGAAGGCCCCCGCTATTATCCGGAGGATCAGGTGACCGATCTGCCGGAGCGCTTTATCTGTGCAGAATTTATCCGGGAGAAGATCATGCGCCTGACGCGCGACGAGATCCCTTACGGTTGCGCCGTCGTGGTCGAATCATTTGCCGAGAAGCCGGAGAAAGATCTGGTGCATATCGAGGCGACCATCCAGGTCGAACGCGAAGCTCACAAGCGTATTCTGATCGGCACCCGCGGCAGCATGATCCGCCGCATCGGCGAAGATGCCCGCGGTGCTATCGAGAAAATGCTCGGTACACGCGTGTATCTCGAACTGTTCGTGCGGGTGAGGCGCAACTGGACCCGCAGTGAATATCAGGTCCGAGATCTGGGGTACGAATAAATATCATTTTACAGGTCTCTTTCGAATGTCGAATAAATTAACAAGAGAAAAGCAGGATCACTCATGATGCCCCTTGTCGCCATTGTCGGCCGTCCAAACGTCGGCAAATCCACTCTGTTCAATCGAATCCTCGGCCAGCGCCGTGCCATCGTCGAAGATGTGCCCGGCGTCACCCGGGACCGCAATTATGCCGAAGTGACCCGTTATGAAAAACAGTTCACGCTGGTCGATACCGGTGGGTTTGAGCCCGATTCGAAGGAGAGTCTGCTGCAGCAGATGCGCGAGCAGTCGCAGCTTGCTATCGAAGAAGCCGATCTCATTATATTTCTGATGGACGGGCGAGAGGGGCTGACTCCATCGGATATGGAGGTCGCCGAGCAGCTGCGGCGGCAGCCCAAACCGGTTCTTTACGTGGTCAACAAAGTCGACGGTGAAAAGCAGGAGGAGGCGTCTCTTGAATTCTACTCTTTGGGAGTGGAAGAGCTTCTGACTGTATCTGCCGAGCACGGCCGCGGCATCAGCGCATTGATGGGAGCAGTGCTTGATCAGCTTCCCTCCGGGGCCGCCAGGGCGGAAGGCGATGAAGTTACGCGCATTGCCGTCATCGGGCGTCCCAACGTGGGCAAGTCAAGCCTGGTCAACCGGCTGCTGGGTTTTGAACGCGTTGTCGCCAATCCTGCGTCGGGGACAACTCGTGACAGTATCGATACGCCCTTTACCTACAACCGCAAGCCCTATCTGCTGATTGATACTGCGGGCATCCGCCGTAAGGGCCGGGTCAGCCAGAAGCTGGAAAAATTCAGCGTGGTGCACGCCCTCAAGGCCATTGACCGTGCGGATGTTGTGCTGATGGTGGTCGATGCCGTGGAGGGCGTGACCGAGCAGGATCTCAACGTCGCCGGCTATGCCCACGAAAAGGGGCGCGCCGTGATTCTGGTGGTGAACAAGTGGGACGCCATTGAAAAAGACAACCAGACTCTTGGCCGTTATGTGGAGCAGGTGCGCATGGGATTCAAGTTCATGTCCTATGCGCCGATCCAGTTTGTGTCGGCACTCACCGGGCAGCGTGTTGCCCGCATTATGGATGAGGTCAGCAAGGTGAGCGAACAGTTCCGTCGCCGGGTTTCGACCTCCGAACTGAACAAGGTCCTGGAAGCTGCGGTTGCAGCACATCAGCCGCCCATATTCCGCGGTAAAAGACTCAAGATTTTTTATATGACTCAGGTTTCCAGCAAACCGCCGTCATTTGTTGTCTTTGTTTCCAAGGCGCAGGGGATTCATTTCTCTTATGAGCGATATCTTCTGAACAAGATCAGGGAAGGTTTCGGTTTTGAGGGGACTCCAGTCCGATTGTTTTTCCGGGATAATAAAAGATCCGATTGAGTATGAAATATGAGAAGTAAAAAAACTTTACAGCCCACCGTTTCTCATATATATTAAACACTATTCATTCATTTAAGGTAAAACGCGTGTTGGCTCGCGAACGGCGCCGATTATGAGTCTTGTTGGAAATCTGGAAGATCTCGGGCTTGGCGACATCCTCCAGATCGTCAGTCTGAGTCGCAAATCGGGCGTTCTGTCCCTTCAGCACAAGCAGAACGAGGGGAAAATCTATTTCTCCAACGGTCAGGTGGTTAAAGCCTGGAGCAACGCAAGCTACGACAATGTCGGAGATCTGTTGATCCGAAAAGGCCTGGTGACCGATACGCTGCTCAAGCGAGCCCTTGCCGTCCAGCGTAAGAGCGAAATAAAAAAACGCATTGGCGCGATTCTATGTGAAGAGTTCAAGGTTCCGCGTGATCAGATCGAAGAAACGGTCCGCGAGCAGACGGAGAAGATCGTCTATAATTTTTTCACATGGGATCGCGGGACATTTGAGTTTAAGCTGGGTGTGCCCGAAGAAATTGCGGCAACCAATTTCAATCCATTGCAGTTCATGCTCGATCAGGGGCTGAATCCTCAGTGGCTTGCCCTTGAGGGAGCCCGTCTGCAGGATGAAAACGGGCGAGATGTCTCACAGGCCGGGGGCGCGGCCCAGGGCGGGGAAATCTATTTTTCGCGCAAGTCCGTACAAACGAATTCACCCTGCGGTCGAATCGATTCGCAGACCCGCTTGGTTCTTGTTGATGATGATTGCACAACCCGCGATCTTCTCTACTCTCAGTTGCACGAAAAAGGTCTGAAGGTTGCTGTTTTCAGGGACAGTCGCAGTCTGCTGGATGCCCTGGCTGAATGGACCCCCTCGCAACAGTCCGTCTTTTTTGTCATCGATCTGATTATGGCCACTCTGGATGGAGAAGGAATTTTCGGCGGGCTTGAGCTGGCAAAGATCATCAAAAAAGAATGGCCCCGGCAGCAAATTGTTCTGATGTCCGATCGTACCGATGCCACGGTGCAGAGTCGGGTTGAAGAGTCAGGTGTTGAGCAGTTCATATCCAAGCCTTCACGGAATTCGTTTGCTGAAGGAGCACAGTCACTGGCAGTCTGTGAATTTATTGATAAACTGATCAGCATTGTTGAGGGACCGGACGAAGAAGATTCCACCATGTTTTTCGATATCGGCCGTGACCTCAGTGATGAAGATGGGGTCGACCTTCTCTCGTACCGAGAGACCGGTTCGGCATCTGATCTCAGCCTCAAAATAAGAACTTTGGTTGAACAAATCAGCTCCCCGCTGGCGCCGGGGGGCATTGTGCTGCCGGCCCTGCAGTTGGCTGGAGAAATTTTCAACCGTGCCGTCATTCTGCGCTGCAGGCCTGGCGAGCTTGTCGGCATGGGGCAGTTCGGACTGGAACCCTTCTGCGGCGATGCCGACGCAATGATACGGGATACAGTGATATCCCTTGAGAATGAGTCGGTTTTCTCCAGGGTCCTTGAGCAACCAACCCCTGTGATCATTTCGCCGGAATGCTCGACGGTGGAGAAAGCTTTTTTCAACCGTTTGGAGGGGGGGCTCCCTGAGGAGATATTCCTGGGGCAGGTCAAGTGTTTTGACCAGGTGGCCTACCTGCTTTATGGAGACAACTGCCCCGACAACAACCCTATTGTGGGCGTCGAGCCGTTGGAGATCTTTTTACTGCTGGCTGGTCTGGCCCTGGAAAAGGAATTGCTGCAGAAAGAGTTGCACAGGTGTCGAGCCGTTTGACAAGGAGCATAGCGAGGGTGTCGAAAAAAATTCTTGTAACTGAAGACTCTTCTACGATGCGTGCCATGATCTGCGCGACCATTGAAGCCCTGGGTGATTTCGATATTTTTGAAGCGCCCAATGGTTTCGAAGCGCTACGGCTATTGCCGCGCGAAAAGTTCGATCTGGTCATCACCGATATCAACATGCCTGACATCAACGGGCTTGAATTGGTCAGTTTTGTAAAAAACAATGATCAATATCGTGCCATCCCGCTGATTATCGTCAGTACCGAAGGGAGCGAACGTGATCGGAAAAAGGGGATGGGCCTCGGCGCCGATGCCTATCTGGTCAAGCCTTTCGATCCCGCCGAATTGCAGGAACTGGTTGAGAAGTTTCTTTCCTAGGAGGCGTTGTCTTGGCCGATAAATCATCCCAGGCCCTCAAGGAGTTTCTTGGCGAAGCCGAGGAGATACTCGAGAACCTCAATGCGGATTTGATGGAATTGAGCCAATCCGCCGACAGTGGTGACGCCAACCCCGATCTGCTCAACAGCATTTTCCGTGGCGCGCACTCTCTTAAAGGCCTCTCCGGCATGTTCGGATTTTCCGATATTGCCGAACTTTCGCACCAGATGGAAAACGCTCTCGATCATCTGCGTCTGGGTAAAATCCCTTTTGATGAACCGGTTATCGAAACTCTTTTCGATGCGTTCGAAACCCTGGGAAAGCTTGTTTACGGCAAGGGCGAGGACGAAGAGTTCACTCTCGATGTCTCTGACCTGATCGATCGCCTTGACGCCCTTATTAAAGGAGAGGAGGCGGTTTCCGAGGAAGATCCTTTCGCCGACCTTGAAATCGATCGCTCCATTCTCGACGTTCTGACCGAGTACGAAGAACATCGCCTGCTTGAAAACCTCAAAAAGGGACGCAATCTTTTCAGAGTTCAGGCCAGCTTCTCCCTGACCAGTTTCGACACGGATCTTGCCGCCATCACCGAGACGCTGAAACAAGAAGGTGAAATTATCAGCACCCTGCCCAGCCCTGATTGTGAAATCGAGGATGGGATTGCCTTTCAGATCCTGGTGGGAACACCCCTTTCCGAAGATGATGTAAGAGGGCTGCTCGACGGCAAAAATGCCACCATTGAAGCCGTCGGGAAAAAATCATCCAAGACCCGCGATAAGGCAGAAGCCACTCCGAAAGAAGAGGGTTCGAAGGCGCGGACAGACCTCCCGGCGGAGACCGATGCCAAACCGGAAAAGAGCGAGGATGGCGGGGCAGGTGCAGGCATGCGCTCCATCAGCCGCATGGTCCGGGTCGATATCGACAAGCTAGATGTGCTGATGAATATCGTCGGTGAACTGGTCATCGCCAAGGGAACCATCACAGAGATTGCCGAAACTCTGCGCATTGAAGGGCACGGCCTCGGAAGCGATCTGAACAAGGCGACACGCATTCTGGAGCGTCGTCTTTCCGAACTGCAGAAGGGCGTTATGGAGGTCCGCATGGTCCCCGTACGCCAGTTGTTCGACAAAACCGCCCGTGTGGTTCGCAAGGCGGCGCATGATATGTCCAAGAAGATCGACCTTCAGATTCGCGGGGCGGATACTGAACTCGACAAACTGATTATCGAAGATCTTTCCGATCCCCTTGTGCACATTATCCGAAATTCCGTCGATCATGGTATTGAGACACCAGAGGAGCGACTTGCCGCGGGAAAGCCCGAGACCGGGACTTTGCGCCTGTCCGCTGCTCAGAAGGGCAATCATGTCGTGATTGAAATCAGGGACGACGGCCGTGGTATCGACCCGGAAAAAATTCGCCGCAAGGCCCTTGAACGTGGATTGATCGACGAAAAAACCGAGCTGAGCCGTGAGGAGGTCTACGATCTGCTGTTCATGCCCGGTTTCTCCACCGCTGACAAGGTCAGCGAAATTTCCGGACGTGGAGTCGGCATGGATGTGGTCAAGAGCAATATCTCCGCACTCTCCGGCATGATCGACATTGACAGCCGGGTGGGCGAGGGAACCACCCTTTCCATTACCCTGCCGATTACCCTGGCCATCATCAAGGCCCTGATCATCCGGGTGCTTGACAACGAATTCGCGATTCCCATTACCTCCGTCATGGAAACGCTGATGGTTGAGCCTGCAAGCCTGCGGACCATCGAAGGCCGAGAAGTCATGGAGCTGCGGCAGAGCACCCTGCCGCTGGTACGGTTAAGCCGGTTGTTCAACTTTTCATCCTCCAGCGAAGCAAACCCGGACAATTTTTTTGTCGTGGTCGTGGGAATGGCCGAAAAACGCCTGGGACTGATTGTCGATGAACTGCTTGGACAGCAGGATGTCGTTATCAAGCCTCTCGGCAATATTCTCTCATTTGTCAAGGGATTTGCCGGTGCGGCGGAGATGGGGAACCGCAAAACCATACTGGTGCTCGATGTCGGCGGCCTGATGAGTGAGTCGCTGCGAGGAGATATGACGTCTCATGTATGAGCGGTTTTACGGACTGCGTGAAAAACCGTTCAGCAAAACCCCTGATCCGCGCTTCCTGTATCTGGGCCGTGCTCATCGAGAAGCGCTGGCGCGGCTTCTGTTCGCGGTGGAGGAGCGGGACCCCGCGCTGCTCACCGGCGGGATCGGCTGCGGCAAGACCACTCTGTCACGGGCCTTGATGGATCAACTGGACAGTTCTTTTAAAATTATTCTGCTGATCAATCCCCGTCTGAGTCCCCTGGAATTTTTACGGGTTCTGGCGCGGCATCTCGGGATTGAAACCCCTTCGGATTACAAAACCGATCTTCTGGAGCAGATCGGCGAAAATCTCTACCGGCTCTATCAGCAGCAGATCTGTCCGGTCCTGATTATCGACGAAGCGCAACTTATCCCGTATCGAGAGACTTTCGATGAAATCCGGTTGCTGACCAATTTTCAACTCGATGATCGCAACCTTTTGAGCGTGATTCTCATGGGACAGCCCGAACTCCGCCGGCGTCTGGCGCACCCGGTCTATGAACCGCTGAGACAGCGGATCGGCATGCAGTATGATCTCAGAGGTCTTGAGCGCGAGGATCTTGACCCCTATCTAGATTTCCGCCTCGAAGCAGCCGGGGGGCGGGGAGGACTTTTCCAGCCCGAGGCGGTCGATCGTATCTTTGCCTATTCTCAGGGCATCCCGCGCAAAATCAATCAGGCCGCGTCTCTATGCCTGATTGAGGGATTTGGCCGCGAAAGCAGAACCATCGATGCGGATATCGCAGAGGCTGTCATGGAAGAGCTTGCTCTTTTTGAGTAACTGCGCACCATGTTCACTGGTGGGCGATTTGAATCTGTAAAGACATAAGGCGATGGCTTCATGATCGATCTTGCAGACATTCGGAAAAAAGCGCAGAAGGATAAAGGTGAACAGGATTCCGGCGGAAAGGAGAATACTTCCGCGGGGCGCACCTCGACGCCATCGGAGCAGGAGAGCCGCCAGGAAAAAAAGGGCGCCGGCAACGCTGTGCAGGGTATTCCTGCGGGACGTTCCGAGTCCTCCGATTCCCAGTTGCAGGTTGATGAGTCCTCCGCCTTGAAATCGCCGGCCCCGCAGGGGGGGGAGGAGGACCCCCTGGAGAGACTTTTTGCGCAGATCGACGATCCGCGTCTTGCCACGGAGGAAGTCTATTTCAAAGGCCTCGGCGCCGGAGTTGATCAGAGCAGTGAAACGCGTCGCGAATGGCTGACTTTCTCTCTTGGAAAGGAAGAATATGCGCTGGACATCGAAGGTGTGGTGGAGATCATCAAACCTCGCTCGATTTCACCGATTCCGCGGGTACCCGGCTTCATTCTCGGTATCATGAGTCTGCGTGGCGTGATCCTGCCGGTTTTTGATCTTAAGCAGCGACTTAAACTCGGGCAGGTCGAAGAAGGTCCAGCCAATCGAGTCATTGTCTGCCAGACGGGAGACCGGATTGCCGGTCTGCTGGTTGACAACATTTCACAGGTTGTGCGTCTGACCGAGCGCAGCATTGAACCACCGCCCTCTCTGATGCCTGATCTTGACGTGGAGTTGGTCGCAGGCGTGGGGCGATATCAGGGTCATTTTCTAATTTTGTTGAATTTGGGAGGCATTCTTGCCGCTGAATATTTCGGCGGGTAAGGAAAGGAGCCTGAAGTTTAGAGTTTCGTGC
>NPID01003375.1_pt2 | contig 28058 bp, 24 predicted proteins | sample 8637491 | NCBI WGS metagenome assembly NPID01 (sample SAMN07420843, study PRJNA396082) | bioreactor metagenome | isolation source: sample BA6 brine-fed electro-methanogenic bioreactor BA | place: Japan: Kochi | collected 2016-06-14 | reverse complement strand
TCGGCGACGACTTTACCATTTTGTTGAAGCTGGTCGGGGATGGAAGGATCCTGGAAACCGGCTTGACTTGATAGAGAGCAAAGAAGTTTATTCCTCAGGGAGGACGGCAGCTATGGGCAAGGTGCGCGACAGCGGTATGCCTGAAGAAAAAGACTGGGCATCCTTTTTCGACGTGGAGCACATTCTCGATGTCATCGGACTGGGGCCCAGCCTCGGCGACATAGTGGAGTTCGGCTGCGGCTATGGAACCTTTACTCTGCCAGCGGCTCGCAGAATCAACGGTCTGCTCTACGCCCTGGAAATCGAACCCGAGTTGGTAAGGCTGGTTGATGAACGGGGTCGCCGGGAGGGGCTTTCCAATCTGATCGTCGTGGAACGCGATTTCGCGGTCTGGGGGACTGGGCTGGAGGATGCCAGCGTCGATGCTGCCCTGCAGTTCAACATCCTGCACCACGAGCAACCGGTTTCCTTGATGGCCGAAGCCTGGCGGGTGCTCAAACCTGAAGGACAGCTGGCGGTCCTCCACTGGAAGCATGATTTAGCCACTTCGCAGGGCCCCGATTTGACCATCCGCCCGAGCCCCGAGCAGTGCATCGCGTGGGGCCAGGCGGCGGGGTTTGCTTTTTCCTCCGCCCGACGTTTTGATTTCGGGCGATGGCACTACGGTCTGCTATTCACGAAAGATTCCTGAAGCGGTTGGCAGCCGGCCTGTAGACACCGGCCCAAGTGTTGCTCCGGAAAAATATAACTTTACCCTCTAAACTTAACCAGGGAGCGGCAAAAAAACCAGTCTGCCCGGTGGCCCGCAGCCCTTGGCGTTCACTTTCCCCAGAGAGGTCATTTCGGGACCGGGCGGATGCTGAGGCTCTCCATGATCCGGTTCACCGCCGTCAGATCTTCCGCAGCCGATTGCGGACCGGTGTAATACAGGTAGATCCAGTGATTGCTGGCGAAAGTGATGATCCCGACGAAGCGGGTCGGCTCGCCATGGCTGCGGAATTCAGCGTCCACCCGGAAGGCCGCATCGGCCCCGGTGATGTCGGTTTTGCCGACCTTGGCCCTGACCGCCTCGATCCCCTCTTCGGTCTCCAGACCTTCGGCGGCGTAGCGGGCCGAGGCCTTCAGGGTGCCGGCGGTCGGAGCCTCCTCCCCGGCCTTGAGCGGGCTGAAGTCGACCTCCAGGTGCCCGCCGCTTTGCGGGTTGAAGATGAACAGCTCGTTGACCTGCAGCATCTGCCTGGCCGCCTCTTCCGGGGTGTCGAAGCCGGCCTTGCGGGCCGCGGCCAGCTGTGGTTCATGGAGGTGGGCGGCCCGCTCACGGACCAGGAAGGCGGGGGGGGTTTTGCTCACCTGCCAGGAAGACGGCAAAGTGGCGATGCTGACCTCGATCCCGGGTCGCACTTCGTAGCTGGCCGCCAGGGCCGAGGTCGACATGACCTGAAACAGGATCATCAGTAACCAGCCAAGCACTTGTTTTTTCATCGGTTCAGCTCCTTTTGCCCAATTTGGTCTTCTGCGGAACCTGCCTTGAATAGTCCGCCCGTCGTCGGTTGAAGGGAAGGCGGTTGATGGTTGCCCTATAATCCGCCCGAAGGGCCTTCAGGCGCGGTATAAATATACAGTATTCCGGAAAGGTTCCGTTCTTTTCGGCGATTTTTTCCGTGGTCCATTGCGCGCAGGCCAGCTCAGTGATCGTAAGTCCCCCGGTACCAACCGTGATTCTTGGCGGGGGTATGATGGCAGGTGAAACAGCGGCGCGGTTGACCGTCGGCCGGAGGCTTCCCGCCGGCGATCACGCTTCCGTGCCCGGCATCCTGTTCGTCATTTATCGCTGCCGGCTTGAACAACACATGCCAGTTGCCCTCGATCGGCTTGGAGTGGCATTGGGTACAACCCTCCGGCGGGGGAATGCGACCGTGGGAATGGAACAGCGCGGCGCATCCGGATAGTGCCAATAGGCCCACTAGAAAAATCGTCAATTTCATTTTTTCCAACACTCACTCCTGTCAGTTTGTGCCCTCAATCAGGGCAGACCAATGGATTCTCTGCGTTTCCCGTCCATCCATGCGGATCTTTCTGGTTATGGCCCAGAGGATGCCCGACGGGCCGCGCTCTGAAAAATAGGGTCGAGTCTAGCAGAATTGCCGAAAAAAAGCCGGACAAAAAAGCCTTTGTCGTCGTTGCTCAGGACGGGAGGCAAAAGGAAAGGAAGGCTTGTTTTTTTCATTCAGAAGGCCCTCCACCTGAGCAGACCTGAACGTCTCCCGCAAATCCGTCAGGGAAGGCTGACAGGGTACGGCTCGCTCTTTTTTCCGTCGGGGTTGACCACTTGCAGAATAAGCTCTTTGGTCTGATAGCTGGAGGGATAGCGCTCATAGACCAGAGTCCGGCAGTCCCGGTAGCGAAGGTTGTCCGACTGCGGAGACGAGATGTTGGGGGACAGGCTGGTCTGCTCATGGTAGGCATGAAGGGTCAGCCTGCGGGGAGAGCCCTCGGAGAAATCGCTTTCGGTGACCAGGAGCGAGGAATTGTAAAAGAAATTCCTTCCCCGGATGATCACCTCGTAATGGTTGACCGACTCCTCCCCCTGCTCGACGCTTGCGATGGCGGGGATATCGTTCACCCACAGGGAATAGGGGAGCGTAACGGCCCCGCCGGGGTTGCGCACCTGCACCCCGTAAACGCCGGCCGCAAGGTAAGGCATTTGCAACTCCAGACTGCTGCGGTCGATCCGGCGGGAAGGAACGGCGGAGCCGTTGACCAGCGCCTTGGCTTCCGGCGTGAAATTCTTTCCTTCGATCACGACCCGCCGCTCTGCCTCATCGGAGCAGGCGGCGACGTTTCTCGGGGTCAGGGAGGAAATTTCCGGTGCCGGCTCCACCACCTCGAACAGATACTCCTGCGTAGCGACCCGATCTCCATCTCGCACGGTCAGTGCATAGCGGCCCGCGGCCAGTGGCGGGATTTCGAAAATCAGCTCCTCTTGCCCGACCTTGACGGGCGCTACCAGCGCAGAGCCGATCACGACCTGTGCCCGTGCAGAGAAGGGGCCGCCGGCAATGGTTACCCGAGTGCCCGGTACGCCGCGACTGGGGACCAGCGAAGACAGGGTCAGGGCCCGGGCGTTTCCGGCTATGAAGATCAGGCACAGGATCAAAAGCGGGGTCGACTTTCTCATCGCAGCTCTTCCTTTCAGGACTTGAATTTTCTCAATCGTCGCCCCGTCCAGCTCCCGGAAGCTGGGGTCTCCTTCCGCATTCTGCATGTCGAAGGGGGGCTGGGAGCCGTGGAGCAGCCCCGGTGGTGGTGACCAGCGCCACCTCGCACTCATCTGAGGGGCTTTCGGATCGGAATCCATGGAATCTCGCCCTCGGTTTCCCAGGGTCGGTAGGCCTCGATAAAGGGTCTGGGTAGCCTAAGAGGCTGTCCGATTAATAGGGCCGAAGCGAAAATCCAGAAGTTTGAGAACGGATTTTGGGTCGTTTGAGAGCTCTTAGCCGTAGATATGGGCCGAAAAGAAGCCGAAATATGGGTCAAACAGCTGGGTTTGCAGCCGGTCTCTAGTTGTCGGACAGCCTTCTAGGGAAGCGGGTGACGAGTTTTGCGATGAGGCAGTTCTTCAGACGCAAAAGGGAGACCATGGGCGATTTTTACCGGGCATTTGCCATGGATGGTTCCTTCGGCCTGCAGACCGGACCTTTATCCATTGGTTTCTCTAGTTAGAGTTGCACTTACGACTCCCCAGATACCTTAGAAATCTTGGTACCCCTAAGTCTGTTTCGGATTTTGACAACCTCTGTTACGTCAGAGACAAAGATCAGACCGTCACCCGAAGTTCCGGTATAAGCACAATTCAAAATAGCGTTTATAAATTGATCCAAATCATTGTCGTCGCAAACCAGTTCAATCTTGGTTATTTCATAATATTTTCTTGTAATCTCTGCCTCTCTAAGTGTGAAGCGACGAGGATCGAATCCGTAGCCTACTGGATGAACGGTTATTACCGTAATTCCCGGAGCTCCTTTTTCTTGTAAGGTCTCTATTGTATGTTCTAGAACGCTGGTTCTTATATAGGCTTTGATCTCTTTCATCTTTTTGCCCCCTGTGTTTTGTAGATGGACGAGATGATGGGAAGTTCCTTCCAAGGATATCGTCTGCTGTACGTGATGTACGTGAGACGCCCCCTTCCACTATGCAAACAGCCAATTACGACCTATCATTCGGCATACGACAATCTCACCCCCGTTCAAAGCCAGAATCTGCTTAGTACAGCCGGGCGGAAGTCTCGCGTCGGATCGAGGGTGCCGATGCGCCCGACCCGCAAGGCGCGAGAAGGGCGAATATTGGGCCATATTCAACCGCCGAGCAACTCAGCGGGGCGGGATGCAGCGGCACCCGAATCCAGCAACGGACTTCTGCTCGTCTGTACTAAGTTATCCGGAGTACACCCGTATTTTATCATTCAAATTAGTACAGCGCCGAGTTTCGAATCGCAGATTTCCTTTTTGCATTTAAATTATTAAGCAATAACCGGGCCACGCGGAAAGAACCAGCCGGCTGCCGCTTTTTTCCGGATGTTCGGGAAATAAACCTGAAGGATATTCTACACCTCTCCTTGGCGAGATTCTTCTACTCCCGGCTCCCGGATCCCCTGCCACCTCGTCGTTCCCATCCCCATGCCACGCTATCGGGCAGGCGCTACCTTGACAGCTTTCCTGAACCTGATATTGGTAGTTACGTGTGTTTAATTATTCGTCTGGGCGCATTGGATTTTCGTCCGATTGTCACCAGGGGGTGCGGTAGCGATCCGCTGCTCGCGTCGCACGGATGGTCGGCAGGTAGTGAAAAGCCCTCCTTCGAAGGCAGGACCATGACCCTCAAAGACCTGAAGAGCAGGCTGGCTTCTTCCCCCATCCGGGCGACCGTGGCAATTGTAGCAGTCCTTCTGGCCGCGGCAGGGATTGCGGTCTATTTCCTGGGCTACCTGACGCCCGCGCCGCCCAGGACGGTGGAGGAGGGTGACCGGAAGATCCTTTACTGGCGCTCGCCCATGGACCCCACGGAGATCTACAAGGAGCCGGGGAAAGACAAGATGGGGATGGACCTTGTGCCGGTCTACGAAGAGGAGGAAGCCGCCGGTCCGCCGGGGACGGTACGGATCGACCCGGCGACCGTTCAAAACATCGGCGTGAAGACGGCGGTCATAGAGCGTAAGTCTCTCAGCCGTGATATCCGAACGATCGGGTGGGTGGCTTACGACGAGAAAAAGGTGCGCCGGATTTCCCCGAAAATCGGCGGCTGGGTCGAGCAGCAGTACGTCAACTTTCCCGGGCAGGTCGTGGAGAAGGGGGAGCGGCTTCTCGAGATCTACAGCCCGGAGCTGGTGGCAACGCAAGAGGAATACCTGGTCGCCGTACAGTATTACGACCGGCTGAAGGATAGCACCGTGTGGAACGTGGCTGCCGGCGCCGAAAGCCTGTTGCGCTCGAGCGAGGCCCGGCTGCGCTACTGGGACATCACCGAGGCCCAGATCAAGGCGCTGCGCGAGCGCGGCGAGATCACCCGGACCATGGTCCTGCACGCCCCGTTCAAAGGAATCGTTACCGAGCGCAACATTCCCGAAGGGGGATATGTGCAGCCCGGGCAGAATCTCTACAACATTGCCGACATCTCCAGCGTGTGGGTGTACGCCGACATTTACGAATACGAAGCGCCTTGGCTCGAGCTCGGCCAGGAAGCGGAGATGACCCTCGCCTACGAGCCGGGAAAAACCTACCGTGGAAAAGTCACCTATATCTATCCTTACCTGAAGAACATGACCCGGACCCTCCAGGTCCGCATGGAGTTTACGAACAGCAAAGACTTCAGCTTGAAGCCCGACATGTGGGCGAACCTCACGCTGCGCTCAGCGGTTGCCCGCGAGGGCCTGGCCGTTCCCATTCAGGCCGTCATCCGTACCGGAAAGCGCGACATCGCCCTGATTGCCCTTGGGGAAGGACGCTTCGCACCCCGCGAACTGCTCCTGGGTCCGCAAGCCGGCGATGAATTCGAGGTTCTCGACGGCCTTCGGGAAGGGGAACGGGTGGTGACATCGGCCCTGTTCCTGATCAACTCCGAGAGCAACCTCCAGGCGGCCGTCGGCAAGATGCTCGCGCCGAAGGCGGAGGAAGGAGAGGCCGAAGCTCCTTCGCAGCCCTCCGCCATGCCCGCCATGAAGATGCCGAAGACCGCTCCCGAAAACCCTTCGCCAGGCATGCCCCGCCATCCGGGAAAGGAGTAGGGCCGTGTTGCGGAGGATCATCGAAGCCTCGGTTCGCAATCAGTTCCTGGTCATCCTCCTCACTGCCGCCGCCGTCGGCGCCGGGGTGTTTGCATTCAGAAACATCCCGGTCGACGCACTCCCCGACGTCAGCGACGTCCAGGTCATCATCTTCACCGAATGGCCGGGACAACCGCCGCAGATCGTCGAGGACCAGGTCACCTATCCCATCACCACCACCATGCTGGCCGTGGCCAATGCCAAGGTGGTGCGCGGCTACTCCTTTTTCGGACTGTCGTTCGTCTACGTGATCTTCAAGGACGGGACCGACATCTACTGGGCACGCAGCCGGGTGCTCGAATATCTCAGTTTCGTGCAGAACCAGTTGCCCCCGGGGGTCACGCCGGTGCTCGGCCCCGACGCAACCCCGGTCGGCTGGGTTTTCGAGTACGCCCTGGTCGACCGCAGCGGTCGGCACGACCTTTCCGATCTCCGCAGTCTTCAGGACTGGTACGTGCGCTACCAGCTGCAGACCGTCCCCGGCGTCGCCAATGTCGCCACCGTGGGGGGCTTCGTCAGGCAGTACCAGGTGAACGTCGATCCCAATAGACTGCTGGCGTATGGCCTGCCGATCAGCACGGTCATCAGGGCGGTCCGCAGGAGCAACAACGACGTCGGCGGCCGGGTCGTGGAATATGCCGAAACCGAATACATGGTGGAGGGGATCGGCTATATCGAAAAGGTCGAGGATCTCGAGCAGGTACCGGTCGGCGTCGACATGAACGGAACCCCGATCCTCGTTCGCGATATCGGCGACGTTCGCCTCGGCCCCGATATCCGGCGGGGAGCGCTGAACCTCGACGGTCAGGGCGAAGCTGTCTCCGGCATCATCGAAATGCGTTACTGGAACAATGCGCTGGACGTCATCAACCGCGTCAAGCAGAAGATCGAGGAACTCAAGCCCGGCCTGCCCGAGGGGGTCGAAATCGTTCCTATTTACGACCGGACGGCCCTGATCCATCGCGCCCAGGACACGCTGCGCAGAAAGCTGATCGAAGAGAGTATTATCGTCGCCATTGTCTGCATCGTCTTTCTCGTGCATCTGCGCTCGGCGTTCGTGGCCATCTTCACGCTCCCGGTCGGCATCCTGATCGCCATGGCGGTCATGTACATGCAGGGACTGGTTGCCAACATCATGTCGCTTGGCGGCATCGCCATCGCCATCGGGGCCATGGTGGACGGGGCCATCGTCATGATCGAGAACGCCCATAAGCACCTTGAACGCGACCGCGGCAAGAAGCCGCACTGGGAGATCATCGTCGATGCCACCAAGGAGGTGGGACCGGCGCTGTTCTATTCGCTGACGATCATCGCCGTCTCGTTCCTCCCGGTCTTTGCACTCACCGGCCAGTCGGGACGCATGTTCTCGCCCCTCGCTTTCACCAAGACCTATTCCATGGCGGCTGCGGCCCTGCTGTCGATCACCATCGTCCCGGTGCTTATGGGTTACCTGATCCGCGGCCGGATCCTCCCCGAAGCAAAGAACCCCATCAACCGTTTTCTCGTCTGGGTCTACCGGCCCATTTTGCGCTGGTCCCTGAAATGGCGCTGGCTGGTACTGACCGCCGCCGTGGCGGTCCTGGCGCTGACCGTGGTGCCGTATGAGCGCCTCGGCTCGGAGTTCATCCCGCCGCTCAACGAGGGGGACCTACTCTACATGCCGTCGCTTTTGCCGGGTATTTCCATCACCGAGGCCACGGCGGTGGCCCAGCAGACCAACCAGCTGATCATGACGGTCCCGGAGGTCGAGCACGCCCTCGCCAAGGTCGGCCGAGCCCGAACGCCGCTGGATCCGGCGCCGCTGGAGATGATGGAAACGACCATCATCCTGAAGCCCGAGGAAGAGTGGCGGCCGGGCATGACGATCGAGAAGCTGACGACCGAGCTGGACCGTCTCGTGCGCTTTCCGGGGGTCACCAATGCCTGGATCATGCCGATCAAGACGCGGATCGACATGCTCTCTACCGGCATCAAGACCCCCATCGGCATCAAGATTACCGGAGCCGATCTCGGCGTACTGCAACGGCTGGGGGAACAAGTCGAACCGGTCATTCGCCGCCTGCCCGGCACCCGCAGCGTCTATGCCGAACGCGTCGCCGGCGGCTTCTACATCGATTTCGTCATTAAACGCAAGGAGGCGGCACGATACGGGCTGACCGTGGACGACATCAACGACGTGATTCAATCGGCCATCGGCGGGCGCAACATCACAACCACCATCGAGGGGCTGGAGCGCTACCCGGTCAATGTGCGCTACGTGCGCAACCTGAGGGACAATCCGGAGGCGCTTCGGCGCGTGCTGATCGCCACCCCCACCGGGGCGCAGGTGCCGCTCGAGCAGGTGGCCTCCATCTTCCCGCGGGTCGGCCCCCCCTCCATCAAGACCGAAGGCGCCCGGCCGCAGGCCTGGATCTACGTCGACATCAACCCCGACCAGGATGTCGGCACCTACGTGGAGAAGGCGAAGCAGACGGTCGGTGAAAAGGTCAGGCTCCCCCCGGGCTACAGCATCGAGTGGAGCGGCCAGTACCAGTACATGAAAGAAGCGAGGGCGCGGTTGAAGGTGGTGCTCCCGGTGACCTTACTGATCATTTTTCTGCTCCTCTATCTCAACTTTCGCAACATGGCCGAGGTCCTGATCGTCATGCTGGCCCTGCCGTTCGCCGTCGTGGGCGGCGTCTGGTACATGTACCTGCTCGGCTACAACATGAGCGTCGCCGTCATGGTCGGGTTCATCGCGCTCGCCGGCGTGGCCGCGGAAACCGGGGTGGTGATGATCATCTATCTTGATCACGCCTATGAGGCCAAACAACGGGAGAAGAGCCGGGTGACGGCCCGGGATCTTTACGATGCCATCATGGAAGGGGCGGTTGAGCGGGTACGGCCGAAGATGATGACGGTCAGCGCCATCATCGCCGGCCTCGTGCCGATCATGTGGAGCACCGAGACCGGATCGCGGGTCATGAAGCGGATTGCCGCCCCCATGATCGGCGGCATGGTCTCATCCGCCGTGCTCACGCTGATCATCATTCCGATCATTTACCAGCTCTGGCGTACCTGGGAGATGCGGCGCGCCGCCAAGGGGGGAAGGGCGGAGGGAGCAAGGCTAGCCCCTCGCTGTAGGGATTCTTTGGACGAGCCCTGAATTCGAGGCGCCAGCCCCGCTCTCTCATGCACTGTTCGAAATCGAAACTGCCCCATTCGCCGTAGGTTCGGGCGCTGACGGCAGGAAACGTCCCATTGACCGTGTCGTGCAGTGCTTTTTCCTCGCACTCTTCGATGTCCCGGGCCCGGTAACGGACCATGTCGGCATCATCGGCACGGACCCAGGTCCAGCGGCCCGGCTGTACCGAACAGCCTGCCAGCAGAAAAACCAGGATGTGAATCGGGAAAAACCGCATGTTCTTCTCCCCTGAGCCGATCGCGAGGGACTCACCCACCGGGGGCACGCTGGGGTTCCCGATACCGTGAATAATCCTCACGCCGCCAGCGGAAAGGCAGGGCGACGATCTCCCCGGGAGTGCCGATGGCGTAGAGGGCCTTGAACGCTTCGAAAAGGACCGCCCGCTGCTGAGCTGCGTTTCCCGGCTCCCCCAGCGGATGGCCGAAGGGCCAGCGCAGAAAGACGCTGCGCGGCGGCTTCACCTTCTCCGAGTATTCCCGGACGATGGAGACCCCGATGGTGGCGATGCCGATCCGTTCGATCTCTCTCTGGATCAGTCCCACGGACTGATTGCAGATTCCTCAGGCCGGGGTCAGCAGAACCACGTCCACCCCGTCGGCCTTGAGCCGGGCGGCCACCTGCCGGGCGCTGTTCTCGATCAAGCTGGGAATATGCCGGCCGTCGATGTGCCCCATGAAACTGAAGTGGGTGCCGGCCATCCCACCGATGGTCTCCTCTTTCACAAACTCCCGAAGTCTTTGCAGGGGCAGGACGATATTGAGGTCCTGCTCGGCGTCGGTGTGGTCGTAGTAGTCGTGGGTGATGAGAAAATCCTCGCCAATGGTCGCCCCGTCCAGTTCACGAAAGCTGGGGTCGCCCTCGGGATCCCGCATGTCGAAAGGGGGCTGGGATCGGTGGTGAACACCCGAAGTGGTGACCAGCGCCACCTTGCACTCCCGCAGCGGTTTTTGCATCGGGGTCCAGGGGATCTCGCCCTCGGTTTCCCAGGGTCGGTAGGCCGCGACAAAGCGGCGGGAAAGGGTCGGGAAGCGAGTGATGACCTTGGCGATAAGGCGGTTTTTCAGGCGGGCGATGAATGCCATGAGACTGATTCCTTAGTCGAGCAATTTGAGGGTGATGAGAACCCTGGTCCCGTCTTCCGGCAGCACCCCGTTCCGCAGACGCCATTCGGCTCCCCGGTCGAAGTAGTCCCGGACCGTCAGGCTCCGGTTGGGGCAGATGGCGCCGATGCAACCGTAGAGGCAGACGATACAGTGGGAGGGGTGCTGCTTGCCGATGTAGACGGGCTCGAGTTTTTTGCCGGTGGAATTCTCCAGGAATTCGTTGACCTCCACAGTCCGGGTAAGGCCGAGCAGCCCCTCCCAGGTCACGTAGACCGCCACCGGCGAGCCCTGCGGACGGCGGTCGGGGTAAGGCGAGTCGGGATCCAGGCGCCGGGAGTAGGAGCGCTTGTCGAACGGTTCCCCCCTGGCGCCCAATGCGGCCAGCGCCTCGCTGATCTCCTCGTCGGAAGCCCAGGCGGCGAAGACGGGAACCCTTCCCACCGCCGGATTGGCCTGGGTGGCGCTGATGATCAGGTGCCAGTGATCCGGATCGAAGTCCTTGGCTTTTCGCCCCATCGGAGCGACGTGGGTTTGCCACTTCTGCGCCATCACCACCGCGGCGAAGGTGACCGCCCGGCTCTGCCGGTCCACCGCCACCAGGTTCGGGTGGAGCGGCGGGGTGTAGGCCAGGGTTTCTGCCGGAAGAGCCGCCGCCAGGAACAAAAAGACCGGGAGCCTGTAAAACGTCAGTATCTTTCTCATGGCGAAAAAAACCTGATTTTGGTTACGGGCAGCTGCCCCCGCGGTTGAACCGATGTCTGCCTGCCGACCGGCTTCAACGGATTGCCGCTCAGTCGAACAGCGACTCCAGCGAACCCTTCGCGGATAACTTCGCGACCTGCTCTGGGGTCAGCACCGCCACGGCTTCCTTGGCCGCCCGCAGGTGCCGGACCTTCATGTCCCCTTCCAGCTTTGCGATCCGGCGGATCAGCCGTTCCGCGACCTCGGGGCTCCATTCGCCCTCCAACACGTCTTCCAGCTCCAGGCGAGCGATCTTCACTTCGGCGGCGGTGCGTAGATTGTCCCGGCGGCAGGCGGCACGGATCTCCATCAGTTGCTCGACCTGGACTTTCAGCAGACCGAGTTCCTCAATCCGGTCGAGGAAAAACTCCCTTTTCATTTTAGCGTGCATCACGCCCGGGTCCAGGTGCATTTTGCCGGTGAGCACACAGATCATCATGTCCAGCCGGCCGGCCAGGGAAGGTTTCCCGACCATGCAGGGCATGCCCCCCATTCCATCGCCTTCTCTATGCATCACCATGGACATCATCTCCGATCCGGATTCCCCGGCTGCTCCGGCATTGTGGTGTCCATGGCCACTTTGGGCGAAACCGGGCACGACCATGACACCCAGAAAAGCAATTCCGGCCAGGATGCGCAGAAGTGTTTTTTTCATGATTTTCCTCCTTGGGGTTCAGATAGATTGGTGCGCCGTTTACCTGCTCGGACCTTGCCCCGGACAAGGACGACGATGCTGTTGAGTCATCTGGGCTCCATTAAGATCCAGCAAGATACTTGCCAAGCCTGCGCATGGGAGGTTATGGCGTCTCCTGGCTCTGGAAATTCGCCAAATGTATAAATATGCTCACCGACTGAAGAAAATTCTCCATTTTGACGATGCGCACGGCAACGGCAGCCGCCCCGCTCCGTGACCGTGAAGCGCCGCGACACCCCTTGTCCAGGCCCGTTCCGCTCTGCGGGACCGGCGCATTTCCACCCACCAAGCAGGGTTTTCCGGTTATAGCCCAGGGGATGCCCTGGGGGCGGCACACTGAAGAAATATCTGCACATCTCCCCAAGCAAGCCTCTCAAGGCCTTGAAATTCCAAGCCCCAAGAACCATGGTACCGGTTGTGCATAGGTATAAACAGAACCCTTTCCAAGGAGATTGATCATGAAAGAAACAACGCATGTTTTACGGATTCAAAGAGGTCTGTTCATCAAATTCTCGCTATTGTCCCTATTGGTCTTCGGAATCGCCTTTGCCAGAGAGGCCAGCCATTTATTTTTCTGAGGAGCTGACCAGAATAAACCACCTCTAGCAACAAGCAAGGGCCGCATTTCCATGCGGCCCTTGCTTGTTGCGGACTTACTTGACGGTGTAATGGAAATGATACTGGCGTTTCTGGCCGTCGGCGAGTTTGGTGCCGACCTTGAAGTGATACTCGCCTTTCTCCGGCAGGACGATATCCGCACCGAAGTGCCCCTGCATACCCATCAGCATGACGGGCGCCCCTTCTTTGCCGGAGGGATCTTTGATTTTAACGGCCACATTCCCCTCTTCGATCATCTTGCCCATTTCGGTGTCCATGAACATGACGGCGAAATGGTGGGTCTCCTTCATCCCCATCTTGGCCATGGCCTCGCCCACGTCTTTGACATGGGCCATAGCTTTCACGCCCTGCTCGACTTCCTCACCGAGCATGATGGTGTTCTCATCCATCTTCATGCCGGCGTGTTCCATCCCCTCCATGTGGCCGTGTTCCATGTCTTTCATGCCACCATGATCCATGCCTTTCATGCCGCCGTGTTCCATGCCTTCTTTTTTCATCTTCATGCCGTGTTCCATGCCTTCCATGGCCGAGGCTCCCAGCGGTAGAGCCAAAAACAGGGCGACTGCAACGATTGCCGAAAATTTGTTTTTCATTCTTTTTCCTCCTATTGGATGTTGGTGGTCGCGGATTCTCCGCGGGTGTTTGGAACATCTACATTCATTTGTTATTCGTGAATATCTCCTTCCGCCGTCGGCTTAAGGGACGGGTCGAGTTTGCGCCCGCGCCACAAGTAAAAGATGACCGGGTAGACCAGCAGCTCCATCACACCCGAGGTGACCACGCCGCCGACCATGGGGGCGGCAATGCGCTTCATGACGTCGGCCCCCGCGCCATGGCTCCACATGATCGGCACCAGGCCGGCGATGATGACCGAGATCGTCATCATCTTGGGCCGGATGCGTTTGACGGCGCCGTGGTGGATCGCCTGTCTGAGGTCGCCGCGGGTCAGCATGCGCCCATTGTCGCCCCAGAGTTTATGCGCCAAATCGAGGTAGAGGAGCATCACCACCCCGGTCTCGGCGTCGAGGCCGGCCAGGGCGATCACCCCGACCCAGACGGCCACCGAGGTGTTGTAGTCGAGCAGGTAGAGAAACCAGAACGCCCCCACCAGGGAGAAGGGAACGGCCAGAAAGACGATGCCGGTTTTGATCAGTGACTTGGTGTTCATGTAAATGATGACGAAAATGACCAGGATGGTCAGGGGGATCGCCAACTTCAGTTTGGCCGCGGCCGCCTCCATGTACTCGAACTGGCCGCTCCAGACAATGCTGTAGCCGGCGGGTAATTCGACTTTTTCGCGAATGAGCTTCTGCGCGTTTTTCACATAGGTCCCCACATCGATGCCCTTGAGATCGACGTAGATCCAGGCGGTGCGGCGGGCATTCTCGCTCTTGATGCTGGGCGGGCCCTTTCTGATCTTGACGTCGACGACCTGCGAAACGGGAATGTGCTGGCCGCCCGGGATGGGGATCAGCACCCGGTTCAGAGCCTGCAGGTCGTTGCGGTAGTCGCGCAGATAGCGCACGTTGACCGGGTAACGCTCAAGGCCCTCGACGGTCTGGGTGACGTTCATGCCGCCGATGGCCGACTGGATGATGTCCTGCACGTCCCCCACGGTCAGGCCATAGCGGGCAATCGCGTCCCGGTCGATCTCGTAGTCGAGGTAGTTTCCGCCGACGACCCGCTCGGCATAGACGCTCAGGGTGCCCGGAATGTCGCGCACCACCGCCTCGATATCCTCGCCGATCTTCGAAAGGGTCTCCAGGTCGTCCCCCATGACCTTGATGCCAACCGGCGTCTTGATGCCGGTGGAGAGCATGTCGNNGGCATGGTCCAGGCGTTGGTCAGACCCGGAAATTGAATGGCATCGTTCAACTCCGTGGTCAACTGCTCGACGGTAATGGTGGTCTCCTCGGGCAAGACCCAGCGCAGCGGCGCCTTCAGGAACTCCATCCATTGCGGCCAATTGCTGTAGAACCGCTCGGTCGGCACCTTGCGCCACTCGTCCTCGGGCTTGAGCATGATGGTCGTCTCAACCATGGAGAGCGGCGCCGGATCGGTGGCCGTTTCCGCCCGGCCGATCTTGCCGAAGGTATGGTGCACCTCGGGAAACTGGTTGATAATCCGGTCGGTCTGCTGCAGCAACTCCTTGGCCTTGGTCACCGAGATCCCCGGCAGGGTGGTCGGCATGTAGAGCAGGTCGCCCTCGTAGAGCGGCGGCATGAACTCGGAGCCCATCTTGCTCAAAGGGAAGGCGATGGAAACGATCAACAGCAGGGCGACCAGCAGCACCGACTTGCGCCACTTGAGAACGAAATCGACCACCGGGTGATAGATGCGGATTAATAACCGGTTGAGCGGATTTTTTTCCTCCTCGGGAATCTTGCCGCGGATGAACCAGCCCATCAGGATCGGCACCAGGGTGATCGCCAGCAGGGCCGCCGCCGCCATGGAGTAGGTCTTGGTATAGGCCAGGGGTTTGAACAGCCGGCCGGACTGCTCGCCGAGGGTGAAGACCGGAAAAAAGGAGACGGTGATCACCAGCAGGGAATAAAAGAGGGCCGGACCGACTTCCTTGGAGGCGTCGGCGATGATCTCCCAGTGCGGCTTCTTGCCGCGGTCGCGTTCCAAGTGCTTGTGGGCGTTCTCGATCATGATGATGGCGGCGTCGATCATGGCGCCGATGGCGATGGCGATGCCGCCCAGACTCATGATGTTGGCATTGATCCCCTGCCAGCCCATGACGATGAAGGCCATCAGAATGGCCACCGGCAGGGTGAAGATGGCCACCAGGGAGCTAGGGAAATGAAAGAGGAACAGGGCCGTGACGATGGCGACGACAATGCTCTCCTCGATCAGCTTTTCCTTCAGGGTATGGACGGCCCTCTCGATCAGCCCCGAGCGGTCGTAGACCGTTTTGATCCGCACCCCCTCGGGCAGACCGGCCTTGAGTTGTTCGAGTTTTTGCTTGACGTTCTCGATGGTTTTCAGGGCGTTTTCGCCGAAGCGCATGACGATAACGCCGCCGACGGCCTCGCCCTCGCCGTCGAGTTCTGCAACACCTCTGCGCAGTTCGGGGCCGATCGAAACGTTGGCCAGGTCTCTGATCAGAATCGGCGTCCCCCGACTGTCGGTGCCGACGACGACTTTCTCCAGGTCGGAGACGGACTGAATATAACCGAGGCCGCGCACCATGAATTCGGTTTCCGCCATTTCAACCAGACGCCCGCCGACGTCATTGTTGCTGCGCTGGATGGCTCGCTTGATCTGGGGAATGGTGATGTGGTAGGCGAGCAACCGGTCGGGGTCGACTTCCACCTGATACTGCTTGACGAAACCGCCGATACTGGCGACTTCGGAGACCCCGTCGACCGCCGTCAGCTCATAACGCAGGTACCAGTCCTGGATGGAACGCAACTGCTGCAGGTCGTGCTTGTCGCTCTCCAGCACGTATTCGTAGACCCAGCCGACCCCGGTGGCATCGGGGCCCAGGGCCGGCGTCACCCCCCGGGGCAGCTTGCCGGCGGCGTAGTTGAGGTATTCGAGCACTCGCGAGCGCGCCCAGTAGAGATCGGTACCGTCCTCGAAGATGATGTAGACGAAAGAAAAACCGAAGAAGGAATAACCTCGCACCACCTTGGCGTAGGGAACGGCCAGCATCTGGGTGNNGGATAGGTGACCTGGTCCTCGACCACCTGGGGCGCCTGCCCCGGGTATTCGGTGAAGACGATGACCTGAACGTCGGAGAGGTCGGGGATGGCGTCGAGCGGGGTGTTCTTCAAGGCGTAAAACCCGCCCACGACAAAGAAAACGGTCATCAGAACGACCATGAATTTGTTTTTGATGGACCAGTCGATAATTTTTTCGAGCATCGGTTGTGCCTTATGTTCAGGAGGTTGCAGGTTCGATTCGGCCGCAGAGAGGGCCGAGGTCGCAATCGACGCGGAAGCCGTCTTTTATTTAAACAGCTCCTCCACATTTTCCTTTTGTTCATCGCCAAACAGATCCTCGACCGACTCCTCCTCAGCGGCGGGCTGATCGGCCCCGGACGGTTCAGCTTTTTTCGGCTCGAGCATCTTCTGGATCGCCTCACGCAGCTTGCTTTCCGAATCGAGCATGAACTGGGCGGAGGTAACCACCTTTTCGCCTTCCAGCAGACCCTGCTCGACCTGGACATACCCGTTCTGGTCCTGCATGCCGATTTTGACCGGTCGCGGTTCGAACTTGCCGTCACCGAGGGCGACGAAAACCGTCTTCTTCTCGCCCGAATGCAGAACCGCCTCGACGGGAATGGCCAGAGCATCCGACACCGTCTTCGATCTCAGACGGACGTTGACGTACATATCCGGCTTGAGCGCAAAGCCGGGGTTCGCCAGTTCGAGGCGGGCCTTGACGGTCCGGGTTTTCGCCTCCACGTAAGGGTAGAGGTAGGTCACTTTGGCCCTGAGGCTTTTTCCTCCGACGAAGGGCAGGATGATCTCCGCCTCCTGCCCCACCTGGACCCAGGGCAGTTCATACTCATAGATATCGGCGTAGACCCAGACCTTGGAGATGTCGGCAATCTGGAACAGCTCCATGCCGGCCTTGGTGTACATCCCCTCATAGGCCATCTTCATGTTGACGATACCATCATAGGGGGCGTAAAGGATCAGGGTCTTTTCCACCTTGCCGGTCTTTTCCAGGCGCTCGATCTGCCGCTCCGAGATGTCCCACAGCTTCAACCGCTTGCGCGAGGATTCATACAACCTCCTGGCTCCCGCGGCGATCTCCGGAAAGGCGCTGTTCGACAGCGCAACTTGGTTGTTCAGGGCGAGCAGGAATTCTTCCTGCGCGGATACCAGTTCGGGGCTGTAGATTTCCAGCAAGGCCTGGCCCTTTTTGACGAACTGACCGGTTTCATTGACGTGGAGTTTCTCGATCCAGCCGTTGATCTTGCTGTTGATCGAATACTGCCGCGGTTCATCGTAGGCGACCAGACCAACGGTACTGATGGTCCGGGCCATGTCGCGGCGGGTAACGTCGGCGATACGAACCCCCATGTTCTGGGAGGTCACCGGATCGATGCTGATGATCGAGCCGCCGGGCGCTTCGTCCTCGTAAACCGGTATCAGGTCCATCCCCATCGGCGACTTACCCGGCTCGTTGCGGATATAGGTGGGATCCATCGGCGCCTGCCAGTACTTGATCTTGCGCTCCCCCTTGGGTTTGTCGCCGCCTCCGGCGGTTCCTGTTTTGAGCGGGGTCAGGTCCATGCCGCAAATCGGACAGGATCCCGGCTCATCGACGATGATCATCGGATGCATGCCGCAGGTGTATTTCTGGGTTGTCGCACTCGCCTCCCCGGGCCCGCTGAAAGGGGCCAGATTCATCCGGTCATAGCAGTATTCGACGTAATAGATACCACCCGCCAGAATGATGAATGAAGCCAGAAAGATAGTGAGCGAGACCTTTTCAATTCGAGTCATGGTTGGATCCTTATATTTGGAATGCTGTTAACACGTTGCCCACGGAAAGATCGCCGATGGTTAATTGTTACGGACCTCCGGCTGTGCACCGTCTCCGCCGCCTCCGCCCAGATCGACCCCGGATTCAGCCTCCAACTTCGCCACGTTGCGTTGGTAGTCGGCCAGCACCCGATAGTAGTCGATCTCGTAAAGGTAAAGCTTCAGCAAGGCATCCAGAAGGGTCAAAAAATCGACTTCCCCCACCTGGTAGGCCGCCATGGCCGATTGAAAGGTCTGGTTGGCCTGGGGGACGATCCCCGTTTTGAACAACAGAACCAGGTCGCGGTTTTTCTCCATCTGCACATAGGCGTCGTGGATGCCGAAATGCACCTTGTTGCGAAAATCGTTGTACTGCTCGTAGGCCATGCGGATCGCCGAGTCGGCCTCGGCTACCGCCTCATCACGTTTTTTGCGATAGACGGGGAGGTTGATGCTCACCCCGCCGCTGACGAAATCGGTGCCGCTGACCGGATCTCCCGGGGCGTCCTCCCGAATCCGATATCCGGCCCAGAGGTTGAAATCGGGCCAGTAATCGAGCTTGGCCAAATGCCTCTGAGCCTTGAAACGATCGACCAGGGAGCTGAAGGATGTGTAAAGCGGCCGCTCATCCTCCGAAACCTGCTGCAACGCTTCCAGCGAGGGTTCGACCCGGGTCATCTCGAAATCGTTGATGGGGCCGAATGCCGAGGTAGAAGGACGATAGAGAAGAGTATTCAGATCAGCCCGGGCCGTTTCCCGTCGCTGCTTGAAGGTAAAGAGGCTGTCCAACAGCTTGGAGCGCTCCACCTGGGCTTTGAGCACGTCCTGCTGCAGCCCCGTTCCGACCTCGTACTTGGTTTCCGTCAGGCGGATGAAATCATCGAGAATTTCGATGTTTTTCTCAGTGATATCGACCGCCTTGTCCAGGTAGTAAAGCAGGTAATAGGCATCCTTCACCTTTTGAGCCAGAAGCAGCTTGGCGTCTTCATAGACGCCCTTGAACCAGAGGGCCTGCTGCTCGGCCATCTCTCCCTTGGTCCCCAGCTTGCCGGGAAAGGGAAACTGCTGGGAGAGCTTGAGATCCTTGCCGGTCATGGCCGTCTCGCCCGACTCCAGTGAATTGACCGGAAAGTTTACGAAGGAGAGGGAAAACTGCGGATCGTCAAGGGACTGGGCCGGGATGACCTTGCGCTCGAACATGTGCCAGCGGGCCTCGGCCGCCTTCAGGTCAGGATTGGCCTCCAGGGCCTCTTCAATGAGGGAGTCAAGCAGATTGGCCTGCCCCCGCTCCTCGGCAAAAGAAAGCCCCCCGCCGAAAACGAGCAAAAGGGGCAACAGCGCAAAGACATAAAAGACACGTTTCATAGATGAAAAAACCTCCCGGGCGTTGGGTACGCCATGCAATTTCGCGATCTCCGGCAAATGCTTCAAGCAAACCATGTGCCATTCGAAAAAAAAACCCATCATTCCGGCCCACTGAAAGAAGCCACAACATTTCCAACCTCATTAATTGAACAATATTGCACACCAAGGAAAGGATATTCTTCATCAATCTATTGCTTTCTAAGTGCTTTGTAAAGTATCTGCGAAAAAGGGGGCCAGATCGGGCGGAAAAGGTCAGTACTCGACCGGCCTTTTCGCTTATTGAGGTTGCCCCGTTTTCTTTTGCCGACGGTTGACATTTTTCCCCCATGACACCAAACTACCTGAAAATGCGGTTGTTCCATCGTGGGCGTGGTGCGGCCCGCTCAGAGTCAGGGGCGACTCCCGCCAAAGAACCGCACCGATGCCTGGCGTTTCATGCTCACCACTTTGCACAAAGGGGCACCGAGATTGAATCATTCCGTTTCACCTGCAGCGAACCCCCGGACCGGGTTTTGTCTCGCCCTGCGCGGCGACATCGGCTGGCAGATCATCGCCCTGGTGCTGACGATTCTCCTGCTGCCGCGCCCCGCCTCCGCCACGGCCAATCTCGATCCCCTTGCGGAAAGCTCCCGAATCATCGTAGCCGGCGACCACAATTATCCCCCCTATGAGTTCCTCGATGCAGACGGCAACCCATCCGGTTACAATGTGGACCTGACTCGGGCCATCGCCGAGGTCATGGGGATGAAGGTAGAATTCCGCCTCGGGGACTGGGACGCGATGCGCCAGGCCCTGCAGGCGGGGACGGTCGATGCCCTGGAGGGTATCGTCTATTCCGCAGAGCGCGGTAAAATCTTTGACTTTTCACCACCTCACACCATTGTTCACCAGTCGATTTTTGCCCGGCGGGGAACGCCGCGGGTTGCAGCCTTGGAGGAGTTGCGCGGCAGGGAAGTCATCGTGCAAAGGGGAGGCATCATGCACGACTACCTGCTGGAAAAAGACGTAGAGGCAAACCTGGTGCTGGTCGATACCCATGCGGCCGCTTTGCGTCTGCTGGCTTCGGGCAAGCACGACTATGCCTTGGTAGGCAACCTCCCCGGCCTTTATCTGGGAAAGGAGCTGGGGCTATCCAACATCGTGCCGGTCGGCAAGCCCTTCGCCGGACAGCCTTACGGATATGCCGTCCAAAAGGGCAATGCCGAATTGCTGTCGATGTTCAGTGAAGGGCTCGCGATTCTGAAAAATACCGGCAGACACCAGCAAATCTATGACAAGTGGCTCGGACCGCTCGAACCCCGCGGGATGTCCTGGAAAACCATCGCCCCGGTGCTTGGCTTCGTGTTCGGCCCGCTGCTGATGATTCTGGGCGGTATCTTTGTCTGGAACCGCTCGCTGAAAAGGGAGGTCGCCCGTCGCACCAATGAATTGCAACTTCACCAACAGCAACTTATTCAGGCCGATAAAATGGCCTCCCTCGGCATCCTGGTCTCGGGCATGGCCCACGAGATCAACAATCCCAACAGCGTGGTTTTGCTCAACATGCCGATAGTGCTCGAGGCGTACGAGGATAGTCAGGAGATTCTGGAGGCCCACTGCAGGGCGCACGGCGATTTCACCCTGGGTGGCCTCGAGTACTCGAAAATGAGGGAAGAGATCCCCCTCATGCTCTCTGAAATGCTGGACGGGGCCAAGCGCATCAAGCGCATCGTTGACGATTTGAAAGATTTCGCCCGGCAGGGAGACCCCTCCCTTGACCAAAGCGTGGACCTCAACGCCGTGGTGCGCGCCGCCGTGCGCCTGGTCGAGAACTCCATCCGCAAGGCGACCAACCGCTTCGAGCAACACTACGGCGAGGGGCTGCCGACCATCCCGGGCAACGCCCAGCGCATCGAACAGGTGGTCATCAACCTGGTCCTGAACGCCTGCCAGGCCCTGGATGACCCGAAAAAGGGGATTTTCCTTTCGACCGGCCATGATCTCGGCGACGGCCTCGTCCTTTTCGAGGTCCGGGACGAAGGGTGCGGCATTGCCCCTGAACACCTCCCCCATCTCACCGATCCTTTTTTCACCACCAAGCGGGAAACGGGGGGGACGGGACTCGGCCTTTCGGTTTCGGCCACCATCGTTCAGCAGCACGGGGGACGGCTCGAATTCCATTCCAGCTTGGGAGAAGGGACCACGGCAACCCTCTACCTTCCCGTTACCAGGAAAGAGACTCCTCGATGAAAAAGACTCTGTATCCCTCCTTCAGCGTTCTGCTGGTCGACGACGAGCCCTCCTTTCTGCGCAGCCTGAGCCTCACCCTGGAGCGCTCGGGCAGAATCAACAATATCCTTCGCTGTCAGGACAGCCGCCAGGTCATGGACATTCTGTCCAGCGACGATGTCGGGCTGGTGCTCCTCGATCTGACCATGCCGCACCTGCCGGGGGAGAAGCTGCTGCCGATGATCGTGGAGCAGCATCCCGAGGTGGGGGTGATCGTGATCAGCGGCCTGAACCAGGTTGACACCGCCGTTGATTGCATAAAAATCGGAGCGTTCGACTACTTCGTCAAAACCGTGGAAACGGACCGCCTGGTCAAGGGGGTGACCAGGGCCATCCAGATGCTTGAGCTGCAACGGGAAAACCAGGAGATGCGCAAGCACATCCTCTACGACAAGCTGGAACATCCGGAGGCCTTCGCCGACATCATCACCCGCAACAAGGCGATGCGCTCGGTCTTCCAGTATCTCGAGGCGGTCTCCCGCAGCAGTCAGCCGATTCTGATTACCGGCGAAAGCGGGGTCGGCAAGGAATTGTTCGCCCGAGCGGCCCATACTCTGAGCGGCCGCCGCGGCCCGCTGGTCTCGGTGAACGTGGCGGGCGTGGACGACAACGTCTTTGCCGACACCCTCTTCGGCCACTCCAGAGGGGCATTCACCGGCGCCGATGAAACCCGCCACGGCATGATCGAGCAGGCCGCCGTGGGTACCCTTTTCCTTGATGAAATCGGCGATCTGAGCTCCGCCTCCCAGGTCAAGCTGCTGCGCCTCCTTCAGGAGGGGGAATATTTTCCCTTGGGCAGCGACAAACCGAAGCGCCTGCTGGCCCGCGCCGTGATCGCCACCCATCAGAACCTGGCGGCCAAACATGCAGCCGGGCAGTTCCGCAAGGACCTATTCTACCGGCTGCGGACTCACCATGTGCACATCCCGCCGCTGCGGGAACGCAAGGAGGACATCCCCCTGCTGCTGAACCACTTTCTCGAGCGGGCCGCCGAAGAACTGGGGAAAAAAACACCGACCGTCCCCAAGGAGCTCTACGTGCTGCTCGCCAACTATCCCTTTCCGGGGAACATCCGGGAACTCAAGGCGATGGCCTACGATGCCATGAGCGTCCATAAGGACATGATGCTCTCCATGAAGGTCTTCAAGCGCTCAATGGACCAGGGTCTAGGCCAGGATTCTCCGGCCGCCGGCGAAGCGGTCGCCGAGGAGAGCGTCTTCGCCCCATCCGCCCAGCTCCCCGCCCTCCATGAAGTCGCGGACCTGCTGGTCGCCGAAGCGATGAAACGCTCCGAAGGGAATCAATCGATCGCCTGCCGCCTGCTCGGCATTTCGCAGCCGGCCCTGAGCAAGCGGCTCAAAAAGATGGGCCAATAAAGCCGCCGACCCACCTGGGAGACTGTCGGACTTGACGGACCGTAACGAGAAATTGGCTGTTCGAGACCAGATTTTCGAGAATTTGAGAGCGAACAGCAGGGCTATTTGTCGAAAATTGTCGGGAATATGGGCCGATCAGCCGATTTCGCTGTAGGTTCATGTTAAGCCCGACAGTCTCCTAACAATTTAAAACCGCTTTATTCAGCCCTTGCGGTTCCTCCTCTTCCCTCGTTGGGAACCGGCCCGCACCCCCCAAGGCCCCTATAACCCCGCGGCCCCCTATAACCTGCCGACATCACCAGCCAAGAGTCTGTTATTAAGTCATTTTTTCGCGTCCGCCCGGCGCTCCCCCGCTCAAGGTTATACCCCCCTCAAGGTTCTCGACGACCCCGATCTTCGTGAATTTACCCCAAGAAAACCGACACTTATCAAGCCAATCGCCGCTTGGCACCCCCCTTGCTCTGCATCCGACACATAGAAGGCGCCAGAAATATAAAACCTTTTCACTTCGGCAATGGGAGAGCAACATGAGCGAAACAAGCAAATCGGCCAAAAAGGGATTATTCGACTGGTATTTCAAGACCAACCTCCTGCTTCGAATTTTGCTCGGGCTGGCGCTCGGGTCCGTTATCGGCTTGGCCGTCGGTCCGCAAATCGCCTGGGTGAGCCCCTTCGGCGACCTTTTCGTCCGGCTGTTGAAAATGATCGTGATGCCGGTGGTGATTTTCACCCTGATCGTCGGCGCGGCAAGCATCCATCCTTCGCGGCTGGGACGTATCGGCGTCAAGGCCCTGCTCTTCTACATGCTGACCTCCGCGTTTGCCGTAGCCGTTGGCCTGCTGTTCGGCAACCTCTTCAGCCCCGGTCAGGGCCTGGAGCTGGTCGGCGTCAGCGAGGCCGCCGGCCGGGAACTGACCAAGCCGTCCCTGGTGGAGACCTTTCTCAACATCATCCCGACCAATCCGTTTGAAGCAATCGCCTCAGGCAAGATCCTGCCGACCATCTTCGTCGCCCTGCTCTTCGGCATGGGGATCGCCTATTTACGGGAGAGCCGCGACCAGCGGATCAAGGAAGCGGCCAACACGGTATTCCGCTTTTTCGAAGGCGGCGCCGAAATCATGTACAAGGTCGTCCATTGGATCCTCGAGTACGCGCCGGTGGGGGTGTTCGCCTTGATCGCGGTGGTCTTCGGCAAGCAGGGCGCCGCCGCCTTCGGCCCCCTGAGCATGGTGACGATCGCCGTCTATACGGCCCTGGCGGCCCACCTGGTCCTGGTCTACGGCGGGCTGATGTCGGCCTTCCGGATCAACTTCCGGAAGTTTCTCGCCAAGGCCCGGGAGGCCATGGTGACCGCCTTCGTGACCCGCAGCAGCGGCGGGACCCTGCCGGTGACCATGGAAGTGGCCGAAGAAAAGATGGGAGTTTCCAAGGGGGTGTATTCCTTCACCCTCCCCCTGGGGGCAACCATCAACATGGACGGCACCGCCATCTACCAGGGGGTCTGCGCCATCTTCGTCGGCCTGGCCATCGGCCTGCCGTTGACCCTGGGCCAGCAGTTGACCGTCATCGCCACCGCGGTACTTGCCTCCATCGGTACCGCCGGCGTACCCGGGGCGGGCGCGATCATGTTGCTGATGGTGCTTGAGTCGGTCGGCCTGAAGGTGGAACCGGGAACGGCCGTGGCGGCAGCCTATGCCATGATCTTCGGCATCGACGCCCTGCTGGACATGGGCAGGACCTCGCTGAACGTGACCGGCGACCTCGCCGCCACCTGCATCGTGGCCAAGACCGAGAACGAGATGGATGAAACCTGCTGGGTCGGCGCCCCGCAGGCCGAACCGGCAGAGCCGGCCATCGAGAACGCTTGAGGCCGTTGCATGAAAACGATTGGCGTGATCGGGGGAATGGGTCCGGGGGCAACCCTGGACCTGTTTCAGAAAATCATCCAGAGCACCCCGGCCGACAGGGATCAGGACCACCTGCACGTGATCATCGACAACCTGCCGCAGGTCCCGGACCGCACCGCTTACCTGCTGGCGGGGGGGGAGAGCCCTCTTCCCTATTTGATCCGCTCGGCCGAGCGGCTGGTGGGAAGCGGCGCCCTGGCGCTCTGCATGCCCTGCAATACTGCCCATTATTTTGTGGAGGAGATCCGAAAAACCGTTCCCGTCCCCTTCCTCAGCATCGTTGAGAGCGCCCTGCAGGAGATCCGGGAATGCCATCCCCGGGCCGGGAAGGTTGGGCTTATGGCGACCAAGGGCACAACCGCCGGGAAAATCTACCACAACCTCTTCGAGCGGGAGGGGCTCGAAATCCTCCCCCTGTCACCGGGGTTTGAAGAGGCTCTGATGGATATCATCTATGGGGTCAAGGCGGGAAGACTGCAGGAAAAAGTGGACAACTTCCAGAAATGTCTGAACGCTATGGCGCAGATGGGTGCCGAGGTGATTATCGCCGGGTGCACGGAAATCCCGCTTCTCATCCCCTTCGTCGAGGTCCCGGTGCCGGTGGTTGACCCCACCCTGGCCCTGGCCAAAAACGCCGTCAGATTTGCCAAGGGCGCCTCTGGGGCCAGCCCGGCCGATCACCTCGGCCATGGCTTGATAGAAAGTTTTTAGGCCGGCCAAAGGCATCCATTCCCCCGCCAGCCCCGAACGACCCACGCGCCCCCCGGGGATTCCTCCCAGGGGGCGCTTTTTCTATGGGGTTATTTCTGCCCCAGCTCCCGAGAGCGCCGGGTGGCGGCCGATACCGCCTCCATCAGCGTGGCCCGCAGGCCCCGCTCCTCCAGAACCCGGACCGCGGCGATGGTGGTCCCCCCGGGGGAGCAGACCATGTCGCGCAGCAGGGCCGGATGCTCCCCGGTCTCCTTGGCCAGCAGGGCCGAGCCGAGCACGGTCTGCACCGCCAGGGCGAGCGCCACGTCCTTGCGCAGCCCTTCCTGCACCCCGCCGTCGGCGAGGGCCTCGATGACGGTGAACACGTAGCCCGGCCCGGAACCGGAGAGCCCGGTCACCGCGTCCATCTGGCTTTCCTCCACGACCTGGACGATCCCCACCGATTCAAACAGCTTGCGGGCGACCTGCAGGTCGTCCCTGGTGGTGAACTTGCCCCGGCACAGGGCCGTCGCCCCCATGCCGACCAGGGCCGGCGTATTGGGCATGGCCCGCACCACCCTCGGGGAGCCGGCGAGGTATTTCTCCAGGGTGGCGGTGGAAACCCCGGCGGCGATGGAAATCAGCATCTTGTCTTCGGAGAATTCGGGACTGATCTCGCCGAGCACATCCTCGGCGATCTGCGGTTTGATCGCCAGAAAAATCGTATCGCAGGCCTTCACCAGGCCGGCGTTCTCCGCTTCGGTCTGCACCCCGTAGGCTTCCACGACGTGCTCGCGGCGCTGGTCGTTGGGCTCTGAAACGTGTATTTCCGAAACGGGCAGGCCGGCCTTGATCAACCCCTTGATGAACGCCTCGGCCATGTTGCCGCCCCCGATGAATCCTATTTTCCCGACTGACTCCATGCAGATGATCCTTTCGCAGGCTGAGTCCGAACCCGGCGTTGCTGAATCTCGGCAACGGCCCGGCCGGAAAGTTATCCTAGTTAATAGAAAACGCCCGCCCCTGTCAATAGATGCAAACCATCGTTTCGCAATAAGTGAAATTCGGTTTCGGAAGAAAAAAAAACGGGACGGAGCGCCTGGAAGGCACCCCATCCCGTTTTTCTCACCGGCTCCGCCGCTCAATGCAGAGCCGAAAGCAGCTCCAGCGCCTGCCTCCGGGCCTCGGCGAGCACCGCCCGGCCCGGGCCGCTGAACCCTTCGCCGAATCCGAAATCGGCCCCCGGCAGGGCGACCAGCCAGGCGGGGGGGCGCCGGCCGTAGAGATGCTCGGCCAGCAGCAGCACGCTTTCGGGGCTGCAGCAATGCCCGGCCGCCACCGCATCGGGCGCCGGGGCCAGGGAATGGATCAGGGCTCCGCCCTGCGGGCCCGGCAGGGCGCTGGCGTCGGCGAAGATGACTGCGGCCACCTCCGGGTCGGCCACCTCGCCGGCCAGCTCGGGGGTCAGCTGGTGGCAGATCAGCGTCCGCAAATCTTCGCGGCCGCTGCTTCCGGCCATCGACTCGACCAGCGCCGGGCCGAGTCCGTCGTCGCGCCGCAGGGGGTTGCCGTAGCCGACCAGCAGGATCATCCGCCCCCCCGGGCGAAGCGGTCGAGCAGCTGGCCGGCGGGGCCGCGCAGTTCCACCTCGAGGGGCATTTTGCCGGCGGCGTGGGTCGAGCAGCTCAGGCAGGGGTCGAAGGCGCGGATGCCGTGCTCGACCCGGTTGAGAAGGCCCTCGCCGAGGCGGTCGCCGTGCAGGTAGGTTTCGGCGATCTGCTTGACCGTGCGGTTCATGGCGAAATTGTTCTGGCCGGTGGCGATCACCAGGTTGACCTTGGTCAGCAGGCCGTCCGCGTCGACCTGGTAATCGTGGAACAGGGCGCCGCGCGGCGCCTCGGTGACCCCGACCCCGGCGCGCTGGTTGACCCGGGCGTGGCTGCGCACCTGGGCGTCGGTCAGCCCGGGGTCGTCGAGCAACAGGGCGATCTTCTCCAGGGAATGCAGGATCTCGATCAGCCGCGCCTGGTGGTAGTAGAAGCTGCCGGCGACCGGCCCGCCCCCTTCGCCGTAATGGCGGAAGCGGCGCAGCTCGCGGTCGGCGAGCGGGGTGTCGGCGAAGTCGGCGACGTTGAGCCGGGCCAGCGGCCCGACCCGGTACATGCCGCTGCCGTTTTCGTAGCCCAGCGGCTTGTAGTAGGGGAACTTGAGATAGCTCCAGCTCTCTTCCCCCTCGCCGAGCACCTCGGCGTAGCGGGCCGGGTCGAGGCTCTCCTCGAGCACCTTGCCGCCGGCGTCGATCATGCGCAG
>NPID01003372.1_pt1 | contig 28240 bp, 27 predicted proteins | sample 8637491 | NCBI WGS metagenome assembly NPID01 (sample SAMN07420843, study PRJNA396082) | bioreactor metagenome | isolation source: sample BA6 brine-fed electro-methanogenic bioreactor BA | place: Japan: Kochi | collected 2016-06-14 | reverse complement strand
GGAGGAAGGGCCATGAGCTACCGTTCCAGGAAAGAGGAGCTTTTTTCGACCGACGCGGCGGCGTCGAGGCGGGCCATTTACAAGGGGTGCGGCTACGACGACGAGGACCTGTCCAAACCCCTGATCGGTGTGGTCAACACGGCCAACGACGCAGGGTTGGGGCACGTCCACCTGGACAGCCTCACCCGGCGGGTAAAAGCCGGGATATGGCAGGCCGGAGGCACACCCTTCGAATTTCGGACCATCGCCACCTGTGGTGCCGTGCCCATCGGGACGCCTCACCTCCGGTATGAACTGGTCATCCGCGACGTCATAGCGTCGTCGGTGGAGATCATGGCCAACGTCCAGCTGCTGGACGGCCTCGTGGTGTTGGCCTCCTGCGACAGCATCATTCCGGGCGTCTTCATTGGGGCCCTGAGGACGGGCCTTCCCACGATATTTCTTTCGGGGGGGCCGCAGCAGACCTGCGAGTTCGAGGGAAGGCAGGCCGTCATGTCCGAGCTGGACCAGCTCGTCTTTGGCGCACGACACGGTAAAGAGGACGTGGCAGAAAAGCTCCGCTACCTGGAAGACCATGTATGTCCTGGCGCCGGGGCGTGCTCTCTCATGGGGACGGCCAACACCATGCAGATTTTGATGGAGGCAATGGGCACCGCTTTGCCTGGATCCTCTACGGTGCCTGCCGTTTCCGCCGAGAAACTGCGCTTCGCAACGCAGACGGGACGGCGCATCGTCGGACTTGTCAAAGAGGGGCGGGCGCCGGGAGATATCCTTTCTGAGGCCAACTTGCTTAACGCCGTTACGGTCCTTCTGGCGATAGCTGGTTCAACCAACGGCGTACTTCACTTATTGAGCTTCGCGCGTGAACTGGGTATAAACCTTTCGTTGGACGATTTCGACAGGCTCTCCCGGAAGGTTCCCGTTATTTCCAGGGTAATACCTACCGGAAAAGCTACCGTCATCGACCTTCACAAAGCGGGAGGAGTTCCAGCCATAATGGGGGAACTCGGGGACCTGCTGGACGGTTCAGCGGGGACGGTAGCGGGCGTAACGGTTGGCGATATAGCGGGAAAATACAGGTCCTCCGATCATGAAGTTCTCACCACCGTGGATAACCCCGTTTTCGATTCGGGAGGCATCGCCGTCATCAGGGGAAACTTGGCTCCCTCAGGTGCGATCTGCCGTACTACCACCATCCCGGCCGACAGACGCGCCTTCCGTGGTCCGGCCAGGGTTTTTGACTCCGACGAGGAGGCCCATGCGGCCGTGGTGTCGGGCAAAATCGAAAAAGGCGACGTGGTGGTTATACGTTACGAGGGTCCAAGGGGCGCTCCCGGCATGAGGGAGATGATGATGACCACCGATGCCCTGGTGGGGCTCGGTCTTGGGACCGATGTCTTTGTCGTGACCGACGGCCGTTTCTCTGGTTTTACCGAGGGAGCGGCCATAGGTCACCTCGCGCCCGAAGCGGCTGTTGGCGGTCCACTGGCGATCGTTAAAGACGATGATCCCATAAGCATAGACATTCCCTCCAGGAGACTCGACCTTGATATTTCCGAAGAAGAACTCAGAAGTCGCCTCGAGGACTGGACGCCCCCGCCTCCAAAAGCGGACAGGGGGATACTGGGCCTTTGCGCCAAGACGGCCCTTCAGGCCGATGTAGGGGCCATGTTGGACGACAGGCTCTCCTGGTAGGCAGAAAGGAAGTGAATGCAATGGACACAGAAAGGTTGGAACTAGACGAAGACGCGACGAAATTCTTTGAGGAAAACGGCGGCGAAGCCCATCTCGTAGTCATCTCCACGGGCGGGTGACAGTCTCGCCTCGAGGCCCTCGTTGAGGGTGGCAGACCCAATGATACCCGGTCGTACCGTGCGGTCTCACAAGATGCGATGACACTTTGGGTCCCGAAAGAGATCAAATCAGGCGGCGTTATCCGATTAAAGCGGGGAACCCTTCGCAGAAAAAACCTGTTTTTCGCCGACGGAGTAACCCTTGAATAAAAAGGCCTTTTGACTCATTCAGTCAAGAGGTTACGTTTTTAAGAAAACGCTCCACCAGGTCGAGATACTCGGCGTGGTTTTCGAAGTAGATGCTGTTGTGGTTGCCTTTGGGAAAGATTCTAAGCTCCGAGTTATCACCGGCCCATTGGGTGAGGTGCTTGCCGTGGGAGACGTCCACGAGCCCGTCGCACAGGCTGTGCATGACCAGCGTCGGGCCACTCCATTTTTTGAGCTTTGCCTCGTGGTCGAAGAAACGTTTTACTTCACGGAGCAGGCCTTCCTTGTCCGTTTTAAGCTCGCGCGGGTCCACACGCAGAAGGATGCGCTCCGCCACGTCGGCGATGCCGCTTTCGAGGATGAGTCCTGCAATGCCGGGGATCGTGGCTGCGCCGTGAATGGCGTAGATGGAACCCAGGGACCGCCCGAAAAGAACCACGTTCCCCTTGGGCTCGCCGCAGGCGTCGACGATGGCCGCCACGTCGTCGAGCATTGCGGCCAGGGCGGGGCTGCCGTCGGAACGACCGTATCCCCTGTATTCGGCGAGCAGGCAGTTGAAGCCTCGACGGTCCAGTTCTTCGGCGAGTTCGTCTTCCCAGTCAGCGGCGACTTCGCCGTTGCCGTGAAAATGTATTACCGTGGCAGAACCAGGATGGTCGTGCCGGTATGAACACAGGAGGTTTCCAGCCTCCGTGGACACTGTGAAAGGATAAGCCACATGAGCGACGCGGGGGAAGAAGTAACGGCTTCCCAGGATTGGATTGTCCAGCAAGGATTTCATGACGCAACCGTCCTTTCTTGGGAGTTTCAGCAATACGTCCCCGTTACTGTATCATGAAAAAAAGTGAGAAAGGCCGTGAGCTTTTTGCGGAAAACACCCGGCGCTGTATTTATTGTTTTTGTTTACCTTGTTGCCTGTTGTTTGGCCCTTTTTGAGGTTGCGGCCTTCGCGGCGGGCGAGGCACTGACAGGGCTCGAAGAAATACTTGCCAGGTACGAAGGCACCGTACCCCGGCTTTGGGGCGAAGATATTCCCGGGGTCTTGAGGACTTTCGAGCCGGAAGGCAAGGCTGTGGCCCTCACCCTTGACGCCTGCGGAGGGGCCAAAGGGTCAGCCTACGACGGGGCAATTATCGAACTGCTGAGAGAGCACAACCTCTCCGCCACGCTTTTCCTGAACGCCCGGTGGATAGAGGCCAACCCGGAAATCGCAGCTGATCTTGCCTCGGACCCGCTTTTTCTCATAGCCAACCATGGATGGAAACACCGTCCCTGCTCGGTGACGGGCCGTTCGGCCTGGGGCATAGAAGGGACGAAAAACCTTTCCGAAGCCTACCGGGAGATCGAAAACGGCGCCCGTGCTGTTGAAAGCCTTACGGGCAGGAGACCCCGGTTCTACAGGTCGGGGACTAACTTTTACGACGAGGTTGCCCTGGCCGTCGCCAACGACCTGGGTATGAAGGTAGTCGGGTGGAGCGTCCTGGGAGACGCCGGCGCCACTCTCACGGCATCGGAGGTAAGTGACCGGGTTTCAGGAGCAAGACCAGGACAGATAATACTGTGCCATATGAACCAGCCGCAAAGCGCAACGGCAAAGGGCCTCAAAGAGGCAATACCCCTGTTGCTCGAAAAAGGATACAAGTTCGTCACTCTCGAAGAGGCCTTTCCATGAGAGCAAGCAACAGGCGATTCGCGCTTGTGACAGTTTGTGATGATAGAATGACAGAGAGAAGGAATGGTTCGATCTCATGAGAACACGAGAGGAGGAAGAGCATGAAAAAGGCGCTTGTGGCAATTGACGGAAGCCCCTTGAGCCATGACCTGGTGAGGTTCGCCTTCAGACTCGCCCGCAAAGAAAAACTCGACAAGCTCGACTTTATCCACGTCTACGAGGAACATCCCCTGACGGCCTTTCCCGGCATGCCCGTACCGATGGAGTACGACGAACGCTATCGCAAGGACCTCGAGCGGGAGTTCAGGACCCTTGTCGAAACCGCCGCAAAGGAGGCGGAAAATGCCGTACCTTACGACTTCGAAATGATCCTGGGCGTGGCCTACAGCGAGATAGTCCGCCGCGCCGAAAAAGACGAAGACGTGAAGGTAATCCTTGTGGGCCACAGGGGAATGCGGAACCTGGAACGCTTTTTCATAGGAAGCGTGGCGGCCAAGGTAGCGGCGCACGCGCCCTGCACGGTAATAGTCTTCAGGCCGAGGGAGCCAAAGGAGAAGAAGAGCGAATAAAACGCCTATTGACGAGTGCCTCGTGCGTTTTAGCCCATGAGGAAACGGAAGAAAAGTGGAAGGACCGCCAGCACGCTGATAAGCCGAACCGTGTGCAGCACGCTGACCATAAGTGGGTCGGCGCCTACCTCGTCGGCTATCAGGCTCATTTGCGTCAAGCCTCCCGGAGAGGAGACCAGCAGGCAGGTGATGTAGTTCCAGTCCGTAATCTTGTAAAGGATCCAGCTCAGCAAAAGACCCGAGAGGATCATAACCACCGCCAGTATGAGAACGGGCAAAAACATTTCCGAAAGTAGCGTCAGCGTCTCGCGGGTGACATCCTGGGCGATAGCAAGGCCTACACCTACGCGGGCAAGAGAGCGCAGCGTCGGGTGGACTTGGGGCAGCCCTCCCCTGACCACGTTGAAAACTCCCACGGCGGCCATGGATCCCAGCAGGTCCCCGGCGGGTAATCCGAAGGTTCTGCCCAAAAGCCCCCCCGCTGTGGCCACAAGGATGAGGCGGACCACTCCAGGACTGTCGGTGGCGCACGTTTCGACATCTTCGAAAGGTGTCTCGTCATCCTCCAGGGAAATTGCGGCGGGTGACGTGATCCTCGCGTTGACGAAACGGGCAAGAAAAGGCATAAGGACAAGAAACAAGACTACCCTGAAAACCTGGAGCATCGTGACGGCGACGGAGTCGGCCTCGAGGGAAAAGGCAAGTAGCGCCATTTCCGAAAGCCCCCCGGTGGTGGATCCCAAAAGGGCGGTGCCCAAGGGCAGTTGGGTAGCCCAGTAAAGCAAAAATCCCGATCCCACCGACAAAACCAGCATCCAGACGGCAACCAGCAAGGCAGGATAAACTATCTTCCTCAGAGCGCGAAAGATAGTCCTGTCGATTTTAAGCCCCAGGAAGCTTCCAATAACCAGCTTGCAGACAAAGGTTACCTCCTGGGTCGGAAAGGCGAAATGGATTCCGGTTATGCCCAGCGCCGATGCTGCGAAAAGGGCTCCCAGCATGTCAGGGGAAGGGACGCGCAAAAAGGCAAAAACCCTCCAGCCCGCGATACCCACGATGAAAAGAAAGGCGATTCCCGCCATGATTTCTCCGTCCATAATCAGGTATTCCTTTCTGGTTTGTCCTAACATTACAAGTTTAGAAACGTAGGATGACCGCCTACGGTGTATGTAGGGTATTTTCTCATGAAACCGGCAATGGTAAATATGAGAATCCCAGGAAGGGGCACATCCAGAAAAGATTTATGTTTTATTTCCCGACAGTCGATCAGGAATTCAAGCTTTTTTATCGAGCTTTCCTGGCGTAAATATTTCTCGGTTTTTGTTGAATAAAGGTATAAGCCCTCCGGCTTCGATTATTTTGAGGATAAGGCCGCTGGTTTTATTGAAATATGAACGGGTGTTTTTTTGTGTTATTTCTATAAAACCTCTTTCCAAATCGACGACCAGGACCCCTCCATCTTCGATACCTTCCCAATTAGCCTCTACAAGAGGCAGGCCGATGTTGACAGCGTTCCTGTAGAAATTTCGACTAAAACTCCTGGCTATTACGGCTTCGATGCCACTATGTTTGATCATCAGCGCCACGTGCTCTCTGGAAGAACCCGCCCCGAAATTCGATCCCGCCACGATTATGTCTCCTTTTTCTATACTTGCGGCGAAATTTGGCCTCAGGTCAGCGAAAAAATAGGGGAGAAGGTCTTCGAGACCGGCAGCTTTCGAAATGGCTGATCCGGGGACGATGACGTCAGCGTTGATGTTGTCCTGATTGAACACGTGGGCTTTCCCCTTGATAACCATGTACAATAGCCTCCTTGTCTTAAACCGGAAGCGGAGTAATAACGCCCGAAATAGCGGAAAGCGCCGCCGTAACCGGGGAGACGATATGCACTTTGGCTTTTTTACTCCCCATTCTCCCTGGAACGTTTCTATTTGTTGTTGAAAGAGCTGTTTCACCATCCGCAAGGAGTCCTCCATGACGGCCAGCACAGGGGCCACAACCTGGAGGATAGATGATGGCTCCAGCATCTATAAATAATTTAAGAAGCCCGCTTTCCGAAAGTTGGCTTAAAATTGTTCGCGAAGCAGGCAAAAGTATCATTCTGACATTTGGAGCAATCCGCTTGCCTTTCATGTATTTTGCTGCAATATCAAAATCCTCGAAACGGCCATTCGTACAAGATCCAATGATAACCTGGTCAACAGGTTCACCGGCCATGTCAACTACGTCCACCACGTCATCTATTTGGGGAGATCTTGCGATCTTGGGTCTCAGACAGTCGAGATTTATCTTCAGGTGCGACCGGTAAGAGGCGTCAGTATCTGCGTTTACCCCTTCTTTACAAGGAGCCCCATTCCTGCTGAGCCAGTCCTTTAGATTTGTGTCAAAAGGCATAATCGCGCTCTTGGCTCCCGTTTCAGATGCCATGTTGCAAATAGTAACACGCGAGTCGACAGACAAAGTGGAAATCCCCGAGCCCCCGAACTCCAGGCAGGCATAGGCTCCACCTTCCTGTTTAAGCTGTCCAATCATCTCGAGGGCGACGTCTTTCGCAGTTACACCTTCAGGAAGCCTGCCATCGAGTTCTATGTATATTGATTCCGGTACCTTGAACCAGGATAAGCCTGAAGCAAGAATTACTGCCATGTCCGTGGCTCCCACAGAAATGCCCAAGGCGTTGAGAGCGCCATAAGAGCAGGCGTGAGAATCTGTGGCTAGCACTAGTCTTCCCGGCAGGATATGTCCTTTTTCGATAAGTAATTGATGACATACCCCCTCTCCAACTTCGTAGGAAGGAATCTCCTTTTTTTGCAAAAAGGAGCGAATGTAGCTGTGGCGCTGGGCGATCTCTTTTGTAGGAGCTGGAGCAAAATGATCAAAAACGAAAACCGTTTTCGATCTGTCCCAGACGGAAGCCTTTTCTATGAGGGCGAAATTTTCAATTACGAAAGGAGCGTTTACATCCTGGATCATCGCGAAGTCGACTTCGGCCATGCACATATCCAAGGCTTTAAGGTCGGTCTTGCTTTTTAAACTCAATATTTTTTCAATAATGGTTTTTCCCATACTCTGGATACCCCCGGTCGGCCTTAGTATTCAACTAACATTATTTGCCCGTTTGGGAAATGGCTGGTCAGGCGGCCGTTGTATCCTGAGGTCTGTTAATCCGCCTTTTTATCATTCGGAATACGGAGATTCCTATAAAGAGCAGAGACATCGAAAGCAGTATGACGCTGGCCGGGTCACCTACGAAGATGCTGTAGTCGCCACCCGAAATTTCCAATGAACGCCGGAAGTTGGTTTCCACGAGAAACCCAAGGATGACTCCCAGCACCATTGGTAGTGGGGTAAAACCTAAATAACGCATCAGGTAGCCAACGACACCGAAAGCGAGCACAAGGGTGGGTTCGAAAAGACTGTGCTCCAGAGAGTAGGCTCCAGAAAGAATCAAAACGTACACTATGGCGAGCACGTAGGGTTTTGGGCGGTTGACCAGCCAAAGGCAAAGCTTGAGAGACACTAACCCGAAAATAAGCAGGAAAATATTTGCAAAGAAGAGCCCGCCAAACAGGCCGTATACAACGTCGGGACTTTTAACGAAAAGCATTGGTCCCGGTCGCATGCCGTGAAGAAGAAATCCTCCCAGAAGGATCGCCGACGAGTTTGATCCGGGAATGCCGAAAGCAAGCAGAGGAATAAGCGTCGTCCCCGTCACGACATTATTGGCGCATTCAGGTGCTGCTACGCCTTCTGGATTGCCCTTGCCCCATTCTTCCTTGTGCCTTGACCATCGCTTGGCTTCATTAAACGAAATAAAGGCGGCCACCGTTCCACCTGCCCCGGGGATAATCCCTTCCAAGGTTCCCCAAAAGGCTGCTATCAAGTGTGGTATAGCCAGACGTTCCCGCCACATCTTAAAACTGGGCAGTTTCAGTTTCGTAATAGCATCGGCCTTGGGCCAATCGGGCAATCCGCTTTGTCGTAAGAGTTCACTGACAGCGAAAAGACCCACCATGACGACAATGGGGCTAATTCCGTTCATCAGGTCGATTGAACCAAAGGTAAACCGGTTCGCTCCCGAGACGGGGTCGTTGCCTATGGTCGCGATCATCAAGCCGAGGATTCCAGGTATCAGGCCCTTGAGGAGTGATTCCTCTGAAAGGCTGGCGATAACGCTTAATCCCAGAACCCCTATGGCAAAAAATGATGCAGGGGTGAAAAGTAAGGCTACATCTGCCAGCCAGCCGATGAGAACTACAAGCATGAAAAGGCCGATCAGGCCGCCGATAACTCCGCTTAAGAGGGAAATACCCAGAGCTTCACCTGCTCGACCGGAGAGTTTCATTTGGTAGCCCTCAATTGTTGTCGCACCAGCCGCGTTGGTTCCTGGAGTGTTGATCAATATGGCCGGTATTGAACCTCCGTATTCAGCTCCACAATAAACGGCTGCGAGCGTGATAATTCCGACCACCGGTTCCATCGTATAGGTCAGAGGAAGGATAAGAGCCATAGAGATTGATGGTGAGATGCCGGGAAGGGCTCCCCCGATCATTCCCCAAATCACGCCAAAGGCCGCGCCCAAAAGGGCATAAGTTCCAAACATGCTCTCCAGGATGATTCCGAAGATATTTTCCAAAGGGATCACACTCCTAAATCAAGAAAAAAACAGAGCAAGAAAACCCGTTGGCATGGGGATCTTAAAAAGAACAACGAAAAGAAACCAGAAAAAGATGCCCGCACCAATAGCAGTCGAGATTACCTTTCTTGAAAGAGGTTCGTGGAAATACAAAAGCGTCCAGAAAACCACCAGAAAGACCCCAATTGGATAGCCTGTGTAAGGGACCAGCAAAAGATATGAAATCCCGATCAGTAGAGTGCCGCCAGCTCTGCGAAACATGTAAAGGTCCGAAGGTGAATCTGGTTTGTCAACAACCTTCTTTCGAACATTGGCGGGGGGCTTCGCAAGAGCCCCCGCCAATACGAGGAGAGCCGAAAGGACGAACAAACAAATAGCCAGCAATTTAGGGAAGTAAGCTGCTCCTATTGCATCACTGAGTTTACTGCGAGGTATTTGCTGCGCAAAGTGATAGTATGCAGTAGCGAGTATCATGAAAGCGGCGCCTGATATGCAATCCTTGCGCATCCCTGGTCCTCCTTTTATCCAGCCCGTTCGACAGGGTACGCTAATCGAGAAGGCCGATTTGTTTAAGATAGTCTCTGTACTCGTTTTGGGTCTTTTTCACGAAAACCTTGAAAGACTCCTGGTTCAGGTACTTTGGAACCAGACAGTTTTCGTTGTACCAGGCGGTAAATTCCGGATCATCCAAAAGACGAGGGATCGCCGTTTCCCAGGCTATTACCACGTCTTTCGGAAGGCCTTTAGGCCCAGTGAGGCCACGGAACTTTGGAAGGACTATGTCATAACCTTGCTCGACCGCCGTTGGAACTTCAGAGAACTTGGCGACTCGGTCATCGGTGAATGTTGTGACGATCTTGACCTTACCTGCTTCGACCTGTCCAAGGATTTCGGCCGGTTCTCCGAAGCCTACATCGACGACGCCGCTCAAGACGGCCAGCATAAGGTCTCCGCCACCTTCGAAGGCCACAACCCTGACCTCGACATCGGCATCGGTTCTGAGCCGTTCGATGATCTGGCGTTCCAATGCCGAAGGGTTGCCACCTCCCCACCGGGACTCGCCTGGATTCTCTTTTGCATAGGTTATGAGGTCATCAAGATTGTTGATGGGGCTGCTGGCTTTTGTGTACATTACCATCGGATCAAAGAATATGTTGACCATAGGCTCGAGATCGTCGATGGTATATTCTACTTCCGCCAACATCGGGATCTGGATGCACGTAGGGGTAGTCGCGTAGAAAATGGAACCGTCCGCTTTAGAGTTCGCCAATACGGCCATGGCCCGGGCACCGCTTCCTCCCCTGACGTTGTCTACGATGAAATTGGCGTCAATGAATTTGCCGAGATGCTTGGCCATTTCCCGGAGTATCACGTCACTCCCACCGCCCGGGCTGGAATGTGTTATAAGTTTCACCGTCTTGACTGGGTAAGGGATTTTTTCAGCCGCCTCCGCTTTGAATCCACCTGCAGTAATCAATAGCAGGCCAACCAATACACAAAAACTAACGCTGATCGCCAACCTGGACTTCCTCGACTTCATTTCCTTCTCCTCCTTTTCTCTTTTTGGGAGTCTTCGAACCTTGGTGATCCCTGTGGAACCAAATGCCCTCCCTCTTCTGGGTGTAATAGGCGGATCCCCCGCGCTTTTATCTGTGGTTTGCTACGAAATTCCTAACTCTTTCCCGAGATTTTTTCGATCTGTTTTTTCAGCAGATCGACACAACGCGAAGTGTTGAAAATTCCACATGTGCATGGCTTAGCCATAAGTTGCGCCGCTTCTTCGGGGCTCATAATCCCTTTTTTTACTTTTTCTATGGCAGACCTGGCGAGGTTACTTCCAACCAGGGAGTGTCCGCACATTGTAGTCAATTCCAGTACTTCATCTTCGGGAAGAAGGGAGTGGTTTCCATAAATGCCCAGAGAAAGCGTGGCCGTATGAGGGGTAAGTCCGCATTCGGAGGCGATAGCCGTAACTTCGTCTATGAGGCCGCTGACAACGATTGAAATACCGAGATCCGCCTCTTTCAGTTTCTTCAGGACGCCTTTGACGGATTCACGATTATCGAAACTGGCAATAATACCATAGGAGTTATCAAGGCTTTCAGCATAAACATCAGGATCCAGTCCGGCGGCGAAACTTTTCCCGGAGTGGCTTGAGCCGAAGTTGACCACGTTTTCGGATAAGAAAATAGAAAGGATCTTGCGCAACTTGTCACCACAGTTGTCCCGGTTGACTCCTTTGGCGGCCCTTGCGTAAATGCAAAAATCGTTTTTCAAGCTTTCCCGGGAACCGTACCGGTGCAGGGAATGGGACATCAGGAGGCACTCCTTTCATTTGTTTTGGCAAGTGGCCGGCCAAGCCCCACGTTGATCTTGGCGTTCGGTCTCACCTGGATTCCCATGGACTCCAGTTTTTTGATTACAGGAAGGCTCCCATTGCCTTCGAAACGTGTGACCAGTCCTACGGAAACGACCGTGTCCAACGTATCCAACAGAGGGAGGACGAATGAAAGGAATTCCGTAAGTTGCTCTTCCGCAAGGCGAATTTCAAGGATAGCGGACAGTATCTTTTCGTCCACAAATTCAGGTCTGATCTTGCCTGTACCGTCTTTCTCGAGAAGGCCATACAGTGGATTGTCTTCCAAAATAGGGATGTTTCTTTCGGCTATAGCAGTAGTTATCTTTTCGACCTCTTTTAAACGCGTGCCTGTTCCCGGTCTTCCGAATTCCATAAGTACCCCGAATTCACCATGGCCGAATTTGCCCGTAACGTCATTGGTCTTGGCTTCTTCAGTCCCCCGTCCCCAGGCTTTAAAGTTGGGATGTTCTGCACCGGGATCGCTGAACTGCATTCGGATTGCCCTGGGGTACTCAAACGCATCTTCAGGCATATAAATGGCGTCGACTGGACATATCCCTGTATTCAGGCAGACGCCGCATTCGACACATTCTTCCTGATCGATTGTTACTGTTTCGCCTTTTGCGGAAATGCTGTTAACGGGGCAGAAATTGATGCACCGCATGCAGCAGACGCACTTTTGGGTGTTTATTTTCACTGTGTCTCCTCCTCCATGGCAAGAGCAAACATGTTTTTTATCAACGGTATGTTGGCAAGGATCGACTCTTCGCGTATACGCTCCGCATCGCGGGCATTGCCATTTTTTATTGACTCTATAAGCTGTGCGTGTTTCCTGAGGGATTCTTCAAGTTTTCCAGGGGTTGACAATACTTCCATTCTGTAGCGAAGGGTTTTTTTGTTGAACAGTTCCAGCATCCCGATGAGGTGGTCGTTTCCACAGGCCCTTATGAGAGTTTCGTGAAATTCGGCGTTGAGCCTGCTGTAACCGGCAAGATTTCCTTCTTTCACAAGAGCCGACATCTCGTTATGAAGCTTGTCCAGTTTTTCGGCCAAGGTCTTGTTACCGGATTCGACAGCGAGCCTTGTGGCTAGACTTTCCAGCTTTGCCCTGATGGTGTATATGTCTATAGCTTCCTTGAGGCTAAGCTTAGCGACTGAAACACCTTTCCGAGCCTCGTTGACAAGAAACCCTTGATTCTCAAGTATCCGAAAAGCCTCCCTGAGAGGAGAACGGCTGACTCCCAATTCTTCGCACATCGCCTGTTCCACCAGGCGTTCCCCGGGTTTCAGCTCTCCTTTCAGGATTTTCTCTTCGATGTTCTCGACTATTGCCTGAACGAGGCTTTTGTGTCGGATTCCCTTCGGTGGTGCTGTTTCGGTCACGCGACTCAGCTCCCTTTTCAAGTTTGCAAACATGTATGATTGTAAGACAATCATATTGTAGTTTATATACCATTCTGAAAGTTGCTTGTCAAACAGCATAGCAAAAACGATTTAACAGCTTGGAGGGTGATTGGGTTATACGGGGCGAATGACAAGGGAATGAGTAATTTTGACTCTCAGCGTGCAAGGCATCAACTAGATCGGGTGATGCCGTTAAACCTGGTTTAGTCTCGAGGAGAGCCGTTTTGAACATGCCAAATTCCACTGTTGGAGCCGTTGGTGAATTTTATTTTCTTTCGGGACGTCCTGCAAAACAACACAAAAACAGGAGACGCCTTACGATTTGCGTCTCCTGTCTCATGAATGTTTTACAAAACAGCGTGAACTTACTCCGACGGTTCGAAATCGAGGGAAACGGAGTTGATGCAGTAGCGCAGCCCCGTGGGGGGCGGGCCGTCGCTGAATACGTGTCCCAGGTGGGCGTCGCAGCGGGAGCAAAGCACCTCGGTTCTGGTCATCCAGAGGGAGTTGTCCTCCCGGGTCCAGACGCTTGCGGGCGATAGTGGCTCATAGAAGCTGGGCCATCCGCTTCCCGAATCGAACTTTGCGTCTGAACCAAAAAGCGGGTTCCCGCAACACACACACTTGTAGATTCCCTTTTCATGGTGATCGTAGTATTCGCCTGAAAAGGCCCGCTCCGTTCCCGCCTCACGAGTTACATGGTACTGTTCCGGCGTCAGTATGGCTTTCCACTCCTCGTCGGTCTTGACGATTTTTCCTTCGCTCATTGCGGTTTCCTCCATAGGGTCCTCCGCTCGGGAGGGGGTGATTCCCGCTGATCCTTCCGCCAGTAAAAAGGCTGCTGCAGCCAAAACCAGGCCGACAAAAAGAACGGATTTTCGAAACATGGATGTCACCCTTACCTAGCGATTTGAAATCATTACGAAAATTATACCAAAGCAGGTTGTTTACCCGGTAAAGTTTGCCGCAAAGAGTCCGATGGATGATCGTGTTTTGTTAGAAAGACCTAAAGAGGGTTAAAATCTAAAGACATGGGAGGAGGGAATGCGAATGAGTACGGTAGTAGTGATGGGGACCCTGGATACCAAGGGGCACGAGCTTAAGTACGTAAAGGACATAATAGAAGAAAACGGACTGGACACACTGGTGGTCGATACGGGTGTTTTGGGCGAACCGGTCTTTGATGCGGATGTTTCCCGCGACGAAGTCGCTGCGGCGGCAGGGTATAACCTGGATGACCTGGTTCGAAAGCAGGACCGCGGGGAATCTGTAGAGGCCATGACGGCTGGGGCGGCCGCTGTGGCGGCAAAACTTTATGCCGAAGGCAGGCTGCAGGGGATAATCAGCCTCGGAGGTTCGGCGGGCACCACAATAGGGACGGCGGCAATGCGGGCGCTTCCCGTCGGTGTGCCCAAGGTGATGGTGTCCACCATGGCCTCGGGAGATACCCGGCCCTATGTAGACACCAAGGACATCTGCATGATGTATTCCGTGGTGGATATTTCGGGCCTTAACAACCTTTCGGGGACCATACTGGGCAACGCCGCCCGGGCGATAGCAGGCATGGCTGTCAAATCGGGTGAGACCACGATGGCGAAAGACAAACCCCTGGTCGGAGTCACCATGTTCGGCGTCACCACTCCGTGCGTAACCAAAGCCAGGGAATACCTGGAGGAAAAAGGCTACGAGGTGCTTGTCTTCCACGCGACCGGCACCGGTGGAAGGGCGATGGAGGGCCTCGTGGAGGACGGTTTCATCGATGGAGTTCTTGATATAACGACGACAGAATGGTGCGACCAGCTTGTTGGGGGTGTTTTGGCCGCCGGGCCGAACCGCCTGGAAGCGGCTGGCAAAAAGGGAATTCCGCAAGTGGTTTCCCTTGGAGCCCTGGACATGGTCAATTTCGGCCCCATGGACACCGTTCCCGAGAAGTTCCGAAACAGACGGCTATACAAGCACAATCCCACAGTCACGCTGATGCGCACCGAGCCCGACGAATGCGCCGAGCTGGGACGCATTATCGCTGAAAAGCTCAACGCGGCCAAGGGGCCGGTGAAACTGGTGATGCCCCTCAAGGGTGTGTCTGCCATCGACAAGGAAGGCCAGCCCTTCTGGCATCCCGAGGCTGACGGCGCGCTATTCAGGGCTATCCGGGACAATATCGGCTCCAACGTGGAACTTGTAGAAATGGACACCGATATCAACGACCCCGAATGCGCCGTAGCCATGGCACAGTTTTTGGATGAATTGATGCAGGCGAAAAAATAAAAAGGAAGGAGCGGTATGGAAATGGCTTTCATCACCCGTGAAGAAGCGCTTCGAAAGATAAGAAAGGAAATAGAGTCGGGCAAGCCCATCATCGGCGCCGGTGCCGGAACGGGTATATCGGCCAAGTGCGCCGAGGCCGGCGGCGTCGACCTGATAATCATCTACAACTCCGGCCGGTACAGGATGGCAGGTCGGGGGTCCCTGGCTGGGCTGCTTCCCTTCGGGGACGCCAACGCCATCGTCGTGGAAATGGCCCGCGAGGTTCTTCCAGTGGTAAAACAGACTCCCGTCCAGGCGGGAGTCTGCGGGACGGATCCCTTCAGGGTAATGGACGTCTTCCTGAAGGAGCTCAAGGAGATCGGTTTCACCGGGGTCCAGAACTTCCCCACCGTAGGGCTTTTTGACGGCGTTTTCAGGCAGAACCTGGAAGAAACAGGCATGGGCTACGACCTCGAGGTAGACATGATAGCCAGGGCGCACCGACTTGACATGCTCACCACGCCGTACTGTTTCAGCCCCGAAGAAGCGGAGAAGATGGCCGACGCAGGGGCGGACATACTGGTTCCGCACATGGGGCTCACCACCAAGGGTTCCATAGGCGCGAAAACGGCAATGACGCTGGAGGAAGCGGCCAAGGCGGTGCAAGCTATGCACGACGCCGCGAAGAGAGTGAAACCCGACATCATAGTGCTTTGTCACGGCGGTCCCATTGCCGAGCCCGAGGACGCAAGGTACATCCTGGAGAACACTGAGGGTGTCGTGGGCTTCTTTGGCGCCTCCAGCATAGAGCGCCTGCCTACCGAAAAAGCAATCACGAAGCAGGCGGAAGAGTTCAAAAACATAAAATTCAAGAGAGGATAGGGCCGCAATATCCAACTAAAGGGAGCGACATTTTGCTTAATCAACTCTATGACCGGTATCTTCTGCCGTACCTTGTCGATATCGCAACCGGTTTCGCTCCTCTCGAGCGCCAACGAAAGAACATCGTGCCTAAAGCAAGGGGAAGGGTTCTGGAAATAGGCTTCGGCACGGGCAGGAACCTTACCTTCTACGAGCCTTCAAGGGTGACCGAGATAGTGGGGCTTGAGCCGGCGGAACCCATGCGGCGCCTGGCCAGAAAGCGCATCGCAAAGTTGGGGATCGGGGTGCGGCTTCTGGATGCGTTTGCCGAGAATATACCTTACGAGGACGGGAGTTTTGACACGGTGGTTATGACCTTCACCCTCTGTTCCGTGTTGGATCCATCGGCGGCTCTTTTGGAAATGAGGCGCGTCCTCGGGCAAGACGGCAGGCTGCTTTTCTGCGAGCATGGTCGGTCGCCCCACCGGTCTGTCAACAGGTGGCAAAAGCGGCTTACGCCGGTGTGGAAAAAAGTCGCAGGTGGCTGCCATCTGGACAGGGATGTTGGCAGGCTGCTCGAAGAGGCTGGGTTCGAGTGCCTTGAGCTCGAGAGGTTTTACGCCTCGCCGCTGCGCGTCTGGACGTGGATAACTCGCGGCGAGGCTGTACCTTCTTTACGATCCTTCAATCCACGACCTGATCCCCGGGCCTTTTGTGCCCGAAAAGGAAAATCAGGGGGAATGTGAAGATAAAAAGTATCGTGATCAACATGAATACGTGATTGAACCCGATCACCGTGGCCTGCTGATCAACTACTTTGTTCAAAATTGCCAATGCCTTCTGTGGGGCGTCGGCGGGTGGTATCCCACGTGAGACGAGTGACGACGTTGTTTTTTCAAGCCAGTTCGCAACTTTATCGTTAGTGAGCGCAAGGTTTCCCAACATGGACACTCTGGCCGCCACGGTTCCCCTTTCAAGAAGGGTTGCCGACAGTGCGATGCCGACACTTCCAAAAACAGTCCTGATCAGATTGAACAAGCCTGTAGCGGCCGTCATGTCTTTTCGCGGAATAGTTGAGAGTGCCGCTGTGCTAAGCGAAACAAAAATAAACCCAAAAGCCACTCCTTGTAAGGCCTGGGGTAAAAGCAGGTCGTTAACGCTTGTTTCAGGACCGAGGCGGCTCATCAGGAAAAACGAAATCGTGCTTATCACCATCCCGAAGCCGACCATTTTCTTCGCCCCCAAAGTATTGTAGAAACGTCCTGCAAAGGGCAAGGTAATGAACATGGCGATGCTTCGAGGAAGCAGCGCCATGCCTGAACTGAACACCGAGTACCCTCTCACTTGCTGTATAAACATTGGAAGAAGGAAAAGGCTTCCGAAAAGGGCCAAACCCAGCACTGCCGACAGGATGGTGCCGGTCGTGAACGAAAGGTTTTTAAGAACCTTAAGATTTACTGCCGGACGTTCCGTACTCAACTCTCTCCATACAAAGAAAACGAGGGCCGCGAACGCAACAATGGCCAGCTTCGTAATGAAAGGCGATTGGAACCAGTTGTTTTCCTGGCCTTTCCCAAGCATTATCTGGAAGCACGAAAGTCCTACAGCCATGGAACCCAAACCGAGGAAATCCACCTTGCCGCGGCTTCTTTCGAGGTAGGGTGGATCCTTCAGGAAGATCGGTATTAACACAAGGTTGAGAACGAGAATGGGTATATTGATGTAGAAAATCCATGGCCAGGCGAAATTGTCGGTTAGCCATCCTCCCAGCGTCGGACCGATAGCGGGTCCCATGATGACGCCCATGCCGTATATGCTCATGGCCTTGCCTTGCTCCTCGGGAGGGAAAGTCTCCCGCAAGATGGCCTGCGCGATCGGTATGAGAGCGCCCCCGCCGAGCCCCTGGATCGTTCTCGCGAATATCATGAAAGGAAGATCCCTGGCAAGACCGCACAGGGCCGATCCTGCTCCGAAAAGTAGTACGCTCCACAGAAGGAACCTGCATCTCCCGAACCAGGAACTGAAAAACGCGATAGAAGGCATGATGACCACGTTCGAAAGCATATAAGAAGTGGCTACCCATGTGATTTCACTTGTGGAGGCACCGAGAGAGCCTTTCATTTCCGGCAGGGCGACATTTACAACGCTGCTGTTGATTGCCGCCATGACGGCACTGAGCATCACCGTGACGGTGATGAACCATTTATGGTTTTTGTGGTTAGCGTCCGGAAACGGCACGGTTTTGGCCCCTTCACCTTACCCTGACGGAAGCTTCCACGGAAAGTCCCGCCCGCAGGGGGAGACCTGTATCGGGTATCGATTCTAGGGCTATGCGTACCGGAAGCCTTTGTACGACCTTCACAAAGTTACCGGAGGCGTTTTCGGGTGGTAATATACTGAATACGGCACCCGTCCCGGGTTTGAAGCTTTCGACCCTTCCTTTTAGGACCGACCCTGGATAAGCGTCGATCTTGATGTCGGCTTCCTGGCCTATCCTCATGTTGCCTGTCTGTGTTTCCTTGAAATTGGCCGTTACCCAGAAGGAAGAATCCTGTACGATCATAAAAAGGGTCTTCCCCTTTTCGGCGAATTTACCAACCTCGGCGCCTTTTTTGGCCACGATCCCGTTTATGGGCGAAGTGATAATCGTTCTTGAAAAATCGAGCTTTGACTGTTCTAAAATCGCCTTGGCTTCTTCCAACCTGAAGTCCAGAACATGTCTTTTGTCCGCGATATTCTTTATGAAGGCTTCCACTTCCGCGGCTCCATGGCTGGCTTCTTCAAGCTTTGCGTCTTTTGCCCGGTATCTGGCGAGCACTTCATCGAACAGGGCTTCCGGTATGACGCCTTCTTCAAGAAGTCCCCTGTGTCTTGCGAGGTCTTTTTCTGCAAGTTCGGCTTCGGCTTTCGCGGCTTTTACCAGGGCTTGTGCCTGCGCGAGTTTCCTTTCGGCCTGTTCCCTTTCGGACTGGAGCGCCTCTTTTTCCGCCAGTATGGATGAGACGTTCGCTTCAGCCTGCTTTACTCCCGCCATATACTCGTCGGGATCTATCTCGGCAAGAACGTCCCCCATCTTTACCTGCTGGTTTTCGTCCACATAAAGCGCGCATATTTTACCGGAAACTTCAGAGGCTATTGAAACTATGGTTCCTTCTACGAAAGCGTCGTCGGTGCTTTCATGGTTCCAGGCATAATATACCTTGGGAAGCCCATAGAATGCCGTTGCCGCGATAACCAGGAAAACTCCCGCCACAAGGAGGATCTTTTTCCTGAAGCTGGATTTACGTTCGGGCGCAAATTCTTCCCTTTCGTCGAGAAGCTTTTCTTCCGACATATCGGTGTTTTGACTATTGTCATTGTTATCGATAGATTTCATATGTTTCTCCTCCGTTCAAATTCACGGGTTTCAAATATGTTTTTAGGTGGATTTCCTACAGACATACAAAGGTTGCATGCCTGAAAATGCAGATAATATCTGCTATCGCCAGACAATAAACCTCGGGAACTTCGCGTTGGTGTGGTGTCATAAAAGGAAAAGTGGTGCGAGCTGAAGGATTCCTCTAAAATTTCCAAAAAAGTATACTGTAAAGGAAACGATTTTGTCCAGCTTCAGATAATCCCGAATGAGTCATGGAAGGTTACCGTCCCCCCGACCTTGCGATGAAAGGGCGCTTCAGATGAAACTGTCGGTTAGCCGTTCCGGTTTTACGCTGGTGGAGCTTTTGGCTGTAATCGTCACTATAGGGATTTTGGCGGGCACACTGATGCTTGCCATGGTTTCCGCCAGGGACAACGCCGAGGCTGCCAGGATAATTTCGGAGATGAGGACCATGAAATCAGCAGCCTGCCTTTACTGCAGCGATTACGGGATATGGCCTCGCTGGGTCTTTAGTGGTGCCTATGGAAGCGGCAAAGAGGAGGAGTACGTCGACGCACAGGGAAAGGCCTTGCCCGATGCCTACACGGACAAGCTCCCCGTAAACGAAAACTACTGGATCGGTGTAATGCACGCACCCGGTCCCAAAGGTTCCGACCAGGCTTTTGTCCTTATGGATGACAGAGGGTTGCGAAAGGGAGTAAAAAAGATTTTGGCCTCGAAAGCGGAATCCATGGGATTTATGGCAAGATCTAGCGAGTCTCACAGCTTCTTTGGCCTTCACGTGTTTTCCATCGAAGACGACAATATTATGTGGTTTTTGACGGGCTCCCAAAAATAAAAGCCACGATACCCCTTTTCCCGCAAGTTGTTCCGTCATGTCCATTCATTGATTTTTCTCCCGGTGCGTAGTTTGAAGAGAAATCGCAATATTTTTCGGGAAAAAGCCTGCTTAAGGTTGCGTTTTGTGTCGACATTCGACATAATGATATTGATCACTAATTTGCGGGGGAACAGGGAAAACAGGAGCCCAGACTGACGGATTCGTTTAAAGAGCTTATCTACCTTGCCTTTCAGGGTGCGTAGTGGAATATGCCGAAGGATGCGACAAAAGGAAGACGGGTTCCGGGTGGGTTTTAAAAATAATCAAGGAGGAGAGTGTAAATAATGACATTCAACGAAGAGCTGTTCCGCAGTTTGTCCATTGAGGGGGCGCCGAGGATAGTCACAACGCCACCGGGGCCAAAATCGAAGGAGATACTGGAGTACCAGCAGGCAAACGAGAGTTCGGCCGTATCTTACTCAAGGGGTATGCCCATGGCCCTTGCAAGGGGTAAAGGGGCAACACTGGAGGATGTGGACGGCAACGTCTACATCGATCTTTTTTCTGGGGCCGGAGTCATGGCCCTTGGCCACGCCCATCCGGAAGTGCTGAAGGCTGCCCACGAGCAGATCGACAAGGTGACCCACACGCTCGACATACCTACGCCGACGAGGAAAAAACTGGTCGAGTCCCTGAGGAAAGTGCTCCCGAAAGAGCTGAGCCGCGTCTTTTTTGGTGGGCCCACCGGTTCTGACGCAGTGGAACAGGCTCTCAAGCTCGCCAAGTACAATACCGGCCGGTTTGGAATCATATCCTTCGATGGCGGCTACCACGGGATGACCGGTGCAGCCCTGGCGGTGACTTCCGACAGTGGCCACAAGGAAGGGTTGGGCCCTCTGGTGCCTGGAGTGCAGTTTCTTCCGTACCCCTACAGGTACCGCAATCCCTTCGGATGCCCAGACGAGCGGGTCGACGAACAGGCTGCCGACAACCTGGAGAGGGTTCTCGAGGATTCTCATTCCGGTATCACCAAGCCCGCAGCGGTCATAGTAGAGGCCGTACAGGGAGAAGGTGGCACCGTAATTCCCTCACCCAGGTTCTTGCAGCGCGTACGTGAAATCACCGAAGCCCACGGGGTCCTTCTCATCTGCGACGAGATCCAGGCCGGGCTGGGCCGGACCGGAAAGATGTTCGCCTTCGAGCACGCCGGGATAGTGCCCGACATCATAACAATCAGCAAGGCCCTGGGCGGCATTGGGTTTCCCATATCGGCCATCGCCTATCGCGAAGAGCTGAACACCTGGCCTCCCGGGTTGAGCATCGGGACCTTCCGGGGCAACATGGTAGCCTACGCCGCCGGCGCGGCCGCCCTCGACTGGATGATGGAACACAAGGTCGCCGAGCGGGCCGCGGCTCTTGGGGAGAAGGTCATGCCCAAGCTCAAGGAGATGGAGAGCAAATCGAAGATAATCGGCGAGGCACGCGGCATCGGCCTGATGATCGCCCTGGAGATGGTTGAAGACAAGAAGACGAAAAAGCCTTCGGCCGATCTGGCGAAAAAGGTCCGCAAGTACGGCCACCAGCGCGGTGTCATGATCGAGGTGGGCGGACATCACGGAAACGTGGCTCGCCTTCTGCCGCCTCTGGTTATAACCGAGGAGCTTCTGGTGAAAGGGCTCGAAATCCTGGAAGGCGTAATCAGGGACCTCGAAGAGGGCAAGCTGGAATAGCCCGTACGTCCTCAGGTCTTTCGTGAAATCCAACAAGCCGCGGCGAGGAGCCGCGGCTTGTTTTTGAAGGCCTTGTGCAAGAAGCCTCCAGATGCAAAAAGGTTTCGCAGAAAGAGGATTTGTGTATAAAGGGCATACCTGTTGTGGTATTATTGTAGTTAATAATTGTTATCAACGGGTCAGACATTTGTCTAAGGAGATACGCCATGTCCGTTACTTTTAAGTGGATCGCGCTTTTTGCCTTTCTTGCGGCCTTTGTAAACGCTCTCGGGATATTCACTGTTTTCAGGCAGCGCAAACGCGCCGAAAAGTTAATGCCCTACCTTATGTGTTTCGCAGCCGGCCTTCTTATCTCGACGCCTCTTTTGCTGGCTTTGCCCGAAGCTGTGGAAAAAAACCACAGCGCAGGCTTTTTCGCGCTGGGTGGGTTTCTTTTCATGTTTTTCTCCAACAAGCTCATCGAACATGTCACCCATGAGGAAGCCCTCGCCTTTGGAATTACCGCCGCCCAGGGAATAGCCATACATTCTTTTGTCGACGGGGTGGTTTACGCCGTTACCTTCGAGGTGAGCGTTCTTCTTGGGGTTCTCTCCGCGGGTGGGCTGGTTGTACACGAGTTCGCCGAGGGCGTCATAACCTATCTTGTGCTGATGAAAGGGCGGGTCAATACCAGGGCGGCCATGCTGTACGCCTTTCTGGTATCTTCTTTGACGACGCCCCTTGGTGCCTTCGTGGCCTACCCGTTCGTCCGCTCCATAGGGCAATCCACGCTGGGGTTGCTTCTCGGTTTCGTCGCGGGCGTACTGATCTACGTTTCGGCATCCCATCTTTTGCCCGAGGCGACGTCCTACGAGAAGCGACATTCCCTTTTTGCGTTCCTCTGCGGGGTGCTTCTTGCTTCTTTTATCGTCCTTACACACAGTCACGGGTAGTACTAGAATAAATACGGCAACCAAAAGAATTTTTGTTTTCGGAATGGAGGTGCCGTGATGAAAAGGACCATTTCCGGGGTAACCGTAGAATGTATTTCGGGTGACATAGCGAAACAGAAAGACATGGAAGCCGTCGTGAATGCCGCCAACGCCTGGCTTCGGACGGGAGGAGGCGTCGCTGGTGCCATCCACAGGGCCGCTGGGCCGGGCCTGGAAGAGGAGTGTCGCCCCATGGCGCCCATAAAGCCGGGCGAAGCCGTAATCTCTGGAGGGCACAGGCTTCCGAACAAATACGTGATTCACTGTCTTGGACCCGTTTACGGGAGGGACAAACCCGAGGACAAGCTTTTGGCCAGCTGCTATCGCAGGGCTTTGGAACTGGCCGAGGAAAAAGGCATAAATTCCGTCGCCTTTCCGGCCATTTCGACGGGCGCCTTCGGCTACCCATTGGAACCTGCCACGGAAATAGCCTTCAGGACTATCAGGGAGATGCTTCCCGGGCTGAAACATGTGAAACACATCCGGTTTGTCCTTCACGGGCAGGATGCCCTTTCAGTTCACGAGAAATACCTGAAAAGCCTTGAAGAATAGACAGGAGAAAGCGGGGTCATCGAAACTCCTGGATATGTCCGGGGACCAGAGGGCGGTAACGGACGTACTTGCCAGGCTAATTAGAATACGGTCATATATCGCAAGACAAGACGGTCTCCTTCTGGTCTGTTCTCCGCACCGCTCTCGAAATAGTAATTGAGAAAGAAAGTAGATCGGCCATTGGCAAACATGATTCCGGGGCCGATACCGAACACCTTCTCGCGGGAGCCCGAAACGGGCACACCGTCGATGCGGTCATCGGTGGTTTGCTCCAGGTAGTATCCGGCGACCCCGATCCTTGTTCCCGGGCTTGTTTCATATGACAACGAGAAGTTCAGATGAAATGCATCGCCGGGTTCTATGCTTTCCGCGCCGAAAGAAAAGGGTGCGGAATCGTTCTTCCCGTTCCACAAGTAGTGGATTCGGCTGCTGAACTCAAGTTTCGGCGTCAGGAAGACTGTAAAGGCAAAGTAGGGATTTAAACGAAAAAGATGGCTTCCCGTGTTGGCCGCGCGCGCTTGGTCGTAATTTCCCGTAGGCAAGGTAACCGGGAAATTCAGGCGTGCGAAAAAGGGCTTTCCGAAGAGTCGACCGTCGGTCCACTGTACGAGGAAGGGACTGATCGTAATATCTCCGATCCCGGTCTTGTCGTCGGTTCCCCCAGGTGTCCTAATGTCTATTCCTACGACAGGCACCAGTATCTCCGCACCGTAAAAACCCCCTAACACCCTGTGTTCAGTAACCCTGGCCAGATGAAGCATGGTTACCCATGTGTCGATGCGGTTATCTCCAGGTACGGTATCTCCGGAAGGGTCGGTAAATTCGCTGGAACTGAAGAGCTCCAGGGTTGTCTCGAAAAGCCAGCCGGGTCCCGCTACACCGTCTAGAAAACCCGATTGCCCCAGGTTGACAGGAGGCAACTGGACGTCCTGCGCTGACGCGGTAAGACAAAATACCGATAATATTCCGAAAAAAAGAGAAACGGCCATGGCCTTAAGGGCTAGTTTCATTTTCTCACCCTCCTTGACATGTTATAAGCAAGGGGGATTTTTGAAATATGTAAACAAGCTACACAATATCACAATACACCAAAAACGGTTTTTGTAAAACCAGTCAACTTCATTAGGTGAATTGTTTTACAGGATGTTTCGAATACTGTGATAAAATATTATAAATATTACGGATATTCCTGAAAAAGGAGGAACGTCATATGGCTGCCGAGAAAGTTACACCGCAGGATGTTTTAGAAAGGTGATTACTCAACATCTGGCAAAAAATTACACAGGAACTGGCAGAGTTTATTAAAAAGGTAGTGTTGCCTATAGTCACACCTGAACTCCAGCTCCTTGAGATACAGAGGGAAGAATTTTTTAAAGACGCCATGGTGTTTTATCAACCGTTCCTTGGCGAAACTCCAGAATCCCTCCAGACCGGTGATATAGGCCTTGCCGCTCGAAAAGTACTTTCCGTGATCTACGGCGAGGTGCCTGTACCCACAACACATAAGCGCATCATAGGCCTTGTATTTGTCCGTATAAACGATACTTCCACGCCGGACCTTTTTGACGGTCAGTTGCAGAAGAGTCTCAGCCTTGCAGTTTGGGACACCAGGAGCGTCGATGTCTGCTGTCGTTGAGTTTCATGAAAGATCTGGACCTGCATTTTGGGCAGAATCTTTGTTGGTTTTTCCAGCAAAATCCCAACAGGAATTTCCTGGCGGCAGACTCGTTCCGAACCAAGTATTCGTAGGCTTTGAGATCCATGACACCATCCTATTCTGGTGTCAGATCTTAACAATCACCTAATTTTTTAATTATAAAGATTTCGAACAAGAATACTGAGAAAAAAACGGAGAATCCAATGAATTTCCTTGCACACGTCCGTCAAGAAGAAGATGGGACCTGGAAAACACAAAATTTGCGCGATCACCTTGAAGGCACTGCGCGTAAGGCATCGTCATTTGCTGCGAAATTCGGTAACCTGGATTGGGCAAAGACTATCGCATATTGGCATGATCTGGGCAAATTTAATCCAGCATGGCAGAGGCATATAAGAACCAGTTCTGGGTTTGACAGAGATGCCCATATTGAAGGAGCTCCCGGCAAAGGGAATCACAGCTCGGCCGGCGCGGTGTTGGCGTTTGCCGAATTCAAAAAAGTGCAGTCTTTGGCTCGCGCACTTGCATACTCGGTTGCAGGCCATCATGCTGGTCTTCCCGACTGGGATTCGGAAGACGCTTTGGGAGACCCTCTGCCTATGAGAGTTTACAAAAATCCATTGAGCCAGGAACTTGATTTGGAGATTCTGAACATCATAAAAAGCCTTCCTGAAGCTGAACAATTTATTTACTGTGAAAAACCACAAACGGTACCGTTTGGTATTTCTTCACTTACAACAGAAGACGAGGAATTTCTGCATTTGTGGATTCGGATGCTTTTTTCCTGTCTTGTAGACGCTGATTTTCTCGACACTGAGGAATTTATGGATCCTGTGAAAGCAGAATGTCGGGCAAGCAAAGATATCAGCTCAGGGGAAAATACCAAGGAAATTATTCTACCTTCTCTAAAAAAGCGTTTTGATTCCTTCATGCAGGAAAAAGTCAGCGAGGCATCAAAAACATCAATAAACCTACAAAGAAGGAAAATTCTTGAGACATGCCGGAAAAAGGCTTCTCTGGAACCGGGATTTTTTTCGCTGACTGTTCCGACAGGGGGAGGCAAGACGCTTTCTTCAATGGCCTTTGCCCTGGAGCATGCTCTTCAATATGGGAAAGACAGGGTTATTATGGCGATACCCTATACGAGCATAATTGAACAAACTGCAAAGGTGCTGAAATATGGGACTGACGATGATGCGGAAATTGAAGCCGTCAAGAAAAGAGGTGACTGGCTTTTTGGTGAATCGGCAGTCCTCGAACATCACAGCAATATGGACCCGGAACGTGAAGATCAAAAAAACAGGCTCGCTGCCGAAAACTGGGACGCTCCAATAATTGTTACAACAAATGTCCAATTATTTGAATCACTTTACGCGAGTCGCCCGTCTCGGTGCCGCAAACTTCACAATATAGTCAATAGCGTAATAATCCTCGACGAAGCCCAGAAGGTGCCTCCCGAATTCTTGAAACCAATCCTTTCGGTGTTGAGGGGTCTTGTCTCGCGTTTTGGCGTGACGGTGCTCTTGTGTACTGCCACGCAACCTGCCCTTGAGGGGGAAATAGGTTATGGAAAAAGTGTATTTACAGGTATTCCGGAGGCAACCGAGATTATTGATGACCCACGCTCACTTGCAAAAGCATTTAGGAGAGTGGATCTGAGTCTTCCCAAGCCCGACTCTTTGGGATGCGTGTCCTGGGATTCTCTGGCAGCGGAACTCGTAGCACATGATCAGGTTCTTTGTATTGTCAACACGCGTCGAGATTGCCGAGAGCTCCATGCTCTGATGCCTGAGGGCACCATTCATCTTTCTGGTCTCATGTGTGCAGAAGAGAGAAGCGAAATTATAAGCGAAGTCAAGAAAAAGCTCCGAAAGGGAGAGCCGGTTCGGGTCGTAAGCACGCAATTGGTTGAGGCAGGAGTCGACATAGACTTCCCCGTTGTTTATCGAGCTCTTGGGGGCCTTGATTCCATTGCGCAAGCCGCGGGAAGGTGCAACAGGGAGGGTAATCTCGAGGCCATAGGGGAAAAAGGCCGAGTCATAGTTTTCTTGCCTCCAAGCCCTGCTCCACTAGGCCTATTGAGAAAAGGCGAGGAAGCAAGCATGGAAATTTTGCGGCAGGAGAGGTTTTCGGATATAGGGCCGGAACTTTTTAAAAAATATTTCAGGATTTTTTACGACAAGGTTATAGATTTCGACCAGCCCCGTTTTGAAGACTTGCTTGTCAAAGAAGCGAGGGAATTCAAATTCCAATTCAGAACCTTGGCACATCATTTCAACCTTATTGACAATAGCAGACAAGAATCAATCATCGTTGAATATGACGGAGCCAGACAGGGAAGCACGGACCTGATAAAAGAACTTCGTTATAAAGGACCAAGCAGGACTTTGTTAAGAAAATTGCAACGGTTTACTGTCTCCATACTCAGGTACCGTTGTCAGGAACTCTTCAGAAAGGGAATGATAGAGGAAGTTTCCGGATTTTATGTTCAGGTGAGCCCGGCCTTGTATCGGAAGGGGCTGGGGTTATTGCCGGATGAAAGCCAATGGAGCGAAGAGGTCTTATTGGTGTAGGAGTTGCCCGGCAAGCTTCTGGAAGGGAGAAAGGAAGAACCGATGAGCGAAAAATTCTTCAATAAAACCTTCTGTCTTGATGTTTCGGGAGATTATGCTTGTTTTACGAGGCCTGAAATGAAAGTCGAAAGAGTCAGCTACGATGTCATCACCCCATCAGCTGCGAGAGGAATCTTCGAAGCCATCTTTTGGAAGCCGGCCATAAAATGGCATGTCAGGAAAATCGAAGTCCTCAATCCTGTCAAGTGGATTTCTGTGCGTAGAAATGAAGTGGGAGCGGTAATGAGTGAAAGGAGGAAAGAAATTTTCATTGAAAACGAAAGACAGCAAAAGGCAGGGCTTTTCCTGAAGGATGTTCGCTATAGACTCCACGCCGAGCTTGAGTATGTCCCTCCCAAAGACAGGGATAAGACAATCACTGAAGTCCCAGCTGAACTGGTTTCCGGGGAAGAGGAAGCTGAATATCGAAAAGACGAAAACCCCGGAAAATACAATGCCATTTTTGAGCGACGGGCAAGAAAAGGCCAGTGTTTTAACCAGCCTTACCTCGGTTGCCGTGAATTCAGCTGTGCTTTTCGGTTGGTCGGTGATTTTTCAAATGAGCCGGAACCGATCGATGAATCGCGAGATCTTGGATTCATGCTTTATGATCTTGATTTTTCCGATCCCGAGGACATAAAGCAGGCCTTTTTTAGAGCCATGCTAAAAAAAGGTGTGATTGACGTACCACCTTGGGAAAGCGAGGAGGTGCGAAGGTGATTCTGCAAGCATTACATGAGTTTTACCAACTGCGTACTACGACTGGATAGA
>NPID01005597.1_pt1 | contig 28242 bp, 23 predicted proteins | sample 8637491 | NCBI WGS metagenome assembly NPID01 (sample SAMN07420843, study PRJNA396082) | bioreactor metagenome | isolation source: sample BA6 brine-fed electro-methanogenic bioreactor BA | place: Japan: Kochi | collected 2016-06-14 | reverse complement strand
GATCTATCACCGGAGTGGTCACTTCGGAGATGGAAGAAAAGGCTTCATTGTAGGCCTCCGCGTTCCGGCGCCTTCCCTGATGCCACTCCTCCAGTCGGCGGAGCTTTACTCTGAGGAAACCAGCCTGAAGCGCGTCAAGTCTGCTGTTCGTTCCCACCTCGCAATGGAGGTAGCCGCTGCCCCCGTGCTCCCTGAGACTTCTCAGCCTTTTGGCAAGGGATTCGCTGGAGGTGGTTACCATACCTCCGTCGCCCAGTGCTCCCAGGTTCTTAGAGGGGAAGAAGCTGAAGCAGCCCATGTCTCCCAGGGAGCCGGCCCGCCTGTCCCGCCATTTTGCCCCAACCGCCTGGGCGGCGTCTTCGATGACCGGCAGTTCCCAATCCCTGCAGATCGAAAGTATGGAATCCATGTTCGAGACCTGGCCGAAGATGTGCACCGGGAGCACTGCCGCCACCCTCTGCCCGGAGGGTCTGTGAACGACCCCTCTCTGGGTTATGGCGCAGTTGTCGTTGAGCCAGCCCTTGAGCCTGTCCGGGTCCATGTTGAACGTGTCCGGAAGGATGTCCACGAAAACAGGATTCCCCCCTGCGCGGACAACGGCTCCTGCGGTTGCGAAGAACGTGAAGGGAACCGTTACAACAAGCTCATCACGCTTCAGGCCGGCGGCCTGAAGGGCAAGGATCAGGGCGTCGGTCCCTGACGCGCAGCCCACTGCGTGGGAGGTACCCGAATACTCGGCGAACTCCCGTTCAAGCTCCTCCATCTCAGGCCCTTTAATGAATCTGGAAGTATCCAGAGCTTCGGAAAACACCTTCTTGAGTTCTTCCTTTATGTCTGCATGCTGTCTGTTGATGTCCAGAAGAGGTACAGGCATCTCTTTCCTTTCCCGGGGCTCAGTGAGCGCCCCTGCCCGTAAGAACCACGATAACTGTCCTTGCCAGTATCTCCAGGTCAAGGAACAGCGACTGGTTCTCTATGTACTGAAAGTCGTGTTTGAGTTTTTTCGAAACGTCTTCGACGCTGGTGTCGTATTCCAGCTTCACCTGGGCCCAGCCGGTGATCCCCGGCTTCACCGTCAGTCTCTTGTCGTAGAATGGGTAGATCGTCCTCANNCAACTCCCGGATGATCTCCGGGCGTTCAGGCCTTGGCCCCACCACCGCCATATCGCCGGTGAGAACGTTCAGGAACTGGGGGACCTCATCTATTCTGGTTTTTCGTATGAACTTGCCTACTTTTGTTACCCGGGAGTCGTCCCTTCCTGCCCAGACGGCGCCGGTCTTTTTCTCGGCATCGCGGACCATGGAGCGGAACTTGAATATCCTGTACTCCCTGCCTCCCTCTCCCGTTCTCTTCTGCCGGTAGAAGACGCCGCCCGGGGAGTCGATCACAACAGCAAGGCTGACGGCGATCCAGATGGGCATTCCAAGTATGATCACGGCCAGGCTGATCAGATAGTCTCCGGCTGTCTTCACAAGCTTCTCCCAGAAGGAGAGCCTGTCAGGGAGAAGCTCCATGAGGGGCTGACCCAGTATCTGGGTGTTGTGCACATGACCGGCCACCACATCGAAGAGATCCGGCAGCAGCTTCACGCGGAGGCGGTTCTGTACGGCGGGCATCATCACCGACAGCACATCGTCGTGGAAATTGGACGCTATGGTAACAAGGAGGTCGGTTATGCCCAATTCTCCGGATAACCTGTCTATGTCCTCTATGCTCCCGAGCGGTTTCTCAAGAATCGATGGAACGGCAACGGGATGGGGCGGGGTTATGAAACCCTTTATGCAGTAGCCCAGGGAAGGGTTTACCTCAAGATAATCAACCAGCTCCCTGGCCGGTTCTCCAAGCCCTATCACCAGAGCGTTCCGCTGAAGGACACCCCTCTTGGCCAGCCGCCTTTCGAAGAGCCTGGAGGCACACCGGGCTGCGAACACCAGTATGTTCATCAGGGTGAAGTAAATGAAGAAGACCCACCTGCCAATGGATGCCTCCGGAGTGACCAGGAAGGCGAAGAGGGAAAGGATCACGAAACCAGCGAGAACCGGCTTGAACACCATCCTGATCTCGTCGGCCCAGCTTCTGTCCCAGTGAAGCCTGTAGGCCCCGGTGGCGGCGAAGATGATCCACCAGTAAAGGATGGAGAACAGACTTCCTGCGGTGATCACCCCTACGGAGATGGTTGATACTCCGGGGAAAATGCCCCATCTGAACTTTGCAAGGGCGGAGAGGTAAAGGGCGAGGAAAACCGCGGCGCCGTCGAGGATCATGCCAAGGAAGATGGCGGACTTCTTCACCTTTTCCTCCTGAACAGGTGCTTTCTGAAGGTTGAGAATGCCCGCAGGGTCCTTCTTCCCTCGGTGAAGGGATGAAGAACGCTCTGTATCGCCTTGTAAGCAAGGTAGCTGGGTCTGAGGTAGAACCTTCTTCGGGCATCGTCGCACCAGTCAACCAGGGTTTCCGCCGGGAGGCCCGGCAGGTCCACAACGCAGTTGTGGAGACCTTCCGGGGTAAGCCATTGCCTGTAGTCTTCGGTCCTGAGCCTGCCTTCCTCTGCGAAGCCATGGTAGAGCCTTGTCCCGGGGTAGGCCATCACGGGGAAGAACTGGGCGGTGTCGGGTTTCAGCTTCAGGGCCATCTTGAAGGTTTCCTCCAGGGAGTCCAGAGTTTCACCGGGATTGCCGGCCATGAAACAGCCGTGAACCATTAGCCCGGCCTTCCTGGCCCTCCCGGCGAAGGCGAGGTTCTGCTCCACTGTGGTGCCCTTGCTCACATTGTTCAGTATCTGCTGGCTGCCTGACTCGTAGCCCACTATTATCATCCTGCAACCGGCTCTCTTCATGGCCTTCATGGCGTCCAGGGAGAGGTTGGCCCGGGTGTTCGCCGTCCATGGCAGCCGGTTGCCGGCTTCCCACAGGGCCCGGGACACTTCCTCGACCCGGGTGGAGTCAACACTGAAGGTGTCGTCCTCGAAAACTATCTCCTGAACCTGGGGGAAGTACTCCTGGATCTTCATGAACTCCATCGCCACATTCTCCGCGGATCTTGCCCTGTAGCCGCCCTTGTGGAGAACCTGGGGCCATACGCAGTATGAACATCTGAAGGGGCATCCCCTGCTGGTGATCATCATGACTGAAGGGTATCTGGCTGCGGCGAAGAAGTAGTTCTCCGGCTTCAGGTGTTTCCTGTAGACATCCGCGAGGAGGGGAAGGGAATCCAGATCCTCCACCGGAGGTCTGTCAGGGGCCTTCACCTGACCGGAGCTTCCGTTGAGCCAGAGGCCGGGAACCCCGGAAAGGTCACCACCCTTTTCCAGAACGTCCGCCGTTTCGGCAATGGTGATGTCGTATTCTCCCACTGCGATACCCGTAATGAACGGGGCGGAAAGCAGGACATCCCCTGGAAGGGCGCTTACATGCGTGCCCACCAGGAAGAGAGCGCCTCCGATCGAGGAGAGGCTTTCAGCCACGGAGATATCGCTGTGTATGGAGGGCGTGCTGGTGTCGACAACGGTCATGGAAGGGGCGAAGTCCCTTATCTTGTCAACCAGGGCTGAGTCGGTTATTCCCGCGGCTGGGCAGTCAAGGAAGAGGACCTGATGCCCGTGCCTCTCCAGCATCCCCACGGAGTAGGCCAGCCAGAAGGGCCAGTACATGGTGCCGCTCTTCACTATGGCAGGGGAGCGGGAGGATCGTGAGAATCTTCCGTTCATGAATGGAGGATTGACAACGGCAACCCTCATATTATGGCCTCTATCCTTTCCAGGAATCTGTCTGCGGTCTTCTCCCAGGTGAACATCCCTGCCCGTTCACGGCCCCTCTCGCCCAGCTCCGCAAGCGACTCGTCAGAGGCGGCCTTGAGCTCCGCAATCCCCCTCATGATGTCTATGACGGAGTAGGGATCGATGAGTATTCCGGTGTCTCCCACCACCTCCTCCAGGGCGGTGGCCTTCGAGGCCATCACCGGAGCGCCTGTGGCCATGGCCTCCAGCGCGGGCAGGCCGAAACCCTCGTAAACGGATGGTATCAGAAGCGCGCGGCAGGTCATGTATAGCTTACGCAGTTCATCGTCGCTTATGTAGGTAAGCACCTTGATGTTGCTCCTGGCCGGGTTGGAGTCGAGGTGCTTCCTGAAATGGCCCCATGCCCTGTCCTTCCTCACCACCATCACCAGCGGAGGGGTGGAGCGGTCCATTGCCCAGAGCCTTCCATAGGCGGTGAGGAACCTGGGGATGTTCTTGTATCCCCGGGCATTGCCCACATAGAGGAAGAAGTCCTCCCTTTTCCTGCCGTTCTGGACGGGTTTTGTGAAAAGGGCCTGCCCTTCTCCAGTAATGAAGATCTTGTCGCCTGAGGAGTTGAACTTCCTGAGCACATCCAGCTTGGTGGCCATGGTGGGCACCGCAACGGCGCTTGCGTGGCCTATGGACCTGGAAAGGGCCCTCGTGAACAGCATCCTGCTGAAGGCGTTCCGGATCACGCTGTCCCCGAAGTAGCAGGGCAGGTTAAGCACCATCAGGTCATGCACCGTTATTATGGTGGGCGCCTCGGGCTGAGGACCGGCCATGGAGAAGTTCAGGAGCAAATCGGGGGAGAGGGAATTGATCTTTTCAGAGAGCTTCCCGTTCGCCCTTTTCCTGAATCTTGAGGAGTTGTCGTGGACTATCGTTGCCCCTGTACCCTCCATGTGGAAGCTGGCTTCCTGGGACATCACCGCGGTTATCCGCCAGTCAGGGCGTTTTTTAATTATGCACCTGGAAACGTTCAGGGCGTACCTGCTGATCCCGTCCACATTCTTCTGCACGGCTCTGGAATCCAGCAGCAGGTGCAGGCTCATCTCGCCAGGCCCCGACTTTTCAGTTCCTCGGTCGCCTTTTCCACCATGTCCACCGCGGTCTGGCTCGCCACCCAGCTGCAGAGTTCGGCGACTCCGTCCTCGAAGGCCTTTTCAGCGGTGAACCCCAGTTCTTCCCTGGCTCTGGTCACATCGGCGTAGCAGTGCCTTATGTCGCCGGCACGGTACTCGTTCCGAACGATGAAGTCGTCCTCCGGTCTGCCCAGTTCCCTGGCTATGGCCTGCCCGACCTCCAGGATGGAGAGTTTCCTTCCTGTACCAAGGTTGTACACCTGTCCGGCTGAGCGGCTGCTCTGAAGAGCCAGGAAACAGCCCCGGGCGATGTCCTTCACATGGATGAAGTCCCTGCTCTGGCCGCCGTCCTCGAAGACCACGGGGGGTTTTCCGTTGAGAAGCCTGGAAGCGAAGATGGCACCTACCCCGGTGTAGGGATTGGAAAGGGCCTGCCTCTCTCCGTACACGTTGAAGAAACGCATTGCGGTGGTGGGGATGCCGTATGCCTCGCCGATTGAGATGAAGAGTTCTTCATGATCCCGTTTGTTCACCGCATAAACACTTGTTGGGAAAAGGGGTTTGCTCTCAGGGGTGGGAAGGGGTTCACATGTTCCGCGGCACGAGGGGCAGAGCATCTCCCAGTTCCTCTTCTCAAGCTGTTCGGAGGGTCTGAGCCTCGGGGTGACCTTGCCGCACTTCCCGCAGCTGTAGAGCCCCTCTCCGTATATGGACATGGAACTGGCGACAAGCATCCTCTCGATGTGGTCCCTCTGGCTGACCGCCTCCTCAAGGACGGTGGCGGCTCCCATGGTGTTTATGGAGGTGTAGCGCATTATCTCGTACATGGACTGGCCGACTCCCACCGCCGCGGCGAAATGCACCAGGATGTCGCAGTCCTTGAGGGCCTTTGCGAAGCTGTCGCGGTCCCTTACGTCTCCCTGTATGAACTCTACCTCATTGTTCAAGTAGTCTGGTACCTTCGCGTCGTTGCCGTGCACCTGGGGATCCAGGTTATCGTAAGCGCGAACGCTGTATCCGTTCTCAAGGAAAAGGTCTCCGAGGTGGGAGCCTATGAAGCCTGCTCCTCCGGTGATCATGACCCTTTTTCCCATTGTATCCCCCTTACATATTGAAACGGGATGAACATCCCATCAGCTTTTCCTGTTTCTCTGACCGTGTAAAATAACAGAATGGGTGGTTTCCGCACACCTTGCGGAACGACCTAACCGCCTGATTCTACAAGGGCGCGAAGGGTTTCACGGGCACAGTTCTCCCAGGTCAGCTCCTTCATCAGGATTTTCCTGTTCTCTTCCTGCTCCGGAGTCACACCCTGATCAAGTGCTAGCTCGATTCCACTCACGATGGAATCGGTGTCCGAAGGGTCGATCATCCATGCCGCTTCACAGAAGAACTCCCCGAGACCGCCGGTGTTCGAGGCCGCTACCGGCAGTTTCCATGTGAACGCTTCGGGAACGGTGAACCCGAAACCCTCGTGGTGGGCCGGATGAACCAGGCAATATGCCCCAGCGTAGAGGTCCGCAAGCTGAGAATCAGAAATGAAACCGGTGAAGGTGACCCTGTCGCTCAGACCCAGTTCCACGGAGAGCCGCTTGTACTCTTCCGCCCGAAAACCGTCTCCTCCCGCTATCACCAGGGGCGGCAGGTCCCTTCTCGCCGAAAGCGCCGAATAAGCTCTCAGGAGACCGTCGATGTTCTTCCGGGGTTCCACGGTTCCCACGGCCAGGATGTGTTCAGGTCTCTCGGACCTGTCGCCGTGGGAGCTGAAGTGATCGATCCCCAGTGGTGTCAGGAACACCTTGCCCTGGGTTGCAGGGAAGATGTCGATAAGGTCGTTCATGGTGGATCTGGAATTCACTACTATGCAGTCAGATCTGACGGCAATGTTTTTCAGGCGTTCCTTCCATACGGCGGTATCGTGATTGGGCTTCATGTAGCCATAGATCATAGGTCCGAGATCATGAACCATGTTTGCCTGCTTCAAGTATTTGCTATGAGGAAGAAGCATGCCGTTCGTGGTGTGAACCCAGCCGATCCGAGACCTTCTTGCCCATAACCCAGGGACGAAGTGGTCTGTAATCCTTTTTGGGAAAGGGAAATGCCTTATCTTGCCCCTTGTTCCATCGATCCCTGGTACAGAGCTTCTGGTATCTCTCAGCATCCACAGCTCGCAGTCCTGTCCTATTCCGATCCAGGCTTCGATAAGTTGCAGGCCGTATCTGCCTATGCCGGTGTATTTCGTATGGTCATAGTCTATGTTGAAAGCAATTTTCACAGTGACTCCAGGATGTCTCCGAGCAGATGCGCTCCTTGATCAAGGGTTCTTTCCCCGGCAACGAACTGCCTTCCCGATTTTACGATCCTTTCCGCGAGGATGGGATCTTCAATGATGCCGAGAAGCAGCTCTGCGGCTGATTCAGGGGTACCGTCGAACAGGAATCCGTTCTTCCTATCGATGACATTGTCCATGAAGCCCCCTTCCGCCCTGGCTATAACAGGGGTCTCGCAGGCCATGGACTCAAGGGGGACAAGCCCGTAGGGCTCCCGGTGCTGGCAGCAGAGCACTGCTCTGGCATTTCTGTAGAGCTCCCTTAACTCCATGTCATCTATACCCTGCCTGATCGTGAGCCTTACCCACAGAGAACTGGCAAGATCGGTAAGTTTCGATCTGTAGCCGGGATACTCCCGATCAGCCACGATCACGAGCTCCGGGCGCAATTCTGCTTCGATAAGACTCACAGCCCTGATGGCCGTTTCATGACCTTTGAAGGGCCATAAAGCCCCAACGGAAAGAACACGGTTTTTCTCTGAACCTCTAGCTTCAGATGGGGAGAAGAAATCCGAGTCCACTCCGGGTCTGACTATCTCCGATGTGACTCCGTAGATAGACTTGATGCGACTTCTCATATAGCCTGAGAAAGTAGCGATCCTCGAAGCCTTTGCTGCGGCTCTGGAGTCGGTTCGTTTCTCAAGCAGGGTCAGTGGCTGAAGGGCTGCTTCGTACAAAGGGTTCGAGGTACGCTTGATGATGTCGCTGTCGTATATGTGCCTGGGGTATTCATAGCAGAAATACAGCGACGGGATCTTCAGATGTTCCAGAACCGGTGGCGCTGCAATGGGCATTGAGTTGTGCACGAGGGCAACGTCAGCAGAGGAGTTCATCGCTTCCGCTGCTCTTTTGCATACCGTTTCGAACTGGCGCAGTCTCAGCATAAGAAAAGCCGGAGCCACCCCGCGGAGGACTCCCCGGGGTTTCGTCCACATGGGATAAGGATGTTCGATCTCGGTGATGCCTTCAGGGGATCCCAGGAGTGATCCTCCCCTGGGCACATGTATTGTTATCTCGAACCTGCGGGATAGTCTTACTGCAAACTGCCGAAGGACCCGGAACCCTCCTCCAGAGGGTAGCATATGGAAAACAGCTACTTTTCTCAGCTTGCGAAACCTCCCCATTCGATAGGATGGTATAGGTGAAAGGTGTATTATACCCTGTATCCTGCAGTCTGTAATCTGAGAAAGAGGACCTTCTCACAAATATGCAATATACGATAGTAATCGCTAACTACAACGGAAAGCATCTTCTGGATACCTGTCTCTCTTCTCTGGTTCCACAGGTCGACGATCAATCGTCCATAATCGTTGTGGACAACGGATCAGCGGACGGTTCGGTGGAATACATTGAAAGAAGCTGGCCTGGAGTAACGATCCTTTCTCTCGGCAGCAATACCGGTTTCACCGGGGCGAACAACGCTGGTGCGGCTCAATCGGATTCCGAAGTGGTCGTTTTGCTGAACAACGATACGAAGGTGGCTTCGGGATGGCTGGAAAACCTTCTTGCAACACTAGATGATCTCTCTGTCGGGGCCGTGACAAGCTCAATGAGACGGATGGGCGACAGCAAAACAATGGATTCCGCCGGTGGAGAGATCGATACCCTTGGCTACTCCCATGACAGGGGCCGTGGAGAACCGTGTTCCGAATGGGAGGTGGCAGACGAGATACTCTTCCCGTGCGGCGGGGCAATGGCAGTCAGAAGGAGAGCTCTTGAGGATAGGCATTCCATTTTCTGGGACAGGCTGTTTCTTTACAATGAAGACACTGACCTTGGTCTGAGACTATGGGAGAACGGTTTCAAGGTGGTCTATCAGCCTGGTGCGATAGTTGAGCACGCATTTTCAGCAACCGCAGGGGAGAACAGCCCAGTGAAGACATGGTACTGCGCCAGAAACAGGATCCTGGTTCTGAAAAGGCATCTCGGGCGGGAGTTCTATCGTATCAGACCGCTTCTTGCCTTCTGGGAAATTAATGTTCTCAGCTATCTGCTGCTGACAGGCAAGACAGAAAGATTTCGAATGTCCCTTGCCGGCGCCAGGGAGGGTTTTTCGTCCGAGGTTAGATCCCTTGGAAAGGAACGGGAAGCAAAAGAACTGTTCTCCAGGTTCATGAAGCCCACGGTTGGGACCAGGATGAGAAGGAAGGTGGGAAGAGCTGTTTCTTCCCGGATCAGTGACCTTTCTTAGTGATCTTCGCCGTCAGGCTGGTCCACAGAAAACGCGCAGCTGCCCCTGAACCCTTCATGGAAGCTATATGCCTGAACACCATCATCCTGTATCTGGAAGAGGATACTCGGGGGACGGTTGACTGGCAGAGCTGCTTCCCTTTCAGCCTCTCTGGGCTGGAACACCAGTGAAAAAGCGGCTCGAACACGGTATCCATTCGACCCGGTCCTTCTCTCCAGTTCTTCTGGGAGAGCCTTATTGCCTCATTGATCTCCGGTTTCGATGCCAAAGTGAGATACGCCTCACCCAGAGTTTTAGCGTCGCCGGACGGTACCACTATCCCCATCCCGCCTGCGCCTATATCCTCAGATATCTCGGCTCCCCGGGTGCACACGACCGGGATGCCCCTTGATATCCAGTCAAGCGCTCGGGTTCTTGCGCCAAGAAGGGTCTCGCCGCAGGGAAGATCAGTATAGGTTGCCGCCGAGGCCTGCAACTGAATTCGATTCAACTCGTCCGGGGAAACCCAGCCAACCATCTTGAACCTTTCCTTGAACTCAGAACCGGCTATGCGCTTCATGAATGAGGAGTACTTGTCCGCGGCAAACTCCACCGCTCCGCCTGTGGCTGTGAAAGTGATGTTCGGATCTCTTTTCATCGCGTATTCAAGGGCATCGAACAGTGTCTTCTCATCGAACCAGGAGTTGAACGAACCTGTTGAGATTATCGAGAATTCGGTGTTGTCGGACAATGGACCTGTAGAGATCGGCACATCCAGAGCGCAATGAGGTATCGGCTTTGCGGGTATCAGGTGCCTTGAAGCATGATCAAGCCTGCCCAGCAGGTAAAGTTCTCCCATAATCGAACTGACCTGCCTGCCCGATGGGGCTGAAAAGGCGTCTCCCCTTGAAAGGAGCGTATTCTCAAGCGCGAGCATCCTGAGCATTTCCAGCCTTGGTTGCCCCTGTGCTTCTCCGGACAGGTGGATCTCGGCGGGATGCATTCCATTCATGTCGATCCACATCGGGAGCTCCGTTCCGGCCAGTGCTGCTATCTCTGCCGGGTGGGGACTTATTGCCACGACACAGGAGTAGTGTCGCCTGGAAAGTGCATCTCTCACAGCGGAGACAGATGATAGCCTGCTTGTTACCGAGCAGACGTCAACGGGAAAATTCCGTGATCGAAGTGCGTGTAAAAACCGTGATGTCCGAGCAATACAGGCTCCGGCGCCAATGCTTGGATGGCTGTTCGACCCATCATTACCGACAAGGAGTATCCCGGACATTTTACCTTCCTGAGGAAGCGCGGTCATGGATGATCCTTCTTATCTCAGCGTACATTCTCGCCTTCACAGGGTTGCTTTCAGCGGTACTTTTTGCGAACCTCCTGAATACATCATTTACTGGAGCGGCTGCAGAGAAACGGTCTACGGGCATGGTGAAACCGGCTCTGGTGCCTTTGAGCACCGCAATGGCCTGGGAGATCCTTCCTTTTGCCATGCTGCTGAGGATCCAGAGATACTGCCACCGTTTCAGAACAGGCGCAGCCGCTGAAAAGGTTTCCCTGTCAAAGTGCTTTCGTAGAACCAGCAGTCTGTTCCTGACGCAGAGCTGCTCCTTGAACGAACTGAACTTGCTCATCGTTGCTGAATGCATGTGTCTTACGATCGCCTCTGGCTCATATACCACCCTCCAGCCGGTTCGCCACAGTTCAAGCCCCAGGTCCAGATCCTCCTGGTAAATGAACAGTTCATTCCAGAATAGTACTTCAGAAGACGGGAGAGCATTTTTACGGATCATGACCGCACCACCGCAAGGGAATGGTATCTCAGTTGTCCGGTCATGCAACGAAGCCGGTTCGCCTTTCCCCACATCCCTGGAGAACCCCATCCAGTCGAACTGGCCTCCGGCTGAATCAATGATGTTAACATCTTTGATGTTCCTCATGGAACTGGTGACGGCGGCTACGTCATTTTCCTGCATTCTTGTGCAAAGGCTGTTAAGCCAGTTATCCTCGACGATGCAGTCATTGTTGAGAAGAACCAGCAGATCGCCTGAAGAGGCCCGCATCCCGGCATTGTTGGCTCCGGTGAAACCGGTGTTGCTGTTCAAGGCGAGAAGGATCACGGATGGGAATTCCGCCCTTATGGCATCAACGGAGCCATCCGTGGATCCGTTGTCCACGACTATTATCTCTTCAGGCTTTCTGTCATGATTCAGAAGTGAGTGCAGACAGTCCCTGAGAATGGTTATCCCATTGAAGTTGGGAATGATAATGGAAATCTTCATTATGCTCCTTCAGCGGAAAAGACCCTCAGGTCTCTTTTCTGCCTTGCCGCCGAATCCGTGGAAAAAGGCAAGCCACATCCAGTAGACAAGATCACCATTCCCCTTCAAAGGATAAATAACCGTTTTCGCGATGGTGACGAAAATGTAGTACAACCTGAAAAATAGAAGGCTTTTCCCCCTGAGATTGCGTGAAGCGAAGATGCACCTGTTTCGATGGGTGAAGTACACCGCAAATGGAGACAGCACGCCTCCAACGGTTATCGATACATAGTGCACCAGTCTGGCGCTGGGAACAAGGTAGTTCCTGTATCCCAGCTGAATGGACTTCAGGCTCTGCTCAACGTCCTCGTGATATATGAACAGGTCAGGGTCTTGGTAGCCGATCCTTCTGAACATGTCAGGTCTCATCATCATGGCGCATCCCGATATCTGATCGACCTGAACCGGCTCCTCGGGAAGGTCATGAACAGTTTCGTAGAGCTGTCTTGTACCCATTTTCCAGGGTATAAAAGCTCCTCCGGCATGCCAGATGATCTCTCTGTTCTCAGCATAAGTAATGGCTGGAGTGGCAAGTCCGGTTTCAGGACATCTCTCGAACTGATCCACTAGTAATCGAAGCATGTTCGGTTCGGCTTCGGTATCGTTGTTAAGGAGCATCACATAATCAACATCATGGTCAACAACCATTTCAAAGGCCTTGATGTTTCCTGCGATGAAGCCGGCGTTATCGAGGTTCCTGTGGAAGAAGATGTTAGAGTAAGCCTTCACCCAGTCAGGTGTTTCGTCCGCTGAGGCATTGTCCACCAGGCCGATGCAGATATTGACGCCTTTGGATGCCATCAGGCAGTCTATACAGTTACGGGTCAGCTTCCACTGGTTTCGGTTGATCATCAGAATCCCAATCCTGGGGGCTCTTGCGTTTTCTATGGAAGCCATTCTGCTAGCCTGTCTATGGAAAGGGGTAAGACTTTCTTATATGAACTAAATCGGCATGTAGCAAAATAGCCATAAGAGGCACAAAAAAAAAGGTCTGCAAACTACTAGATTATGTGGTTTATAGAATAGGTCATTTCAAATAATTAGCTCTTATGAACCAAGGGAAAATGTGCAGTGAGTATCGGGAAAAGATCCGATTGGAGGCAATGGATACAAGGATCTGGCGCGGTTGCCTCCAGAAGGTTTTGTCTTGGTGACCAGATGGGTTTTTCGGGTATATTGCCAGCTGTGTCCTTCTGTAAGCATCTATATGGAGTGACTATTGCATTCGAACACAACAGTCGTCACGGTGGCTTTCGGAAACTCGGAAGTCGTTCGGAACTGGGCAGAGCGATGGTCCTGCACAGGAGCATACTGCCTGGTCTGCGACAACGGCGGTCAGCTCTCCTCCGGTGATGCAGGCCGTGCCGGGATCCTGCCCTATGAAGGCAATGATGGATTCGGCGCCGGGATCAACAGGGCGGTGAAGCACTCCAGTACACCCATTGTGCTTGTAACCAATCCCGATACCCTTCCCGGTGACCAGATGTCCCTGGGGAAACTGCTGGAGTACCACTCCTGTGGATCCCTTACAGGGGGCAGGACGCTTTCGTCTTCCGGGGAAGAGGTGCATTCCACCGGAGTCTGGCCAAACCGGAGCTGGGTCAGGTCCCAGGTACTTCGCAGCGCCGGTTCGCTGTGGAAACCTGACAGGTATGACTGGCTGCAGGGCTCTCTGATAATGGCAAACAGGGATGAGTTCCTTGAAATGGGTGGTTTCAGTGGGAAGTTCCCCCTCTACTTCGAGGATGTTGACCTCTGCGCCAGGGCGCAGAAGCGGGGCATGGAGATAAGGTTCTGCAGGGAATCCAGTTTCGTTCATGATGAGGGCTCAGGCTCCAGCAGGGCTGCCGCCACAAGGCTTTCATGCTTTCACTGGGGAATGCTGGAGTATTTCAGGTCCCATGACCCCGGGAATGCTGAAGCGGTGAGAAGGATGATAATCGCAAAGTGCATAGTGAGGATAGCGGCCTTCCCGGTGCGTGACACGGCCACGGTGAGGGGTTATCGCAGGGCCCTTCGAAGCGTCCTTACAGGGGTTGCCCCCTCCCTCCCGGGGGCCGTGGATGGCTGAGAGACCAAGACCCGCCGGNNGCAACACCAAGCTGCTGGGGCTTTCGGCCCTTTCAGCCAGCAGCATGGCAACCGCGCTGCTTTCATACTTCAGGTTTGCCGAGACCACAGCGATATTCGGGGCCAACTGGCGCACGGACGCCCTGGTTGTTGCAACGGTTTTCCCCTTCCTGGTTCAGGAGGTGGTCGCCCACTCCTTCGGGTCGGCGTTCATTCCGATCTACTCCAGGGTAATGGAGGAGAGGGGGCGCGCAGGGGCTGTCGCCTTCGTGAACAAGACCCTCTCCTGGCTTCTTCTCATAAGTACGGCTCTGGTGGCCGTTCTCTGGGTGTTCAGCGACCAGCTGGTACGGGTGATAAGCCCCAGCGGCTCCCCGGAACTGCTGGAGCTGGCCTCGGCGCTGTTCAGGATCCTTCTGCCCATGATCATACTGAAGACCACCAACGGCATCCTCTCCAACTTCATCAAGTATGAGAGAAGGTTCACCACCCTTGCGGTCACAGGGGTCATAGGCCTTAGCTTATCGCTGCTGCTGCTTGTTGTGGTACGGGATTCCATAGGCATCAGGATACTTCCGCTTTCCATGCTTGCCGGGGCTTTGATCGAGTTCGGTTACATACTTTATCAGAGCTTCAGAAGCGGTTTCAGGGTGGATCCATCCATTGCCGCCGACCCTCACATCGGTCAGCTGGGAAGAATGGCCATGCCGGTGGTGGGGGGAACACTGGTGGGTTTCTTCGGCCCCATCGCGGACAAGATGCTTGCCTCATTCCTGCCTGAAAGCTCCGTAACGGCCATAGACTACGCCAACAGGATAAAGAACATTGCGCTGGCTGTGATCTTCCAGCCGCTGCTCACATTCGCCGATCTCAGCTTTTCCATGGAGGCGGCTAAGGGGAACGAGGAGGCCCTGCTCTCGAACCTGAGGAAGAACATGAACCTCACCTCCCTGATACTTTTCCCCACTGCAGCACTCCTCACCGTCCTTGCCGTTCCCGTGGTATCGGTGTTCTTCCAGAGGGGTAACTTCACCGGAGAGGATGCCAGATACATGGGTTACGCCCTGGCTTTCTACGCGCCATGGCTGGCCCAGTTCGGAATAGGTTCCCTGGTCTCCCGGGCTTTCTATGCCCAGAAGGACTCGGCGACGCCGGTGATAATCGGAATAATCGGGATCATCTGCAATGTGCTGCTGAACCTTATCCTGATAGGACCGTTGGGGATCGGGGGCCTTGCCCTTGCGACTACGGTTACATCAACCGGGAAAACGGTTTACCTGATCTGGTCGCTTTCCAGGAAGATGGGCGGGTTGAACCTCAGGCTCATTATCGGAGAGCAGTTCAGGATACTTCTGGCCAATGCCTGCCTTATCGGGGGAGCGCTTCTACTCATGCGCTTCTGGCTCTTCTCCACCGAATCCGATATCGTGACAAGGTTCCTTCAGCTGGCGGCGTACTCTTCCATGGGAGTTCTTTTCATGCTGGTGTTCCTTCGGGTGTCCGGCAGTTCCACCTTCCGGGAGATCTCATCGAGGATAGCGGAAAAGGTCAGAGGGAGAATCTCTCGCTGAGGATCTGGTCGAACCGCTTCCTGGGTATGTCAACGGAGTAGTTCTCCCGGATCCATCGGTTCGCTTTCCTTCTCTTTTCCAGTGTCCGCGGCCATTGTTCGCAGAGTTCATCGAAACGGCTGGCCAGTTCTTCTGCGGTGGCGAAGGAACCCACAAGCTCTGGAGCTTCCTGCGCGATGTGGGTCCAGGGCTTCACAAGGGTGTACAGACCCGAGGCCATGTAGGCGTTCACCTTCATCTGGTAGACCACCGGAGCGATCCTCTGAACCGTGGCCACGCCAACCTGATAGTTAGAGAGCAGTTCCGGAACCTTCAGCCTGGGGACCGGGGGGAGACATCTCACCCTTCCCCCCGTGCTCCGGCACAGCCGGGCGATCCTCTTCCTTGCGGGACCGGTGCCGACGATGTCCCCGGTCATGGACCGGGAGGCCATTATGCCATCCAGGAAAACTTCGGGTTCGTGAACGTCGTCGATGCTGGTGAGAAGAACGGCCTTCTCAGGTTTGTCGTGCTCCCTGTATATGAATCTTGAGAGATCCTGGTTGTGGGGTATCTCTTCAACTCCTTCGGCGCCGGTGGTGGGGCCGGATATGTTGAATACGGCATTGTCCAGGAGTTTCCTGAAGCCCCGGCCCATGTGGTCCGGGTGAAGCCTTGAGTGGAACCTCATTGCGTACGGAAGCCCTGCCTCCATGGCAGCGAAGCCGGCTTCCGGGTCCAGACAGAGGACGAAATCAGCCCTGAAATCGCGGAAGTGTTTCCTGAGGGCTATTCTGAAGAGCTTCTGAACCAGGGCGTGCCGGTATCTCTCACCCCTCCGCCAGACCTTTTCCAGCCCACATATGGAACCAACGCCCACGCACTTCACATTCTCGATCATTCTCGCGCCCGGGGCGAAGTTGCGTACCACATACATGGCCCGGTGCCGGTCTCCGAAAAGGTCCAGGGGAGTGGTCCACCCTCCGGAGAAGGCGGGAATGGTGGAGGTTGTTGCTACGAGTATCCGCAATCGTCAGCCGCCGAAGAGCCTGTTGAAGTCCCCAGGCCCGGTTTTCTTCGCCTTTCCGCCTTCCCCTTCGTGGGGAACCCACTCCTCGCAGAAGTTCTTGCCTTCCCTGTCGGCCACCGGATCGGTGGTGGAGGAGCGGCAGCTCTGTGCCCGGGGGTTCCAGAGGGCGCATTGAACACAGCTGTGAAGCCACCTGCCGCAGCCTTCGCAGACGGAGCTGAATGCCACCCTTTCCAGGGGCCACTCGGTGGAGCAGAAGAGGCACTTCACTGCAGCAGTTCCTCCAGTATCTCTATTTCCGTGATCCGCCAGTTGCTGTCCTTCTCGCCGGGAAGCTGAACGGTATCGCCCTTCGAGAGGCCAAGGAGTGCCGCTCCCAGGGGAGCCTGATAGTTTATGAACCCTTCATCAGCGTCGGCGTCCAGCGGGCCGACCACCATCACCCTGCGAATACCGGATTCACCGTCCATGGGTTCGAGAAGGACCTTTGATGGGGGGCAGATTATCTCGGAGGTGACCTGGCCTACAGGATAGGGCAGAAGCACTTTCAGCTGGTTCCTGTACCTGTTGAGTGTTTCCAGAAGGAAATCTCTCTTTTCCAGGGCGGCGGTGTACTCCGCGTTCTCGGAGAGGTCTCCGTGGGATGCGGCTTCCGCTATCTGCTTCGCAACCGCTGGTATCCTTTCGGCCTGAAGCTCCTCTATCTCATTGTGCCTTGCGGCGATGGCCTTTCTGCTGCTGTAAATGGAATCACCCTCCCAGTACTTCTTGATGTTGGTGAACCCTCCTGTGCGCCTGCCTGAGAGTTCCCGTCTGGCCAGAAGGACAAGGCCCGTCTCCTGGGCTCCGATGCTCTCCTCGAGGTTGCCTGTGAGGGTTTCAAGCCTTCTGGTGTCAAGAAGCGAGATGTGGTGTTCCAGCTGAGGTCTGAGCTTGTCCATGAGCAGGTTGCATATCCTCCGCTGCATCTCCGACCTGGCGAAGTTCAGGTTCTTCAGGGCGAGTTCAACGATCTTGTCAGGCTCCATGAACTCGCCGAGATTAGCGGCCCTCTCCAGGGCCCACATGAAGTGTTCGGTCTCCTCAGGGCGGTTCAGCGCCGCAAGCAGGTACTCAGCATGGGTCTCGGGGTCAACCTTCGCCACGTGTTCCGCAGCCTGTTCCCTGAGGGTCCTGGGCAGCCTGTCAAGCAGAATGGCGGTTTCATCCCGGTCGGGTGAAGTCTCGAAAAACCTTTCCAGGTAGAGTTTGCGGCAGGCGGCGGAGTGTATCTCCCCCATGGCCCTTTCCACCCTTACCGCCTTGCTTTCTATATAGCGTTCGGTCCTCTCCTGGAACCCCTCGAGTTTACCCTTGCCCGAGCAGAGCCAGGCAAGCTCGAATACGGCACCCTTCTCTATGTCCTCCAGCGCTGTCACCTCGTCAAAGAGAGCAGCCAGTTCCTTCGTCTGCTGGGCGGACGCCGCCTTCACAAGGGAAGTGATGGTCTTCGTCTTTCCGGACATGGGAGTACGCCCCATGGACAGGACCGCTCTGACCTGGGTTACCAGCGAGGTGTTGTCCGCGGGGATGATCGAGTCCCCCATGAGCATAAAGTCCCCCGAGGACTCAGCGGCTTTCTTCAGGGCCTTCCACATGGTCCTGGGCATTACGTCGGAGCCTTCAAGGAGCTTGAAGAGGTTAACCTCTGTAAGGGAGCCGTCGGAGGCCATGTCGCCATAGGCCCGCTGGAGGAGGGTTTCATCCTCGCCTTCTATCAGGGCCATGAACTCTTCCGGTCTCTCCCATCTGAGAACGAAAAGGGAGTCGGGTTCTATGGGTCTGGTGGTTTCCACAAGTGCTTCCAGGGACATGTCGTGGTTCCTGGAGCGCTGGAAATCCACCGTGCAGGAGCTTCTGGAGATGCGGAGTATCCTGCCCGGGCCGAACTCCCTGTGGAGAATGTAGTTCCCCTCCGAGAACCGAAGATAATCCCTGAGCCTTGCCCATGACCCGGAGAGGGGCTTCTTCGGGTTGAGGATGCCGCTGGCGGTGATGAAAGCCTCCAGCGGTTCGAAGAGAAGGCGCCTGTCCCTCAGGGACTCGGCCAGGATCAGGGCAATGGTCTCCGACGAGTCGAAGAGAGGGGCAACTCCCGTTGTGAACTCCAGGGCTTTGTCCTGGTCGTTGGCATCCAGCTCCTCGGCGGCGGTTTCGGCCAGGAGAAGGGCAAGTTCGTTATCCCTTGGTGCGAAGGCGGTGAGGGCGGCGACGAGTTCGCTGACCGTCGCTCCCGACTTCAGGGCTTTTTCCCATTCCTTCTCGAACTGTAAGGCTACAGCGGTTTTCGCCAGTTCTTCAAGTCTGGACAATGGCATTTCCTCTCCGGTAGTATTGTTCCGTACATTCACCGGAAAATAACAGTCTACCCATCGCGGTGTTAGTCTTGTGTTCGAGGGGAGTATTCTATGGACAGGCGTGAGTTCCTTGAGAAGGCGGGAAAAGCCGGTGGTGCCCTTCTGCTTTCATCCCTTGCAGGAAGGGCCTTTGCCGGGGAAATGGAGCAGGGATTGGAAGAACTCTGGAACGGCTCGGGTTTCCTGCAGGACTGCGTGGACGCCTCCGAAGAGGCCAGTGGTGTGATCCGCGCCCGGGTTGACGGCGCCTGGAAGAGCTATGAAACCGCGAACCTCCCCGACTCTTTCCTTGACTGGAACCTTCAGGCAAGGCAGGAAGTTCTCGACAGGATAATGGCCATGGTAACAGGTCAGGGCGGAGCCCCTCCTTCCCTGGCCGGCCCGCACAACGCCGCCATGGCAACGGTTGGTGCCCGGCGCAACGACAGCATCCTCACCATAAACAACGCCTTCAAGGGGATGGGCCTCTGCCCGAACAGGGATTTGATCGCCGACCGCATCCAGCAGATGAGGGACACCATGGAGAGTCCGATGGAGGAGAAGGTGCAGTTCCTGAAGGACCTCTATTCCGACAGAAGCAACTTCGACACCACGAAGCTTGTGAGCCTGGAACTCTACTCAACGCCCACTTTCGAGACGCACACCTTCATCAACCTGATGCACAACCCGGTAACCAGCCTGGTTTTCCTGGACAGCAAGTCATACGAGGTAAGGGGAGTGGGGCAGCTGGTGGACCATTCCGGAGGTGAGTCCCTGGACTACGCTTCTCAGATAGTGGAGTACACCAACATCGCCCACTCGTACTTCCATGGCGAATTCCCCAGGATGTTCCCGGGCATACTCGTCCATGTTCTGGAAACCTTCGACAACACACCGGGCACAGGCCGCGGAGTTCTGGTAGCCGATTGAGCCGCCTTGTCATCTGCGACCTCGACGGGACACTGGTCTCCGTATCCAGCGAGTATGTATTCGTAAAGGGCCTGCTCAGGCGAAAGGTCCTCACGCCTGCGGTCCTCTATGATTTCTTCAGGCACTACCTGAGGCACCCCGTGCGCACCTTTACAGAGGGCAGGGGCTGGAACAGGGGTTACTTCAGGGGGCTTCCAGTATCGGTGATGATGGATGAGGTGGCCAACGATATTCCTCTGCTTCTGACGAAGGTCCGCCCCGAGGTGATCAGGATACTCAGGGAGGAAGAGGGTGAAGGCGCTGTGATCTGCATTCTCTCCGCGTCAATTTCCCCCATTGTGCAGGGGGTTGCCAGGGAACTGGGTTTCCACTGCTTCAGGGGGAGCATTCCCGCGGTGAACAAAGGTGTGCTTACGGGAAACCTCATCGGGCAGCGCCCCTGGGGCAGGGCGAAGGTAGCCCCGGCGCTGGCGCTGATGGACCAGTACGGTGTAAATCCCGAAGATACCCTTGCCCTGGGCGATTCCTGGTCGGACAGGTTCGTTATGGGGATCTGCGGAGACGCTGTTGCGGTGGACCCGGGCAGAAAACTCAGGGCACTGGCCGCGGAAAGGGGCTGGCGTGTCGTCGCCCAAAGGTAAGGGAACGGCAAGGGCACTGGGAGCCTTCTCCGGAGGCCTCGACGGAATGCTCGCCGCCAGGCTTCTCATGGAGCAGGGGATTGAAGTGCATGCCGTTACCTTCACGAGCCCCTTCTTCAGCGGCGAATCCGGGAGGAAAGCCGCGGAAGAGCTGGAGATCCCCTGGAGGGCGGTGGATTTCACCGAAGAGATATTCGCACTGATCAAAGCCCCCCCCAGCGGGTTCGGGAAGAACATGAACCCCTGCATCGACTGCCACGCAGCCATGTTCGCCATTCTCAGCCGCATTGCCCGGGAGGAGGGGTTCGACTTCATCTTCTCCGGGGAGGTCCTTGGCCAGAGGCCCATGAGCCAGAACAAGGGTTCCCTCAACAGAGTGAGGAACCTCTCCGAAACAGCCGACATCCTCCTCAGGCCCCTCTCCGCCCTCCTGATGCCCCCAACACCCATGGAGGAGAACGGGCTGGTGGACAGGGAGAGGCTTCTGGACCTGAACGGAAGGGGAAGGACCCGGCAGCTGGAGCTTGCGGAGAAGTACGGATTCTCATTCGTTCCCTCCCCGGCCGGGGGGTGCCTGCTCACCGACCCGGGCTATTCAAGAAGGCTTGAGGTGCTCATCGACCTGGACCTTCTCGCCCCGGACAACGCCCTGATGGTTCGATTCGGCAGGATGTTCGTTCTGAAAGGATCCATTGGTCTGGTGGGCAGAACGAAGGACGAGAACAGGAGGATAAGGGAGGCTGGGAAGGGATGTCTGGTGGACATCAGGGGGGTTCCAAGCCCTCTGGGAGTCCTGCTGGGAAATGTGGAAGAGAACACACTGAAGACCCTCGCGGCCATCGTTGCTTCCTTCACCAAGGGGCAGGAGCCTTTCATCGCAGTCACTGGCACCGGTGAGTTCGAGACCCGCAGGATGCCCCTGGAGGAGAGGGAAGCTCTCCGGGTGGTCCTGTGATCAGTCGAGGAGCTCCCCGAACAGAAAGGTGACAGTTCCCTCCCTGTGATCCACCAGCACCGGCTGATCCAGCATCATAGGGGGGAAGGATCCCTTCACGAGGATCAGCTCGAGACGTTCCCGCACCCGTTTCCGGGAGAGGAACTCCTTCTTGAGCACATCATGAACGTCCTGGAAGCTGAACCAGTTGTCCTCGTCGAACTCCATGAACCAAAGGGCAAGTGCCAAAGAAGCTGTCAGTCCCTTCCGGTAGACATCCATATAGATCGGTTCTGATCCATCACCCAGGAAGTCTCTCAGGCAACCCGGAAAGCCTTCCGCAGTAACGGGAACCGTCTTCCAGGTCAGGCGGAAACAGCCTGGCAGAACCTTTTCGGTTAGCTCCATAAGTGTTTCTTCCATTGCACCTTTCTGTTTGTTCGTATCAATATCGGTTAGCTGGCTTCTCAAAAGATAATTTATCAGTTATAATGATATTATAAAGATTTAATCCCAATATGATTATCTGATATGAATCACTGATTTACTCTGGGAAGCGAACTCGGTTACACATTGTACTATATAGCACCCCGACGACACTGAAGTTGGAACATTCCACTCTGCGGTATTTCTTCCTGCTGGATACTCTTCATCGGCAACAGTTGAAACTAGCCTTCCTCCATGGTCGTATACTCGAATTGAAGCATGGCCTGCTTCAGGCTGGCAGAAGCTCACAGACAACACGGAGCTGCATGGGTTGGGGGAGACCTCAAGGGAAAGAGCTACTGGAGGATCAGGCTCAGCTATGCCTGTCTCAGGGGCGTACTTAATGAGGAAGCCCTGATTTCCAGCCGATACAGAGTAGGCGTATCCAGCTGCGATGTATCCTCCTTGTGAAAGCTGAATGACCGAGTAGATCGCGGCACAGGATTCCTCGTAGATGTTGTCGTACCAGAGATCGTTACCCAAGGAGTCGAATCTGGTTATAACTCCGCAGACGCTTTTTGAGTCTGGTTCGCCTCTTATCTCCCCTCCGTAGAGTATTCCGCCGTCCATTGTCGTGCTGAGGGAGTAGCCGTAAGGCTGGTCAACTCCTGGGGGCCATGTCACCCAGTCTGGATTGCCCAGGTAGTCGGTGTGGAAGATCTCCGGCCAATAGTTATCCATGAGGAGCAGCCCACCATCTGAAGCCTCGCACATTGCCTGGGCATCAGGGTAAACACCAGGCCATTCAGGGAAGGAAGCTTCCCATTCGAAATCCCCGCTCAAGCTGTATCTCACCAGGAAGACTCCATAGTTCCCACCAGGCTTTCTTCCACGCATAAATGCAAGGATCCCTCCGTCATGATAGAGAATATCCGCAGCTCTATCAACGTAGATATCTCCCCACTCCCTTGTCCAGAGAGTTTCTCCCAGGGAATCGGTACGGAGGATCCAGGCATCACCCCCCTGACGGGCCGCTACAGTAAAGCCATCATCTGGGAGTACTTCGATATCGTATCCATAGTCGGTAGTTTCTGGATTGTCATAGTTTTTTATCCAGACTAAACTCCCTTCCGAGTCAATCTTGACTATGAAGACCGAAAAGGATGAGGAATCAGTTTGCTTGCCAACTCCAGTTGAGACAATGCTTCCATCCGGCAGAGGCAATACAGATTGGAATTTAAGATAGTGCCATCCTGCACTATCCGGAGTGATTAGCCATTGTCTGTCTCCTTGTTCGTCGATTAGGAAAAGAGCATCTGGAGATCCAAGAATGCATCCATTGACAGCTTCGCCAATGTCCAGGATCTCAGTGACATCATCATACAGCCTGACCCACTCGATCTCAGGCTTATCCACGGAGAATGCAGTAACCGAAAGAAGGGCTAGAAGGAATATCGCTCTGCTCATTTCAAGCCTTCTCTCTCTATTCGGTCAATCTCACCCAGCCTATCCTGATATCAGTGGGCAGATTGGTCCCGGTGAACTCGATCCAGATCGACGATACCATTCCCGTCCAGTCATTGCTCAGGCTCGACAGATCTACAGGATCGGTCCTGTCCGCAGGAGAGCTAATCGACTCTCCTGTATTCACATAATATCCGTTGCCGTACCTGTCCGTCCAGTGCACCCTGATGCTTGCTGCTGCACCTGAAGAGTATCCGTACATACTGAACTTGCTGTACAGGTCGGCATCTATCCAGTTTTCGCTTCCTGAACCAACATTCAGGTACAGTCCGTTACTGCTGTCAGGATGGGGAAGGGTGCCCTCGAACATGCCGCTTATTGAATCAGTGTAGCTTCCCCAGGTACCTGTAAGACTGTCGATGTCGAATGTATTCCAGACCGGAGGGACAATCGGGGGTGACGGCTCTGTCATATCCCATGGATCAGAAAGAACCTGCGTGGCGTAATCCCTTGGTTCAACCACATAGACCAGCCTTGCATCGTTGTCGGCGGTATCAGGCTCTGAAGGATCATATTCGGTGAACACCCTCAGCCTGTGAACGCCGATGTCCGTGGAGTCGGGAGTCCATGTGAAAACCGCTTCATCCCTGTCCTGCCTGTAGCAGGAGTCGGTGCTGAGCCCGGAGAAGCTCACCCGGGCGGTATCCAGCATGACATCATCAGTCTCATCCTCCAGGTACACCAGGAGGTTGCTGAGAGAGTCCATGCCCATGTTGTAGAACCGAGCATGGATGTTGACTGGCTCCCCTGAGCAGCTCTGATAATCCGCAAGGGTATCGCTGTCTGCTGGAAGGATCACGAAAACATCCGGGTCCGTTATCCTGATATCCCAGGGGAGGGGATCACCGTCATCGATGATCTGCAGCAGCCTGCCCTCACCGGCATCAAGGGTATCAAGGAACTGATACACATCCCGGGAGATCATGTCTCCCTGGACAAGGAACCTACGACTGTGATCCAGGGCGTATTCGCTGAAGGGAGTGCCTGCGGGGAAGTCCCCTGCATCTATGGTGATCTCATAAGGATTGCCGTTGGCTCTGCAGTACCTGTTCAGGTAGTAGAGGAAGCAATGATCCTCGTTCTCATCAGTGAACACCCTGACCTGAGCACCCAGGAAGGGAGAGGGCTGTATACCGTCATAGTCGAGCTCGGCCAGGTCTTCGTGGTCCTCCCACCAGTCAAGCAGAGCGAGTTCAGGGGCAACCCTTGCTATATCGGCGAATGTCCTTCTGACGCTGTGCCACAGCCTGCCGTAGGCGGCAAACTTCCACTCAAGAAGCCTTTCCTGTCCCTGTGCTCCAGATGTGTCGGGTCTCAGGGGAAGGGTGTAAAGAGGATCGTAGCCGTTCATGAAGGGAGGTATGGCATCGGGATTGATGTAGGTAATGCTGTCTGTTGGCCGGCTGGTATAGACCCACTCCTCATACGGTGCATCGAAGGGAATGTTGTTTTCATCTAGAAGACCCGCGTCGGTAACGTCCCCGAGGTCTCCACCCATGTAGCTGGTAAGGCAATAGGGAAGGATTGCCGTGGCTCCACGCAGCAGTGCGCTGTTGCATTGCATCCTGAACTCCTGCGGAGTCGGAATGCGGTAGGCGTAGGATTCATACAGAAGAGAGTCCGCACTCCACATTGCTGTTCCCCCGGCCCTACCGAACGCCTGGGGCACGAAGAACACATCCGCATCCAGTGTATCCAGATTCCTGATCTGCCAGGCGGGGATGAATGTGGAATCCATGCACTCCTCATAGTGATCGATCATCCAGTTTTCGAGTGAAGAACCGAGGGATGGCGTATATGATTCCTCACTCTGATATTGAGTTCCGATCAAGCGAAATGGGTACGCATCCAGAGCGATGAAGCTGGGGCTGTTGGGAATGGGATCGGGATAAGGGGGAACAACTTCATACTCCTGATACTTCATCGAGAACAGAGCCCTTATGGAAGTGGCCTGAACAGCTGGAGTGCCAGGATAAGCAGTAACAGGATCTGTCGGGATGTTTGAATAATCCGCCCACTCGTTTTCTGCAATGGTATGCAGACAAGAGGTGATGTAGCTCATCTCCCTGGTTGAGTCCGCTTCGTGGATGTGCCAGGCCATCCAGGAGAGGACCCCCAGGGAATCGACTTTGTTGAAAGTCGGCTGCCACAGGCTGTCCGAACTCAGGTTCAGTTCAGGTCTGTAAGTGCTGTCCATCTCCATTGTGAACAGGTTGGGCATGTAGTTGTCGTAGTGTACTATTCCTGAATCGTTCATCATGTGTTTCCACTGCCAGGCCGGGGCTTCGTCGTAACCATAGTAGAACCATACACTGTGGGAGTCCTGGTTGAATAGCTCCTCCAGCTCCTCTGCCACATTCTCCATGTATGTTTCCATTGAAGCAGCGCTCATGCTGTTAATAATGGTGTCAGATGAGCAGACCGTACTGTCGTTGATCACATATCCATCCCAGCCTGGTCTGGCATAAGCCGAGTTGGAAGACATGGGGAACATTCGGGAATACCACTGGATAATGGATGTGAGATTCCATGGGCCCACCACGGTAAGCATCCCAACGGTATCTGCAGGGAGAACGACTTTCGCCAGGATGGAATCAGCTTCATACCACTGCCTGCTCAGGCCATCGAAGTAGTGCCAGGACAGAAGGCAGAGGAACTCAGTATCGATGTCGTCATAGGCCGCCTTTAGACCAACCACGGGAATGGTATTCTCATCGGGAGAGTCGGCGGAAGACGCAGAGCACATCAGAAGAAGAGTGGTGACAGTGAGAAGAAGAATCGATTTCATATGAATCCATCCATTTCATCTTGAGTAAGATACATGTTTATCATCGAATATGAAAGAGGGATGGGGGGGGGCTGTCAAGGGGAAGATGGTTGTTTTCGGGGGGGGGGTTGACGACATGGAATAGTGGTATTAGAGTACCATTATACCAAAAACGAAAGGGCGAAGGATGGCACAGACATTGAGGATATCCGAAGGGGCTTCAATAGCGATGCACGCCCTGATACACCTCGCGGAGAAGGACGGCATGCCCGTGAGCAACGCCGCTATCGCAGAGGCTTTCCGGGTGAGCGCCAACCATTCCTCCAAGGTGATGCAGCGCCTGCTGAAGTCCGGCTTCGTTAAGGCCGTGAGGGGCCCCGGCGGCGGATACACCCTGGCCCGTGACCCGAAGGAAGTGTCGCTTCTTGAGATATACAGGGCCATCGACGGGGAGCCGGTGAACACAGGGTGCCTCTTCGGCAGGGGGAAACACTGCTCGCTTTCTACCTGCCTCTTCGCCGGTCTGATAAGGGATACCGAGGAACTGGTGGAAAAGCACCTGGGTTCCGTTACGCTGGCGGATTACATGACCCTTAACATAGGGCTGGAGGAGAAATGATAAGGAAGATAATCAGCATAGACGAGGAGAAATGCGACGGCTGCGGCCTCTGCGTTCCCTCATGCGCCGAGGGCGCCCTGCAGATAGTGAACGGCAAGGCAAAACTGGTTAAGGACTCCTTCTGCGACGGGCTGGGGAACTGCCTGGGGGACTGCCCCAGGGGAGCCATCACCATAGAGGAGAGGGAGGCTGACCCCTTCGACGAGGAGGCGGTGAAGGAGCACCTGGAGAAGCCCCAGTCCTCCGCCGGCTGCCCCGGTATGGCGGCAATGAGCTTCGGTGAGCCCAGGGAAGATAGGCCTGAGCCCGGAAGCACCGTTCCTTCCATGCTCGGTCAGTGGCCGGTGCAGCTGCACCTTGTGAGCCCCGCAGCGCCCTATTGGAAGAACGCCGACGTTCTTATAGCGGCGAGCTGCGTGCCCGTTGCCTTCGGCGACTTCCAGAACAGGCTGCTGAAGAACAGAAGGATAGTTATTGCCTGCCCCAAGCTGGACAGGACCGAAGGGTATGTGGAGAAGCTCACGGAGATATTCATGCACAACGATATAGCGAGTGTAACGGTGGCGCACATGGAGGTTCCATGCTGTTCCGGTCTGGTCGCCATGGTGGAAAGAGCATTGGCGGACTCGGGCAAGGTAATANNCCCTGGCGGACTCCGGGAAGGTGCTCCCTTACAGAAGAGTGAAGATAGGCATCCAGGGTAAGGTCCTGGAAGAGAAATAGGAGGAATGAAATGAGCAGCATGTTCTGCTATCAGTGCGAACAGACCGCAAGATGCACGGGTTGCACCACATTCGGAGTCTGCGGAAAGGATCCGGATACCTCAGCCCTGATCGATCTTCTGATACATGTAACCAAGGGGCTGGGCCAGTACGCCCACAGGGCCAGGAAGAACGGAGCGGTGGATGATTCTGTGAACCTGGCAACCGCCGAGGCACTGTTCTCAACCGTTACCAACGTGAACTTCGACCCACGGCGGATGGCCGGAGTTATCAGGCAGACCGTTGCCGCAAGGGACAAGGCAAAAAAGCTCTACGAGGAGGCCTCGAAGAACCCGGAGCATCTCACCGGCCCCGCCGTGTTCCAGGTGGAGGACGACCTGAACGGGATGATCGCCCAGGGAATGGAGGTGGGTATCGAGAAGAGGATATCCGAACAGGGAGAGGATGTCACCGGCCTTCAGGAACTGCTCACTTACGGCCTCAAGGGCGCTGCGGCTTACATGGATCACGCCCACATACTGGGCAGGGAGAGCGAGGAGGCCTATGCCTTCTTCCACAGGGCTCTGAATGCCCTTGCTGAGAACGAGGGTGACATCGATACCCTCCTGGGCCTGAACCTGGAGTGCGGAAAGGCCAACCTGGCGGCAATGGAGGTCCTGGACGGGGCCAACACCGGCACCTACGGACACCCTGAGCCCACTCCAGTGAGGATAACCCCGGTGAAGGGGAAGGCAATCCTGGTCTCCGGGCACGACCTGAAGGACCTTGAGGAGATACTGAAGCAGACCGAGGGAAAGGGAATCAACGTGTACACCCACGGGGAGATGCTCCCCTGCCACGGATACCCCGGTCTGAAGAAGTACTCGCACCTGGCAGGCAACTACGGAGGAGCATGGCAGGACCAGCGCGAGGAGTTCGAGAAGTTCCCCGGGGCCATCCTCATGACCACCAACTGCATACAGAAGCC
>NPID01002251.1_pt1 | contig 28254 bp, 28 predicted proteins | sample 8637491 | NCBI WGS metagenome assembly NPID01 (sample SAMN07420843, study PRJNA396082) | bioreactor metagenome | isolation source: sample BA6 brine-fed electro-methanogenic bioreactor BA | place: Japan: Kochi | collected 2016-06-14 | reverse complement strand
TCAAGGTGGAATGGGTGTTGGAGTATCGATGTCTAGTTTAGCTGCTGCTGTAGCTAATGAGGGTGGAATCGGCGTAATATCAGCTGCTGGTATAGGCATGTTTTATAAAGAATATCAAGATTTTGAAGAAAATAATATTTATGGATTAAGACAAGAGATAAGAAAAGCTAGAAGGATGAGTAAAGGTATTATTGGTGTTAATATTATGGTAGCTTTAACAAGGTTTTCTGATTTGGTTAAAACAGCTATTGAAGAAGAAATTGATATTATTTTTGCTGGTGCAGGATTACCTTTGGATTTACCAAAATACTTGAATGAAACATCAACCACAAAACTTGTACCAATTGTTTCTTCTGGAAGAGCTGCGAGACTTCTAATTAGAAAATGGTTAAATAACTATCAATATTTACCTGATGGTTTTGTCTTGGAAGGACCTTTAGCTGGAGGACATTTAGGTTTTAAAAAAGAACAATTAGATAATCATGACTATGATTTAGAAAAACTTCTAGTTGAGTTAAAAGAAGCAATTCTTCCTTTTGAAAAAGAGCATAATAAAAAAATTCCAATTATTGTTGGTGGGGGAATATATACTGGGGCTGATATGTTTTATTTTCTTGATAAAGGAGCCAATGCAGTGCAAATGGCTACCAGATTTGTAACTACTGATGAATGTGATGCAGAAATTGGCTTTAAACAAACTTATTTAGATGCAAAGAAAGAAGATATTGTCTTTATTGATAGTCCTGTGGGCTTACCTGGCAGAGCGATTAACAATGCTTTCTTAGGTGATGTAAAAAAAGGTTTAAAACATCCATTTACATGTCCTTATAATTGCATTATTACCTGTGAGAAAGAAAAAGCGCCTTATTGTATAACCTTAGCGTTAATTAATGCTAAGAACGGAAAATTAAAAAACGGTTTTGCTTTTGCGGGAGCTAATGCTTATCTAGCTGAAAAAATCATTTCTGTTAAAGAACTATTTATCAATTTGAAAAATGAGTATTTATCTGCTTATCGACATAAATTTAATCTAGCTTTATAAATAATAATGGTCACTCTTTTCTAGAGCGACCATTTTAAATGTTACACTTTGTTATTTATCATATCAATAAAATATTTGTGGACTGTTAAATCATCTGTTAACTCTGGGTGAAAAGCAGTAACTAATTGGTTTCCTTCTCTAGCTGCAACAATTTTTTCATCAATTACAGCTAAAACTTCAACATTCTCAGAAATTTCTTCAATATAAGGAGCTCTGATAAAAACAAATGGCATATTCTCTGTTTCAGCGAATTTACCAACCGTTCTAAAAGATCCCAATTGTCTTCCATAAGCATTCTTTTTTGCGGTTATATTCATCGTTTGGAGGTATGAAGTGCTATGATTGTTAACTTTTTTTGCTAGTAATAATAAGCCAGCACAAGTTCCAAGGATTGGTAAACCAGACTCTATTTTTTGCTTAAGTAAGTCAAATAAAGATAGATCATTCAATAGTTTAAACATTACTGTACTTTCTCCACCAGGGAGGATTATTCCATCCATTGGTTTTTCTAGATCTTTTAACTGTCTGATTGTAAAAGCATCAACACCAAGTTTTTTAAGCATTATCTCATGTTCGATAAATGCGCCTTGTAATGCCAAAACGCCAATCTGCATCTTATTTTCCTCGTTCTGACATTAATAGTTGGATTTCTTCCTCGTTGATTCCTACCATTGCATCACCTAAGTTTTCTGATACTTCAGCAAGGATTTTTGGATCATTATAATTCGTTACAGCTTTAACGATAGCAGCTGCTCTTTTAGCTGGATCACCAGATTTGAAAATTCCAGAACCAACAAAAACACCTTCAGCACCTAACTGCATCATTAATGCCGCATCAGCAGGAGTAGCTACTCCACCAGCTGCGAAATTAACTACTGGAAGTTTACCGAACTCATGGACATACTTAATTAAGTCATATGATACTTGTAATTCTTTTGCTTTATTAAATAACTCATCCTCTCTTAACGCTTGAACATTTCTAATCTCAGCTTGGATAAGTCTCATATGAGTTACCGCCTGGATAACATCACCAGTACCTGGTTCACCTTTTGTTCGAATCATTGATGCACCTTCTTCAATTCTTCTAAGAGCTTCGCCTAAATTCTTAGCGCCGCATACAAAAGGAACTTGAAATTTGGTTTTATCAACATGGTATACATCATCAGCTGGAGATAATACTTCACTCTCATCAATATAATCAATTTCTAATGCTTCAAGAATTTGTGCTTCGACAAAATGACCTATTCTAACTTTAGCCATAACAGGTATTGTAACAGCTGCTTGAATTTCTTTGATAAGTCTTGGATCACTCATTCTTGAAACTCCACCTGCAGCTCTAATATCAGCGGGAATTCTTTCTAAAGCCATTACTGCACAAGCCCCTGCTTCTTGAGCTATTTTCGCTTGTTCAGCATTTGTAACATCCATTATTACCCCACCTTTTAACATTTGGGCTAATTCTTTGTTTAATTGATAACGTTCATTCATTATATTTTCCTCCTATGTCTTGACAAAATCTCATTATTCAATTATATTATACTTGAAACTGATATCTTTTAAATATTCAGTTTAAATAAAATTAAGGTGGTCAGTTATGTTGACATTTTTCTTAGATAAGAATTCGCAAATAGCACTTTATGAACAACTTTATCAAAGTATAAAAAAAGCAATCGAAATTGGTGAGTTAAAAAAGAATGAGAAACTACCTTCCAAGCGAAAACTAGCTAATCATTTAAAAATTAGCCAAACAACTATAGAGACAGCTTATTCACAATTATTAGCTGAAGGATATATAAAATCAGTTGATCGGGTTGGTTATTTTGTTATGACTAATTTGGATTTGCCTAATAAAAATAGTAAAGCTCAGAAAGGCACAATTTCTCATCCAAAAAAAACCCAATATCTCTGTGACTTCTACACTAATCAAGTTGACCAAGTAAATTTTCCTTATCAAAAACTGGCTAAAATAGAAAGAGATATTATTCTCGATAAGTTTAAAGACAATATAAACCGAGGAGATATTTTTGGTAATTTTGAACTAAGAAAGAAAATTGCAGAGATTTTATATGCTTATCGCGGGATAGAAGCCGCTCCTGAACAAATAGTAATTGGTAGTGGTTCAGAGAACTTAATATCTTTGTTAGTTTTATTGTTAGGAAGAGATAAAACCTATGCCGTTGAAGATCCTTCATATATGAAAAACTATTTACTTTACAAAGCATATGGAGTAAAAGTAAAGACGATAGGTTTAGATGAAGAAGGATTGGATGTAAAACTTCTAGAAACCAGTAAAGCAGATATTGTGCATACTACTCCAAGTCACCAGTTTCCTAAAGGAATTGTAACCTCAATTTCAAGAAGATTAGACTTGTTAAAATGGGCTAATAAATCCAACGGGAGATATATAATCGAAGATGATTATGATAGTGAGTTTCGTTTCTTTGGTAACCCGATTCCCGCTATGAAAGGATTAGATAAATTAGATAATGTTATCTATATGAACTCCTTTTCAAAAACTCTAGGACCAGGTTTTAGAGTTAGCTTTTTAGTTTTACCTGACAAGTTAGTTAATCTTTATCGTAAAAGTTACTCTTTCTATAGTTGTTCTGTACCTTCTATCAATCAATTAGTTCTAGCGAGGTTTATAGATAGTGGTGAGTATGAGAAACATCTTAACCGAATGAAGACAAATTATAAGCAGAAACGAGATATGCTAATCAGTTTAATAGCTAGTTCAGATTTAGTGAATAAAGTTCAAATTACTGGTGAAGAATCAGGATTACATTTCTTAGTCAGAATCAAGACTGAACTAAGTGAAGACTATTTGGTGGAAATGGCTAAAAAAGAGGGTGTAAGGGTTTATGGTTTGTCAGAATATTCAATTAGATATTGTGAGAATATAGCATCTAAAACAATTGTTTTTGGTTATTCTAACCTAAGTGAAAAAGAGATGACTTCAGGGGTGAAAGCTTTAGAAAAAGCCTGGAAAAATATTTAAATTTTTCTTTTTAATGTAAGCGCTTTATGATAAAATAGTTTATAGAGGAAAGTGGTGAATATATGAGAATAGATGAGCATCCAATACTTACATTTACAGATAGAATAGCAATACACTTTACCTTTAATGGTAAGAAGTTCATTGGTTATGAAGGAGACACTATCGCAGCTGCTTTAGTTGATAATGGAGTTATGCATTTTTCGGATAGCATAATCCATAAACGGCCGCGAGGTTTTTATTGTGCGATAGGGAATTGTGGTTCATGTAATATGACTGTTAATGGAGTTGAAAATGTTAAAACTTGTTTGACATTGTTAGAAGAAGGGATGGTTGTTGAATCTGCAAAAGATGAGGTGACCATAAATGATTAACAAGGAATTAGTTATTATTGGTGGTGGGCCAGCTGGATTAAGCGCCGCAAAAGTCGCTTTAGAAGCAGGAATGAAATGTGCCATATTTGAAAGAAGTTTTAAACTTGGGGGACAATTGATAAAGCAGACCCATAAGTTTTTTGGTTCTGAGTCGCAATATGCTAAAACTAGAGGAATTGATATTGCCAAAATATTGATAAATGAGATTGAAAAAGAAGAAGATATTGAAGTGTTTTTAAACGCTACAGTTGTCGGAATGTATCCTGATAATGTGATAACAGTATATCAAGACAACCGATATTTCAAGATAAAAGCTCAGGCGATTATTATCGCTACTGGAGCTAGTGAGAAAGTGTTAGCTTTTGAGAATAATGATTTACCAGGTATCTATGGTGCTGGAGCTGTTCAGACTTTAATGAATATTCACGGAGTGTTACCGGGGAAAGAGGTAGTAATGGTCGGCAGTGGTAATATTGGCTTAATTGTTAGTTACCAATTAATCCAAGCCGGTGTTAAAGTTAAGGCAGTTATAGAAGCAAGTGATAAAATTGGTGGGTATTTGGTGCATGCTTCCAAACTTAAACGTTTAGGAGTAGATTTTTTGATGAAATCTACTGTAAAGAAAGCTATTGGGGTAGATAGCATTGAAAAAATAGTTACAATAAAGCTTGACGAGGCATGGCAAGAAATACCCGGTAGTGAAACAGAAATAACTTGTGATGCTCTTTGTATCAGTGTTGGCTTAAGTCCGATGCATCAGTTGCTTTCAATGGCCAATGCCAATATGGTTTATGTGAATGAGTTAGGAGGATTAGTTCCTACAAAATCATGTGATTATGAAACCTCATTACCACATGTTTATGCCTGTGGCGATGTTACTGGGATAGAGGAAGCTTCAAGTGCTATGGTTGAGGGTAAAATCTGTGGACTTATGGCATCGAAACATCTAGGGTTTATCCATCCTAATTATGATGAAGTTGAAAATGACTTAAATAATCAATTATGTGTTTTAAGACAAGGTCCTTGTGGTGAAAAAATCAGGTGTGGCTTAAAAAAAGTGGGTGAAGTTTATGATTGAGAAGATGGGTTATGCAAATAAAGAATTAGTTAAATCAAAATTTCCAGAGATAAAAGTTTTAACAAGACCGAAAGCAATAATTGAATGTTACCAAGAAATTCCTTGTAATCCTTGTGCAACAGCTTGTCCTTTTGATGCGATTACAATAGGTAATGATATCAATAAAATACCTAAAATTGACTTTGATAAATGTACAGGATGTTCCTCATGCATTTACGCTTGTCCTGGTTTAGCAATAATGGTAGTTATGATTAAGAATGGTAAAGCCTACTTTAAGATTCCTTACGAGTTGTTACCTTTACCAAAGGTCGGAGATTGGTGGTTAGCAGTTGATCGCCAAGGTAAAGTATTAGAAAAGAAATGTTTGATTGAGCAAGTTCAAAAAACTAAGAAAACAGATCGTACAGCAATTGTTACCGTATCGATTGAGCAACCATACTTATATGATTTTTCAACTATCAGGAGTCCATATGAATAAGAAAGATATTATTCTCTGTCGTTGTGAAGATATTTCTTTAGCTGATGTCCATGAATGTTTGGAACAAGGGTATACGACATTTGAAGATTTGAAAAGAATTTTAAGAGTAGGAATGGGTCCTTGTCAAGGACAGACATGTTCTCATTTAATTCAAGCTGAGATTGCCAAATATCTCAAACTACCTAAAGAACAAGTGAGTTTTCAAAAAACAAGACCACTTATTGTTGGTGTTGTCTTAGAAGATATAGCAAAACAAGCCGGTGATGATGATGAGTAAAGCAGAGATCGTTATCATAGGAGCCGGTATAAGTGGTTTATCAACAGCTTACAATTTGGCAAAAGCTGGACAAAAAGGTATAATGGTAATTGATTCAGGTTATTTTACTAACGGTTCTACTGGTAGATGTGGTGCAGGTGTTAGGCAACAATGGGCCACAAAACTAAACTGTATACTAGCTAAAAAATCAATTGAGTTTTTTGCAAGAGCAAATGAAGAACTAAACTATCATAAAGATATCGAGTTCAAACAAGAAGGTTATTTAATCTTAGCAACTAGTGAAGCGGAAGATAAGCAATTTGAGAAAAATGTTTTACTTCAGAATTCATTGGGGATACCTTCAAAAAAGTTAACTATTGATGAAGCACTAGAAATTGTTCCTCATTTAAACAGAAATAGTTTTGTTAGTGCAACTTTTTGTAAAACTGATGGACATGTAAATCCTTTTCTTATGAGTGAGGCTTATTATCTAGCTGCTAAGGATTTAGGAGTTGATTTTTGCTTTTATGAAGAAGTTAAGGATATAATTGTGGAGAATAATACTATTGCCAAAGTTATAACCAATAAGCAAACAATTGAAACAACAAAAGTAATTAATGCAGCTGGAGGTTATGCTAAAGAGATTGGTGATATGGTAGGTGTAGATATTCCTGTCTTTTCTGAGAATCATGAAATTTTAGTAACTGAACCTACTGAACCGATTCAAGGACCTATGGTTATGAGTTTTTCGAAAAACATCTATTGCCAACAAGTTCCTCATGGTAGCTTTTTAATGGGTAGGTCTAATCCTCAAGCAAAACCAAGTCATGATATTAGTTCAAGTTGGCAGTTTTTAGATGAAATGGCAAAAACAGTAACACATATTTTACCTAAAGTAGCAAAACTAAGAGTGATAAGAACCTGGGGAGGTTCTTATAATATCAGCCCAGATCGACAACCTATAATCTCTGATACTAGTGTTTTGCCAGGTTTTTATATGGCGTGCGGTTTCTCTGGGCATGGCTTTATGTTTGCACCAATTACCGGTGAGTTATTAACAGAAATGATACTTGGAAAAGAACTAGATGAATATGCAAAAGACTTGCATATTGATCGTTTTAAAGAAAATATAATCACTGATTATGAACACTCAGTGGTATAAAGAAAGGAATGATTTATTATGGCAATTTATGATTACAGAACGGAAGAATTAACAGATTTTAGCAAGAGTGAAAACATCAACTTGTACGAAAATGCAATTAAAAAAGTGAGGGGTTATTTAGGTAAGAAGTATCCTTTGATTATCAATGGTGAAAGGATTTTTACAGATCGACTAGTAAAATCTTTAAATCCAGCTAATTATGAGGAGATTATCGGTGAGATTTCTCAAGCAGGTATGAAAGAAGCAGAGTTAGCTATGGAATCAGCTTTAAAAGCATTTGAGTATTGGAAGAAAGTTGACCCTAAAATAAGAGCAGATGTCTTGTTTAAAGCAGCTAATATTATGAGAAGAAGAAAACATGAAATGTCAGCTTTAATGACTTTAGAAGCTGGTAAACCATGGGTTGAAGCAGACGCTGATACAGCTGAAGCAATTGACTTTTTAGAGTATTACGGAAGACAAATGTTAAAACTTGATCGTATTGATGATGTTGTCTTAAGTAGAAGAGATATGGAAAGAAATGAATATCGTTATATACCTTTAGGAGTTGGAGCGGTTATTTCTCCTTGGAATTTCCCTCTAGCAATACTAACCGGTATGACTTCTGCCGCTATTGTTAGTGGAAATACTGTGTTGCTTAAACCTGCGTCAACTACACAAGTAATTGCCTATAAATTAATGGAGATTCTAGAAGAAGCAGGAATGCCTGCTGGAGTTGTTAATTATATGCCAGGTAAAGGATCAGAAATAGGCGATTTTATTGTTAAACATCCTAAGACTAGATTTATCTCTTTTACTGGTTCAAAAACTGTTGGTCAAGATATTTATGAAAATGCTGCAAAGGTTCAAAAAGGCCAAATATGGCTTAAAAGAGTTATTGCAGAAATGGGCGGTAAAGACGCTATCTTAGTTGATGATAATATTGATCCAGATATGGCAGCTGAGGCAATTGTTAAAAGTGCATTTGGATTCTCTGGCCAAAAGTGTTCAGCTTGTTCAAGAGCAATTATTCATGAGAACATGTATGATCAAGTAGTAAAACTAATTAAAGAAAAAACGGAAAGAATCACTGTAGGTAACCCAGAAAACTTTAATAATAAAATGGGACCTGTTAATGACTTAAATGCTTTCAAAAAGATTAGTGAGTACATCGAAGTAGGTAAAAAAGAAGGAAAACTACTAGTTGGTGGTACAGGAGATAATCAAACTGGTTATTTTATAAATCCTACCGTATTTATCGATTTAGCTCCAAATTCAAGATTAATGCAAGAAGAAATCTTTGGACCAGTTTTGGCTGTAAATAAAGTAAAGTCTTTTAAAGAAGGTTTAGATGTTGTTAATAATACCGAATACGGTTTAACTGGTGCAGTTATTTCTAATAACAGGATGCACTTAGAATTAGCTAGAGAAGACTTCCATGTTGGTAATCTATATTTTAACCGTAAATGTACTGGAGCAATAGTGGGATATCAACCATTTGGTGGTTTCAATATGAGTGGTACTGACTCAAAAGCCGGTGGACCAGATTATTTGGTTCTCCATATGCAAGGTAAGACTATTTCTGAAGCTTTATAAAAAAAACTCTTGTCAAGTTTTTGGTATTGACAGATGATAGATAATGTAGTATTATAAATAAGGAAAAAAAAGGAGTGATGTATTATGTTTGTAAAAAAATTGGCTATTGTAAAAATTTCATATACATCAACTAGCAAATAAGCCTTATGTATTATTTATAAATTTTAAGGACCCATTTGCGGTCCTTTTTGTTTGCTTTTGTTGGTGTATAATCTTAAAATTGAAAGGAGAGATTTATCATCAACACAGAAAATAAAACCACACTCGAAAAAGGTCAAGTGGTGGTTGTCTATCGAGAACGTTATGTTATTGATACTAACAGTTCTCAATTAAGCGCTAAAGTAAGTGGAAGATATCAATATCTACATTTTACTAGTGATGAGTATCCTCAAGTAGGAGACTATGTATTGTTTCATAAAGCAAGCGAAGATTTTGCGATTATTGAAGATATTTGTGAACGAAAGACAGTTTTAGAACGGTTGGATGTGTCCAAATCACAGACTAAACAAGTTTTAGCTTGTAATATGGATTTAGTATTCATTTGTTTATCATTAAATGAAGATTTTAATATCACAAAGTTAAAGAATTTTCTTAGTTTAGCAGATGGAGATTATTTGACCGTTATCCTCTTAACAAAGAGTGATTTATGTGATAATCAAGATGACTATATCGAAGAAGTTAAAGAAGTAACAGACAAGGAAATTTATCCTGTCAGTATCTTTAATCACGAAGATATTATGAAATTACGATTATTAATGCAGGATAAAACTTCAGTTTTTATTGGCAGTAGTGGAGTCGGAAAATCGTCTTTGATAAATTCTTTATTTGGTTCTGAATTATTCAAAACTAATGATATTAGATTATCTGATGCGCAGGGAAGACATACAACAGTAAATCGTGAACTTGTTAACCTTGATCAAACAACAAAAGTCATCGATACACCGGGAATTAGAATTATTTCATCTTATTATGTCGATGAGTCAAGTTTTGAAGATATTTTAGCACTAAGTGAAGGTTGTCGATTCAGCGATTGTACTCACCAAAAAGAACCTGGTTGCATGGTTAAAAATGCTATAAAAAACGGAGACTTAGAAAGCGATAGATTAGATAGGTATAATAAAGCTAAGAAAATTAATGCCTATAATCAAAAAAGAGAAGCTGATAGAAAGAGAATCCAAGAAAAGCAAGCGAAACGCAGGTAATAAAAAAAAGGTATCTTTTAATTTAGATATCTTTTTTAATGCAGATAATTTGTTTCGAATTCGAAATAATGTTATAATAATACTAAACAAGGAGGTAGTAAAATGTTAAATACATTTAAAGCAACAGCTAGAAAACTAAGTGATGGGATGCAGGTTGATACTGAATCACAAGGCTTTAAAATACTATTTGATGAACCAGAAAAAATGGGTGGAACCAATAAAGGTATAAATCCTATGGCAGGGTTATTAAGTGTAATGGGTGCTTGTCAAGCGATAGTAGCAACAATGTTTGCAAAGAAGTTCGGTATCGAGTTCAGTGATTTCTACTTGGAAATTGAAGGCGATATGGATATGGATGGAATTATGCAAAAGAAAGAAGTAAGAACAGGTTTTCAAGAAATCAGATTTAAAATGCATATCAAATCAGAAAACACAGATGCAGAACTTACAGAATTTGCTGAGTTCATTGAGAAGAATTGTCCAATCAGTGATTCTTTAGCGAATGGAGTTAAGTTAGTCAATCAAGGTGTTGTAAAGGAATAGGTAATATTATGGAATACTTACAAGCATTGAAAAACAGAAGATCTATTTACAGTATTAATAAAGAAGTTAAAGTTGAAGATAAAAAAATAATTGAAATGATAAGTGATGTTCTCTTAAATACACCGTCGGCTTATAATTCTGAAAGCCAAAGGGTAGTTTTGTTATTTGCAGATAAGCATGATTTGTTTTGGGATATAGTAATAGAAGAGATTAAAAAGGTAGTCAAACCAGAAGATTTTCCGAAATCTAAAGCAAAGATGGATGGATTTAAGAATGGGTATGGTACAGTTTTATTCTTTGATAATAATGAAGTTACTGAAGGATTGACTAAAAAGTTTCCGTTGTATAAAAAGAATTTCCTTAAGTGGGCTGATCAACAGTTAGGAATGTTAGAGAGCAATGTATGGGTCGGCTTAGAGTCAATCGGTCTTGGAGCTAGTCTTCAACATTATAATGAATTAGTAGAAAAAAGAGTAAAAGAAGTGTTTTCTCTCCCAGATAACTTTGTCCTTGATGCTCAAATGCCTTTTGGTAATATTGTTGAGAAACCGAGTGAAAAGAAACACTTAAGTATTGAAGAAAGATTAACAATTTTGAAGTAAAGCGTTTTCATAAATTTTTTTATTGTTATAAATTATTTATTTAGTTATAATAAAAACAACTTAATATTTTGGTCGTATAAATTCGATAATATGGTTCGAACGTCTCTACCTTGTCACCGTAAAAGACAAGACTACGGCTACTCATTCATAATACTAAAACAACTTTAGTTTTATATTTTGTATGCTTAGCCTTAGAGAAATCTAAGGCTTTTATTATGGCCAAATATTAAAAATATAAGGGAGGTCATTGTGAAAGAAAAAGCTTCAATTTTTAAAAGTTTATTAAACTTCGTGAAAAAGATCCTGGCATTTCTTGATAAGTATTTCAAGATTAATGAACGAGGGTCATCTGTTTCCAAAGAACTAATTGGGGGCTTAACAATTTTCTTAGCTATGGTATACGTTTTGCCTGTAAATGCTGATATGTTAAGTCAAACAGGTATGAGTTTTGCAGCTGTTTTCGCAGCTACAGCAATAGCAGCAGCTATTGCAAGTATTATTATGGGGCTGTATGCGAATTATCCTGTTGGGTTAGCTTCAGGTATGGGTGTTAATGCATTCTTTACTTATACCGTAGTCTTTGGGTTGCAATTTCCTTGGGAAAAAGCTTTAGCAGCTGTTTTAGTAAGTGGTGTCTTGTTCTTAATCGTTTCTATTACTGGATTAAGAAGATTAGTCATCAATGCTATTCCTAAGAACCTTAAACTAGCTGTTGGGGCTGGTATTGGATTTTTCATTGCTTTTATCGGTTTGAAAAATGCAGGTATTGTTGTAGGTGATGGAGCTACATTTGTTACTTTAGGAAACTTAGCTCATCCAACTGTATTATTAGGTATCTTTGGATTATTCTTAGTATTTGGTTTATATGCTCTTAATAAGAAAATCAGTCGTTTCGCAATCATTATTTCTATTGTTGTTACTGGAATAGTTGGAGTGTTACTAGGTGAAATATTCCCTTCTTTAACTGCTGATATGCCAGTTTTAGGTGGAACCAATTTAGGTGGGATTGGTGATATTGGTTTAACCTTTGGTAAAGCATTTGGTGCTTTAGGAGATTTGTTAACAGATCCTATGGCTTATGCAGTAATCTTTACTTTCCTATTTGTTGATTTCTTTGATACAGCTGGTACTTTAGTAGCAGTAGGTCATGATGCTGGCTTATTAGACAAGAATGGCGAACTAATTGATGGCGAAAAAGCTTTGTTAGCTGATGCTATCGGAACTGTTGCTGGTGCTATTGTTGGTACTTCAACTGTTACATCTTATATTGAATCAACAACTGGTATCAAATCTGGAGCTAGAACAGGGCTTTCAGCTACTGTTGTTGGCTTGTTATTTATCGTTAGTTTGTTATTCTATCCATTGTTCTCATTTGTTGGTTCTGTTATGGTTGCACCAGGAGTGTTCTTATCTCCAGTAACAGCTATGGCATTAGTCTTTGTAGGAGCATTAATGGTTAGTTCATTAAAAGATATTGAATGGAACGATCATATTGTTGTAGCTAGTTCTTTTATCACTATTGTTGTTATGATATTAGCATTTAGTATCGCGGAAGGTATCGCATTTGGATTTGTATTCTATGCGCTTATGATGGGTGTTACAAAAAGAAGAAAAGAAGTTAGTCCGGTAATGTACGTATTAGCGGCACTGTTCGTTATCAATTTCATAATCAAATACGTTGTATTAGTTTAGTTTTAAAAGATGGAAATTTTTTCCATCTTTTTTTTAAAATAAAAAGGAGGATAATATGTCAGAAAAAATGATTTTAGGGGTTAAAGAAAAACCAACAAAAGGTAAATGGGTAGCACTTAGTTTCCAACATGTTTTTGCAATGTTTGGGGCAACAATTTTAGTGCCAATGTTAACAGGGTTACCAATCAGTGTAGCTTTGTTCAGTAGTGGTGTTGGTACATTGATTTATATCTTATGTACTAAAGCAAAGGTTCCGGTATATTTAGGAAGTTCATTTGCTTATATTGGTGTTATTGCAGGTGTAAGTGGATATGCAGCTACAGGTACTGGTAATTATGCATCAGCCTTAACAGGATTGTTTGTAGTAGGGATTGTTTATGCAGTAATTGCGATTATCATTAAGTTTGTAGGTACTTCTTGGTTACATAAAGCATTACCACCGGTTGTAATTGGTCCAATGATTATGATCATCGGTTTAGGATTATCAACTGTTGCGATTGGGAACTCTGGTTTAGCAGGTGGAACTTGGCAACAAATGGTAGTAGCTACAGTGGCTTTTCTAATCGTTATTGTTGTTGCATTATTCGCGAAAGGTTTCTTAAGAATTATCCCTTTCTTATGTGGAATCGTTGTAGCGTACATTTTAGCCGCGTTTCTAGGTCTTGTTGATTTTACTAGTATTATCGATGTAATTACAACGCCAGCACAATGGTTTAAAATACCTGAGTTTATGTTTTTAGGTTGGAAAGATGCAAATGTGACAGTATTAGGATCAGATATTACTTTCTACAAAATGAATTTTGCGGCCGTAATTACTATTGCACCTCTTGCTTTTGTTACTGCCTCTGAACACATTGGTGACCATGCAGTGTTATCGAAAATAGTTGGAGAAGATTTCTTAACCGATCCAGGTCTTGATAAGACTTTAATGGGTGATGGTTTAGCAACTGCTTTTGCAGCAATGGTTGGCGGTCCAGCTAATACTACTTATGGAGAAAACACTTCAGTTGTTGGTCTTACTAGAGTAGCTAGTGTTTATGTTACTGGTGGAGCTGCTGTAATCGCTATTGTTCTAAGCTTTGTAAACTTATTTACTACCTTAGTAGCTTCTATACCTCAAGCAGTAATGGGTGGAATGTCAATTATTCTTTATGGGTTTATTGCTGCAAATGGTCTTAAGGTTTTATTAGATAACAAAGTGAACTTGCAATCTATGCGTAATATTATCATTGTTGCTTCTATGTTAGTCATAGGATTAGGAAATGCAATAATTGAGTTCAATAAGTTCTCAATCTATGGTATGTCTCTAGCAGCTGTTGTTGGGATTATCCTTAACTTTGTTCTTCCGAAAGAGAAAACTACTGAATAATTTCAAATAGGATATTTAAAATAAGTGATAATTCTTGTATAATATACTTGAATTATCACTTAATTACTATTTAAGGAGAAGATCTTATGATTAATTTTAAGACTAGTCAAGATAAGAATTCACTAAATGTTACTACTCCTAAAGAGATTAAAATACTTAATCATAGTTTTGTTGAAAACTATCCCAAGTTAAAAAAATTGACGATAACAAGAAATGTAGAAAAAATCGAAGCTGAATGCTTTTGTGGCCATAAGCATTTAAAAAAAATATATTTTGTTAGAGATTCGCAAATTGAAATAATTCCAAAGAACTGCTTTAAAGATTGTTTTAATCTAGAAGAGATAGTATTACCTGAATCTCTAGTTACTATAAGTTCAAAAGCTTTCAAAAATTGCTTAAATTTAAAATCACTTATAATACCTAACTCTGTTAAAGTAATTAGTGATGATGCTTTTAAAAACTGGAAAGAAGATCAAACTTTAGTTGTCTTTAAAAAGTACTCTACTTTAAATAGTTATCAAGGTCTTATTCACCAAGAAAATGAAACAGAAGAGTCAAATTATCAAATAATTAAAGATAATCCTAATCGTTATTTTGCGGTAACATGTAAGTGTGGTCATGTCGGTAGAGATCATTATATTCCCATTACTTTTGCGATTGTTGCAAGCAGTAAAAAAGATGCTTCTGAAAAAGCATCACAGTTACCCAGAGTCAAGAAAAACCATCGATACCGGATATTAAGCAATAAAGAGATTGATTACCAAACCTTTCTGAAATTGAAAGCTGAGAATGAGAAAGATCCATATTTACATATAAAAACAAAAAGCCAACAACGACTTATTAAAGCAGAAATTGACAAAAGAACAGTCGAGGAAGATTTAATAGAGAATGGAAAAAGAATAATAAAGAGTGAAAGAAAATATGGAAAAAAACATCATAAGAGAAAAGTTGAAAAATGGAACAGAAAACATCCAGATGAGAAAATTAGAGAAAAACTGTAACAAATTAAAGAAATACAAGGGCATTATTGCAAAATAATGCTTAAATTTCAAAAAAATATAACTAAAATTTAGCTAATTGTGATATTATTTTATTAGGAGGAGATTTAAATGAAAAAATTATTAGTTTTGGCAATGTTTGCCTTATTAGGAATTTCTTTAATGGCATGTGATTTACTTTCTACAATTCAAGCCGTAAAGGGATTCTATTCAGAATACAATACATATTCAGAAGTTTATGCAGATCCAGATCATTTTACAGTATTAACAGAAACACAACTTGTTATTTCAGATACAAATGTTGAAGGAGTTTTACCTGTCGATTCAAGATTATATTTTGAAGTAGAAAAACAATCTAATTTTATGTATGTTGAACAAAGGTACTTAGATGTAGACAAGGTGAGCGTCTATGAAGATGCTGAAGATTTATATGTTGAATACATCATTGAAGAAAATATTGTTATACCTACTATCCCAGAAGGAGATGTAGAAGGAGAGTTTGATACGAATGTATCAATCATGAATGAAAACTTCTCGTATGAAAATGTTAGTAATGAAAACAAAACTGGGGATCATACCTATGAATTTGATGTGTATTTAAATCAAGCGATTAATTTAGATTCTCTATCAGACTTCCTTGATCAATTAAAAGTTTTTGATGAAACTTTATCAGGTTTTGACAACGCTATTGCTCATGTAGTGATTAGTTTCACTGAACAAGATTCAGTAATTGAAATAAACGCTACTGTTACAGATTATCGTATTGACTTTGCTGATGAACAATATATCGTCTTCAGTTTAACAAATCATACAATTCTTTCTATTCCAGAAGATTTTGTTGCAAAAGATGTTTTCAGTGATGATTATCAAATGGTTGCTGTTGATGACATTAGATTAGCTAGAAAAGCTTACGGTGCAGATGAAGTAATTGCTTTTCCTGTAGTTGCCGGTGAAAATGGTTATATCAAATTAGAATTAGAAGCTGGAGAATATGAATTAGTTTCTGATTATCTAGACCAATTTAGCGGATCACAACTTATGAACGAAAATCAAGAAATGGTAAGTGTTGATGAGTTCAATCAAGTTGAATTAGCTGCAGGAACATATTATTTCTATTTAGTTCCTACTGGAAGTTTTGTATTAGACTTAGTATTTGAAGACTTAAATCCAGCACCTGTTACTACAACAACTACAACTACAACAGAAACAACAACTACAACAGAAGCTGTAACAGATACTACAACTACAACAGAAACAGCTAGTTAACAAAATGATTTAAGCACCTTTAGAGGTGCTTTTTCTAAAATACAGGGGATTCATATGTGTGGAAGATACTCAATATCGGTTTCTAAGCCAGAAATGATTGAATACTTAGAAACTAATTATAATATAAAAGTTTTGGATGAGTTTATTGAACTGCCAAGATATAATATTGCGCCTTCACAAGGTGCTTTATCCATAATCAGTGATGGAATGAAGTTTCGAGTAGGTTTACTAAAATGGGGTTTTGTTCCTGAGTTTGCTAAAGATGATAAAAAAGCAATCATTAATGCTCGGGCTGAGACAATCGATAAGTTATATAGTTTTAAGAAATCATTCTTTGAGCGAAGATGTTTAATTCTTGCGGATGGTTTTTATGAATGGGAAAGATCAACTTCGACAAAGACACCTTATCGTTTTGCTTTAAGAAATAAAAAAGTTTTTGCTTTTGCTGGTCTTTGGTCAGTTTTTATTGATGAACAAGGTAAGAAAACCTACACTTGCACAATTATCACCACGAAAGCCAATGAGTTAATAAAGAGCATACATGACCGAATGCCAGTAATCCTTGATGAAGATAAAGCTAAACTATGGATAGATCCTTCAGTTAAGGATTCTGAAGCTTTAAAGAGTATTCTGGTACCATATTCAGCGGAAGAAATGGAATTATACCAGGTTTCAAAAAAAGTGAATAATGCAAAATTCGAAGATGAAGAGTGCATCAAACCATTAAAAAAATCGGCTGAGTAGCCGATTTTTACTTTGGTCAAAGGGTGATTTTATAACAGATTAGATCATCTTGGTTTAAGTTTGGGTCCTCAGAAAATCCCATTTTTTCTAAGTACTTACGATGTTTTTGATTGCTAGTAAAGGTAATAAGTTGTTTAAAACCTTTTTCTAGAAAGATGTCTTTTTGTTGAGAATATATGTATTTACCAATTAAGAAATCTCGGTAAGGCGGAGAAACATAATCAAGATCGATATTTAAAGTAGTTTCATCATATCTTGAACCAACAAACACACCGGCCGGAACGACATTTCGTAAAATGTAGAAACTGATATCTGCATTATCAACATCAATTTCTTTAACATCAAAGTAGTTTTCTAGATCATTTTTATGAAAGAGGAGAAAATAATCTAAGTATTTAGAATTTTTATCAATTTGTAAAATTTTGAAATACGCTTTGGTGTTAGCCATTTTTATGAGGTAGTAGATATTTATGCCCACTGTTCCAATATTTAATATCGCAATTGGGTAGGCTTTAATTAATAAGCCGTAAATAACAAAGGTTAGCGAGCCAACAAGATTAATCCATCGTAGTTTTCTTACGGAACTCATAAGTAAAGATACTAAGATAATCACTGATGCTAAATATCCAATATATTCTAACATATAATCCTCCTTTTTTGCCTTAGATATTATAACACATTAAAGTTATTTGTCTAGTATTATTATTTTTTTGTGAAACCGGTTTTACTTTCTATCAATTTGACATATAATTATAGTCAGATAAAAGGAGGATTAAATGAACAATCTTATTAGTCAAAGAATAGACTTATTAAATGAATTAGGTCATGTTAATGAACCTGGATATGCTCTCAAAGAGATGTTTAATTACCATCGAAAAATGATTAAAGCATCAAAATGGCGTATTAAAGAATGGGATTACTATTGTGTTATTGGTAATGATTATGCTTTTTCATTTACTATAGCTGATTTAGGATATTTAGGAATGATTAACATTAGTTATATGAATTTTATAACTAAAGTTGAAACTAAGAAAACAAAGTTAGTTCCATTTCCTTTTGGTAAATTAGACTTACCAAACACAACAGAGAAACTGAATGTATCATATCAAAAAGGTGATTTCGATGTTCAGTTTCTAAATCAAAAAGAGAAAAGACATTTATTGATAACTGTTAAAAATTTCAAAGATAAAGAAGCTTTAGTAGCTGACTTAAAGCTTACAAAGTATAAAAATGATGATAGAATGATGATTGTAACGACTTGGATTGAAAATAAGAAAGCATTTTATTATAATCAAAAATTAAATTGTATGAATGTCAGTGGTAGCGTTAAGATAGGTGAACAAAACTTTAAATTTGATCCTAAAAAAGATTTTGGAGTTTTAGATTGGGGTAGAGGAGTATGGACTTATAAGAACACCTGGTATTGGTCTTCTTTATCTAGCCTTATTGAAGGCAAGAGATTTGGTTTTAATTTAGGTTATGGTTTTGGTGATACCTCTAAAGCTACAGAAAATATGATTTTTTATGATGGTAAAGCACATAAACTAAATAATGTGAAGTTTGAACTAGATATCAATGATGTAATGAAACCTTGGAAGATTGTTAGTGATAATGGTAGATTAGAGTTAGTTCTAGAGCCATTGTTTGATCGAGTTGATAATATGAACTTGTTAATAATTAAGAATTTTGGCCATCAAGTTTTTGGTAAATTTTCTGGTTTTGTTATTTTAGATGATGCAACTAAACTAGTTGTTGATGAATTGGTTGGTTTTGCAGAAGTAATAACAAACCATTATTAAAAAAATAAAGGCTGGATTCTAGCCTTTATTTCATATCTACAACTGTTTTATTGTTTTCAAGAATATCTAGAGAAAGCTTAACGGATTCACCTATAGCTTTATCTAAATCATCTTCTTGAACCTTTAAAATATTTTTAATATAAGAGTTGTCAATATAAGCTTTTCTTGTCATAATTTCCGCTAAACCACGAAAATCAAGACCTGATTCAATGCCTTTTTTACGATAAGAACGTTTATATTTTAATAAAACAATTTTATATAACCATTTAGGGATTGAAACAATTCTTTTGTTTGGAGTTCCCATATGTTTATGAAATATTTTTATCATTTGTCTCCATGTAAGATTGTAATAACCAACAGGAATATTTTTAACTCCGCTTGCTTTTTCAAGAGCTGAAGCAATTACTTGTCCAACTTGATTGACAGTTAACATTGCTGTTCCGCCTCTAGGGTAGAAAGTGAATGGTTTCATTTTTTTAATTTGCTCTACTAAGAATACCCATACTGGTTTTCTTCCTGGTTGGGTACCAAATATATATGGTAACTCAAGAACAGATACAGCAAAATCTTTGTCTCCAAAACTAAAAGCTTCATTAGTTTGGTCGACTCTTGATTTGATATATGGATGGGTTTCATATAGATAAAGGTTTTCCCAGTTGCGATCTAAATAGGTGAAATATGAACCGCAGATTACTGCTTTTGTTAGTTTCATTTCTTTAGCGAGTTTTAGAAGTCTTTTTAGTGGGTAAACATTTCTTTGATAATAGAAATCAATAATCGGAGACTTACCTTCAATTCTTTCATCAACTCCAGCAGCAAAGACTAAAGCATCTTGCCCTTCAAGATGTTTTTTTAATTCTTCTTCACTCATCTTTTCATAATCACCAAGGACAATTTCTAGTTTCTCTGGGATGTCAATACCTTCAGGAATATCGGGTAAAGCGATTGTTTTAACTTGATGATTTCTTTTTATTAGTTCTTTTGCACCTGCAAGGCCTAAAAGACCAGTGCCACCAATGATGATAACTTTCAATCTTATCCCTCTTTTCTGATTTTTTGGTTATACAATTTTTTAGCCATATAAGCTGCCGCTAGACTTGGATCTATTTGGGGTTCTATGACCTTAATTTCTTTGTTGATTTGTTTTATTTTTTCAACAAGTTTTTCATGAAAGTAACCAATAGAGTTACCGAGACTACCAACAATAACTACAGTGACACTATCAAACATCAGTTTATGATAAACTGCTTTAATTGATAGTGCAAGTTCAGTAGTTGCTCTATCACAGATTTCTTTTGCATATAAGTTGTCAAGATTTGCATGTTTTGTTACTATTGGTGCTAACTTAGCAGTTAGAGTACGATTCTCATAGTAACTTTCCATTATATTAATTATGTCACTTGCTTGTTTTAAACCGATCTTTTCAGCGGTTTCTAAGGCAAAATCATCTAATTCGTGTCGTGAATCAAAGGCTCTAATAGTGTGTCTGATTGCTTCTATACCGAGATTAAAACCACTTCCTAATTCGCCTTCTTTAAATCCCCAACCACCTGCTTTATGGGTTTTATTATCTTTTTTCCCAAAAGCAACTGTTCCGGTCCCGCAAATCAAGGAAATTCCTTCATCAAAGCATAGGCTACTATAAAGTGCGTTTTCCATATCATTCCGGACAACTATTAGAGTGTTATCCTTAACCATTGGAAGTTTTTTTAGATAAGTTTCAACTAAGGTGCAGTCACTTTCAAAAACAATCCCACCTAGTCCTGCAAATATAGCTTTAAGTTCATAATTACTATTTGTTGTTAAGAATGGTTTTATAGCTTTATAGATATTTTGAAATGAGGTTTCGCTATCAACTGTATCAATAGATGAAGGCCCCGAAATATTTTCAAATATTAGGTTTTTATCCTGATCAATTATATTAATTTTGGTTTTGGTACCGCCACCATCTATTCCTATAAATATATCCAATGTAACTCACCTCTTATATTAGTAAATAACCATATTAATTATATAATAAAAACCAAACAAAAAACAGTAATAATTTATATAAGTTGGAATGATAACATTTTCATTATCATTTATTTGTGATGCATTTTCTTGATAAATGTGTTAAATTAGTATTATAGGATAATTACATTTAATCTAAGGAGTAAAAACATGATTTTATTTTTTAAACCAATTTTTAAAGAAAGATTATGGGGTAAGGATAATCTTAAGAAAGAGTTCACTTTTGCTATTCCGAGCAGTAATACTGCAGAAGCATGGTTAATATCAGGTCATCAAAACGGTCAAACGGAAATTGTTAATACTAAATATCAAGGGTATAAACTTAATAATTTTTATCAAGATTTTCGTAACGAGTTCTTTGCTGGTGATAAATCTCCTAATTTTCCTTTATTAATTAAGATTCTTGATGCCAATGAAAAATTAAGTATTCAAGTTCATCCTGATGATGATTATGCGATAAAAAATGAAAATGATTTAGGAAAAACTGAATGCTGGTATGTCTTAGGCGCAGAAACAGGTGCGACAATTATCAAGGGTCATAATGCTTTAACAAAGGATGAGTTTCTCTCAAGACTAAATGCAAATGATTTAAGTTTATTCAAATATGTAAGTGTTAAGAAAGGCGATTTTCATTTTATCAAATCACGAACTGTGCACGCTATTAATCAAGGAATTATGATCTATGAGATTCAACAGTCATCTGATTCGACATATCGTCTTTATGATTATAATCGAAAAAACTCTGATGGCAGTTTAAGAGAACTTCATTTGGACAAGGCATTAGACGTTATTGATTTTCCTGAAGTTGTAGTAGAAGAAGAAATAACAACTGAAAATGAACAAGATTACAAACTGCAGAACTTAACTAGCAATTCGTATTTTTCTGTTAAACATATTGATGTAATAACTACCTATGAAATGCGTAACGAATCCTATCAATTAGTAACTGTTTTAAAGGGAATGGGACATATTAATAATGACGCTATAAAAAAAGGCGATAGCTTTATAGTAACCTATGATACAAGGACTATTCGATTCAGTGGTGATTTGGAAGTAATTATTACTTCAAGGACTAAGACTTCTAAATTATAAGAAGTCTTTTTCTATTGTAATTGTTTTCGCAAAGTGGTAACATTATTATCAAGGAGATAAATATGCAAAAACAGAAGTTTAGTGACCTTTATCTAAGGAACAATTTATTTGATGAGTTAGATAGAGCGATTATTTTGTTAGAAGATTTAGAAAACCAATTTTATGATATTGATGAAATTTCTGAAAATATCTTAGATTCAATCATCAGTTATTTAGTTAAGAAAAACCTTAATAGTTTAGAAAACTTTATCATTCTAATGAGGTATTATAAGACAATTAGTCGTAATGACTTATTTATTCACTTGACAAGATACACTGGTATGCTCGATGTAATTGAAAATATTTTGAAGAGACTTAAATCATCTGTTGAAAATGCTATTTTTGATAAGATAACTGAAGGTTATGCAACTCCTTTTCTAGGAGTGAGTCCATATGAATTACCAAATTACGCTGATGACTTAATGCAAAGACTAAGTAATAATCTTGATGAGGATTTAGTTGAGAAGGTTTTAACCGGAAATAACCACTCGCTAAGTGAGGCTTCACAACTACCTGAAAAGATTGAGTATGAGAACTCAGAATCTTTAGAACAATACTTAGAAGCAAGACATAAGCGTAAAGTTGAGGAACTTACAAAACATTATCAAGAAAATAAAGTATGGTTTGAACAAACAATTACTAAAGAAGTCATTGATTTTGTCGCTAGTAATCAGGAAGTTCTATCTGCAAAATTAATAGATAATAAGTTATATATTACTAAGATACCATATGACACTTTAGCTTATCTAAATGCAAATGATACCATTAGTAAAAAGTATTTTGGCTGTCACTGCCCTTTTGCAAGAGAAGCAATAAAATCAGGTAAACCGAAATTATCAGAAAAATTCTGTTATTGCAGTGCTGGCTTCGCTAAATTTCCTTTTGAAGTTATTCTGGGGCAGAAATTAGCAATTAAGTGCTTAGAGACAATACTGGGCGATAGTGAGATTTGTCGATTTGAAATTGATTTGAAAGATGTTACATATAAAAAGTAAAAAGTCGCTATTTAGCGGCTTTTGTTTTAATAAGAAACTCTTTTTAGAAATTCTGTTGTTCTTTCTTTCTGAGGATTATTAAAAATCTCTTCAGGTGTACCTTCTTCATAAACAATCCCTTGATTCATAAAAATGACTCGATCAGATAATTCTTTAGCAAAACTCATCTCATGAGTAACGATTAACATTGTTATACCAGTTTTAGCTAGTGCCTTCATAACTTCTAAAACTTCACCAACCATTTCAGGATCTAGTGCGCTTGTCGGTTCATCAAATAGAATTATCTCAGGATCCATCATTAAGGCTCTTGCGATAGCTACTCGCTGTTTTTGCCCTCCAGATAAATGCTTTGGTGCTTTATTTTGAAATTCAAGCATTCCAACTTTCTCTAGTGTTTCTAAGGCTTTTTCTTTAGCATGACCTTTATCAAGTTTTAAGACTTTTCTTGGTGCTAGCATTAGATTATCAATAACTGAAAGGTTTTCAAAAAGATAGAAAGCTTGGAAAACCATGGTTATTTTTGTTCTTAATATTTTAATATCTTTTTCAGTTTTAAAATAGTTTTTTTCATGATATAATATTTCGCCAGAACTAGGTATCTCCAGGTAATTGATACATCTAAGTAAAGTTGATTTTCCTGAACCAGAACTACCAATTATGCTGATTATCTCACCACGATTTATATCTAAATTAATTCCTTTTAAGACTTCCTCGTTACCATAGGATTTATGTAGGTCTTTAATTTGTAAGATTGACATAATTACACCTCCTAATTTGAACTAACTAGTTCAACTGGTTTCATATCCATTTTTCTCTCGATAAATTTAAGGATAGAAGTGGTTGAATAAGTTAGAACTAGATAGATTAAAGCAACAATTGCATAGGCTTCAAGTTGACGGTAATGCATCCCGGTTATCTTTCTGGTTTGGTTGAAAAGTTCAAAAATTCCAATAACACTTAACACGGCTGTATCTTTAATATTAATCACAAATTCATTCCCTATTGCTGGCATTGAATTTTTGATTGCTTGCGGGAAAATAACAAATAACATTGTCTGTGAGTAGTTTAAACCGACACTTAATGCAGCCTCAGTTTGACCCTTATCAATAGCTAAGATTCCACCCCTAATGATTTCTGCAATATAAGCAGCAGTATTTAATGAAACAACAAATAGACCGCATAATAAAGCATCGCCAAATAATCCAAAACCATACCAAAAGAAACTTGCTTGGACAATCATTGGTGTTCCTCTGAAAATAGTAATATAAAAAGCACTAATTTTATTAAGGAAAGTTTTTAAATATCTACTAATCGAAGTATCTTGTTTTGTGACTTTAACTAATCTTGAAGTAGCTAGGAATAAGGCTAAAACAAATCCTAATACTGTTCCAAGTAAGGATATTCCTATAGTTAAAGCAGCACCTTCGATAAACATTTTAGCATAGGTAATAACTGTATAGAGTGTTCCACCAAGAAAATCATCAGGTATTACAGGAATTACAAAACCATAATAATCATAACTAAAAACATCTTGACCAGTAGTAAAGATGGCAGTAATACTAAATTCTTGATCTCCTTTTAAGACCGAAGGAGTAGAAATTATTGATACTTTGAAAACTTCTTGATCGCCAGTTCTTAAACTAATTATCTCTGGTTCTGAACTTAAAGATAAGTAATCAGAATTGATAACATAAGTGATTTGAACATTATCGTAACTAACAGGTAAATAAAAGTCCGTTGTCAGACGGTTTAATTTTTCTGAAGTAACAGTTTGATAATTATAAGAGCTGTAAAATTTGATGTTTTCGATAGCATCAACTATGTCAGGATTATTAGGGGTTTGATTAGTTAAAGGTAAGGCATTGCTTTTGGGTAAAAAAGTAATAATTATCCCAAAAGCAATAGCAAACCATAAGACTTTCTTTAAAACTTTAAACATTTTTAAGGTTGTCTAGATAGAGCCTCAGTCATTAAAGCTTCTCTTTCACTTGCAGATATTTCCGCTAAGATTAAATTAATTTGTTCAACTAAGCTTGTATCTTCAAGCCTTAAAGCGATAGAAACAGCAGTATCTTCATACGCGACATCAAATCCTTGTCCATCACTAAATTGGATATATGTAAGTTCTGGGTTAGTTTCAACCAAAGCTAAGGCAACTGGTAACTCTAAGATTGTTAAATCATAAGTTCCTTGATTTATAGCTGTAATAATTGTAGGAACATCACCTAATGGGTCTAAATGATTAGCACCTGTTAATTGTGGTACTAAATCATCATAGATTGTTGAAATTTGTGCAACAACATCAGCTCCAGAAAAATCTTCTATTGATGTAGCATTTGCATATACTGAATCACTTCTTAATACTACAACATGGGTTGATTGATAATATTCATTGGTAAAGGCAACAGTTTGAGCTCTTTCAGCTGTTGGACTCATTCCAGCAATAATTAAGTCAATCTCTCTTGAAGTTACTAGAGAAGGAATAAGACCTTCCCAATCAACAGCTTTGATAACAAGGTCCATGTCTAATTCCTCTGCAATCATCTTTGCAATCATCACATCGTAGCCATCAACATAATTACTTGATCCATCAAGGGGAACAGCACCATCAAAAGCTGCCTCTTCACTTACAGTCCAGTTGAATGGAGCGTATCCAGCTTCCATTCCCACAACAATTGTTTCTCTTGTGGTAGTAGTTTCGCTTCCACAACCAATTAAAACAATCGCAAACAATAATAATAAAACACTTAAAACAAATTTTTTCATCATATCCTCCTAGATACCTAATTTTTGTGCAAAAAAAAGCGTCCATCAAGACGCTTTAGATAATCCAAGATTATGAACTAGCGCCTCTATCATAAAAATGATAGGAGTGTTACAAGTCTTTCCTGTAACCCCATACTTTAACATGTCTGTTTAAAGTATTCGGCGATGGTTGCCTTTCCTATAGTTCTCAGCCTACCGGCTCCCTATAGTACTCATCTGCATCGCTACCTCTAAAGTTTGATGAAGTTTTTCTTACTTGGCTTATTATAGTTAACATATTAATAATAGTCAAGATAAAATATTATGAAAGTGTTTTCTTAAAACTAGCAGAGTTGAAAGATAAGGTTTATAAAATAGATATTTCATAGTATAATAGTATAAGATTTGAGGTGGATTTATGGTAAAGATAGTTTTTATCGAAGGTTTACCTGGAAGTGGTAAAACAACCTTTTCAAAACGATTAAAAACATATTTAAGTAATCAAGGGAAAAAAGTCATAAGCTATAATGAGGGGGATTTACACCCTGTTGATTTAGCGTGGATTGCTATCTTAACAAAAAAAGAATTATCGGATTTAGTTACAAGATATCCAAGCTTAAAAGAAGCTATATTCAATCATTCCAAACTGATAAACAACCGTTATTTTTTAGCTTATACGAAGGTAAACATTGATGAATCGAGTCAAGGTTTTTACGAAAAGTGTGAGAAATACGAAATATATAAAAAAACTGATTTAGATTTCTTTCTTCAAGAACACCTCGATTTATGGGAAAGATTTATTGAAGAGACGAGTGATAATGAGTTTACATATATTTTCGAATGTATTCTTCTACAAAATCATATTAACGAACTTCTATTAAAATATAATTTAGACCTAGATGAGATTTTAGCTTATTACCAGAAACTATTATTAAGGATTAAGCAGTTAAAAGTAAAGTTAATTTATATAAGACAAGTTAATATAGCTGATATCTTCTCAAAAATAGTAAAAGAAAGAGTAAGTGATAATAAAGAACTCTACAAGGATTGGATTGATCTAGTTATTGAATACTTTGAGAAGACTAATTATGCAAAGCGAAAAAACTATTTAGGGTACCATGGTGCCTTGAGATATTTTGAAGATAGACAAAATATCGAATTAGAAATTATTAAAAGACTAGAAATAGAAAGTAAAATAGTTGATCTATCTGATGATTATGATGATGTCTTTAGTAAAATTGTTGATGAGTTCATATAAAAGGGGTGAAGAATATGTATGGAAATTATGAGATTGAGAAACTGTTAAATGAATATAACTCTAGAATTAAGGAAAGAGCCAACGCTAATATCAAGATTTGGCTTTATATTGCTCTAGCTTTTTTCATAGGGTTTATTGCGATATTGTTCTTAGCTGATTGGTTTACAACTGAGGCAGGTATCGTTTTAGGAATTGTTTTTGGGATTATTATTTTTGGTTCTTTAGGCCTAGGTGTAGGATTAAGCAAGTACTTTGCTAGAAACAAAGTTGTTTTTGAGTATCTGTTTAAAGAAATATATCAACAGATTAATCAAGATAATGATTGGGAAATAGAATATCGTTCCAATCCGAAGGTTAAGAATGATTTTGTTAGTGAAGGTGGGCTATTTAGTAAATATGCTAGAGGTTATGTTGCTAGATCTGTCAAGGGTGTAACAGATAACAAGAATCCTTTCGTAATCTTTGATGTGAAATTGATAACAGGTGGTGGTCAATACCAACAGGTCCATCTAGATGGTTTATATTTTATGACAAAGGTTAGTTGTGATAATGTCTTTCAAATAAGAACCAATGGCAAGCCAAACACAAAACAATATGCCTTTGATAAACAAGAGATTGATGATTTATTAAAGGTTTATACAAAATCAGGAACTGAACTCGGTTTAATTGAAAGAGCTTTTTTAAGTAAAATTAAAGAATTAAAAATTAGATTAAATGCAAAACATATTTATCTTAGTGTTATTGATAATAACCTTCATTTAGCCTATATGAGTAAAAGTATTCCACGTGGTAAAAATATTAGTAGTAGTCAGATAAATTACTTGGAACAAGTTTTTATTGATGAAATCAAACTAATTGATGAGTTAGTTGCTTTAACAGATTATTAAGTTATTAAGCAGATTTCATTGCTTAAGTAGGAGAGGTTTATGAATGTAGCTAT